>JACCDR010084027.1_pt1 | contig 12345 bp, 15 predicted proteins | sample 7446431 | NCBI WGS metagenome assembly JACCDR01 (sample SAMN15323443, study PRJNA562643) | freshwater metagenome | isolation source: river surface water | place: USA:Blue River Watershed | collected 2017-08-17
ATGTCAGCGTTTTGGTCGATGATGAAATAGGTGGGCTGGCTTTCTCGGTCACGTGTGATGGCGGGGGCTCCACTACCTTTGTGCAACGTCGTAACGTCAGGCTCGGTCGGGCCCGATTGCACCACGACCATGGCGTGCTTGGCCGAGGTGGGCCCGGCGTAGTTGGATTCGGGCGGGTTACTGCAGAACGCTTTGCTTACCGACCCTGCGCCCGCCGGGGTGCGGAACACGTTGGCCGACACCTGGGTGAGCGTGCCTGCGTTGACGGCCGGGTTCGTGGCAGCTGCAGTAAAGCTGAATTTGGTGCACAGCACCGACTGCTGCCAAGGGCCCCCAATCGCCGTGCTTGCACACACCTCTGGAAAGTGGCTGAAGACAACGATGCTGAGCTTTGCGCCGGCACCTACGCCGCCTTGGTTGTCGGCGACCATGGCCTGCACCGTGGCTGCAAAGTTGTAGGTGCCGCACGACACCGGCACGGCTGGCGTGGGCAACGTGACCGGGCCGGCGACCAGCCGCCATGTGCCGCCGACAATGGCGGGGTTGGGGTCGTAGGAGACCACGTAGAGCGCGCCGTTGTAGACCATGGCCAAGTACGGCGTTTGGGTCGTAGCCTGATGCGTGTAGGGGCTCGAAAAAGCCAGGTTGCTGGCCGTGGTCGTGGTCGTGCTCGTGACCTGCAGGGTGAAATTGGCCAGAACGTCGCGAATGAAGACGGCTGTGTTGCTAGAGTTGCCCGTATAGCCCGCATAGGTGCGGCCAGCGTGGTGGAACAGCTGGGCGTTGGGCGCGTTGTAGTTGGGCAGAGTGGGCAGGGTGACCGAGTTGCTCTGCGTGCCATTGAACTGCATCGTGTACAGCGTCGAGGTGCTGGACCCCACCGCGAGCAAGGCGGCTTGCGGGGGCGAGGTGTTCTGTACGCCGAGCAGATCGGCCGCTACGAGGTTACTGCCGTAGGTGAAGGTAGAGGTGCGGCTGAGCCCGTCGACGAACCCGGCCGTCGCCTGGAAGGTAAAGTTTTGAATCGCACCAACGATGAAACGCCGCCGCGCGGTCGCGCCCTCCTCGCGCGCCATCAATAGCTGATTGCCGTAGACCGTCGGATAGCGCACCGACGCCGAGCTGCTGATGCCCAGAGGCGTCGACAGCGGGCGCAGGCGCAAAGTGAAGGGTAGGCACGCGGTCTCGTAGGAGACGCTGCGCCCGGTGTTGAAGGCCCACAGGGGCCGCGTGAAGCCGCTTGGCGCGTTGCCCACATCGGTCGCGCTGTTGGTGTCGTTGTACTCGGCGTGGATGAGGAAATCGCCGCTGGGCGAGGGTGGGCTCAAGTCCCTGGTCGAGATGTTGTACAGGTGGTAGAAGGTGTAGGGCGTCGGCGTGTCTGTGTAAAGGCTGTAGAACGGGGGGAGTTGCTGGACGTTGCCGGGCTGCACGTGCCAGGCATTGTCGGCCCGCGTGACCGAGGGCGGCTGTAGGCGTTGGGGCTCGGTCTTGAGGTTGAGCCCGCCATCTAGCCCGACGCCGGTGACTTGGGTGCGGCCGCCGCTGAGCGAGGCCAGTTGGTCGAGAATGTCGCTGTTGGCCATCGCGTCTTCCTTATGCGTTGTACTCGACCGTCAACACGATCTGAAGATGTTGGTTGCCGGCAGCGGTGAAGGTGGCGGAAGCAGAGAAATAGTCCAGGGCCGAGAAGGCGTTGATGCCCCGCGTATAGGTCGTGCCTGCGCCAAAATACTGGCCTGCAGTAGAGGCCGGCGTCTGAATGAAGGGCGTGCCGCCCGAGGCGGGCACTTGCGTGGCGTTCTTCCACAGTTGGATCTGGTAGTTGCCGCCGGCCGTGCCCAGCGAGTAGCCGTGTACGCCAATGATGCTGCCCGCGAACAGCGGCTGAAACAGCATGGGCGCGCTGAACGTCGCGCCGCCGGTGTCAGACTGGGTGAAGCGCTTGCTCTGATAGCGCGTTCCAGCAACAGCAGCACTGGCGTAGGTGTAGCCCATGTCGCGGTCTGTTTTGAACCCGGTCGATGAGCTGACCGAGCTGCCGCTTACCGTCTGGCCAGTGATGGAGCCCGTCGAAACAATGGGCCCAAAAATGAGCGCGCTGCTGCCGTTGATCGCACCACCGAACGTCTGGTTTCCTTTCAAGATGTCGGCGGCAACAAAGCTTGCCTTAAAGTTGGTCGCAACCAATGATTTGACTTGGCGAAGGAAAGAGACCGTGCCGTCGTTGTTGAGCGCAAAGGTTCCGTTGACGAACGACAAGACAGGATCGAGCGCGCTTTTGACGTTTTGAAACACGCGCGACGTGGCGGTGTCGGAGGTCAGGACCGTCTGCAGTGTGCGTGGGACGTTGAGCGGCATGTCAGGCCGAGACCCAGTAGGCTGGGCCTTGCGGCACGATGGGTAGGTAACAGCGGTCACGCTCGGCGTACATGTCGCGCATGACTTTGGCGTCGTTGGAGCGAATGGCCGCGTGGCCGATGAGGCGATTCTCGACCTTCTGGCGCTCGCGCTCCAGGCCCTCCATGTTGGCCAGCCGCGTTTTGTGGCACATCTTCAGCAGCACATCAAGCACCACCCACTCCTCCCAGCCGTTGGGCAGCACGTCGCTTATCGGCGTGTAATCCAGCAGCGGCGCGCGGTATTCCGGCGTGTACCAGATTTCGAGGGCGTTGGGCGCATCGGCCTTGGGCGTCGGCATGATGTAGAGCATATCGCGCATGAGCCGATACCCCAACGGCGCATTGGTCGGGCTCGGGTACAACGATTGGGTCATGTCTTCAGGCTGGAGCTGCCGTAAACGCCATCGTGCCGTGCCCAAGCCGCCCACGATGAACACGTCGTGCAGCGCGCGAAAGTCGCTTGGCAGCGCATAGGACATCGCGCCACAGGCCAGCGACATCGGCCGGTTGATGACGTGCCAGTCGCTCCAACGGTCGGTCAATATCTCGTACAGCTGCGCCAACGACCCACGGAGCCAGAGCTTGAGCTCCGTGGCGTCGTCGAACGTCATGCTGTTGATTTGGTCCGCGCGTTGACGAACGCGACGAACCAGAAGGTTGATGGTCGCCGCGTTCGCCATGGCTCAGACCCCGATGCTGTCTTTTAGGACAATCTGAAAGGCAATGTTACACGCCACCGGAGCCACCGGCGCGCCGGTGCTTTGGGTGTAGATTTGCACGAAAACCAGCTTGTTGAGCGGGTCCGTACCCGTCACGTCCGCCTGCTGCGCAATCGTCTGACCGCGCTGCTGGGGAATGAGGTTGGCCGTCGCGCTCACCAACTCGGCCGAGAAACCGCTGCAATCCAGAACGAATTCGCCCAAGTTTGCAACCACGTTCAACGGCACGTTTGGTGGTAACGGGCTGATGTTGCTGGCCGGCACCGGCTGGCCGTAGTTGATGCGGTGAAAGACATTGACGCGCAGCCCTTTGGGCGAGATCGAGGAGTAGAACCCCTGAGCCGCGCCCGAGTTGGGCAGCGCGTTGTCCACCGGCAAAATCTGTTGGTTGATGGCCGGCGTCGCCGGCACCGTAAACTGGCCCGCGATGGTGAGCATCTGGGGGTATGCCCCATACGTCGCGTCCATCTTGAACAATGGCATGGTAGCCTCCTTTGGCTAAGTGTTTCAGACGCCGATGAAGGGAAGCTTCACGATGCCATTCTTCTGCGGCTGGTTGCAGATGAGCTGTGCGTAGCAACGCAGCCTGGCAGTCCGACCGTCAAAGTTGACCGCCTGCTCCATGCTGCGTCCCTCCACGTCCACGATGTGCGGCAGCTCGTAGCGATGGCGCAGAATGAACGTAGACGGGTCGATGAGCCGCACGTAGCCCTGAATCATGTGCGGGTCGGCCACGATGTCGATGCGGCCTGCCGCGCCGTTGATGACAATCGAATCGAAGCCGTGGGTGGCCGTGGTCACCTCGCCGTACCGCACGCCGCTCATCAGCTTCGAGTCGAGCGCATCGAAATCCAGTGGATTACACAGCGCAATGTTGCTCGCCTGCGCGCCGCCCTGGCTCATCCGCGCGCTCAGGCGCTTGATGGCATCCTCGATGGACAGCTTCGAGCCGTCCATCCAATAGCCCGCAAGGCGCGTGCCGTAGACGGAGCGGTTGATGTTCCAAAAGTTGTCGGTCGAGGTCACGCCGCCGTAGGGGTTCCAGGCGTCGAGGCCGCAAAACCCGCCGTTCAGGTTGGCGCTGTTAAAGCCCAGCGTGCCACCAGCCTGGCAGATGAAGCTGCCCACCGTGAAGGCCGAGGCGTCGGTGAGCTGCAGCACCCGGCCCAGCGGGTCGACGCTGATGACCTGCACGGGTACGCTCGTCGTCGTGGGTAGGCGTCCGTCCGAGGGCGGAATACCCTGGGTGAAGCCCGCATAGGTCGCCGCGACCAGCGACTGGTCCTGGTCGAACACCGCCTCGAGGCCATAGCCCGCCGACACCGCAATCTGGCCAGCCGCCAAGGTCTGGGCCGGGTTGAAGGGGTTGGTCTGGCCGGCAACCGCCGCCACTACGCCGCGAAAGCCGTTGGCTGCCGCGTGAAAGTCGAGGTCGAGGTTCTTGTTGAAATCCATGATCGCGCCGCCAACGGTGTCCTGCACCAGCTCGACATACGCGCCCTCGGCCCCCTCGCTGAGGCCTTTGCTCTTGTCATCGAATTCGAGAAACTTGTAGGCCTGGGCACAGCGAATGCCCGCGCGCACCGCGCGGTTGGGGTTGCCCGCCTGGGTGGCAGCGGTGTTGAAATCGGTGCTGTAGCCCTGCGCCGCGCCGTACTTGAACGGCTGGTCGATGAGGTCGCCGCTGAGCGAGCCGTCCTTCTCAATCATGTTGAGAAACGGCAGATTCGCCGGGATGAGCCACGGCAGGTCGTTCTGCGGGAAAAGGGTCTTGAAGATGGTCTGAAAGTTGGCAATGTTGATGGCCATAGCGGGTCCGCCTCGCGAATAATGGGTTCATTCCGCGAGACGGCACCATGCCGTGGCCAAGGTTCGAGTGCGGCCCCTCAGCCGCGATGTGCCCTCGCCAATTCTCGCAGAACACGCTCCTTTTTGCCTTTCCAGTCGTCCCAACGGAGGCGTTCGCCGTCCTGGGATGTCGTACTCGACAAAGAGCTGTGCATTGTTCGTGGCGACGGATTTGAAGGCTTCGTCGGCTTTTGTTCCGCCGAAGCTGCCACATCAAGCCCGAGTTTACTCCTCACACTCGATTTCTTCAACAACTCCTGGAAACCGTGGTTCCATTCGTTCTCCAACTGGCCGGCCGCTTCCACTAAAGTCACGTCTTTTCCCAAAGTCTTACGCAGTGCCGCCTGCTTGGCCCGCACCGCCGCCACGCCGCCCATCTCGCGCACGAGCGTGTAGTCTTCACTGCTCAACTGGGCCGCAAATTCCGCATCCTCGCGCTCGTGTCGGATCTGCGCGACGGACTGCGCCGCCTCGCTTCTAATCTTCTCCATCTCCTCGCGCATGGCCTGCAGCTGCTTCTCAGCCGCCGCCAGGCGTTGCTGCTCGCCGGTCGGCTTGCCGCCCGACGCCAGGTACTGCTTGAATTCCTCCTCCTTGATGCCCGCCTCGACCAGGAACTGCACCGGGTCGCCGCGCAACATCTCCAGCCGTTTGAGGTGCGCCTCCGCCTTGGCCTCTTTCGCCTCGGCCTCGGCCGCGCGCTTCTCGGCCGCCGTCGAGGCCTCTTTCAGTTGCGCCTCGGCCGCCCGCACCCGCGCCTCGCGCTCCTCGTACTGCTTCTGCAGGGTTGCAAGCGCGACCTCGCCCGCTTTAGGCTCGGCGGGAGACGACGGCGAGTTGCCAACATCGCTTGCAGGCGCATGGTGCGGCTGTGGGCGCTCTTGCACGTCCTTGCTTGCCGTCGTCTCGCCTACCTCGGCCGACTCGCCCGACGACTCGCCCGTCCGCTGGGCCTGCAGATTCTCTAGGGCCCGCTGACGCTTGGCCGCGAGGTCGCCGAATGGGTTGTTGCTGTCTTGCGGCTTGCGCGGGCCGACGCTGCGTGACGGGGCCTTCTCGCCGTCACGGACCGCCTGGCCCACCGGCCGGGGCGGGGCCACCTGCGACGGGGACGCCGGCGGCTGGGGCGGCAGCGACTGGGACGGCTGCGACGGGCGGACCGCCCGTGGGGCCGCCTTGGGCGAGGTCTGCGGCGCCTGGGGCTGCGCCTGCGGCTGGGTCTGGGGCATTGCTGACTCCTTGTGGGACTTGGTTGTTGAGCTGCATGAGCGCGTCCTGCGCCTCCTCGAGCCATTGCTCCATCAACGCCAGGCGCTCCTCCTCGAGGCCTCGCGGGCGATACTGAAGGTAGGCGTTGGCGACGCGGACCAGGCCGCGCTGGAGGTCCTGCAGGGTCGTCGGGGCCCGATACTCGCCGCGCTCCACGAACCCCTCGATGAGGTCGTCGAGGTCATCCTCGGTCGCCGAGGCCTCGCCCAGCATCGCGTCGATGTCGCGCGCGCCCTGCATCTGGCGCTGGGCCTGCTTCTGGGTGATGAGGCCGGCCTGCATCATCTCGGTGAGCTGGTCGAGCCGGGCCGAGGGGTTGGCGCTGAAGACGTTGGTCGGGGCCGGCGTGATGATGTACGCATCGCGGTCCATGTCCAGATCGGCCCAGTCGAGCTGCACCGCCTTCTTCAGCGACTCCTTGACCAATACCGGGTATGCGCCCTTGTCCTTGGCGATGCGCCCGGCCAACATCATCGTGCGGTCGGCCGCGTCGACGAAAAAGTCCTGGCTCCACCGCTCGATCAAGGTCGTGATGCGCGTCGAGCCCATGTCCTGATACTCCTTGAGCGCGCGCTTGCTGTCGAGCCGGACTTGCCCCGTCGGGTCGCCGCCCGTGTCCATCTGGGAGTTGCCGAACATGTCGGCTATCTCCTGGCGCAACATCTGGCAGTAGGCGGGTGCCGCCTGGTGGAACGGCGGGTTGGTCACCCACTTGGGCTCGGCCCCCGCCGTCTCGACGATATGGCCCGGTATGTTCGAGAGATGCCGCGCGTTGATGGTCGAGCCCTCGGCCACCACCCAAAACGGCGCAATGGCCAGCCGCGCGCCATTCTCCATGATGTTGAGCATGGCGTTGAGCTGGGTCTGCGTGCTTTCCACCTGGCAGACCAGCCCTTGCCCGTACCAGCCCAGCGGCAGGTCGTAGGGCTTGAAGATGACGAATGGAAACCACGGCTCGCTCCACTCCTCATCCACCAAGCAGCCGCCCGAGGTCGCAATGACGTGGCGACCCGGCCGCTCGCCCACCGGCAGCGCCCAGGCCTCGACCACCTCGACCATGCCGCGCTGAAAGCGCGTCCAGCCAAAGGTGGGCGGCGTCGCTGCCGTCGCGTGCATGACCGCTTTGTCCTTGTCGGGAAACTGCGCGGCGAGCGTGTCCTTGCTGACGTAGCGCATCTGGTACATCTTGCGCGGCATTCCGTAGAGCGACTCCATGTCGTCGACGAACACCTCGTTGGGAAAGACGCGCTGGCACTCGACGCGCTCGCCGTCGTCCGAGATGAACAGCTTCAGCGCGCCGGTCCCCGTCACGATGCCGTCGTTGGCGACTTTCTGGGCTTCGCGGAAGAAATTCATGCGCGCCCACTCGCCAGCCAGCGCATTCTCACGTTTACGCGCCTTGTTCCAGATGGTCATGTCGCCCATGGTCGTCAACATCTTGATGCGGCTGTTGGCCTGTACGAGCTTGCCCACCAGCGTATCGGTGTGCTTTTTGACTTGATTGTCGGCCATGCGCGGCATGGCCACGGTCTGGCCTTTGTTGCCGCGCGAATAGTCGCTCATAAAGTCGTAGTTGGCGTACAGGCTCATCATGCGGATGTTGTCGAACAGCCGCCCAGCCTGCGCCGTCAACAGCTGCTTCATATAGCCGATGAGCGACTTGGAGGGGTCATCCTCGGTGATCCAGGGCGCAACCTCGCGCGTCGTGCGGTTGATGAGGTCGTTGACATCCCTGCGCGCCGGCCGCGCCGGGTACCGCTGGGGCGAGTCGCCGCCCTTGATCCTAACCACGGTTGGTCACCTCGGCCTCGAACATCTCGGGGGCCTTCTGCTTTCGCCACGCCTCCCAAGGCTCCAGCGCGGGCTTTTCGGCCTGCCGCGCGACCTCGGCGACGTGGGGTGCTTCGCTGGGCGTGGTGAGCGGGCCCGCGATCAAAGCGGCGGGCTCTAGCCGCACCACCACGTCACCTGTGGCCAAGTAGGATACGCCATGCTTCCGAGCAATATCGAGCAGAGTTTGAAGCCGCTCCGGTGTCACTGATGACCCAGGCTGGGGCTGGTTGTCCGTTGTCTCGGGGTGCATTGAGTGCCTCCGTCTTTTCCTTGATGGCAAAGGCCGTGCCCGCGTCGAGCCGGCTTTCTTTAGGCCGAGTCTGCTTGCCGAGGCCGTGATTCTTGGCAAAACGCCAAATATAGACCAGGGCGAACACCAAATCGTCGCGGCTGTGGTTGGCCGCGTCCGTGCGCGTGTCATTCCACGCCACTTGCTGCAACTGCTTGATGATAGGGTCGCCACGCCTGATTTTAATCTCCCCACGGCGCAAAGCCGAGTTGAAAAAGGCGATATGATCGAATTTTTCGCGTTTTTGCGCCTGAATCATGTGAATTCTGTAGTCACGGGCCAAATGCACCGCTACGTTCTTGCCATAACCGCCCGTATCGCCGATATAAAGCTTGGAATCGTACTTGAAGCCCAATTCCATGGCTTTCGCGGCCACGTCGTCGGTGTATTGGTGCCTTTTGCCCCACGTCTCGGGCACATAGAAGGTTCCATAGGTCTGCGACCACTGCCCGACCACGAATGCCGTCATGTCGTGCCAGCCAAAGTCGACACCAAACCCCGTTTTAAAGTTGTGGCCCGTCGGCAGCGCGCCGTCGTAGACGTTGATGCGCTCATCGAACGCAAACATGCGCTCCTCGTCGCCAATGACCCACTGCCCCTTGTACTCGCGCAAAAACCTGGGGTCGTCGGGCCCCGAATAGCCCTCGTCGTCTATGATTTCGCCCTCATCCCTGGCCAATTCCGACAGATAAGGGTTGTCCTGCAGCGTCCACTTGTGCAGCTCATACACCGGCTCACCGTTGCGCCGCTTTTTGAGCCCATGACACGCCTCGTAGAACGCACCCTCCTTCCGCTTGCCGGCGGTGCCCTGCATGATCAACTCGCCGCCCTCGTCGCGCAGCGCCGCGCCCAGCACCTCGTTGAGCAAGGGCTCGACCCAATCGCCAAAGGACTGCGCCTCATCCAAACAGACCTTGCGCCACTTGGGCCCGCGCAGCTTCTCGATCTCATCGGCCTTGTCCGCGCCGCGCAACAGCAACATGCCGCCGCCGCGCTTGTGCTTCATGACAAGGTTCGTCTCGTTGAACGTGAACGGCAGGCCCCACCTGTCCGACAACATGCGCAACTCGCGCCACATGTAGACCCGCGCCACCCCCGCCGTCTGCGCCAAATACAGGTTCAGACCCGCCGGGTTGCGCAACAGGTCCACCGCCAGCCAAATCGCCGCGCCAATCGTCTTGCCCGCGCGACGCGAGGTGTGCGCCACCCGCCGACGCTTCGTGCTCCTAAAAAACGCCGCCTGCTTCGGATGCCACGTACCCTCCAGCTCGCTCGCCACGTCGAGCTCGCGCTTGGTCGGGGCATACTTGTCGCGCGACTGGGAGCGACGCCGGACGCGGCGGAGCATCTCGGCCTTCAACAGCCGCTCCTCCACCTCGCCCAATGGTCTGCGCAACGCTGGCATCAGTCCGTCGTCGCCATGTCCAGACGCTTGGTGCGAGGCCTGCCCCGTCGCCCGGTGGAATCGCCGGGTACCACCGTCAACTGAGGCACCTCATGCAACACCATCGACCGCACGTGCACCAACGGCACCAACGCCCGCTCCGGCGCGTCGCCGTCGTGGCTCGTAATCACTACACACCCCCACTCAGGATGTAGGTGCAAGTCCCACCCCAGCGAGACCGTGCCATTGGGCTGTGCGAAGGGCGTGGCTCGGGCGATGTCGCGCAGGACGCGGCTGTGCACGGTGGTGGGCCCGGCGAAGCTGATGTGCGCAAGGGAGATCACGGGTAATCCTCGGGGCTCATTCCGAGCAAATAGGGGTTATAGAGCAGATTCCAGCGCTTCAGAAGGCCACGAATCGCCACGGTGTAGTGGGTGCAGAACACCGGCGCGTCTGGATCTGGCGCGAGGCTGCGCACAAGGCGCATCAAAGCCGCGCCCAGGCCCAGATTCTGCAGCGTCGGGTGCACCGACAGGTAGTGCAGCACGACATGGCGACCGGGCTGCGCGGCCGGCGCGAACACGACCCAGCCGGCAATGCGATTCTCATCCTCGTGGTCGACCGCGCACAGCACTTTCGAGACCGACATGACCCGGCGAATGCGGTCGCGCTGCTCGATCCTGTAAACCTTGGCCGGAACCCCCTGAACCGCCGGGCTGGTGCGATAACTCGTCAACCAGGCGTCCGTAATCAGCCCCACATCCGCAATGCGCGCAGGCCTCACCTGGAAAAATGGCACCTCACCCCGCGCCGCCAGCCTCTTACGCGCCTCCAACGCCGCCCGATGCTTGTGCTGCGCCTCGGCCTTGCGCACAACCTGGGGGCCAGGCGCGCGAGGGGCCGAATAGGTGCGCGGCTCGGTGGCGCGGGCAGGCAACGTGGGCATGTCACGGATGATACACCATGCGACTTGGCAGGTGCTACTCGCCCAAATCCCACGCGCCGTTTTCGTCGCAGCGCATGGTGTAGGACGGCAGGTGAGACCCATAGGCCGCCCGCGCCGGAATCGGGTCGCGCTCGAGCCGAAAACGCAGGCCCAAACCCGCGCACATCTTCACCATAGTCAAAAATGACGGGTTTTTACGCGCGTGATACAGGTTGCGCCACGTGTTCACCGTCATCCCACAGTCGCGAGCCATCTTGGACTGGTTAAAGTTGCGGGCGAAGCCGCGCAGGGCTTCGAGGAACGCCACGTAGGCCTCGCGGTCGCGGTACATGCCCCCGAGCGCCAGCAATTTGCGGTTGAGCTCGCTTAAAACAACGGTTTCGCCCGATTTGATGCGCACGTGTTACCCCCTTGCTTGACCCGTGCCCGCCAGTGTAGCACCGTGGCACGATGAGGAAAGACGAAAGCGATGCGTGGCACAAAGGGGTGCGCGACGCCGCTCAGGCCAGGGAGGTCAAGGCCAAGCAGTTGGCCGAGGCTGTGGCGCAGCAGGCCTCGAGCCCGCCGGGCGGTGCGGGCAGCATCGATGCGCAGGCCGATGCGTGGGTGGGCCACGGCGCGCAGCAGATGGCGGGCACGTTGCCGCGCCACGACCACATCGTGTTGATGGCGGTGACGCACCCCGGCAGTTTGAAGACGGGGGTGGCGAGCGTCGTGCATTGCGACACGATGACGGCCGTGTTGGCGCTGGGTCGCTTGGTCGGGCAGGTCAACGAGGCTCTACGGCGAGATCATGTCAACATTCAAGTGGAGCTGCGCACCCGGCCTATTCGTGGGGCGCATGACACGGAGTGTGTGCCTCGCGGGCTACAAGAATGAGGTCGCAGTCCACGGCATCGGCGATGCGGCAAATCGTGCCGAGCTGTGGCTTCACGTCGTGGCGCAGGGGCTTGGCCACGTTTTCCTGCTTAATGCCCATCTTGCGCGCCACCTGCGCCTGGGTGTGGGCCAGCACCACCTTCTTAAGCGCGCGCTGCAGCCAATGCTCGGCGGACTCGCCGGGCAGTCGCTCGGTGCGCGTGATGAGACCTTTTGTATCAACTACAACACAAGGAGTTTGAGATGACATGGCTGGAACGTATCAATGGGGGGCAGCCAATGCAAGCGGTGGATTGGGTTATCATCGCCACGCACGGGGGCTTGTGGGTGTGTTTCGTAGCATTCGTGGCGATACGTGGCTTGGGAGAAAGCAAATGAAGGCAAAGGACATGTTCAACAGCGACGAATCGTTTCATATCGCGCACAGAATCTACAAGAGCCTGCAGGAAAACCTCGACAGCAAAGCCACGTACATGGAGGAGCTCGTAGGCTGCCTGTACGTGGTGTGTTACCTGGCGTTGTGCGCGGGCATGGAGGAAGACGTGTTCGTCAAAATGTGCCGCGTAGCGTTCAAAGCCAAGAAAGGCGAGAACGGGGTTAAGAAATGACCGACAGCGAGACAAGGACGTGTCAGAAGCTCGAGCAGCTTGTGTTGCGCGCGCTGAGGCGATTCGCCAAGGCGCATCCAGACATGACGGTGAGCATGGTCACCATGACCGTCATCCACTTGGCTGTGCGGATGAGCGCGCAGTTTCTGCGCTACGAGGAGTTTGAGC
>JACCDR011788680.1_pt1 | contig 12345 bp, 12 predicted proteins | sample 7446431 | NCBI WGS metagenome assembly JACCDR01 (sample SAMN15323443, study PRJNA562643) | freshwater metagenome | isolation source: river surface water | place: USA:Blue River Watershed | collected 2017-08-17
AAGCGGCAGGTCAAGGCCGAGTTCCCGGCCAAGATGGAGTTCTTGTTCCGGCCCAAGCGGTACAAGACGATGTACGGGGGGCGCGGCAGCACGAAGTCGTGGAGCGCGGCCAGAGCCCTGCTTATCCTCGGCGCCCAGACCCAGACCCGCATCATCTGCTGCCGCGAGACGCAGAAGTCGATCAAGGAGAGCGTGCACCGCCTGCTGGAAGACCAGATCGCGCTGCTCGGCATGGGCAAGTTCTACGATGTGCTCGACACCGAGATCAGGGGGCAGAACGGCACCACGTTCAGCTTCAGCGGCTTGGCGCAGCACACCGTCGACTCCATCAAGTCGTTCGAGGGCGCCGACATCTGCTGGGTCGAGGAGGCTCAGGTCGTCAGCGAGAAGTCGTGGCGCCTGCTGACGCCGACGATCAGGCGTGACGACTCCGAAATCTGGATCACGTTCAACCCGGAGTTGGACACCGACCCCGTTTACCAGCGCTTCGTCATCAACAAGCCCGACAACTGCGAGAGCGTCGAGGTCAATTACGACGACAACCCGTGGTTCAACGACGTGCTGGAGCAGGAGCGCCTGCACTGCCTGCGCACGATGCCCAAGGAGGACTACGACAACATCTGGCTCGGCAAGTGCCGGTCGGCCGTGGTCGGCGCCATCTACGCCAAGGAAATCGAGGCGGCGCAGCGCTCGGGTCGCGTCACCCTGCTGCCCTACGACCCGCGCCTCAAGGTTCACGTCGTCTTCGACATGGGCTGGAACGACGCCATGTTCATCGCCTTCGTGCAGCGCCACCTGTCGTCGCTCAGGATCATCGACTGCATCGAGGACAGCCACAGGAAGCTGGACAGCTACGCCGCCGAGATCAAGGATCGCCGGTACAACCTCGGCAAAATCTTCCTGCCGCACGACGCCTACCACGAGGACTACAAGACCGGGCAGGGTGCCGACGTCATCCTCAAGCGGTTCTTCGGTGCCGCCAGCGTCAAGCGAGTGCCGGACGAGAGTGTCGAGAACGGCATCAAGATCGCACGCGCCGCGCTGGAGCAGACGGTCTTCGATAAGGACAAGACGGTGCCGCTGGTGAACAGCCTGAAGCGCTACAGGCGGGCCGTGAACCAGACGACCAACGAGCCCGGAGCGCCGCTGCACGACGCCGCCAGTCACGGCGCCGACTGCTACAGGTACATCGCGCTGTGCGCCGAGCAGATGGTCAACGAGAATGATGGCGAAGTCGAACGTCCGGTGGCGCCCTTCGTGCCGCTCGACGCCGAGATGGGATATTGAGGAGTAGCTATGGCAACAAGGAACGGAACGCACGCCTACGTGCCGCCGGTCGAGAACTGCAAGACCGTGACGTGGGAGGGCCTGCTCAACGGCGACGACGGCTCGCCCGTCCAGTGGTCGGACTTCGCGGATCGCAGCATTCAGGTCATCGGCACCTTTGGTGCCGGCGGCAACCTGCGCATCGAGGGCAGCAACGACGGCACGAACTACGCGACGCTGAACGACCCGCAGGGCAACGCCCTCGACTTCACGTCGGCGAAGATCGAGCAGGCTCTGGAGTGCACGAGGTACATGCGACCGCGTGTGACGGCCGGCGACGGCACGACGGACATCGACGTCATCCTTTTCATGAGGAAGTAGCCATGAACGAATACCAAGACGCGGCGGAACACGCACGCAGCGCCGCCAGCCTGTACCGCAAGTTCGTGGCGGTCGCCGACCTCCTCGACAAGGCCGGCAGCTTCCAGCAGGCCGCCGAAGACGCCGAGCGCCGGCTGAACGATGCCCGCACCGCCGAGGCCCGCGCCAAGGCGTCGCTGGACACCATCATGCAGTCCATCGAGGTTGCCAAGGGCGAGGCTGAGCGAGTCATCGCCGATGCCAACGCCGAGGCTGAGCGCATCGAGAAGGAGGCCGACCAGAACGCCGAGGCCATCCGCGAGGCGGCCGAGACGGCGGCCAACGACACGTCCATGAGGATCATCAGCGACGCCAAGGCGGCGCAGGAGCGGGCCGAGCGCATGCTGGCGCAGACTCGCTCCGAGATCGCCGACGAGAACCGCCGCCTCATGGCGCTGCGCGGCGAGATCGACGCCAAGAGCCAGCAGATCGACAACCTCAACGCGGCGCTCGCTGAACTCCGCGCCAAGCTGGGCTGAGTCATGGCGGCAGCAAACAAGTACCAATCCTTCGCCGAGGCGCTGGTCGAGGCCATCAACGCCGGCACGGACACGTGGCGCGTCATCCTGTCGAACACGGCGCCCGACGCGGCGGCCGACGTCGCGCAGGCTGACGCCGCCGAGTTGCCGACGTCGGGCGGCTACACCGTCAACGGCAACTCGTGTGCCGTGTCGTCGTCGACCCACGCGGCCGGCGTCTACAAGCTGACGCTCGCCGACCCCGCCGTGTGGACGGGCAGCGGCGGCGGCTTCACGTTCCGCTACGCCATCCTGTGGAACCAGACGCAGGACAAGCTGGCCCTGTGGTGGGACTACGGGTCGTCGCAAGCCGTGGCGGCCGGCGAGACCGTGACGGTGGACCTCGACGCCAGCGGCGGTGTATTCACGGTGACGTAGCGGGGGATCGGTGGCGATCTCCTACGTCGGCGGCGTCCAAGGCGGCAGGGCCGGCGCCACCGGCACCACGACTCAGTCGCTGTCGGGGACGCTGACCGGGGGCAGCGACGCATCGCCGCAGACCGGCGACTTGGTCGTCGTCTTGTGCGCGGCGGGTGCCGACACAACGGCGCCGGCCAGCCAGACGATCTCCGGCAACACGAGCGGAGCCTACAGCAATGAGGCCATGCAGTCGCAGTTGGGCACGACCTACGATGCCTACGCCCAACTGAACTGGCAGTTCATGGGCGGCACGCCCGACACGACTCTCACGATCCCGAGTTCGGGCAGCATCCGCAATGCCCAGCGGTGGGTGGTGCATGTCTTCCGGGGTGTCGATAGCTCGACGCCGTGGGACGTCGCGTCGGCGGTGGCTACGGGCACGGGCTCGGGCAGGCCGAATCCGCCGTCGATCACGCCATCCACGGCGGGCGCGTGGATTCTCTGGCTGGGCGCGTCGGCAGCAGCCACGGGGGCCGCCTACACGGCGCCGACCGACTTCGCCACGGATTGGCTGGGCGGCACGACGGCCGACACCGCCGACGTCATGATGGGCGCCGGCTACTACACGGGCTGGGCGAGCGGCGCCTACGATCCGGCGGCTATCACGGCCGGCGGCACGACTGGCGCCAATGACTCGTGGGTGGCGAAGACGGCCGTGCTCAAGCCGGCGCCGAACGCTTACACGCTGACGTGCGCCGCCGCCGCGTACACGCTGACCGGAGTCGCGGCGACGATCCTCAAGTCCAAGGTGGTAGCCGCCGCAGCGGCGAGCTTCACGCTGTCCGGTGTGTCGGCCAACATCCTGAAGACGCGCATCGTCGCCGCAGACGCCGCCGCCTTCACGATGTCCGGCGTGGCGGCGCTACTCAGTCGGAGCTATAACATCGGCGCCGAGCCGGCGGCGTTCGCCATCGCGGCACCTGATGCGGCGCTGCTCAGGTCGAAGCGGGTGGTGGCCGACGCGGCGGCCTTTGCGATCTCTGGCGTGGACGCCACGATCACGTACACGCCGGCCGTGACGGGCTACACGATCACCGCCGAGCCCGCAGCGTTCTCATTGAGCGGCCAGAACGCCACGTTGACCTATGGCCGCGTGCTGGCCGCCGAGCCAGCCGCCTTCGTACTCAGTGGTGTCGCGGCCACGATACTCAAGTCGAAGGTCGTGACGGCGGCGCCCGCAAGCCTTACACTCGCCGCCAATGAGGCAACGATTTCGTATAGCGGCGCCCCGCCGGTATCCAGTTCTGACTACGTGGTCGGGACCCGCAGACGCAGACGGACATAGCCTATGAGCGACAACGACACTGTTGACGACGTGCTTTCCCTCGACATGAGTGCCGAGGACGAGCGCCGCGAAGCCGAGCGCCGTGAGGCGCTGGCGGCCCGCGTCGAGGCTTTCGGAGCGAGTCTGTGCAAGACCCGCGACGAGGCCATCAATGGCCGCAAGCAGAGCGGCATCGAGGACGAGTGGCGCAAGTGCGACGACGCCTATCAGGGCATCGACGCCGCGACGGCCATGAACTCCGGCAAGCCCAGCGGCACGGATGGCGGCTACATCAACGGCCCCGCCAAGGGTCCGACGAGGTCCACGGTCTTCCTCAACATCACGCGGCCCTACGTCGACGCCAGCGCGGCGCGGGTCTCCGACATGCTGCTGCCGACCGACGACCGGGCGTGGGGCATCAAGCCGACGCCGATCACGAGCGCCGCCGAGGGGGTGCCGCAGGTCGAGACCCAGCAGGCGTCGCCCGAGACGGCGCCAGTCCAGCCGCAGGCCGGGGCGCCACAGGCTGGCCTCATGGGTCAGGTGCAGCCGCCGCCGCAGGCCATGAGCCCCGTGGCTGCCGCCGTCGAAGCCGCCACGAAGGCCGCCGATGGCGCCACGAAGCAGATCGAGGACTGGCACATCGAGTGCCAATGGCATGCCGAGATGCGCAAGGCCATCGAGGACTGCGCCCGTCTGGGGACGCTCGTGCTCAAGGGGCCGACGCCGGTCAGGCGCACGAGCCGCGTTGCCAAGATGACCGACGGCGGCCTGCAGATCGTGCTGGAGTCCAAGATCAAGCCGGCCAGCAAGGCGATCAGCCCGTGGAAGTTCTACCCCGATCCGGGCTGCGGCGAGAACATTCAGGACGGCGCCTACTGCTGGGAGGAGGACAGCCTGACGGCTCGCGCTCTGGCCGCCCTCAAGGGTCTGCCGGGCTACATCGACGCCCAGATCGACAAGGTGCTCGAAGAACCGCCGGGTGCCAAGCGCACGTCGGCGCCCACGCAGCGCCTGAACCCGAGCGACAAGGACAACTACCCCGTGTGGTACGGCTACTGCGTCGCGGATCGCGACGACCTCGTGGCGGCTGGCGTCAAGGTCCCCGACGACGGCCCCGTGAGTTGCCCGTGCGTGGTGACGATAGCCAACGACCACGTCATCAGGGCCAGCCTGAACCCGCTGGACAGCGGCGACTTCCCGTATGACGTCATGCCGTGGGTGCGCAAGTCCGGCGTGCCGTGGGGAACCGGGGTCGCCGATCAGATCGAAACGCCGCAGCGCATGCTCAACGCGGCGACGCGCAACCTCATGGACAACTCGGGGTTGTCGAGCGGCCCGCAGATCGTGATGCGCAAGGGCGCCATCCTGCCGGCCGACAACAGCTACGAACTGACGCCGCGCAAGGTCTGGTATGCGCAGGACGGCTTCGACGTCACCGACGTCAGGGGCGCCTTCACGGCGTTCGACATCCCAAGCATGCAGCCCGAACTCATGGGCATCATCCAGTTTGCGCTCAAGATGGCCGAGGACGTCACGGGCATGCCGATGATGATGCAGGGCCAGCAGAGCCCGACGACGCCGGAGACGCTGGGCGGCCAGATCATGCAGCAGAACAACGCCAGCGTCGTGCTGCGGCGCATCGCCCGCCTGTTCGACGACCGCGTGACCGAGCCCCACATCCGCCGGTACTACGAGTGGCTGCTGATGTACGGTGACGACGACAGCATCAAGGGCGACTTCCAGATCGACGCCAGAGGCAGCACGGCGCTCGTCGAGCGCGACATCCAGAATCAGGCCGTGATTCAGATGGGCAACATCGTCATGAACCCCGCCTTCGAGATCGACCCCGCCAAGTGGGCAGAGGAGGCCCTGAGGGCGCAGCGCCTCGACCCCAAGCGGTTCAAGCTCAGCGACGAGAAGAAACGCCAGCTTGCCCAGCAGCCGCCGCCCAAGGCGCCCGCCGTCGAGGCCGCCGAGATCAGGGCCAACGCCGCCGTCCAGACGGCGCAGATCAGCGCCGAGGCCAGCGTGCAGCGGTCGCAACTCGACACGGATCGCGACTCCGTCTACGTGCAGGCCGAGAACGACCGCACTCAGCTTGAGCACGAGGCTCGCATGGCTGAGCTTGCGCAGCGCGAGCGACTGGCGATGCTGGAGTACGCCAACAAGAACAACGCCACGCTGGAGCAGATCAAGGCCGATCTGGCAAAGACCGTCCTGAAGATTAACAGCGTCAAGGAGTTGGCGGGCATGAAGGCCAGCGCTGACACCATGCCGACGCCGCCCGTCGAGCCCGCCGGCAGGGCGCAGCCCGGAATGAGTTACCAGCAATGATCGAACTCACGGCTGAAGACAGGGGCTCTGCGCTGTGGCGCAAGCTGGTCGAACACTACACGGAACGCCTCGAATCCCTGCGAGTCAGGAACGACGGCGACCTCGACGACGTCAGGACTGCGCGTGTGCGTGGCCGCATCGCCGAGTGCAAGGAATTGCTGGCCCTGTCTGCGGACGAGCCGGTACAGGCGGGGACTGACTTTGAAAGCCGGTCCTATTGAGTGATCGCGGCGACGCGGTCGAGGCATCAACGGAGAGCAACATGGCGGGGGAACAAGGTACAGACGACACCGTGGCGGGAGCCAGCGGTGAGCAGCAGGACGGCGCCGCGACCGATCAGGTCGAGGCCAGCCAGCAGCAGGCAGACGACGAGGCGGCCTTCGAGGCTGGCTACAGCGGTGAGGAACCGAAGCCAGCGGCAAAGGCCGACGAGCCGCAGAAACCTGATGCCGGCGACAAGCCGGCCGGGGATGGTGCGACCACGGAGTCCGACGACACTGTCGCCGGGGCGAGTGGCGACGACACTCAGGCGGGCGCCGAAGTCGATCAAGGCGGTGACAACAAGGCTCCGGTGGCACTCACGCCCGAGCAGATCACCGAGCTACTGACGACCGTCAACGACCTCAAGGGTCGTGAGTCCAAGCTGTTCGGCGCCCTCGGCGCCATCAGGCAGCAGATCGACGCCATGAAGACGCAGCCGGCGGTAGCGCCGAGCGCCATCAAGGTGACGAAGGAGAGCCTGAAGCGTCTGTCCACGGAGTTCCCCGAGCTTGCCGAGTTACTGGCGGAAGACTTGAGCACGGTCGTCATGGGGGGTGCGCAGGCGCCCGACATGGAGGCCATCAACAAGATCGTCAGCGAAGCCGTCACGAAGGGCCTGACTGAGAACAGTCAGGTCTATGAGACGCGGCTGCTGACGCTGGCCCATCCCGACTGGCGACAAGTCGCGCCCAGCCCCGAGTTCGCGGGTTGGGCGGCGACTCAGTCTGCCGAAGTTCAGCAGATGCTGAGCGACGGCTGGGATTCCGCCGCCATTGCCGAGCAACTGACCAAGTTCAAGACGTGGAAAGCCGAGACCCAGCGCAAGCGACAGACCAACCAGCAGCGGCTTGAGACCAACGTGGCGCCTCGCGGCAACCCGAGTCCCAAGCGAGTTCTGACCGACGAGGAAGCCTTCGTTGAGGGCTACAACTCGGCAGGATAAACAGTCCCCACATCCGAGAGGAAATCATGGCAGTCCAAAATTTCAACACGCAAACCGCTCGCGTCAACAAGCTGAAGGGTGAAATCCTTCGACGCGCCCAACCCGTCGAGGTTCTTGGCATCACGGGCCAGCAGAAGCAGATGCCCAAGAACAGCGGTGACAACGTCATCTTCCGTCGCTGGCTGCCGTTCGGCGGCACCGACAACAAGTGGATCACCGGCAGCAACGTGTCGACGTTCGCCGACAACCACCTGACGGCGGAAGGCGTGACGCCCAGCGCGGACACGCTGACGGCAACCGACATCACGTCGGTCCTCGATCAGTATTCGTGCCTGTACGCCGTCACCGACAAGACGTTCGACCTGTACGAAGACGACGTGCCGGCCGAGATGAAGACGCAGACCGGCGAACGCATCGGTCTGGTGCGCGAGATGGTGCGCTACGGCGTCGCCAAGTCGATCACCAACCTGTTCTACGGCGGCACGGGCACGAGCACGTCGACGGTCAACGGCACGATCAGCGTCAACCTGCTGCGCAAGATCACCAAGAGCCTGAAGGCGAACCACGCCAAGATGGTGACCGGCATTCTGGCGGCGAGCCCGAACTTCGCGACGGCGCCCGTCGAGGCCGCCTATCTGGTGTTCTGCTCGACCGACATGGAGCCGGCCATCCGTGACCTGCCGGGCTTCAAGCACGTCGCCGACTACGGCCAGCGCAAGGTCGTGCACGAGCAGGAGATCGGGAGTTGCGAGTCCTACCGCTTCGTGTTGTCGCCCGAACTGGCGGCCAACATCAACAGCGGTGCGGCGGTCGGCGCCACGGGCCTGTACTCGACGGGCGGCTCCAACATCGACATCTACCCGATGATCGTTGTCGGCATGGACGTCTGGGGTCAGGTCGCCCTGCGCGGCTCGAACTCGCTGGACGTGTCGTGGATTCCGCCCGGCCAGAAGGACAAGAACGACCCGCTGGGCCAGCGCGGCTACATCGGCGCCAAGACCTACTTCACGGCCGACGTGCTGAACAACGGCTGGGGCGCTCTGTGCTGGGTGGGTACGCCGGCACTGTGATCCACGGCGGGGACCGACCGCCCCGCTGATCTGAACACCTGAACAACTGAACCTCTGAGAGGAAAATCATGGCTGAGAACACCACCTACACGCTGACCCGCGACAACTCCGGCACCGGCCGGGGCGTCGCCGGCAAAGTCGTCTTCGACGCGACCGCCATCACGGCGGCCGACTACGTCGAGATCGACGTCGGCTTCAAGCCCCACTACGTCAAGTGGGACAACGTCACGGATCGCGTCATGGGCGAGCACTACTTCGGCATGGCCGACGAGTCCTGCGTGAAGACGGTCGCTGCCGGCACGCGAACGCTGGAGGTGACGGGCGGCAACAAGGGCATCACGCTGACTGATCGCGGCTTCCGCGTGGCACAGAACGCCACGCTGGCCCTGATCTTGGCGTCGAAGACCTGCCACTTCGTCGCGCTGGGCTGAAGCGCCTGACGTGAACCTGAGGCCGGGGCTCAGGCCCCGGTCACATATCCATCGAACTGAGGACACATCATGCTTCTCTGGAAGAAAATTCGTGACCTGCTGGTCACGGGCAAGTTGACGCTTGCCAAGGGCGCCACCCTCGGCGTACTCAATCTCAGCGGCACCGAGGTCGTGGCGCCGCTGGAGATCGCCGAGGTCCGCACGGCGGCCAGCGAACTCACGGCTGCCGAGAACGGCAAGGTCATCTTCCTCGACTCGGCGACTGAGTTTGCGACGACCCTGCCGCTGCCGGCCATCGGCCTCAAGTTCCGCTTCATCGTCAAGACGGCCCCGAGTGGCGCCAGCTACACGGTCGTCTCCAACGGCAGCGCGAACATCATCAAGGGCGCCGTGTACTCGGCTGACCTGAACGCGGCCAGCGACGGCGACATCGAGACCAGCGGTGGCGACACCGTGAGCTTCGTCGACGCCAAGGCGGTTGCGGGCGACGAGGCCGAGTTCACGAGCGACGGCACGAACTGGTTTGTCAAGGGCTTCTGCTCGGCCTTTGACGCCATCACCATCACGACGGCGTCGTGATATCCGGGGGCTGCCCTCGGGTGGCCCCCGCTTAACCACCAACCACTGAGGAGTGAAAATGGCGAAGACACAACGCGGCATGCCCGTGAAAAAGCTGGAATCGGACGTCGTCAAGGCCGGTCAGGACAAGCCGCTGGACATCCCGATGACGGGCGACATCGGCCGCATCATCCGCACCGATCACCAGATCGACGTCGTCGATGGCCCGAGCTTGGGCGACTACGCCGCCGAGTTGGCCTTCAACGAGGAGGTCGTCGAGATCATGGTGCACGAGACCACGGACAAGAATGCGGCCATGCTGGTCGACGTGTACTGCAACGGCGTGCCGCAGCGCTTCATTCGCGGCGTGCCACAGAAGGTCAAGCGCAAGTTCGTCGAGGTGCTGGCGCGTGCCAAGCAGACCCGCATCAAGACCGAGATCGAGATGCGCAACAACGAGCCCGTCAACCGCATCGTCCGCACCACCGGCCTGCGCTACCCGTTCCGCATCGAGAACGACCGCAATCCGAAGGGCGCCGACTGGCTGAAGCGCATCCTGCAGCAGGCTTGACGTGAACTTCCTCGAACTCGTGCAGCGCCTGAGTTCCGAAGCCGGGCAGCCGGGTTCGGGGCCGTCAGCAGTCACTGCCCAGACGGGCATGAACCTGCGCATGGTGAACTGGACGATCTCGGCGTGGAAGGACATTCAGGTCGAGCGCCCCGACTGGAAGTTCATGAAGGGCGACTTCAGCTTCCCGACGGTCGCCAATCAGGCGCAGTACACGCCGGCCGAGGCCGGCATCTCGTCGCGCTTCGGTCGCTGGAACCTCGATAGCGTCAAGCTGTACCTGACGAACGTCAACGACGAGACGCTGCTGGGCAAACTCTCATACGAGCGCTGGCGGTCGATCTACCTCGTGGGTCAGCGCACGCCCGGCCGTCCGGTCAACGTGGCTCAGGCGCCCGACGACCGGCTGGCGCTGGGCTACTACCCGGATCGCGTCTACACGGTGGGCGGCGAGTATCAGAAGACCGTGCAGGTCCTCGCCGCCGACGACGACGAGCCCGAGCTTCCCAGCGAGTACCACGACCTGATCTGGTACAGGGCGCTCATGAAGTACGCCCGCTACGCCGCTGCCGGCGAAATCTATGACGACGCCAAGACCGAGAGTCGCCGCCTGATGTCGGCACTCGTCGCCGACCAGACGCCTGAGGTCACGTACCCGGAACCGCTGGTATGAGGATGCCCGACACCAAGATCGACTACGTGCGCTTCGAGGGCGGCCTCGACTTGGTGACGCCGCCGTTGTCGATCAAGCCGGGCTTTGTCAGGGAGGCCCAGAACTACGAGATCGGCTCCTACGGCGGCTACAGGCGCGTCGACGGCTACGAGCGCCACGACGGCAGGCCGAAGCCCAGCGACGCCGCCTACACGGTGCTGGCGTGCACCATCACGGGCGCCATCGCGGCCGGCGACACGATTACCGGCGTCACGTCGGCCGCCACGGGCTACGTGATCGCCGTCGAGGCGTCGGCAGTCGTCTTCACCAAGGGAACGGGAACCTTCGTCAGCGGGGAGGTCCTTAACGTCGCGGCGGCCCCGCAGGCAACGACGACCGGCGACCCCATTCAGGATGGCGCGTCATCTCAGATTCTTGCCGCGCAGTACGCCAATCTGGCGGCCGACGCCTATCGCGCCGACATCGCCGCCGTGCCGGGATCGGGCCGCATCAGGGGCGTCAAAAAGCTGGGCTCGACGACCTATGCGTGGCGCGACAACGTCGGCGGCACGGCCATGGACATCTACAAGTCGTCGGCAGGCGGCTGGGTGCTGGTGGCGCTTGGCCGCGAGTTGGCGTTCACTAGCGGCGGCGTGACGGCCATCGCGGAGGGCGACACCATCACGGGCGCCACGAGCGGCGCCACGGCGGTCGTGACCCGCGTGTCGCTGGAGTCGGGGTCGTGGGCGGCCGGCACGGCAGCCGGCAAGCTGGTCTTCGCCTCTCAGGTCGGCGTCTTCGTCGCCGAGAACCTGAACGTCGGCGCCAGCCTGAACCTCGCCACCATTGCCGGCGACGCCGCCGCCATCACGCTGCAGCCCGGTGGCCGCGTCCGCGCCGTGCGCTACAACTTCGGCGGCGGCCTCAGGCTGTACGGCGCCGACGGCGTCAACAGGGGCTTCGAGTTCGACGGCAGCGTCTACGTACCGATCACGACCGGCATGGCGTCAGACGCACCGGATCGCGTGGCCTGCCACAAGAACCACTTGTTCTTCGGCTTCGACAACAGCCTGCAGCACAGCGGCATCGGCACGCCCTACGCATGGACGGTCGTCTTGGGTGCCGGCGAACTGAATCTGGGCGACACCATCACCAACCTGCTGCCGCAGCCCGGCGACGCGGCGGCCGGTGGCGCCATGGCGTGCACGACGCGCAACCGCCTGTACCTGCTGTACGGCAACAGCAGCGCCGACTGGCAACTCGTGACGCTTCAGCAGGATGCCGGTGCGCTGGGCGACACCATGCAGAACATCGGCGGCACGTACATGCTCGATGATCGCGGCATCACGTCGCTCGTGACGGCGCAGGAGTTCGGCAACTTCAGGTCGGCGTCGGTGAGTGACCGCATCCGGCCGTGGCTCGTCGAGAACAAGGGCAGCATCGTGGACTCACTCGTGGTCCGCGAAAAGAATCAGTTCAGGCTGCTGTTTGGCGGCGGCAGGGCGATCTACATGACGCTGGTCGGCAACAAGATCGCGGGCTTCATGCCGATCCTGTACGCGCACAACATGGTGATCGCCGAGAGCGTCGAACTCGACGACGGCAGCGAGGCGATCTACTACGGCGACGACGAGGGC
>JACCDR012258857.1_pt1 | contig 12343 bp, 24 predicted proteins | sample 7446431 | NCBI WGS metagenome assembly JACCDR01 (sample SAMN15323443, study PRJNA562643) | freshwater metagenome | isolation source: river surface water | place: USA:Blue River Watershed | collected 2017-08-17
CCGGGTGACAATGACGAAACACGCGCTGACGGAGGCGTTGGCGCTGGCGGAAACGCGACGGGCAGCCCTAGCTACCCGGTGCGCGGAACTACAAGCGCTGATTGACAACAAGGACAAGGAGTTGCAGCGAATGGGGGCCACGCTGCAACAAGTGTTGATGTTCGGCCACGCGCTGGAATCGTTGAGTTCGATCCTGGCCAGTATGGGGCGGCGATGACCCTCTACACTTACCGCGCCACCGTAGATCGGGTGGTCGATGGCGACACACTGGACCTGACGATTGACCTCGGGTTTCACACGTTCCGAAAGGAACGCGTGAGGCTGAAGGGGGTGGATACGCCGGAGATGCTGGGGCCGGATCGCGTGGCGGCTGTGGCGGCGCGAAACTTTGCGCAGGATTGGTTGCATGGCACAAGCGGGGTCCCGGAGGGGATGACGGTCCAAACCGAACGCGACAAAGCCGACAAGTATGGCCGGATGCTCGTAACGGTCTACGCCGAAGGCGTAGACGTATCCTTGAACCAGGCCCTGCTTGACGCCGGGCATGGGGTCGCGTATGATGGAGGGGCGAAGGGGGCGAAGGCCCCGGAGGAGGCGGAATGACGACCGTGAGTAGTTTGGTGTTGATGGCCACGGTGGCCACTCTTGCGGCCATTGTAGGCTGTGTGATGGCGCTTGTGTCGTTCTGGTGCATTACCGAGGACGAACCCGAGATGGCGTTTGGATTCTTGGCTGTAGGGGTGCTGCTAGTATCGGTGGGCTACTGGGTTGGAAGCACCATTGACAAAGTGATCCCGGCGTTGAAGGCAGGAGGATGGCAATGAGTGACACCGTGACATTCGGCAACGTGCAGGTCCCGACCGCCGACGTGCTGGCGGCGGCGGATCGGATCAGGGCGGCGGGGGGAGGGGGGTTGACAATGCCGACGGCTGCGCCGGTTGAGGGGATGGAGTATCGCAGCACAGACCCAGGCTTGCGCGACTACCTCCTGAGATATGCGGACGGGCAATGGCAGTGGAAAAGCTCGGTGGTGGATTGGAGCGGCGCCGACAACCCTCTCTATTCGCGCTGGTTCTCCCTTGGCGACCTCATCCCCGCCCACGAACCCGTTGTCGGCCAGTGCTATCGCTGGCACGCGAACAGCGATGAGGAGCCGCGTAAGGATGGCATGTCGCTGCTACGCTTCACCGAGACCGGATGGCGCGTGGTGCTCAGGGACCGAGAAGTAAATAGCGTACACGCCGACGAATGGTTGACCCATCAAGTCCGCATGAAGCTCCGCGTTCCCTGCAACCCGCCACCGTCGAAGGCGGCGTGGGTGCCGAAGGTGGGGGAGTGGGTGACGCACATCACAGGGTTCTGGACAAACAAAGTTGAGCATGTTGTAGGCGACATTGCGATTGTGTCCTTTGGCGGTAATGTCGTTGATAGCCGTGACCAGTTTCATACCAGCAGCATCCGCCCCGCCACCCCCGCCGAGATCGAAGCCGCGACGACGTTCAAGGTCAAGGTGGGAATGGTGCTGCGGCGGAAGGTGGATGGGGCGGTGTTGCGGACTTATTCTGTTGAACCCTGCGGAGCCTGGGCGGGAAGGCTGGATGCGCCTATGCGCGTGGATGAACTGGTGTCCCCGCGCCGCCTCCCCCGCGCCGACTACGACATCCTGCCGAGCTACACCGTGGAAGGGGTGACGGAGTGAGCGTTCCCTATCGCACGATGTGTGAAACAGGGTGCGACTGCTGGCCGTGCCGGGTGGCGCAGATGCTGGATGCGGCCAAGAAGGGAGGCCGGTGATGGCGTATGACGTGGAGAAGCTGATCGATCTTGAAGCCGCCTTGATCGCGTCGAACCACTATCTCGGAAATTCTGATCGGCTCGAAGCCCTCCGCGACCTCGCCGCCCTCCAGGCGCTGCGGTGTGGGACGTGTCGGCACTTTGATACGCGGGGGACATGTGTGTGGATGATTGGCACAGTGCCCGAGGACGGCTCCGGCTTCTGTCACCGATGGGAGGGGCGCGATGCGTAACACCTGGGAACTGCCCGAAGGGCGGCTGGAAGAAATCGAGCGGGCGACGGTGGCGGCGACGGAGGGGCCGTGGGAAGCACACGATGGCGACATCGTTGCCGACGAGAAGCTGTGGGTGACGCGCACAGGCCGAGACGACGCCGCCTTCATCGCCGCCTCCCGCACCGTCGTACCTGAACTGATTACCGCGTATCGGGCGGCGGCGACGAGGATTGAGGAATTGGAGGCCATGCAGCAGTGGCAACCGATTGAGACGGCACCGAAGGACGAAGACAACCCGACGATTGTGTTGTGCGGTGGTGAAATACGGACCGCCATCTACGTGCAGTTTGTTGGCGAAATCCCAAGCGGTTCGTTCCAAGGTCGGCCCTACTGCAACGGCTGGCACTGTGCGGTCACAGGTGCCTACCTCGATAAGCAGCCGACCAAATGGCTCCAGACACTACCACAGTTGGAGGAGGCGTAATGAAGGTGTGGGCAGCAACATTGCTGAACAGCGGCACGGTGTACGTAGTGCCGACTGCGAACTCTGCACATGTTTGCAAGCGCCTCGGCGTGAGTCCAGAGGCGTTTGTGTATTGCGATCGAATTGAGTATACGCGCCGCAATGGTGAGATGGCCCATGTGCCATTCCTCTGTGTGCATTTCGACGACGGCACGCAAGTCACGGGTGATGCAAGTGCGTTTTTTGTGTTCCAGGAACTGGAGGCAGACCGTGGCTGAGTTGAGTAAAGAAGAACTGGAGTGCGTGCGGGACAATGCGAAGGCCCCCTCGTACTGGTGGGCGTACACCGCCGTTCACGACCTGCTCGACACACGCGACGCCAAGGACGCCGAGATTGCCGCGCTGCGGGAGGAGCGGGATCGGCTGGCCGCACAGGTCGAGCTGTATCGGGAGGCGTGGACTCAGTTGAGGGCCGAGCTGGCCAAGGCCCCACAACGGGAAGTGTTCCAAGACCAGATCGTTGAGCAGATGGACGAACTCATGGCCGCGATTCGCGCCAGAGCGGAGGAGCCGAGATGATCCTTCACCACTGCCTTCAAGGCACGGACGAGTGGCGGGTGGCGCGGCTGGGCCGCGCCACCTCCTCCGGCGCGGAGTACATCATCAGCCTCCCTGACCTCCTCGGCGAAACAAGTGCCCGCAAAGTGGGCACGAAGGGGCGACTGGACTACGCGCTTCGCCTCGCCGTCGAACGTCGCACGGGCCTGCCCCAGAGCACAGGCGACGGCTTCACCTCTGCCGCGATTGATCGCGGCGTCCTGCTGGAGCCAGAGATTCGGGACCGCTACGCGGCCCGGCATCCCGAACTGGACGTGCGCGAAGTCGGGTTTGTCGAGATTGACGAGACGCTGGGCGACTCCCCTGACGGCCTCTGCTACGAGGTCGCCACTGGCGACCTCGTAGGCGGTGTGGAGATCAAAGCCCACATGGCCGAAGCCCACTGGGCCGCGCTGGCGCTGGCCGAGCAAGGGCTGTCGCCCTTGCACTCGATTCCTAGGGAGCATGTCCGTCAAGTCATCCACCACCTTGCGTGCGTCTCCGGCGCACGCTGGTGGGACTTTGTCAGCGACCACCCGGCGATGTCGGAAGGGAGCCAGATTGTGGAGGTGCGGCTCTGGCGCGACGACCCGGAGGTCGTCGCCGCCCTTGACAAATATCGGGTGGCTTTGGTAGAGTTTGAGTCACAGGTCGCGGCTGTCGCCGCGACGATGGCCGCAAGAGCGGCGAGGAGGGTGTGATGGCGAAGCAGGAGAAGGAAGCACCGAGAGTGGCGTTGGATGGGTACTACACATCGGCGGAGTTGCGCTGGTTAGCGGAGACGCTTGACCGTGGGGGTGTGATGTTTGCGCGTGATGCTGAGGATCATTTTTTCGGTGCGAACGCTTGTGGCGGCGTGCAGGTCGCTGTCAGCGATACCCGCACCGCGCTTGTCCTCGACCCTGATTTCGATTGGGCCCTCAAACAGACCGACGAAGGCACGCTGGCCGTGCCGACGATTAAGGAGACCCGATGATCGCCCCTATCAGCTCAAGCGCCCCCACTGGGCGTTCTCAATCTCTCATCTTTGCCCAGTTCGGCGCGGGCAAAACGACAATGGCGCTCACAGCCTCCGCGCAGTGCCCCGCGCACATTGGGCCGGTAGTGGCACCACCTCCATCGGGCACGCCGGTGACGACAGTCAAGGACATGGCGTGGCTGGCTTACGACCGGAACGCGCTGGCGGGCTTCGCCAGCCTCAAGGTGGAGGTGCCGACCCTGTTTGACTTGTCAAAGGTGCCTGCGAACCGCATTGTCGAGGAGACACTTGAAATCCTTGCGTGGGTTCGCTCGCAGCCGCACATCGAGCACGTTGTCCTTGACACCTACACGGCGCTTGACAACATGCTGCAAATCCGGCATCGCGCCAAGCAGGACGTCAAGATGAAGTTCTACGACGCGATCCTGGCGGACCATATGCGAATTTACGATGCGCTTCGCATCACCGACGCCGAAATTCAGTTGCTGTGCCACATCAAACCAGCGTTTGACGCTGATGACGCGGCCAAGGCGCGGCGGATGGCATTGGACATCGCTGACTACACCGCCAAGATCAGCGGCCAAGCGGGCGACCGCCTCAAGGCCGACTGTGACAACATCGTGTTTCTCCAGCGTAAGAGCGCGGTGAAGGACGGCAAGAAGGTGGTGTCGGTGGTGGCACGGACACAGCCGATGGGCGGGGTCGAGTGTAAGGTGCGTGGCGGCGTGCATCTGCCCGAGGAGATGCCCGCCGACTGGCGCGTGATTCGGGCGGCGTTGGAGGGGCGCTAATGTACGACGCCCCCACGACCGTTTACCTCCTCTACAACGGCGACGGCGACGTGGTCGCCGTCTTTGAGTCCGCGTTCCATGCGAGTCGGAGCCAGGCGTTGCTCACCGATGCCGCTGTCGGTGGCAGCGGCGGCCCGTATCTCGTGGTAGCGATGGAGGTGTTGAGTGCGCCGTTGAGGACAACGGCGTAGTCTTTTCTTGCGGGTGGGAGGTATGGTATCTCAGGAGTCTCATAAGCTCCGCGAAGCGGGTTCAATTCCCGCACCCTGCAACCATTATGTCTAGAGGGGAGTAGCCTATGTCGAGTTTTGTTCCGTTTCCTAAGATGGCTCGGTTAACCCGAGAAGTGATCGTGACCGAGAAGATAGATGGCACCAACGCGCAGGTGTATATTGACTGGCCCGCGAATGTGGATGCCGCAGATGCGTCGCTTGTCCTCGCCGAGCAGGATGGCCTTGTGATGCTTGCCGGGTCGCGCACCCGCTACATCACGCCCACAGCCGACAACTTCGGCTTCGCCGCATGGGTGCAGGCTCACGCTGACGAACTGTTCGCCCTCGGCCCCGGGCGTCACTACGGCGAATGGTGGGGCCAAGGGATTCAGCGCGGCTACGGGTTGACTGAGCGGCGGTTCAGCCTGTTCAACACGACGCGGTGGGCGGATGACGCAACACGCCCCGCGTGTTGCGGTGTGGCGCCCGTGCTGTATCAGGGGATGATGTCCCCCAAGGTCGAAGAAGGCCCGATGGCGCGGCTACGCCATGAGGGGTCCGTCGCCGCCCCTGGCTTCATGCAGCCTGAAGGCATTGTGGTGTTTCACACGGCCTCAGGTGTGTGCTTCAAGAAAACGCTGGGGAAGGATGAGAAGCCAAAAGGCTTGACAAAGGCTGAGTAAGCAGCGTAGACTTTCAGGTGCCGAGCGATGCTCGGCACCTTGTCCCAAAGGAGGGACCATGACGACCGACGTGATTGATGATTTGACGACCGAAACGACCGAACACCTGACCGCCGACATCGACCTGAGCTACCTCGACGCCCCTGATGCACCGCCGCCGGATGCCAAGCCGCGCCCGACGCCGGGCAAGTACCATCTGCGCGTCGGCGTGGTGGAGGGGAGCTTTGATCCCGGCCGCTCTGGCACGAATGAGCGCGGCGAGTGGACCATTCCCGCCTCCGTCAAGATCAAGCCGATGTTCACCATCGTCAGCGACGAGGACGGCGACGAGACGTTCAGCGGCGTGCCGCTGGCGAAGGGCTTCGCCCTTGACACCGTCCCGCTCAAGGGCCGGAACTTCTCGACCCTCTCGTCCTTCTTTGCCCTGATGGGCGTGGAGATGCCGCGCCCGGAGAACGACAGCAAGGAAGCCAAGGAAGCGTGTATCCAGAAGATCATTCTGGAGGCCAAGGCGCTCGAAGGTCAGGTGACGCCCGTGGCGGTGGCCGTGACGATCAACGGCTCGATTGCCAAGGACGGGCCGAGTTCGGGGAATGTCCGCGCCTATCGCGGCTCGTTCAAGCGCGAGGACGGCACCACCGTCTATCTTGACGAGAAGCTGTTCCGCACGGGCGACCAGAGCCTCAGCCTCGCCGACTATCAGGCGAGTCGCGCCGAAGCGCGACTCCTCGGCCAGCCGGTCCCTGGCTGGGCGTCTCGTGGCTTCATCGTGGACTTCGACAAGCCGCGTTTCACGCTGGCGAAGCCGAACGAGAACGTGGAGCAGGTCGTCGTGTGGGCGAATCTGGAGCCGACGCGGTATGCGTTCAAGGTCGGGCGCTAACGCGCCCGACCAGAGGCGGGTGCGGAGTGGGGCTTTACCTCCCCCGAGAAGCGCCAAGACCGTCAGCGAGTGCGCCTCCAAACCCGCGCTGACGGCGTGAACCCCGCGTCAAGGGGTGACAGCCGGGAAAGACCGGCCTTCAATTTTCGGGCGCGGCCACGCCGCGCCCCATCTCCCGGCCAGCCGTCCCTCCCGGCCCCGGTGCAGCCGAGGGGTGGGGCGCGAGAGCGCCCCACCCAACTCTGGAGGGGTGGAGGGGAGGGGTTGTGGCCTATACAGTAAGAGATGTGGTCATCATTGAGGGCGTAGTGGAGGAGGAATAATGTCCGACTATCCTCGCACTCATGTGCCAAGCCGCCCTACGGTGCCGCAAGTCGCCCCGCTTGTCGCAGCTCTCTATCGGCGCGATTTTCAAGGCTGTTGCCTCCATGTCGCTCTAGATGATCGCAATGAGGAGGATAGTACGCTTGTGTCCTGCATCGCGTTCGCAGAGCAGCGCGGCCACGCCGAGTGCGCCCACCTCGGGCGCCTCGTCTTAGCCATGTCTCGCACCCAACGTAAACGACTTCGGTGGCACCGCTATGACCCTGCGTGACATCCTTGAACTCTGGCTCACCTTGGCGTGCTGGCTTGGGCTGTTCGCGATCGGCCTCTATGCCCTTGGCCGTCTTTTTGAAGCCGGGGCTGATGCGCTCACGACACACCCCACCTTGGAACGCACCTTCGGCTGGGGCATGGTGCTGGCGATACTGTCATGGGCGGTAACGATGTTCATGCTGATTACGGGCTGGTTGATGACATGGGAGCGCGGGGCATGACGGGTCTTGCGTGCTGTTCTCGCCCAACTGTTCCAGAAGTTGCCCCTCTAGTAGCGGCCCTCTACGAGCGGCACTGTGCTGGGTGCTGTTTCCACATTGTGCTGGACGACGGCAACGTCGAGGACAGTTCTGTGGAGTTCTGTATGCAGTTCGCTGCGGAGAATGAGTGCTCCGAGTGTATGGCCCTCGGCCCTCTACTGCTCCGCATGTCGCGCACGCAGCGGAGCAAGCTCCGCCGCTATGCCCTCGGAACACGCCGATGACCTGCGCCTGCCCCCATCCACGCGGCGGACACAGCCCAGCCGCCACGTCACGCCTCGGCGTGACATTCGTCGGTGACGCACTGACCGCGCCCGAGGCCCGCTCGGGAAAGGCCCTCGCGGGGCGCGATGCCGCGCTCTTGGCGCGGCAACTCAAACGCGCGGGCCTCGACTGGACCGATTTCGGCCTCACCACGGCGGCGAACTGCGTCCCGCCGAAGCACGAAGCGCACCGTTGTGCGCTTCGTTGTCTTGACCGCACCTTCGGGCCGGGTGTCTACGTCACGCTCGGGCATGGGGCGTTTGAGCGCCTGACCGGCCAGCAGATGCCGCCGATGCTGGCGCGTGGCTACGCATGGCCGAGCCGGGACGGCTCGGCCTGGGTGGTCCCCACCCTACCCTCGGCCTACTTCCGGGCTGACGCCGGAATGCTGGCGACCTTTGTGCCCGATGTGCAGAAGGCCATCCGCATCGCCCGAGAGGGCTATGCGTATACGAAGATCGATTCGGTGTGGCGTCCGCCGTTGCCGCAGTTCGACGCGCTGGTCCGTGAGTTCCTAGAGGACGCTTCGCGTCCTCTAGCGGCGGACATCGAAACCCCCTACAAGCGGAAGCAGGATATGTCCGAGGAGGAAAAAGCCTCCGGCGAGGACATGACCTACACGATTGACGAGTTCAACTTCACCTGGCGTCCGGATGTCGGCTACAGCGTCCCGTGGACGCCGGAGTATGTGCCGGGGATTCTGGCGATGCTGGCCGCGAGCCAGGCTCGCGGCCTGACGCTCTGGTGGAACGGAGCGTATGACATGCCGCGTATTGAAGCGAATGCTTCAATACGCTTCAGGGCCGAAGGCACCTGTGACGTTATGGACATGTTTCGCGTGTGGCGGAACAGTGTGAGCCGGAAGCTCGTCGTGGCGACGAGTCTCATCCCTGACAATTATGGCATCCCGCCGTGGAAGCATCTGGGCACCGATAGCCCGATCTACCGGGCGATGGACGTGGTGGCGCTCTTGCGGAACTACGAGGCGCTGGTGCGACTACTCAAAGAGGAGTCGCAATGGGACGCCTATTGCCTCTTTGTCCGCGACCTTGACCCGGACCTCTGGCGGATGGCCGAGCGAGGGCTGCGGGTCGATGATGCCAGGGTCAGCCGTCTCGCGGCTGACCTGCCGAAGCGACTACTCGGGATGCGTGCCGCCATGACCGCCCATGTGCCCGAGGCGGCACGGCGCACGAAGGTGTGGAAAACGGAGAAGGCGGCCCACAAGGGCCTTGAGGCGCTTCGCGCCTCTGGCGAAGTGGGGGCGGACGCGGTGTTGCGGTCTGTCGTCGCGGAGGCGACGACCACGCGGTGCGCTGCGTGTGGCGCAACAGGTGTCAAGAAAGACCATGTGACTAGAAAGACGAGGTCGGCATGAGTGATGCCTTTGCCAGAGCGGCGATTGCGGAATTGCGCGGGGCCGTCCGCCGCATGGAGCGCCAAAGCTCCCGCAGCACCTATGAGGGAAAGGCGTATGATTACGCCATTCGCACCGGCAGCCATAAAGACGAGGGGCGCAGTTACATTCCCAATAGCGCCCTCTGCGCCTACTGCCGCACCCCCATCAATCCAGATTGCGGGTGTGGGGCGAAGCGGCCTTGACAGGGGCTTCGACCCTGTGCTATTCTCTCTCACGGCTGGCTGAGGCACACACGCGCAGTGTGCCGGGCGTGGGGTTCGCCCCACGCACAGCCGCCGGTTAAGGGCTTCCTATGGCTTCACTGAGAACCGCGAAACGGAAAGCGCAGCGACGGCGGCGGAAGGCGTGGCTGGCGGCACCGGGGACCGCATCGCGCTACACGCTGGAAGACTTCGGTGCCGCCATTGTAAAGGCGCAATACAGCGGCCTTGTGGCGCAGATGCTCTCCGAGACATCACTCCTCTACGACAAGTTCTATCGCCGCTAACTTTCCGCTTGACAGGCCACGCCTGTCAAGCGCATCCTGTCTCTGGAGGTTCCGATGTCCTATCCCGTCTACCGTCTCACTGACCCCGACCGCCAGGTGTTCGTCGATCTCGCCACGGCCATAGCCGGTCGCCACGACTTTGAGGCGCTGCTCCGCGCCTTTGACGAGTCCGCCCCGTTCTGGCACTGGCAGCGCGACGAGTATGACGTCGCGGTGCTCACCTGTAGCCTCTGTGGCGAGGAGGATAGCTGCGAGAATCGCAGTTGCCCGAACCATGAGTTGAGCTTTCGGGCGCGGATTGCGGGGGTGCGATGAGCGCGGCGGTGCTGGTCGGGGATGTGCGGCGGCGGCTGCGCGAGGTGCCGGAAGGCACCGTGCAGTGCGTCGTGACGAGTCCGCCGTACTTTGGGCTGCGGGATTACGGAGTCGGGGGGCAAATCGGCCTCGAACAGACTCCCGACTGTCTCGGGTGGGCGACCAAAGCCCCGTGCGGCACCTGCTACGTCTGCCGCATGGTGGAGGTGTTTCGGGAAGTGCGGCGGGTCTTGCGGGAGGATGGGGTGGTGTTTTTGAATTTGGGGGATAGTTACGCTGCTAAGCATGTCGATGTAGGCAATTCCAAGGAAATGAAGGTAGCGGACATGGGCCTCAAAGCCAAAGACCTCATCGGCATCCCTTGGCGCGTCGCCCTCGCCCTCCAAGCCAACGGCTGGTATCTGCGCCAAGACATCATCTGGGCCAAGGGGAACCCGATGCCGGAGAGTGTCAAGGACCGCTGCACGAAGTCGCATGAGCATGTGTTCCTGCTGGCGAAGTCGGAGCGGTATTGGTGGGATGGGGAGGCGGCGAAGGAGCCGAGTGTTCAATCGCCCAAGATGTTTGGGCGCGGTGGGCCGAAGAATACCCGTGGAGTACAGGGATACGCTGATGCGTCTGGTGCTGGTGGACAAGCACAGCGCGATAACTCAGGCGGCTACGGCACAGACGGCCTACGCAACCGCCGCGATGTCTGGAACATCAACACGAAGCCCTACAAAGGCGCACACTTTGCGGTCATGCCTGAGGCATTGGCCGACCTGTGCGTGCGGCTCGGCAGCCGCCCTGGCGATACGGTTCTCGATCCATTCGCTGGCTCTGGCACGACGGCGGCGTGTGCCGTCGCCGCTGGTCGTTCGTTCATTGGCTGCGAGCTGAACGTCGCGTATACGCCACTAATGGCCGAGCGCGTGGCGAAAGCGGGCGGGGCATTGACAGTGGATGAGGGCGTGGCCTTCTTTTTCATTGAGCGCAAGGGTGATCTGAGCTACACCGCTTGCAGCAAGTGTCAGCCACCGCTGAAGGGCGGCGAGTCGCTAACTTTGTTGACGCCCACGGACATCGCAGATTTCGTGGCTGAGAACCCCCATGACGGTTGCACTCTCTGTGGCCGCGAGTTCGCACCCACAACGTTCTCGTCGGACCCATTCTACCGCGCCGATGGCCGCGTCGAACTCCTCTGCTCCCACGGCGTCGGGCATCCGAGTCGGCGCTTGCAGCGCCGACCGTGGGACGAGGTCGATGGCATCCACGGGTGTGACGGCTGCTGTGGCGATCTGGCGTTCGCGGCGGCCGAACGCGAGGCCGCCGAGCGTCCTCGCCCGAAGGCGCTGTCCGAGGCCGATCTTGTGCTACACTTGACAAAGGAGTGGAGTGATGACTAACCGACCGATGACCCCGTATGACCAAATCGCGCAGACCCTCTTTCCCGACGACATCGTCGCGGCTATGTGGGCCGCGACGCAACGCCACTATGGCGACGACGAGTCGCGGCATATGGTGACTGGAGTGTTCGCCGAGCACCTGAAGGATCGGCTGTCGGCGCTGCAACGGGCGTTGGCCGCCGCCGAGGACATCTTCAGCGTGGGCAGCATTGACTCGGCGCTCGACATCTTCGGCCCCGAGGGCATCGGCGGACATCTCCGTGACCTGCTGGCGCAGGATCTTGAGGGGCGGCTGGAGCCATGAGCACACAAGCACAGGCCAATGCAGAGGCCCAGCGAGGCCACGTGATCGTCTCCGTGTCCCCATCGTCACAGCCACTAACGGCGTCTTTTTCATTCTCCGCTGCGCTGTACGCCCGTCGCCAAGCGCGCACGTATCTGGAGGAGATGGCCTTTCGGTATCCGGGCCGTTTCGAGTTCCTTGAGCACAAAGGCTGGGGCAGTTCTAAGTTTTCGGTGCGCGGGGAAGGTATCCTTGTCGCCAATGCGTTTCAAGCTATCAAGGCATGGACGGAGTCCCAGCCATGAGCACCAACACCTGTCGGTGCCGAAAGGACGTCGCGCCGGAGGCGCAGGTGATCTGTTCGGAATGTGCGGTATTCCAGACGACAACCTGTGCCCTATGCCGCCAGGTGCGTTGGTGGCAGGATGTGGAGACAGTAGATGGACGGCCCCAGTGCTGGCCGTCGTGCGAGACACAAGCCGCGCTGGCCGCAGGAGGACAGGATGACGATTGAAGTGGGCAAGACGTATCTGGATGGACGGGGAGAGCGGGTGGAGATTCTTGGGACTTCGGATATTTTGGGGTCAGCCTCGTTCATAGGGCGCAACGAGCACTGGTTCAGTGCCTATTACACTCCAGATGGGCGCTTCGTTCGCTGGGACTCTGCGCCATCCAAGTACGACCTCATCCGCCTCGCCCCCGAACTCGACACCCC
>JACCDR012508231.1_pt1 | contig 12342 bp, 19 predicted proteins | sample 7446431 | NCBI WGS metagenome assembly JACCDR01 (sample SAMN15323443, study PRJNA562643) | freshwater metagenome | isolation source: river surface water | place: USA:Blue River Watershed | collected 2017-08-17
AATAAACGGAAAGACTTCTGCATTTACTCGCCCTGTTATCATATTAAAGAAAATTTCTCCTCGCACAATACTTATAGCTCCGACAACAACAAAAGTGCGCGCGGGGTCATGGTTCCTACCCATAAACTTCGCCGGGTTCGAGGAAAATATTTGTATAAATCAAATCAGAACCATCGACACAAAAAGGTTAGGAAAAATGGTTGCAAGAATTTCTGAAACAAAATTTGAAAATATTATAAAAAGTATTAAATCTTTCTATTTTTCTAATATATAACTAGGTTACCGCGACCCCCTCAAAATCCCCTTCGGTCGCACAAGAAGGAATATAATAAGCAACCCAAACGCGATTGCATCCTTCCATTCACCTGAGATTTTCCAGATACCGAAGTTCTCAACGAAGCCAAGGAGAAAAGCGCCCAAGAAACCACCCCACACATTCCCTATTCCCCCTATAATTGAGGCTATAACGCCCTTTAGGAGCAAATTCATGCCCATAGTAGGTTCGAGGCCGGTATCATATCCAACGAGGATCCCAGCGAGTCCTGCAATGGCTCCGCCGATGATAAATACTCTCTGAATAACCCTTTCAGTATTGATCCCCACCACTTTCGCCACGTGCTCGTCATCTGATACAGCGAGAACTGATTTTCCAAAATATGACTTTTTGATATACCAAGCGAGTCCGATAGTGATGAGTACTGCTGAAGAAATAATAATCGCCTGAATATCTGTAATCGTCGCTCCAACAAATGTAAATGTTCTAATCTCTCCACTCACTCCCCCAAGTGTTTGAAACTGACTTGTGAAAATAATCGCAATTACTGCCTGAAGTGCCGTGAACACGCCGAGTGATCCAACCAACAAAACCATTTGCGATGACTTTCTTTGTCGCATCGGTCGGTAGATCACTCGATCAATAAGCCATGAGATAAATGCCGCTCCAAAAATTCCAAGTGTCACAGCAACTGGTGTCCCCCATTCAAGCTGCTTTGTAAAAGCAAACACAATATATCCTCCTACAGCAGCAACAACTCCGTGCGCGAGATTGAAGAATTTTGTCACGCCGTAGATAAGATTAAATCCAAGCGCAACAATCGTATAAAGGGATCCAGCGATAATACTATTTGCGATGAGTTGTGGAACGATACTGTCGGTAAACATGATAAGAACAGTATAACAAAACACTCCCTGGTCACTAAGTCCTCGGACTTCGTCCTGCGGAATCGTTCCCAAAGAGTGTTTTGTTATACTTTTACCTAATTGTTAACTAATTGGATATTGTTATTGGCTTACCGTTTTTGATAGTTCGCACAACCGCTTTCGAAAGCACAAATCCATCTGTATCAATACTCAAGTTTCCAAGAGCCCCAGAGATCTTTGTGCTTGCAAGATTCGCTCGAATATCATTCGCTGTTGGTCTAGTCTTTCCCGATTCTTTTTCAGACGCTTCAATAATAAACTTTACGATGTCATATGCGTTCGCTGTTCCTGCTGCAGGATTTTTTCCGTACGCAGCAAGATACTTCTCATTGAACGCACCCGTTGCATCTGCAGCATTCACATACCACAGCCCTTCGAAGATTTCTGGCTTCTCAGTTAGTTCAAATGCTTCGATCGAGGTCATCTTTGATTTAGTACCAGCATCAGCCATTTGTTTTGTGAAGATTTCAAGTTCAGGAGAAAATGCAATCAAAAGATACATTTCTGGATTTACCGCTTTTGCTTTTGAGATCATTGTTCGGAAATCAGTTGTTCCGAAATTAAATATCTCAGATGTAAGCACTTCAATATTCTTTTCTGTCGCCTGTTTCTTTACTTCATCAATCACAGCAGTAATACCCTGAATCTGTGCACCAAAGATAGAAATCTTTTTTATTCCTCGTTTTTCAAGTTCATTTACGAATACTCTCGCTTCTTCAAATGGCGGTGTCCAGTGAATGAAATTGTATTCGCCTTTTCCTATATTCGGATCAGACGCAATACCGAAATGAACCACTTTGTTTTGTTCGGCAATAGGTGTGGCAATATTCCCCGAAGCTGATGCAATTGTGATGAGAGCATCAACTTTATCAAGCGATATCAATTTGTTGATTACTGGTGCACTCCGTTTTGAATCGAATCCATCATCTTCAAACACAACTTCATAGTTATATTTTGTATTTGAGTATTCCTTTATGGCCATCTGAGCCCCATTCGCCATACCATCCCCTAGGAATGCCAAGCTCCCCGATCGAGGACCCACAATTCCAATTTTAACTGTCTCTTTCTGTGTTGGACTAAAGGAAGTCTGATTCCCCATGTTTACTACGATGGCCCAAATAATTAAGGCTACCGTAGCAATACCAACAATAATTTTGATTGTTTTTTGCATATATTTGATTGCTATATTTGTTAACAGGCAAATTATGCAATACAAATGATACTCTGTGCGTGACATATGACATTGCGCGCTGATACACCTATGTTTTCAGCCATATTTAGTGAATTACCAAATATTGTCCGTTTGTTTTGACAATTCTAGCCAGAAGTGTAGTATTTTCATATATAAACAAACCATATGGCGACCGAATCAAACAAAGACATAACAAATAGAATCAAAAGTACCGGCATCAATGACAAGGAATCAGCCGTCTATGGAGCCCTACTTGGACTAGGAGGAGCTTTCCCATCTCGAATAGCCACATTGACCGGAATCAAGAGAAGCACTGTCTACAAGGTGCTTTTGGACCTATCGATCAAGGGCTTAGTAAACAGTATAGAAAAAAGGAACAAACTCTTCTACCAGGCCGAAAAACCTGAGAAGTTGGTTCGATATGCAAAGGACCGAGTACGTATGGCAGAAAGCGATCTCGAGAAAGCAGAGCGTGCACTTCCTGAACTCTCACAGATATTTGCTATGAGCGGACAGAAACCAAAAGTGACATTCTTTGAAGACAAGAACACAATCAAGACAATCTGCGACGATATGATTTCTGGAAAAGAAAAATATGAAATGCTCGCTTTCTCAAATGCAGAGAAGTTCAAAACATCAGTATCACAAGAATATCTCCGGGAATTCGTGAAAGGGAAAGAAAAACTCGGCATCACTACTCGAGCTATTGTCCCTGATACAGCAGACAACCACCAATACAACGAAACAGTATTCGCAGGAGTAAAAAAAGAAATCTGGCCCAAGATTAGATTCATCTCCCCTACCATCTTCAACTTCGATGCAGAACTTACTATCTATGGAAAGAATAAAGTTTCGATCACAAAACTCGGCGGCGAAAATGTCATTGGAGTAATCATTGAGGACGGAATCATCCATCAAATGATGAAAATGATTTTCGAACTCGCGTGGAGTGGGACAAGGGAGTAAATATATTTTTTACCAAAACAAAAATCCGCCATAGGGCGGACTTTTGCTTCGCGGGTTTTACTTAGAAATTATTTAACTTCAATTCCTTTCCCATCCTTGATCTGCTTTGTCACATATTCAAAAACTGGATCTCCGTTTGAATCTATTATGAGAACTCCAGCAGAACCTACCCAATCTTTAATTGAATATAATCCAGCCTTAATCTTATCTACATCGAGGCCATTCTTTTTTATCTGGTCAGCAAGAACATACACACTGTCATATGCTGTGGCTAGATAAACTGGCGGTACTCCCCCCGGAAGTTTTTCACCATATTTTGCCTTGTATTTATCAAGCACCATCTTTGATTCTTTTCTATTTTCATCGAAAAGCGGTTCTGCATAAATAGCCCCTTCAACTGCAGTCTTCGCCGCATTAACCACTTCTTCCGCATTAAGAAATTCATTAGAGAGAATTTGCCCCTTGAAGCCCAACTGCCGAATCTGTGTCATTCCGAGAATTGCGTTAGATGGTGTTTGCGGAACAAAATAAATCGCATCTGGTTTGCTCGCAATTGCTTTAGTTACTTGTGATCGAATATCTTTTGCTGTAGAAACAAATCGTTCGTCAGTAACAACTGTTCCCCCAAGTTCTTTGAGTCGTGTAACAAAAACTCCTTTTACAGCTTGCGCATATTCACTGCTTTCAGAAACAATCGCAATTTTCTTTTGATTTTTTCCCACAGCAACTTCAGCAAGCTTCTTTCCAGAACTTGCATCCGATGGGAAGTTTCTAAAGATATAGTCTCCGGCCTTTGTAATATCTGGGCTACCAGATCCAGGAGAGAAAAGAACTACTTTTGAACTTTCAGCGATTGGGGCTGCGCCGAGTGTTTCCCCACTACAAAGTCCCCCGATGATAACTTTTACATTATCTACATTAATAAGTTTCTGCGCCGCACTGAGAGCACCAGGACCAGTGCATTTACCATCTTCATAAATTACTTCAAGCTGAGCACCATTAATACCCCCGGCTGTATTTACTTCTTCGACAGCAATTTTAACCGCATTCATTATCGGCTCACCGATAGATGCTGCATCCCCGGAAAGAGGACCAATAAACCCAACCCTAACCGCAGACTTATCTGCTGCCATATCGTTAGTCATATCTGTTGGCTTTGCTGAACCAAACGAAGACACAATCACCCAAATCGCTACTACCACTACCACCAATACAAGGAATTTATTCATTATCTTTAATATCTATACTTTTAATGTACTTATTATAGCAAAAAAACAAAACTCGAGTTTTACCCCGAGTCTTGTCCTATTTAAGATTAATTTGTGTTAGTACAAAGGCGATTCCGCAGGCGCATTGCTCGCGCCGAGGACCAAGCCTTCGTACTCTAATCACAAATTAATATTCTCTCATTGAAATATGCGCATTGATCTTCTTGATGAGATCAACCACTACAGACACCGCAATCAAGAGTGATGTACCTCCGATACTGATGTTTTGATTCTGTTGGATTGCATACACAATCTGAGGAAGGACAGCGATAATACCGAGGAAGAGCGCACCTACTAGTGTGATTCGCGTTACGATTCGTCCTACATATTCTGATGTTGGCTCGCCTGGTCGTACTCCTGGAATGAAAGCTCCATTCTTCTGGAGATTTTCTGACATACTCTTTGGATCAAATGTGATTGCTGTATAGAAGTATGTAAAGAGAACCACAAGAACAAAGTAGAGTACTGAGTAGATCCAAGGATTTGCCATCCATGCTGTGACTGATGCTCCGATAGAATTCAATGTTGCATTCTGAGCATATGAAAGCACGTTAAACAACATCTGTGGCAAAAGGAGAAGTGAGATTGCAAAGATGATTGGAATAACTCCCGCCTGGTTAAGTCGAAGCGGAAGGTATGTCTGTGCTCCACCAAAAGTCTGACCTCCTCGTACTTGTTTTGAATACGTAACAGGAATTGGTCGTTCAGCTTCAGTGATATATACAATTGCCCAAATTACAAAGAGCGCAAGAAGTCCAAGACCGATATACATAGGAAGCTGAGCAGCATCGAGAAGCGTGTACTGGAACTGTCCGAGCTTCTGAGGAACTACCGATACGATACCGGCAAAGATGATCATCGAGATACCGCTTCCGATTCCAAACTCTGTAAGTGCCTCGCCGATCCACATCACAAACATTGATCCTGCTGTGATTACCGCAACGTTAAGGAAAAGGTGAAATGTATCAAGCGTTACTACTACTCCTGATCGCTGGAGGATAACAATAAATGCAAATGACTGCATGATAGCAAGTGGGAGAGTAAGGAGTCGCCCATACTGAGTAAATCGCATTCGTCCCGCTGTTCCCTCTTCTGTATACATCGATTTGATTCGAGGAGACATCACCGTAAGAAGTTGCATGATGATAGACGCCGTGATGTATGGCCCTACTCCAAGCATCACAATTGAAATCGCATTCAAACCACCTCCAGAGAATGCGTTGAGGAGTCCAAAAAATTGATTATTCTGAAGGAATGATGCAAGCTGACCTTCATTTACTCCAGGGATCGGAATAGCCGCAAGAAGTCTGAAGAAAGCGAGTCCGACAAGAACTACAAGCACTTTCTTTCGCAGACTTGAATCTGTAAATACAAGTTTAAGTTTATTTAGAAATGATGTCATAAAGGTGGGTATTATTTAACTGAACCGCCCGCTTTTTCTATTTTTTCTTTGGCGATTGCAGATACCTCACACCCTACTATAGCAAGTTTCTGTGAAATTTCACCCACTGAAAGAATCTTTACTCGAGGATACTTACCCTTGAATGTTGCAAGAACTCCCTTATCACAAAGTGTCTTTGGAGAAACAATATCACCAGCCTTAAATACTGAAAGTTGTGAAAGATTCACTCCAGTTGCTCGAATAGCAAATGACTTGAAAGAATTCTTTCCTCGTCCTCGGAGTTTAGGAAGCTTCTTGATAGCATCTCGGAGTTCTGGTCGGAGTTTTCGTCCCGCTCGTGCTTTCTGTCCCTTTGTACCTCGTCCAGAAGTCTTACCTCGCTTGCCTCCTCGGCCTACAGCTACTGGTTTTGCATTTTTTGTTTTTCGTTTGAGTGTGTGGAGTTGCATATGTTTGAAATTAGCGTTGAATTATTTTACTCGTGGAGTCTTTGGCTTTTTTACAAGAGAAAGTGCCTTTACCGCAGCCTGCGCAATGTTGAGCTTGTTCTTTGAACCAGATCGAATCTTTGCAACGATATCCTTGATACCAGCAAGATCTATCACGTCTCGAACGGCTGAACCAGCAACAATTCCTCGTCCCTTAGCTGGTCGGATCTCAACAATTGCACTTGAGTATTTCGCCTGCGCTTCGTGAGCAATTGAGTTTGATGGTGTTACATTTACAGAAATGAGATTCTTCTTCGCAGCTCGGAATGCCTTGTCTACAGCAAGTGCTGTATCGCCTCCCTTTCCTGTTCCTACACCCACCTTTCCTTTTCGATCACCAGCAACAATCGTTACTGAGAAATTGAATCGTCGTCCTCCAGATGTTACTCGGGCTACTCGTCGGATATCAATGATTTTCTGATCAAATTCAGGCTTTGCTCGTGGTTCTCGTCGTGGACCTCGTCGATCATTCTTTCCCCGTGGGCCTCGTCGATCATTTCGCATATCATTTCGTGGACCTCGTGGACTTACAGGAGATTTTGTCGCAACGATACCGTTGTCAGAAACCACTGGAGTTGCATCAGCAACAACCTCGTTTGTCGGTGTTACTTCTGCTTCTGTATTTGTCTGTATTGTTGTTTCGTCGTTCATAAATTATTTAAATTAAATTTCCTAGAAATCCAAGCCCCCTTCTCGAGCTCCATCTGCTAATGCTTTAACTCGACCAGTGTAGATATATCCTCCTCGGTCAAATACCACTTTAGTCACACCAGCCTTCTTTGCGAGAGTTGCGAGTTCTTTTCCAGCAAGCATCGCTGCATCTGTCTTTGTCTTTCCTTTCACTATTTTTGTAGAAACACCAGCAAGTGTCTTTCCTACTGTATCATCAATGATCTGAGCCTGCATAGTCTTGTTTGACTTGAAAATAGAAAGTCGAGGTCGCTCTGTTGTACCAGAAACCTTTGCTCGGATTCTCTTTTGTCGTCGTGCTCGCCCTATGATGTTAATAAATTTTTTCATGATTTTCTTAAATAGTTACTTGATTATGCAGCCTTCTTACCTTGTTTTCGCTTAATTATCTCTCCTTCATATCGGAATCCTTTACCCTTGTACGGTTCTGGCTTCTTCATTGCTCGAAGTGATGATGCGAACTGTCCAACAGTTTCTTTATCGATACCTGTAATTGTGATAGTTCCCTTTTCAGAAGTTACAGTAAGTCCTGCTGGGATCTCAACATTTACAGGGTGTGAGAAACCAAGAGCCATCTTGAGAGTTGTTCCTTGAACATCTGCCTTGTATCCAATACCTTCAAGAATAAGCTTCTTTACGAAAGGTGTATTTACTCCTTCCATCATATTTCGGAGGTGAGAAGCATATGTTCCCCAAAGTGCCCGTGATTCAATATCTGTCTTCTTGAGACTAAGTGTTACTGCATTGTCCGCGATTGCAATATTCACAGAGTTTGGTCGATATGCCTTCTTAAGTTCTCCTTTTGGACCTTTTACAGTAATAAAATTATCTACCACTTTTACTTCGGTATTTGCTGGGATGGCGATAGGTGTTTTTGCGATTCGTGACATACGGGTATTATTAAATGATTACCAAATTTTGAATAGAGATTCTCCTCCGACCTTTGCTTTTCGAGCCTCGTAATCACTCATGATTCCTGCAGGTGTTGAAAGGATAAGTGAGCCGAATCCATTTCGAATAGGCTTTACTTCCTTGTATCCAGTATACATTCGTCGAGAATGCTGTGAGATTTGCTGTACTCCAGTGATTTTTGGCTTTCCACCTTCGTATGCAAGTTCTACTTCAATAGTCTTTGATGGAACCTTTCCTTTTACAGAATATCCAGCAATATATCCAAGCTTTTTGAGGGTTTCAAGAATTGATTCATTAAAATTTGAATGAATCATTGAAATAGAAGGCTTTCCTGCTTTGTTAGCATTCTTGAGGTTGATGACAAGTTGTGCGATTTTGTTGATTACCATGATGATTTTCTTACTCCTGGGATAAGTCCCTCGTTAGCCAATTCTCGGAAACAGATTCGGCACATATTAAACTCTCGCATGTATCCTCGACCTCGACCGCATCGGAAACATCGTCGAGTAATTCGACTCTTAAACTTTGGTTTCTTCTTTGATCGTGCGACTGTTGATGTTTTTGCCATAAATGATTGGTGTGGTCGATACTAACAAGATTACTTTTGAGCGTCAACTTTCTTGAAGAGGAATCCGAGTTCCTTCATAAAAGCGAGTGTCTCATCTTTCGACTTAGATGTTGTCACAAGGGTTACCGCAAAGCCGAATACGTCTTTGAGTTCTTCGTCTGAAGTTTCAGGGAATACATTGTGTTCCTTGATACCAAGCGTGTAATTACCCATTGCGTCCACTGATTTTGTTTCAATACCTCGGAAGTCTCGTGTTCGTGGGAGTACGATATTGATAAGTTTCTCCATGAAACTCCACATTCGCTCTCCTCGAAGAGTTACCTGCCATCCTACTGGATCACCCTGTCGGACCTTGAACGCGGCCATTGATTTCTTGGCTGACTTCTTAGTTGCTTTCTGACCAGTGATTTTTGTAAGTCGGTCTCCTACGAGATCTTTCTTCTTGGCATCTTTGATAGAACCTGTTGTTGCTGAGATAACAATCTTTTCAAGTTTTGGAGCCTGAAGTTTATTTGTATATCCAAAAGCCCCTTTCATTGTTTCGAATGAATTCTGTGCTTTTTCTTTTACTGTGATGTGTTTAGTCATATTGGTAATGTTAGCTTTTGGTTACTTTTGGATTATGGTCAAATTATTTTTTGAGTGCAACTTTAGAAACATGGATCGGATGCGATATCTCAATCACCTGCCCCTTTCCTCCCCGCTGTCGGGCCTTCTGGTGCTTCTTCTTGAGGTTTATCCCTTCAACAACAACCATATCATCTTTTGGAAGTGCTCGAAGAACCTTACCAGTTTTACCTTTGTAAGATCCTGTCTTCACTATTACATTGTCTCCTTTCTTGATTTTCATGATTGTTGTTTTATTACGACCTTATTATTTTTATACAATTTCAGGTGCTTTTGAAGCGATTGTCTGGAATCCTCGTTCTGCGATTTCTCGTGGAATTGGGCCGAAGATTCGTCCTGCAAGAGGTTCTGTTTTGTCTTTGTTCAAAAGAACTACAGCGTTCTCGTCGAATCGAATATATGAACCATCCTTTCGTCGGAATGCCTTCTTCTGTCGAACTACTACCGCAAGATGAACATCCTTCTTCTTTACCGCCTTTCGTGGTTCTGCCTTCTGTACTGAAAGCACGAGGAGGTCTCCGATTTCAGCATATCGTCGGTGTGAAGCACCAAGAATTTTGAAAACTCGGCCGATCTGGGCTCCTGAGTTATCTGCTATTGCTACTATTGCTCGTGGTTGTAACATGGTGGTTTATTTAGTAGTTGGATTAACAAGGCCGATCAACGTAAATCGCTTGTCTTTAGAAAGAGGTCGACATTCCTCAATTGTCACTTTGTCTCCGATCTTTACTGTATTTCCCTTATCGTGAGCCTTGTATTTCTTTGATCGAAGAACAAACTTCTGGTACTTAGTGATCTTTTCGTAGTTAGAAACTTTTACGACGATTGTATCTTTCATCTTATCAGAAACAACAACACCAGTAAGCTGTCGCTTTCGAGATGTTTTGGCCTCTGTCTTTGGCATGTTTTGTTGTTGGGTTGTTGTTTTTTTCATAATAGTTTTCACAATTTTCTACTTTAATTTACTTTGCGCTTTTTGCAAGTTTTTCACCTCTCGCTTGGGCATTCATTTCTGTTCGAATTCGGGCAATGTCCTTCTTAAGGTTTCCTCCTTCTTTTACATTTCGAACCTTTCCTCCCGCCGCAGAAAATTTAAATTTCTGAAGAGCATCCTTTTTTTCAGAAAGTGTTTTTACGAGATCCTTAATTGATTTTCCTTTGTATGATGTCTTTTTTGCCATAGTAGTAAGATTAGTGGTCTCGTGAAATTACTTTTGATTTAAGTGGAAGTTTTGTTCCCGCCTTTCGGAGAGCTTCTCGAGCAACTGCATCTGCAGCGCCATCAATTTCGAATACGATTCGACCTGGAAGCACTTCAAAGCAGAAAGCAAACGGATCTCCCTTTCCAGAACCCATAGGTACTTCAGGAGCCTTTGCTGTTACTGGCATATCAGGGAAAATTCGAATCCACACTCGTCCTGTCTTACCAAGTGTTCGAGCAATTACTTTTCGAGCAGATTCAATCTGATTTGATGTCACTCGCGCAGATGAAGTGGCTTTAAGACCAAATCCACCGAAAGAGAGTTCTGTTCCTCGTGTGTCTGCGGTGATTCGACTTTGATTTCGTCGGAATTTCTGCCATTTTCGATGTTTGATTTTCTTTGGGACTAACATGGTAGTTCAGTTATATAAATTATTGGTGCTTCTTATTGAAGATTTCTCCCTTGTAAATCCACACCTTCACTCCAATTCGACCATACGGAAGAACCGCTTCATATCGCTTGAAGTCGATATCAGCTCGGAATGTCTGAAGTGGTACTCGACCCTTCTTAAGATCCTCTTGTCTTGCCATTTCGGCTCCGCCCAATCGGCCAGACAAGAAGATTCGAACCCCCTTTACCTCTCGTGATGCCATAACCTTCTCCACCATTTGCTTCATCACTCGTCGGAAAGGCATTCGCTTTTCAAGACCTTCAGCAACCATATGTGCAACAAGAGCCGCACTTGATTCTGGAGATCGAACTTCCTCTACTTCAATCTTGAGTTCAAGACCTAGATTGAGCTTATTCTTCTTGAGGAATGCGATGATGTCATTTCGAAGCTTTGTCGCTCCTTCACCATTTTTACCAATGATAATACCAGGTCGTGATGTCTTGATAACAAGTCGGAACATCTTTGCATTTCGTTCCATTTCAATATCAGCAACATACTGACCTCGCATTTTCTTTTCGAGCCATTCTCGGAGGAGAACATCAGCCATGAGGTCATCTCGGAATTTTTTGTCACTCGCAAACCATCGAGATTTCCAACCTCTGATGATACCTAGTCGATGTGAATATGGGTGTACTGTGTGTGACATAAAATTCTATTGGTAAATTATTTTGATGATTTCTTTTTACTTGATCGCTTTTCTCCCAATTCAAGCACCACATGTGATGCTCGCTTTCGAATTGGTGATGACGAACCTCGTGCTCGAGGAAGCATTCGCTTCAACGTCATACCCTTATCTACAGAGATCTTTGTAATAACAAGATTGTCTGTGTCAGAAATGCCATTATTTTTGGCGTTTGCAACTGCGCTAAGGAGAAGTCGCTTCATAGGAAGAGATGCTCGCTTCACAGTGAATTCGAGAGCAACGAGAGCGTCCTTTACCTTTTTACCTCGAATAAGACCAGCAACAAGTCCTACTCGTCTTGGTGTTTGTCTGTAGTTGTGAAGTATTGCTTTCATTTTAGTGTTGGTAAATAAGGTTATTATTGAAATTATTTCTTAGCTGGGGCATCAGTAGCGGCCTTGGCTGTTTTTGCGGCATCAATTTCAGCCTGCTTCTTAGCCTGATCGAGCTCCTTCTGCATTTTTCCTCCGTGTCGATTGAACTTTCGAGTTGGTGAAAATTCTCCAAGTCGGTGTCCTACCATTTCTTCAGTGACAAGAACTTCATTGTGTACCTTTCCGTTGTGTACACCAAAGATGAAACCAACCATTTCAGGTGAGATCTGACTTCGTCGTGCCCAAGTCTTAATAACCCCAGTTTCTCGAGGGTTTTTCCCCGCAATTTTCTTGAGGAGATTCTCATCTTCCTAGGGGCC
>JACCDR012643429.1_pt1 | contig 12341 bp, 10 predicted proteins | sample 7446431 | NCBI WGS metagenome assembly JACCDR01 (sample SAMN15323443, study PRJNA562643) | freshwater metagenome | isolation source: river surface water | place: USA:Blue River Watershed | collected 2017-08-17
CCTTCCGCAACCCGCACGGCGACGCCGTGTTGGACAAGCTGGAATTGGCCCGCTCGACCGCAGAGGAAAAGCAAAGTCAGCTGAAGCGCCTGAACGACTTCCACACCCGAAACAAAGAAGCGGCAGCGGTACAGCTCAAGCGCTTGCAACAAGCCGTCATCGACAACGCCAACGTGTTTGAGGTGATGATGGACGCGGTGCGCGTGTGTTCACTCGGCCAAATCACCAATGCCTTGTTTGAGGTAGGTGGGCAATATCGCCGCAATATGTAATCGGTAATATCGGGGGCATGAGTATTCGCCCCCCTTTCATTGCCCCCACCCGTCACACCGACGCCGACAGCGCCCTTGCCCAAGTGCAGGCGCTGTACCAAACCAGCCTTGACCACCTGCGCCAAGCCATGCGCGAGTTTGTGGCTGGCAAACAGTTTGAACAGCGTGTGCGTGCGTTTTATCCCTTCGTGCGCATTCACACCAAGCACGGGGCGCTCCAGGCTGGCAGTAATGCCGCACACCTGAGCTACGGGTTTGTGGCCGAGCCTGGCCGCTACGAAACCACCCTCACCCGCCCTGATTTGTTTGCTGCGTATTACCGCGAGCAATTCAATTTGCTCTTGCAAAACCACGGGGGCACGTTGGAGGTAGGTGTGAGCCACCAGCCGATTCCCGTGCATTTCTCATTCGCAGAGAACGACCACATCGAAGGCGAGATGAGCGCCGAGCGCCGCCAACTCATGCGCGAAGTATTTGACTTGCCCGATCTCACCGCCATGGACGACGGCATTGCCAACGGCACGTATGAAGCCAAGCCCAATGAGCCTCAACCTTTGTCGCTCTTCACCGCGGCACGTATGGACTATTCGCTGCAACGCCTGCGCCACTACAGCGGCACCAGCCCTGAACATTTCCAGAACTACGTGCTGTTCACCAACTACCAGTTCTACATCGACGAGTTTGTGCGTTTGGGCCACGAGGCCATGCAAGACCCCAACAGCGAATACCTTGCATTTGTAGAGCCTGGCAACGTGATCACGCGTCGTGTGGGTCTGCCCGCGCAAGCCAACGATGCGTTAGGAAAAGCGCCACCTCGCCTGCCGCAAATGCCTGGCTACCACTTGGTACGCGCAGACCACACCGGCATCACCATGGTGAACATTGGCGTGGGGCCCGCCAACGCAAAAAACATCACCGATCACATTGCCGTGCTGCGCCCACACGCATGGCTGATGCTGGGCCACTGCGCGGGCTTGCGTAACACCCAACAACTAGGCGACTACGTGTTGGCCCACGGCTATGTGCGTGAGGACCATGTGCTGGACGAAGAGCTGCCGCTGTGGGTGCCCATCCCAGCACTCGCCGAGATTCAAGTGGCACTAGAGCAAGCGGTGAAGGATGTAACGCAATGCCAAGGCGCAGAGCTCAAGCGCATCTTGCGCACAGGCACTGTGGCCAGCACTGACAACCGCAACTGGGAACTGCTACCCGACAACACGCCGCAACGCCGCTTCAGCCAAAGCCGCGCGGTGGCGCTCGACATGGAAAGCGCCACGATTGCTGCGAATGGATTTAGGTTTCGTGTGCCCTACGGCACGCTGCTGTGTGTGAGCGACAAACCGCTGCATGGCGAAATCAAACTGCCAGGCATGGCCAACCACTTCTACCGTGAGCGCGTGGACCAACACTTGCGCATTGGCATGCGCGCGATTGAGCTGCTGCGCCAACAAGGGCCAGCGCAACTGCACAGCCGCAAGCTGCGTAGCTTTGCGGAAGTGGCTTTTCAGTAAACCAAAAAGAAACCGCCTCAGCAGAGGCGGTTTTCATCTGTGCAGGGCGCGGCTTTAAGCGTGTACTGCATCGCCCATCTTCTCGCCCAAACGTACACCTTGCGCAGCTTGCCAAGCAGGGTTGAGCGCAATTGTGTTCTTGGGCCACCGCAACACCACGGTCGAAACCCACACGAAGCGGCCCATTTCGTCGCCTTGACGAAGGCTCAGGTCTTGGTCATCGTACGTCCACTCACGCACCGTGCCGGGACGGGGTGGGTTGACCACGCCATGCCATGGTGTGGCCATGCTGCCCACGATGGTGGCGCCCACGAGCACCAACACGTATTGCTGAGGTGTTTCACCCGAGGCGGCTGGCATGTCAAACACACACACCACGCGCTCATTGCGTGCAAACAAGCCGGGCACGCCACGGGCCGTAGCTGGGTTGACCGAGAACAAATCACCGGGCACATGAATCATGCGGCGCAAGCGTCCGGCGCTTGGCATATGGATGCGGTGGTAGTCCTTGGGGCTGAGGTAAATCGTAGCGAATTCGCCGTCTTGAAACTGGGCAGCCAAAGTGGCATCACCACCCACCAGCGCTTGCGTGCTGTAGCTGTGACCTTTGGCCTGAAACACTTGGTCGCCATCGATGTGACCGAGCTGGCTGATCGCGCCGTCGACTGGGCACACAAACGCAGCATCGGCCAAGGGGCGTGCGCCAGGCTTGAGGGCTCGGGTGAAGAAATCATTGAAACATTCGTACTGGGTGATGTCGGGCTGGGCTGCCTCGTCCATGTTCACTTGGTACTTGCTCACAAACCACTTGATGAGGGCGTGTGTCCATTTGCCACATTTCGCACGCGCCACAGCACCGGCCATTTCGGTGAGCAGCTGCTTGGGCATCACATATTGGGAGAGAACAAATAAGGTATCAGACACGTCGTAGCCCAGAAATAAGTTGCCAAGATTTTAGGCGCTTAGCCATGCACGCCAGAGTGACACTTCTGGCTTACGCCAACATCGGACACGGGCAAAATAACAGCCATGAGCAACGCACTTTTTGAATGTCAACACCTCCTCAAACGCTACGGCGATAACACTGTGGTGAACGATGTGTCGTTTCACATTGCCCCTGGTGAATGTTTGGGCGTCATTGGCCCCAACGGGGCAGGCAAAACCACCACGCTGCGCATGTGCCTCGGGCTTGCACAACCCGATGGCGGCAGCATCAACGCATTTGGTTTGTCCATGCCCAATGACGCCTTAGCCATCAAAGCGCGCTTAGGCGTGGTGAGCCAATTTGACACGCTAGACCCCGACTTCACCTGCGCCGAAAACCTGATGGTGTTTGGTCGCTACTTCGGCATGAAGAAAAGCGATATTCAAGCGCGCATTCCGCAGCTGTTGGAGTTCTCCGCCCTCTCGCACAAAGCCAACGCCAAACCCGGCGAACTGTCGGGAGGTATGAAGCGCCGACTCAGCCTAGCACGTGCGCTCATCAACAACCCCGACTTGCTCTTACTCGACGAGCCCACCACAGGCCTCGACCCTCAAGCACGCCACCTGATGTGGGAGCGGTTGCAGCAACTCTTGCAACAAGGCAAATCCATCTTGCTGACGACGCACTTCATGGACGAAGCCGAGCGTTTGTGCAACCGCCTGCTGGTGCTCGACCACGGCAAAAAGATTGCCGAAGGCACGCCGCGTGATTTGATTGCGCAACATTTAGAACCCGATGTGGTGGAGGTCTTCGGCAACGGCGCGTTAGCACTGGTGGACAGCCCCATCGCGGCTTTGGCGCAGCGCGTAGAAACGAGCGGCGAAACCGTGTTTTTTTACACGCAAGATGCCGCGCCATTGCTGCAAGCACTCAGTGCCCACGCAGGCCTGCGCACCTTGCACCGCCCCGCCAATTTGGAAGATTTGTTTTTGAAAATGACCGGACGTCAGATCCGTGAGGAGGGCTAATCATGTTTCGTTTCTGGCCTGTCTTCTTACGCAACCTCTTGGTGTGGCGCAAGCTCGCCATTCCCAGCCTTGTTGCCAACATTGCCGAGCCCTTGATGTGGCTCGTCGCTTTCGGCTATGGCCTAGGCGCGCTCGTAGGTGACGTGACATTGGGTGATGACCAAGTGCCCTACATCTTGTTTTTAGCGAGTGGCTCCATTTGCATGAGCGCCATGAATGCCGCCACCTTTGAAGCACTGTACTCTGCCTTCTCACGCATGCATGTGCAAAAAACATGGGACGGCATCATGAACGCCCCCATGCGTTTGGACGATGTGCTCTTGGCCGAAATGCTGTGGGCCGCTTTCAAATCGCTCTTCACCATCACTGCCATCTTGAGCGTCATGTGCACGCTGGGCATCACCCAAAGCTGGAAGCTATTGGCGGCATGGCCCATTCTCTTATGCGTGGGCATTACTTTCAGCTGCATCGCACTCATCTTTAATGCGCTAGCCAAAGGCTACGACTTCTTCACTTACTACTTCACGCTCTTTCTCACGCCCATGATGTTCTTGAGCGGTGTGTTCTTCCCGCGCGATCAGCTCCCAGGCATCGTGCGCGACATCTCAGCTTGGTTGCCGCTGACCCAAGCCATTGCTTTGGTACGCCCGCTGTTCATGGACCAATGGCCCGCAGACGCAGTGCTGCACTTGGGCGTCTTAGCGCTCTACGCGCTAGTGGGCTGGAAGATCGCCCTGCACCTGACGAAAAAGCGCTTCAAGGCCTAAATCGCGCACAACATCGCAGGTGAATGGGCTTGGGGCAGCTGACGATTTCTGGTACTCCAGCATGAGGAAGCTGCCCCAAGCCCGTTCGCCGGAGCGTAAGAAATTGATGCACGTCAGCCAAGTGCAACCCTTCCCCCGCTAACATCTTTTCTTTTGACTTAACCGTAAACAAGGATTCCCAATGAGCATTCAAACCGTAGGCATCATCGGCGCTGGCACCATGGGCAATGGCATTGCACAAGCATGTGCCGTGTCTGGCGTGAACGTGGTGATGGTCGACATTTCTGACGCCGCTGTGGCCAAAGGCCTCGCCACCGTGTCAGGCAGCTTGGACCGTTTGATCAAGAAAGAAAAAATTACTGAAGCCGACAAAGCAGCCGCCTTGTCGCGCATCAAAACCAGCACCAGCTATGACGATCTCAAGGGCGCACAGTTGGTGATCGAAGCCGCCACCGAGAACTACGACCTCAAAGTCAAAATCGTCAAGCAGCTCGACGGCATGTTGGCCCCTGAAGCCATCATCGCGTCTAACACCTCATCTATTTCCATCACCAAGCTCGCCGCCGTCACCACACGTGCAGACCGCTTCATTGGCATGCACTTTTTCAACCCCGTGCCCATGATGGCCTTGGTTGAAATCATCCGTGGTTTGCAAACCTCAGACGCCACCCATGCTGCCGTGCACGAATTGTCCACACACTTGGGCAAGAGCCCCATCACGGTGAAGAACGCACCTGGTTTTGTGGTCAACCGCATCTTGGTGCCCATGATCAACGAAGCCTTCTTTGTGTTGGCCGAAGGTGTGGCCAGCGCTGAAGACATTGACGCGGGCATGAAGCTGGGCTGCAACCAACCCATCGGCCCCTTGGCCTTGGCCGACATGATTGGCCTGGATGTGTGCTTGGCCGTGATGGACGTGTACTTGCAAGAGTTTGGCGACAGCAAATACCGCGCTTGCCCCTTGCTCAAAGAAATGGTGGCCGCTGGCCACTTGGGCCGCAAGACTGGCAAAGGCGTTTACACCTATTAAGCTTTGCCAAAGCACCATGAAAAAAGCCACCCTCGGGTGGCTTTTTCTTTGCTCAAAACCGCTCGGTTTTGATCAGTCAGCGTAGACGCCAGCGGCCTGGATGACAGGTCCCCACTTGGCGATTTCTGCAGCCACAAACTTCTTGTGCTCTGCGGCATCTGCACGCTTGTCGTTCACCACCACAGCGCCCAAGGCTTGTTGCTTCTTGATGAACTCTGGGTCTTTCAATGCAACCTTGAGGGCTTTGTTGATTTGCGCGGTCACGTCAGCAGGTGTGCCTTTGGGGGCATACAAGCCGTGCCAAATGGTGACTTCAAAACCTTTGAGACCAGACTCTTGCAAGGTTGGCAAATCTTTCAGCGCAGGCGTTGTCAAACGCTTGTTTGTGGTCACAGCAAAAGCTTTGACGGTTTTGCCTTCGATTTGGCCTGTAGTGTTGGTGGTTTGGTCACACAACAAATCGATTTGGCCGCCCATCAAGTCGTTCATGGCAGGTGCAGTGCCTTTGTAGGGCACAGTGGTCATGTCCACTTTCAAAGCGCTTTGGAACATCAAGCCACACAGATGTGAAGCAGCGCCCAAACCGGCGTTACCCAAATTGATCTTGCCTTTGTTTTGCTCGATCCAAGTGGTCAACTCTTTGTAGTTGTTGGCTGGCAATGTGGGGCGACCAATCAAGGTCATGGGCACATCGTTGACCATGCCCAAGTATTCAAAATCTTCGAGGGTGTTGTAAGGCAATTTGCGATACAAGGCTGGCGATGTGGCCATGCCAATGTGGTGCAAGAAGATGGTGTGGCCATCTTGTGGGGCCTTGGCGACTTTGTTAGCGCCAATCGTGCCGCCGGCACCCGCCACGTTTTCAACCACCACAGCGCTTGCACCCAAGGGCTTGCGCAGAGCCTCTGCCAAGTCACGCGCAACACGGTCAGTTGGACCGCCAGCAGCGAAGGGAACCACGATGGTGACAGGCTTGTCTTTGACGGGGTAGTCGGCAGCGTTAGCACCAGTCAAAGCGGCAACAGCGAGCAAGCTCAGAGTGAATAGTTTTTTCATGAAGTCTCCTTAAATATGGAACCCGTATTAGAGCCGAGCACAGAAAAATTTCACATCGGAAATTACGTATTTCCCTCTGATTCGGGGGTAATTGATGTGCATCAATTTATTGATACGTTCTGGCGTCCTCGATCACCTTGCCATCATTTGGCAAACTTCCCTCGCTCACAAACTCAACCTCGGCGCGCAGCTTGGTGATGTCACGCACGGCATCGCCAATTTTTTGCGCCAAGCCATCGGCCTGTCTTGCTTCAACTTTGAGGCACATTTGGTCGTTTGCCATTTCACCTGTGACCACCAAACGCGCACGTTTGATTTCAGGGAATCGCTTGGCAACCTCCGCCACTTGCCCTGGATGCACAAACATGCCACGCACTTTGGTGGTTTGGTCGGCACGCCCCATCCAGCCCTTGATGCGGGTGTTGGTGCGGCCTGTGGGGCACTGGCCCGGCAAGACAGCTGACAAGTCACCCGTGCCGAAACGAATGAGCGGGTAGTCGGGATTGAGCGTGGTGATGACCAGCTCGCCCACTTCACCTTCGGGCACAGGGTCGCCTGTGCCAGGGCGCACGATTTCGACAATCACGCCTTCATCCAGTACCAAGCCTTCACGGGCTTCGGTCTCGTAAGCAATCAAACCAAGGTCGGCTGTGGCGTAGCACTGATAGCCTGCAATGCCGTGCCCTGCCAGCCAGTCTCGCAAGCTGGGCGGAAACGCTTCGCCTGACACCAAGGCCTTGGTGACGCTGGGCAGCTTGACGCCCATCTCGGCTGCTTTTTCAACAATGATCTTCAAGAAACTCGGCGTACCGATATAGCCCGCAGGCTTGAGTTCCGCCATAGCACCCACTTGCTGCTCGGTCTGCCCTGTACCACCGGCAAACACCGTGCAGCCGATGGCGTGCGCACCTGTTTCCATCATCGAGCCCGCAGGCGTGAAGTGGTAACTGAAACAGTTGTGCGCCAAATCACCTGCGCGAAAACCTGCGGCATAAATGGCACGGGCCATGCGCCAGTAATCGGGGCGTGCACCTTCGGGTTCGTAAATGGTGCCGGGGCTGGCAAACACGCGGGGCATGGCCTTACCAAAACCGATGGCCGAGAAGCCGCCAAATGCATTGGCACCGCGTTGAGCTTGCTGCTGCGCCAGCAACTCGTATTTGCGAATCACGGGCAACTTGGCCAACGCTTCGCGGCTGTTCACGCTGGCTGCGTTCACACCAGCGAGTGACTGGGCAAAAGCCGGCGCGTGCTTTTGTGCATGGGCAATTTGGGCTGGCAAGGCTGCCATGAGCGCGGCTTCGCGCTCGGCTGGAGAGCGCGTCTCCAGCGCGTCGTAATGTTGGGACATGGGGGCTCCTCGGTTTAGGCCAGCCAACGCTTGCGGCGTTTGTAGCTCTTGACGTCTTTGAAACTCTTGCGCTCGTTGCCGCCCACGCCGAGGTAAAACTCTTTCACGTCAGCGTTGTTGGCCAAGTCACTGGCAGCACCGTCCATCACGATACGGCCCGACTCCATGATGTAGCCGTAGTCGGCGTACTTCAGAGCCATGTTGGTGTTTTGCTCGGCGATGAGGAAGGTGACTTTTTCTTTCTCGTTCAAATCTTTGACGATGTTGAACACCTCTTCCACGATTTGCGGGGCCAGCCCCATCGAGGGCTCGTCCAACAGCACCATATTGGGGTTGGCCATCAAGGCGCGACCGATCGCGCACATTTGCTGCTCGCCACCTGAGGTGTACGCCGCTTGCGAGGTGCGACGTGTTTTCAGACGTGGGAAGTAGTTGTAAACCTTCTCCAAATTGGCCTCGATCTCACCCTTGCTGGTGCGGGTGTAGCTGCCCGTGAGTAAGTTTTCTTCAATGGTCAAGTGGGCAAAGCAGTGACGCCCTTCCATCACCTGCACCACGCCACGCTTAACCAAATCAGCCGGCGTGAGGTTTTCGATGCGCTCACCACGCAACTCAATGCTGCCCTTGGTCACGGCACCACGCTCGCCTTGCAGCAAATTTGAGATGGCACGCAAAGTGGTGGTTTTGCCAGCGCCGTTACCGCCGAGCAATGACACGATGCTGCCCTCTGGCACGCTGAGCGAAACGCCCTTGAGCACCAAGATGACGTGGTTGTAAATGACTTCAATGCCATTGACGTTGAGAACGATGTTGTTGCCGCTCATAACTTACCTTGCTAAAAAAACGTTGTTGGACTGACCAAACCTCAAAAGAATCAGCGATTCGCTTTTGAGGTTTGGCGGCTTCAAGGAGCCGCCAAATCATCAGCCTAGAAGGCTGATGTGCCACACATTAAGCGCCGCAGTCAGCTGCTGTACGACGTGTGAGCTTTTTCTCAGCGGCGTACTTGTCAGCGTATTGCTTGACCAGAGGTTTGATGATGGATTCATCAGCCTCGATCCAGTCTGTGGTGTAGTTCCACTTCTTGCCGTCCCAAGTGTGAACGCGAGCAGAACGCGAACCTTCGTGGTCCAAGCATGATGTGCTGATGGGCTTCCTGACAGTGCCCAAGCCGAGCTTGTCGAGGGCTTTTTGGTCAAGTGCCAAGTTCTCCAAACCCCAGCGGATTTGCTCGCCATTCATGACCTTGCCTTTGCCGTAACGGCTTTGCGCTTGGCGCACACCTTCCACAGCCAATGCAGCGCTGACCATGCCACGGTTGTACAAAACTGTGCCCACTTCTTCGATGGGGCCAGTGCCTTGCTTCTTGCCGTGCACCAAGTTCTTGATGTCAGCAATGACTTTGCCGCCTTCACCGGTCACGACCAAGCCGTTGTAGCCCTTGGCAGCTTCACCCACGTCCTTGACGTCTGGCTCAGCAGCGGACCACCAAATGCCGTACATCTTTTCGCGTGGGTAGCCTGTGGCCACAGCTTCTTTGAGAGCTGCAGAGTTCATCACGCCCCAACCCCACAACAGCACGTAGTCTGGGCGGGCTTGACGCACTTGCAACCAAGTGGCTTTTTGCTCAACGCCGGGGTGAGCCACTGGCAACAAGCTCAACTCAAAGCCTTGCATCTTGGCGCGCTCTTGCAGCAGAGCGATAGGCTCTTTGCCGTATGGGCTGTCGTGGTAGACCAAGGCGATCTTTTTGCCCTTGATGTTGCCACCTTCTTTTTTGGTGATGTGCTGCATGATGATGTCAGCGCCAGACCAGTAAGTGCCCATCAAGGGGAAGTTCCACTTGAACACTTGACCATCGCTGGACTCTGAACGGCCATAACCGCCAGTGATGAGCGAATTTTTGTCAGCAGGTGCTTTTTCTGTCAAAGCGAATGTGATACCTGTGGACAGGGGTTGGAATACCGCGCCCTGTGCTTTGCCCTTCAGGCGCTCGTAGCACTCCACACCGCGGTCTGTGGCGTAGGCGGTGTCACACTCTTCGAATGAGATTTTGACGCCGTTGATACCACCATCACGTGCGTTGATGAGCTTGAGGTAGTCGGCATAGCCGTTCGCCCATGGCACACCGTTAGGCGCATAGGCACCTGTGCGGTATGGCAACACGGGGAAGAATTGCTCTTTGGCTTGCGCCTGAGCAGATGTGGTCACCACAGCGCTGGTCAAACCAGTTGCTGCTACGGCCACGGCCATCATGAGGGAACGAATTTTCATTGAAGTCTCCTTAGGAAAAATTATGCGAACACCAGAAAAACTCAGTGAGGGAAAGGCCACAGACGCAGCTTTTGTTTACCCACACTCCACAACTTAGCCAAGCCATGAGGCTCAACAATCAAGAACCAAACAATCAAGGCACCGAAGATCATTTGCTCAGCATGCGTCAGTGCAGCGGTGCTCACTTCAATGCCCACCATCGCGCCAAGCGACGGCAACACCAAGTTGATGATGATCGGCAGCACCACAATGAACGCCGCGCCAAAGAAGCTACCCATGATCGAGCCCATGCCACCCAAGATCACCATGAACAGCAACTGGAATGAACGGTCGACCGAGAACGCAGCTGGCTCCCATGAACCCAAGTAAACAAAGGCCCACAAAGAACCCGCCACACCCACAATGAACGAGCTCACAGCAAACGCGCTGAGCTTGGCGTACATGGGGCGAATGCCGATCACAGCAGCTGCCACGTCCATGTCGCGAATAGCCATCCACTCGCGACCAATGGCACTGCGCACCAAGTTTTTCGCGAGCAAACCGAACACAACCAAGAACACCAAGCAGAACATGTATTTTTGGTAAGGCGTATCAATGGGCATGCCAAACACTTGCAAGTCAGCCACTGAGGCCGTGCCAGATGCAGAATCGTTGGTGAACCACTTGATACGCAAGAAAGCCCAGTCACAGAAGAACTGAGCAGCCAGCGTGGCTACTGCCAAGTACAAGCCTTTCACGCGCAAGCTGGGAATGCCAAAGAACATGCCCACCAAGGTAGCAAAAAAGCCACCCATCAGCAACGCCAAGATCAGCGGCATGCCTTCAACGCGTACAAAGAAGTTGTACGCGGCATAGGCGCCCACCGCCATGAAAGCACCAGAACCCAAAGAAATCTGACCGCAGTAACCCACCAAGATATTCACGCCCAAAGCGGCGAGCGACAAGATGAGGAAAGGAATCAGAATCGCGCGCAGCATGTATTCGTCTGCGAGCATGGGTACGCCGATGAAGGCGAACGCAATCAACAACAACACGCCAATGCGGTCTTGCGTGATCGGGAAGATCTGTTGATCTTCCTTGTAGGTGGTTTTGAATTGACCGTTTTCTCTGTAGAACATATCTAACCTTTAATGATCTTTTAGCTTCGACACGCTTCGCTTAACTTAGCTTAGCTAAGTTAGTCTGCGCTGAAAAATTATTGAGTGCGTATTTCATACGCGATCAATAATTTTTTCGCCGAATAAGCCTTGTGGGCGAATCAACAAGAAGCCCAAGGCCAACACGTACGCAAACCAAATTTCGATGCCGCCGCCCACATAAGGACCGAGGAACACTTCAGACAATTTCTCGCCCACGCCGATGATCAAGCCACCGATGATGGCGCCAGGCACAGAAGTCAGACCACCCAAAATCACCACAGGCAAGGCACGCAAAGCGACAGTGGAGAGCGAGAACTGAACGCCCAACTTAGAACCCCAGATCATGCCGGCCACCAAGGCCACCACACCTGCCACGCACCAAACGATGACCCAAATGCGGTTCAAAGGAATACCAATCGATTGGGCAGCTTGGTGGTCATCGGCCACAGCGCGCAAAGCACGGCCTGTTGTGGTTTTTTGGAAGAACACGCTCAGCAGTGCCACCAGCGCCGCAGCAATCACAGCAGCCACCAAGTCTTCTTGGTTGATCATGATGCCACCATCAAACACCGACTCCATCAACATCAATGGCTCTTTGGGCATGCCGACATCGATTTTGTAAATGTCGCTACCAAAGATGGTTTGACCCACGCCATCCAAGAAGTAGGTGATACCCAAGGTGGCCATCAACAAGGTCGTGCCTTCTTGGTTCACCAAGTGACGCAACACCAAGTATTCAATGATCCACGCCACGATGAACATGACTGCAGCAGCACCCGCGAAAGCCAACAAGTTGACGAGCACAAAGTGGGTGATGCCGAAGTACATCGGAATCCATTCGCCAAAGCGTGCCATGGCCAGCGCAGCAAACAACACCATCGCACCTTGCGCGAAGTTAAACACGCCAGAGGCTTTGTAAATCAGCACGAAGCCCAAAGCCACCAACGAATACAACATGCCGGCCATCAAGCCGCCAAAAAGGGTTTCA
>JACCDR010958028.1_pt1 | contig 12340 bp, 27 predicted proteins | sample 7446431 | NCBI WGS metagenome assembly JACCDR01 (sample SAMN15323443, study PRJNA562643) | freshwater metagenome | isolation source: river surface water | place: USA:Blue River Watershed | collected 2017-08-17
CACCGCCGGCGTGACCGCGTTGCGAAACTGCCGCCAGCTGTCGAACCAGGCGTCGTAGGCCTCGGCGCTCTGCCGCTCGTTGGCCGTGAAGGGCGAGTCCTTGGTGGCCGCTTCCGTGATGCGGCGGAGGTGAGCGAGGTCGAGGGTCATGGGGACACCTCCGCAGGTGGCGGGGTCAGAGTTCTGAGCACCTCCAGCAACGCCCCACGTGCTGCCGAGCGAGACGCCGCGACACGCACGAGCTCACGCGCGTCGCCCTGGTGGCTGATCTCGCAAGAGACCCGCCAGAAGAACCGCGGCTCGCCAAACTCCACGATGCGCACGAAGAGATGGCCGCAGGCGCGCTGGGCTTCACGCTCAAGCTGGCGGAAGGTGACACTGGCCGTGGTCATGCCCGCCTCCCCATGCGGCCCAGCAGCCAGCGCCCGATGCGAAGGCCGTAGAAGAGCGGCGCACCAGCAATGCGCGTGGTGAGCGGGCGACCCCAGTACCAGGCGATCATGGCGCACCTCCACTCTTCATGCGCGGCTCCTGCGGGCACGTGCTGTCGTGCATGCCCTGCACGTTTGGACCGCCGCAGATGCATTCGCCCAGGCGCAGCTTGCGCGCGAAGTCGGTCTCTGCGTCCGAAGCGCGGCTCCCCTTGAGCACGCGCATGATGCGCAACAAGAAGCGCCCTAGTCGCGGTAGCGGGTGGCGTTTGTTCTGCCCCTCGTACCAACGAAGGTGGCGCCACATCTCGCGCAGGTGACTGCCGAGCTCATACAGTCCGCGAACGGTTGGCAGCACAGCCATGCCAGCGAGAAAGGCGAGCACATGGGTCATGCCGCCCTCCGATTGGCCGCAGGCTCGATGAAGTGCGCGTTCACCGCACCGCAGTGGACGCAGTGGCGCAGCGGGTCGCACCTGGCGCAGAGCCAGCACCCGTAGATTCGGCAGAGCAGACGCTGCATCAGGCGTTCGAACACGCAGCCCTCCTCTCCGCCCGCTTCTTCCGCATCCACTCCCGCCCCTTCGCCCGCCGATTCGCGAGCCACACCGGATCTTCCTTCTTCGCGTGGTAAGACGCCTTCATGCGGTCGAGGATGGCCCTCCACCGCGCCGGGTCGGTCTCACGCATGCGCGCAAGACGTCGCCGCTCTCGCGCTGAGCACTCGGCCCGATGCCTGCGCTTGTAGCGCGCACCCCGCGCCCGCTTCTGCGGCTTGTTCGCCGGGTCCGCGTCGTAGGCCTTGAGCCTGGCCAGGCTCGCCTCCATGCGCGCCGCGAGCTCCAGCTCCAGCTGCTGTCGCCCGTCGAGGTCGCGGAACATCCGCTCCACTTCGTACAGGTCACGGAACGCCATGGGGCCTCCTGCAGCCGTCGCAGTGCAGCTGGTCGCGGCCGTTCCTCTCACCCGGCCGGTGGTCGCATGCAGGCGGGCGCGTGATGAAGTACTGCCCGTCCGCATCGACGCTCATGCCCACCTGCGCGAGCAGCTCATGCCAGGCCGGGTCCTGCGGGTCGTGGCGCTTGGCTTCGGCGCGCGGCGGGACGTAGTAGTCGCACGGCGCCTCGACGCCTTCGCAGCGCGGGACGAGGGCGAGACGCTCGTCGGTGGTGAGGGCGCGAGCGCGGGGGAGGGGCGGGAGGTCGTCGACGGTCATGCCGTCCTCCGGTCGCGCGCGACGCCCGCGAGTGAATACGGCTTCTGCAGGAGGTCTTTGCTACCGCGAGCGCACGTGCCGACTTTCGCCCAGCCAGCCACCTTGTAGCAGTAGCCAGGGTTCTGGCTCTTCACCTTCGAGCGCCAGACGTAGGTCAGCATGCCGCTCGGTCCGCATGGACCGGCGGTCGCGCCACGGTCGGTGAGGAGGGCGAGCGCGCGCTCGGCATCGAGGACCAGCAAGCTCGACAGGGTGTCCCCGTGGTTCGCGAACACCGAGCACGTCCAGCCGTCTAGCCCATTCATCGCGCGGATGCCGCTGCGTGGATGCGGTCGCCACCAACCCCAGACAGCCGACCGGTCAGAGGCGACGAGCACGATCGTCTCGCCCGGCGGCATGAACTGCGGGCTGTCGGGCTTGCGTCGCGAGTAGTGGGACCGCACGAGCTGGACGCCGACGGGGTCGTACTTGCCCGACGCAGACAGCTGCCAGTGCGCGCAGCCGATGTCACGGTACTCGACCATTCTCCCCTCGCCGGCGATGACGAACGTCATAGCGACCAATCGTCGGCATCGATCGCGACGGCGCGCCATCCCGACGCGACGATCCACTTCGATCCGTCAGCGGTTTCGAGTCGGTGAGTACCGGACGAGCGCACGCAGATCCGCACTACGTTCTCGATGACGACGCTTCCGTCGGCGTAGACGTACCTGCGGGAGCGCTCGCCGAGAATGTTGTGAAACTTGAGGTTCTCGCCTTCCATCACGTCACCTCCAGCGGCTCGCCCGTCCGCGGGTCGCGCAGCACCACAAGCTCGCGGGGAAGGTCCCGAGCGCGGTTGCGACCGCGTAGGCGGTGCGTGCGGTTCCAAGCGGCGCAGCCTGGGCACGCGCGATCGGCGCCGTCGCATCCCAACACGTGCGCGGGCGTCCACGGGGTCATGGGGAAACCTCCATCAGCTGTCGAATCACGTGCCCGATGACCTGCGCGCACTGCGGCACGACGCTGTTCCCGAGTGCGCGTTCTCGGTCCATCCGTCCGGGAATCCCATGAGCCACTCGAGCCACTGCGGGTTCAGTGGTCCAGCACCGATCCGCGTCGCAAGGCCATCGCCCGCCCTCGCGCTCGACCCGGCGCGGTTGTAGTTGCCCTTCACCGTCAGCGTCGGGACGAGCCCGCGCAGACTCGGTCGCACTTTGCCCACGCGGCCCGCTCCGCCGCCCCGATTCGTCCCGTAGCTGTTCGCGGTGGGCGTCGGAAGAAGGTGCACTCTTGACTGCAGGCTCACGCGCTCGCCCGTCGTGTTCTGCTGCCGGTGGCTGCTCTTGGTGGTCAGCGTCGGCAGCACTGCACGCAGCGTTGGGCTGTTGCGCGCGCCGTTCGGGCCCTTGCGCGCGTCGGCTGCGAGCGGCGTCGGCAGCTTGCCTCCGCCCGACGAGGAAAATGCGTGCGCGCTCGTGGGGAGCTCCGCAATCGCTCGCCGCAATCGGGACCGGAAGGCTCGCATAGCCGAGCCGTTCCAGATCTCGTCGCACGGCGTCGACCCACTTGATGGCGCCGCTGCGGACGTTCTCGATGACGACCCACCTCGGACGGCACTCTGCAAGGATGCGAGCGAACTCGTACCAGAGGCCGCTTCGAGCGCCGCCGAGGCCAGCGCGCTTGCCCGCGCTACTGACGTCCTGACAGGGGAAGCCCCCACAGACGAGATCCACGGGAGCCAGAGTTGCCGCGCCGACGCGTCGCACGTCTTCATGCCGCTCTGCCTCCGGCCAGTGCCGCGCGAGCACGGCGCGACACATGGGGTTGATCTCCACCTGCCACAGCGTCGGTCCGAGCCCGGCCCACTCAAGGCCGAGCTCAAGTCCGCCGATGCCGGCGAAGAGCGAGCCGATGGTCAGCATGTCTCCCCTCCCTCTCCCTCGACCCTCTCCACACTCCGCATCCTCAGCACCCCCGCCTCATCCCGCCCCACAACCAGCGTCCACGCCTTTCCCGTCACGATGTGCACGTGCACCTCTGCCGCCGGACACCCAAGCCTCCCCGCCTCCCTGAGCGCGAGCTTCACCGCGGCGGCGTGCTGCGCAGGGCCTGCGAGAGCCGCGACGTGGGCGATGTCCTGGTCGAGCTCGGCGGGGGAGGTCATCGCGAGGCCTCCTTCGCCGTCCGCACCGCCGCGCCGTTCACCTGCTCAACCAGCTCGACCCACACCTCGACGCGCGGCCGCTCGCGGTCGATGTGCTTCTCGCTGACGCAGCGGATGACCTGGCGGTCGTCCTTCCAGAGCACGCGATTGAGGCCATCGAGGATGGACTTGGCGACGTTGTCGACGTCGCGGCCGCGCGCGTCGGGGAAGTACGCGCGCACCTCGATGCGGTACTGGCCGTCGAGCTTCCAGCCGCGCGGCCGCAGCATCATGGCGATGCCGCCGACGAGACTCTCGTAATCGCGGGTGCGCTTCGGCGTGACGTGCTTGCCGTTCGGGCAGCGGCGTGCGCGCTCTTTCGGGACGGGAGGGCCTTGGACGGAGAACGGGAAGATCATGCACCGCCTCCGCGTCGCCGAAGGTCATTGCCTCCGACCGTCACAATTGCGCCAGCGTGCTCGATACGTCGGACCGTGCGCAGGTCGTACCGCGCCCGGAACTCTGCCTCGGTGAGGTTCGTCGTCAGGAGCGTGTACGCGCCAGCGAGCGAGGCGCGGCGGTTGACGACCTCGAAGAGCGCGAGGTTCGCGCCGGCCGGGTCCATTTCCGTGCCGATGTCGTCGACGATGACGCAGCCGCCAGCGCAGAAGCCGTCGAACCAGTCGCGGTCCTTCCAGCCTGGGCTCGTGACCTTGCGGCGGAGCTCGTCGGCGGTCGCGTAGTAGCCGCCCTCTTCGGCGAGGAGCCAGGCCGCGGCGAGCGTCTTGCCGCGCCCGGTGTCGCCGCAAAGCGCGAGCATGTTCAGCGGGCGACCGAACGGCGCGTCGCCGCCAGCCTTGGCCTTCTCGCGCCGGCGGAGCTGGTAGCGCCTGAGGCGCTGGACCCACTCGAGCGCGGGCGTCGGCGCGAGGTCGCCGTCGATGATCGACTCGATGTCCTCGGGCAGCACGGCGGGCTTGCTGCGCGCGAGACGACCGCGGCGCGCTTCGCGAGCATCCCGCGCACGGAGCGCCTCGGCTTCCTCTGCGCTGATGGCGTACTGCATGGCGTCCTCGGCGATCGCGAGGAAGTCTCGGCGTACGTCGCTCGAATCTGCACGGTTCATGATTTCGGCTCCGGTCCGAACACGCTGTCGGGGGACGTCGGCACGAACGCGCTCGAAGGGGCTGGAGCACAAAAGCCCGTAGAGACGTCTCGCTGCCTCTCTGGCGGCTTGAAGAACTTGGCTGGGTCATTGGCTAGGTGAGCCAGCGGGAAGCCCTTGGAGCAGCTCCAGCCGTCGCGGAAGAAGCCGTCGAGCGTCTGGTCGAGTACTCGGCCTGGATCGCCGCCCTTTTTCTCGAGCCAGACAGCGACCGCTTGGCAGAGGTCGACGTTCTTCTTGCTCCAGCTCGGCGGAGACGCGGTGGCCTCGAGGAAGCGGCGTTCGAAGCGCTGGCGTACGAGCTGCGCCAGTCGGACATCCACGTCGCTCACGAGCGCGAGGGTGGGTGGCGTGCTCTCTCTCGGATCGGGATCGGGATCGGGTCGGGACGGGACGCGCGCGCGGGATGCGACTCGCGTTTTTGTCGCATGCGAGTCGCGCGCGACATTTTCGCGACTCGCGCCGCGCTTCGCAGCGAGTCGCTGGCGATCGGCTTCCCGCTTCGCCTCGATTTGCTCCCGCGTGGGGTTGTAGGTGTGAAAATCGTGGAAGGCATAGCCGCCGTCGACGACCTCCCAGAGTCCAACGTCTACGAGCAGTTGGGCATCACGCTCTTCGGTTGGCGATAGCTCATCCGCTGGAACCACTCCCGAAATCTCAGGGTCGTCCAGACACCACGACCACCACAGCAACCAAGTGCCGAGCGCTGCGCGGCCCCCCTCCATCTTCCGGAGCGCTCGCACCTTTCGGTTGCGATGGAACTTGTCGTCCATCTTGCCCCAGGTCATCGCGTCGCCCCGTCGTCGTCGGCGAGGTGATTTGCGAGTCGCACGCGAGTCGCACGCGAGTCGCACGCGACACTTTCGCGAGTCGCACGCGAGTCGCTTGCGACATTGGCGCGAGTCGCGGGCGACTCCGCCGCGACAACGACGCGGTTGCCCTTCGCGAGGTTGCAAGCGGCGTGGGTTGCCTGGAGGTTTCCTTCGACGTGCTTGCCGCCGAGCGAGAGTGGTTTGATGTGGTCGATGTGAAGATCGGCGACGGCCTCAATCGCGTTGCCGCAGAGCCCGCAGATCCACCCGTCGCGCTCGGCGACGCGAGCGCGAACGTCCGCGGTGGTCTTCGGACGAGCCTTGCGGATGTCTCGTCCGCGTCGGATGTACCACTCGAAGTACGCTCGATTCATCATCGAGCAGCCGATGAAGCGCCTCTCGCGCTCGGGTGGATAGCCTTCAAGACACTCGGCGTTGATGCGCTCTTGCGATTCCTCGTCGAACTCCTGAAAGGGCATCACGCCGAGTCGCACGTATTCCGCAACTGCGAGCGGCCCTAGGCTGCCGTCGACTCTGAGCCGCTTCATCGCGCACCCCTGCGCGGCTCAAAGCGGGCTGAGTGCGCACGCCGAAACGCATTCAGAAGTGCGGGGTCGCTCCAGTTGTACATCTTGTCGCTGTCCGGGTAGCAGCGATCTCCGCAGATCCGCGCCGACCTGCCGTCGAACTCGATGCCAACTTTGCCGCAGCGGCAGACGCAGAACGAGTAGGCGCTGTCGCCGCCGTTGCCGCCAACGCGCATCTCGATGTAGCCGGGCTCGTCGAGGTCGTCGTAGGAGCTTTCGGGTTCTGTGTGGACACGTCCCGCGGCCAGATCGACGATCAGCCAGTCCCGCGAGGTCGCTTCATAGTGCACGACACGCGGCATCCCAAACGCGATGAAAACGGACAGGTTGGTCGCATCTGCCAACTCGCCCCAGCGGTCGTCATCGTTCGAGGCGTTCGGCGGTTTTACCTCGAACCAGACGGGTCCGCCCTTGAGGTGCAATCGGAAATCCGGAAGGTAGTTGCCGCTCGGCAGCGCGTACGCCTCCGGCTCGTACTCCCACCTCAGCCCAAGCGCGTCGAAGAACACCGCCCATCGCGCTTCCAAACGAGAACGAAAGCGACATCCGCCGTAGCTCGTCTCGATTGGCTTGATCTCCGCTATTGCCGCTTCGCTCATCGCTCGACCCCTCAGTGCGCCCTATCCGCCGCGTCCCGGTCTTCTTCCTCGTCGTCCTCCTCATCCCCCGGCCCGAACTCCATCGCTCCCTGGCGCTCCTCAGGCCGCATGCTGCGCGACGAAACGATCTCCCCCGTGTCCTGCCGGATGAGGTCGACCTGGTTGCGTCCGAACGCCATCACCTCCTCGCAGGCGACGTCGCGGTACTCGACGCCCGTGGACACCTCGCGCGTGAGCTTCTTGACCTCGCCGTCCTTGAGCGTCAGGCGCTGCTTGAAGTCGTCCGAGGCCGCCTTCTTGGCGGACTCGAGCCCGTCTTTGTCCTCGAGCGCCTTGACCAGCTGTTCGCTCTTGCGCGCCTTCTCCTCCGGCGTCAGACGCACGGGAAGCTCTTGCATGATGGTTCGAGTCATCGATCTCTCCTCATGCGCGCCCGGTCTTGCGCGTCGCGCTGAAACTGTTCCTCCAGATCAGCCGCCCACAGCCGCGCCAGCACGTACGTCAGCGCGAGCAGCAAGAGGCCCGAGAGCGCGTACGTCTGCGCCATGGTCAGCGGCCACCAGGTCATGCGGACCTCTTGAGGCTGAGCCGCGCGGCCTCGTCGACGGCGGCCCAGTCGATGCCTTCGAGCAGCGCGCCAGGCTCGACGTCGAGGGCGTTGGCGAGGCGCTGCACGGTGTCGAGCCGGAACACGTGCTGGCCGCTCTCGAAGCGGCAGAGGATGGGGCGGTACGTGAGCATCCGCGTCGCCAGCACGTCGAGGGTCATGCCGCGCTCCAGACGCAGCGCACGCATGCGCTCGCCGATGCCGCGGCTGATGATCTCGCCGGCCGTCACGCCGCCCTCCGCTTCTCACTGCACGCTCGGCAGTGCACCAGCTGCACCCGCCGCACGTTACGCGGGTGAATCTCCAGCGGCCCGAGCCACAGGCGCCCGATCTCCACCGTGAACGTCTTCGTAAACACGTTCACCCAGACCACGCGTCCCTGACGCCAGCGCCGTCCATCGCGCACCGCGACGAACTCCCCAAGCCTCAGGTCGAGGAACTTCGTCAGCACGAGGCACCCCGTAAGATGCGCGTCTGCAGACCGCCGCCAGGGGGACAAGCGACGGCCTGCAGACACGCGACGCTCACACCAGCTGGCGAAAGCCGGTACGAGTCGCAAGACTGTGGACAGAGCGGAGCGGAGCGAACGGACACAGACGCCTCCCCAAGGCGATCGGTCTCGATGTCAAGCCACGCAAAAGGGCGCGCATCCGTGCGCGGGAACAGCAGAGAAGAAGCGTGCTCAGGCCACTGCGCGCGGGTCGTCGTCGCCGTCCGCGAACTCGGACGCGCGCGGGTCCTTCGTCAGCGCCGACACGGGCACCGCCCCTCGGGTTGCCTTTGAGAGCTTGCGCGCCGTCGCGAGGCGGACGTTCTTCCCATCGCGCGCGCGAGAGACTGTCGTCCAGGACAGCCGCGCCTCGAACATCAGATCGGACAGCGTCGTCTGCGTCCGGTCCAGCCAGACCGCCAGTGCACTTCGGGCCATATCTTTTGATATAGAAAAACGAGAGATCGAGCAAGCGCGAGCGCACTTGCTGCGCCCATAGATGTGGGTAATGTTTGATAGATTGCAGTGACGTACGTCAGGCGCACATTATTGGGCCGCATGTCGACAAAGAGACCCGGTGAGGTTCTCGAGGCGTTGCTGCGCCAGCGAGGAATCAGCTTCACCACATTCGGCCAGATGATCGGCCGCGACTACCAGACCGTGCACAGGTGGATCAGCGGCGCGGGGTTCGACAAGAACAAGCGCAACCAAGGCATCGCCGAGCGCGCTCTTGGTGTGGGGGAGGGCTACTTCCGGTCACCCGACTCAAACACGGAGCGGGAGAAGGTACGCCGGGCAGTGTTCGAGCGATTCTGTAGCACCGAGTTGGGTCAGAGCATGAGTAGGGGTGAGTATGATACCCTGAACAGTTTTCAGGTTTTCTTGCCTGGCAAAGCGCCCAGCGTGGGTTGGTACCAACTGCAGATAGGGTTACTACGTGGGGTCATCCTGCCGTCGATGATCGAAGCTGCGACCCTGTTGAACGAGCAGGCTGACGAAGAGCTCGCAGGCACCCGCCAGTCGCAGGATTCACCGGTTTTCGCAGGACTCGACGCCGCCGAGCTGCAGGTGTTGCGCGGGGCGACGCAAGGCAACGAAAGCGATGCGAGCGCCACTTCGAAGCGACCTGGGCGCCGACCCGACGCGCCCGAGGCGCGCGGCAAGCGGTACCCCAAGCACCGCAAAAAGTGAGTCGACGCAACCCTGATTGCGCTGAACCGTTTGAGCTGAGTTGTGTAGGTTACCTCCCTTGAGCAAAGGGGGAGGTGGGAATGGCTCCGCGGTTAGGCTCGCTTGCGATCGCTAGACAGGCTGACTTGACGCTGGTGCCGTCCAAACAGCGCTACCTGGTTCGCCAAGACGGTCCATGGCTGCATGTCGGCCCGGACGCGAGCGGAGACGTCATCGTCTCGATCGCTTGCAGGCGCATGGTGCTGAAGCAGCGTCAGGTCGCTGATGAGCGGCAGGTGAGAGAACTGGTGCGTAAGCTGGGATACCGCTACGTAACGCCCGCAAAAACGCACACGGCCGCGCTGGCCTCCGTTCGTTCTGAGGTATCGAAGCGAAAGGTCGAACGACGCACGGCTAGCGCACGCGGTCATTGATTTCGATATAGCAGTTTGAGATATTGATCGGGTGCTGCCTGTACCCGAGCGTCTTCCGCGATTGTCCGTTGCCTCCGCCTCTCGCTGCCCCGAGACCGGCGCCTTCCGCTTCACCTTCGAGGTGGACGGCCGCGAGGTCCGCGCTGACCTGACGGTCGCCTTCCTCGAAGACAAGGGCCTGGCGTACCTACGCCACGTGACGCTCGACCGCGTCATCGACGCGAGTCTCGCGACCGAACGCGCCCTGTCGGCCTGGGTGGACGCGAACCAGGACGCCTGCTTCGACGCGGCGCTGTCCGCCGGGGAGGGCCTGTGAACACGCTCGCCCTCATCCTCCGTGGCCGCCCTGGCCCCTTGCTCGCGCTGGCCGTCACGGCGCTCGTGTTCGCGCTGGCCTGGTCCGTAAGCGAGCCGAGCCCGGCTGCGAACACGACGTCCCTGGTCAACCCCTTCGCGACCATCACGGCCGCGCTGGAGGCCGTGCCATGAAGCCGCGCATCCTGCAGACCGTGCCGCCGCGTCCTCTCACCGAGGCCGACTTCGAGACCTCCATGGTCCACGAGTTCCGCGCCACGCTGGCGGGCCGCGACGGCTGCTTCTGCCGCCTGTGCAAGCGCGTCGACGCGGCTCTTGCCGAGACCCGGAGGGCGCCGTGAAGCGCGACCTCGCCGAAGCCCTGCGCCGCGACGACCTGTGGGTCGAAGCAGATGCGCCCTGTGAGGTGCTCGACACCGTCAGCCTCGTCCCGGGCGCCGAGGTGGTGCTCATCCTGCTGCCTGAGGGCGCGCCCATGCAGGCGCTGGTCCTGTCCAGCTACGACAGCCACGTCGACGACGACCGCATCGACGCCTACGTGCCGCTGTCGTTCGGCCCGGTGCCGCCCGTGCCCGTCTACTCTCGGGAGGCGCTGTGCCAGCACTGCCGGACCTACGTGGCCGAGGGCAGCCTCGCGCGCGTCGAGGCGTGGCCCATCGCGCTGGCCTGTGAGCCATGCGCGGCAGAGCTGCTCGCTGACGACGAGGACCCGCGCGAACCGCCGAACGAGTGCGACCTCTGCCACGACGCGGGCTGCCGCGCGTGCCTCGCCGTTGCTGGGTGGAACGGATGACGACCGGAGACCGAGACCTCATGACCATCGACCACGCCGTCGCCCAGGCGCGCGAGCTGCTCGCGGCCCTCGACCAGCAGCTGCTTGCCGCCACCGGCAAGGAAGACGACGAGGCACGCGACCGCGTGGCGGCGGTTGCGTTCGACCTGATGGTCGTGCTCGAGCGGTTCGGAACGGAGCCTGCCAACGACCAGGGCGTCGCCCCGCGGCCTACGCACCAGATGTACGAGTACGAGCGCTATCGGGCGGGCCCCGGGCGGCAGCTGATGGTGGTGCGCTGCTTCGGGCGCTTCTTCGTCGCTGAGGGGTTCGTCGCGGCGCCGGACGACGCGTGGAGCGTCACAGGCCCCTTCGATTTCATCAGGGAGGCGCGCGAGTACGCGCAGCAGCGCTCCGCTCAGTGCAGTGGATGGCCGGCGCGGAAGGTGGTGCAGGCGTGACCGCGCTCCCGAAGTCCAAGGTGCCCGAGAGCGAGCGCCCGAAGACCCTCACGCCCGCTGACGCGCTCCCCTTCGACGTGGTCTGCGACTCGCGCGACCGCGAGGCGTGGCTGCGCGCGCGCCGGCGCACCATCGGCGCCTCCGAGGTGGCCGTCATCCTCGGCTGCTCGCCGTGGTCGAGTCTCCTGAGTCTGTGGGCGGAGAAGACCGGCCGCTCCGAGCGCGACCCGGAGCTCGACAGCGCCGAGTGGATGTTCTGGGGCCTTGAGCTCGAGGACGCCATCATCGCCGGCTACGGCAAGCGCGCCGGGCGCGTCGCCATTCCCTTTGGTCTGCTCCTTTCGTCGACGCGCTGGCCCTGGCTGAGCGCGACCCCTGATGCGCTCTGCACCGACGACCCGGAAGCGGGCAAGCGCGCCGCGCAGATCACGCGCACCGTCGGTCAAATCCGCACTGCGATGAAGAGGCAGGCGAGCACGAAGAATCTGCTCCACACGCTCCGGGAGCAGACCCGCGGCTGGTGGCCTCTGCAGACGAAGAACATCGGCTTCGGTGCGGCCGACCACTGGGTCGAGGGCGTGCCTCTCTACTACCGCGTGCAGTGCCTGCAGGAAGCGCTGGTGTTCGGCGCGCCCAAGGTGACGGGCGCGGCACTCATCGCCGGTCAGCGCCTCGCATGGGACGACATCGAGGTCGAGTCTGACGGTCTGCTCGAGCGGCAGATCGTGAACCTGACCCGTCTGTTCATGCGGCAGCACGTCGAGCTCGGCGTCGAGCCGCCGGCGGATGGCTCGGACAGCGCCCGGCGCACGCTCGCAACGCTGTATCCGGTGCACGCGCCCGAGAAGACCATCGCGTTCGGCGGCGACCTCATGGACGAGGCGGACCAGTACGATCGGCACCAGGCCGAGATGAAGCGTCTGAAGGATGCGGTCGACGCATTCGCCAACCGCGTGCGCCAGGAGATGCAGGACGCCGAGCGCTGCGTGTTCCCGGACGGCTCCGGGTTCACCTGCAAGGCCGACGTGAAAGGGAGCAGGCGACTGCTCCGCAAGAAAGCAAAGGGGGCGTGAGGCAATGCCAGTCAACACAGACCAGACCGGACGCATTCAGAAGAACGGTCAGCCGAGCGAGGGCACCAAGCTCGCGCGCAAGAC
>JACCDR011304994.1_pt1 | contig 12338 bp, 8 predicted proteins | sample 7446431 | NCBI WGS metagenome assembly JACCDR01 (sample SAMN15323443, study PRJNA562643) | freshwater metagenome | isolation source: river surface water | place: USA:Blue River Watershed | collected 2017-08-17
ATTTCGTTGTTAAGTTCATTTGTATTGGAAAACGTGAACGATAATGAATTATTAAGTGGATCGTGAACATATGAAATTAATCTAATCTCATAATTACTATATCCTAATTTCTCACAATCAATATTTATCAAATCGCCAACATTAATCAAATCCCAATGATTTTTCATTTCCTCTAATGAAAATAAATCTGCTGAATCAATTTCTACTGATATCGGGGGTTGTGATTTTAAGGCTATATATTGAACTGCATAATTATATAATTGCTCTGCATCAGTAACACTTGACAATTCTAAAGAATCCTCATGTACAAAGTTTATCAACTCTTCTAATTGTTCAGTTGTAAAGTTACTTGCCCACGATATTGTAGTTCGTAGTGAGGTTATGTCAGATAAAACTCCCGTAATTTGAGATTCAAGAGCAGTAATTTCACCTTCTTTGGCTGTTATATCCGCTTCTTTGGCAACAAGCAAAATATATAGGGCATTATAAGCTGCATTATTTGTTCTCACATCGTTTTTAATGGTATCCATTGCATCTTCAATTATAGCTAACTCTGTATTTAAATCAGCTAATTCATCCTCTTTTATCAACAATGAATCAGTATAAGAATTTAAATCAATAATATAATTATCAAATGTAGGCGTTGCTGAATTAAATGTAGATTTGTAAGTATTATAGGCAGTTGTTAATGAATCTGAAAAATAGCCGTTATCAATATAGTAGTCGAAATTGTCAATATACGTTTTGCCTGAAGGATTATATTGAGAAATATCAATAGAATCAGCCTTACCATATACGTGCAATCTAGTAATGATATTATCGGCAACCACAGATTTACGTATGCTTTGAATAAAATTTTCATCAGACAACACAATTCCAGTATTTGAACCGTATTCATCATAAGAATAAACTTTTATGTAGTTATTTACAGTATCAAACTGAAATATACAGTTGAAATCTTTTTGTAATTGCTCAAATACTTCTATATAGGTGCTTTTTTCAAACACATACTGATGGTCAATATCTAATAGAGTAGGGGATACGTAATTAACACTCCATGTATCATATATTAAACCTAACATGTAATTCAAAATACCATCAGAACCTACACTATCATATAATGGAGCAACTTCTAAATCATCATTAGTGCCATAAGCCCTTAGAATTTTAGAACTAAAACACGAATAAGCATATGACTTACATTGCACTTCTTTTTTAAAATCTACAAGTCCCGAATCATTAGGTTGTGTAATTGTAAAATATTCTTCCTTAATCACTGTGTCGTCAGAAGAATCATATATTTTTAAATGAATTAAATAACTAGGCTTGATTGAATCATATAGTGTATTTTTAACCATATCGGAGTCGGAATAATAATATTCTACAGAAAACTCCAATTCATTAAAACTATCATATCTTGGACTATATTTTAAACTAGAATAATCCAATTCTCCAAGTTCAGTCTTATCGGGTTTACACAAAAATATTCTATAAAGTAAACTTGCATATGCACTCAAAATATCACCTCCTATGCATAAATTGGATATTGAGTATTGATTACTACGGTGGCACTACTACTAAATCGTAAAGTATTGCTACCCTCGACTAAATATAGCCAATTCTTATTGAAATTAGTGAACCGATTATTGCCTGTGCTAGACGTTATAGTTTTCAGCCTATTATCAATGGTCAAGACCTCAGATGTTGTCAATCCCGTAAAAGTCGTCTGCCGATTACTATCGGATAGATTAGTGATTGTCATTGAAGTAGATGCACCCGTTAAAGTAATTGTCATAGTAGGATAATACCTATAATCTCTATATTTAGGATTCATTACGTTCGTAGTATTATTAATTACATATTCCGTATTTGGAGTAGCTGAAATTGTGTGTGGAGTTGCAGCAGCCCAAGCATGAGGAGCATTTGCTCTAAGATTAAGCTCATACATCCCCTTAAAAGTTCCATAGGTTACTAGGTTTACACCACCATTAGGAATTACATAATAATACTTATCTAAATCATCTTCCGTCTGAAATGACACATATTTATCTTGACCAAATATTCTCCCTATTTGCATTAAATTACTATGTGTGTATTGATCGTCCAATATGCTAAATAGAACATTAAATGACAATGGTTCCTTTTGAGTTCCATAAAAGTGTGGGACATCTGAGTAAGGAACTCTAGTTTCCGCTATTTGTTTACCGCCAATAAATGGCATATTTATTTCGGGACTATTTCTTACAATATATGGAGTACTTGATATATTAAGACTGTCATATTTCACTCCATCTATGTAAAACCCCACATTTGTAAATGACATGGAATCACCCTTTCTAAAAAAGAATAGTTGGGTAGAATTACTACCCAACTTTATACTATCTCCTAATAAATCCCGATTTTGCTAATTCATTTTTAATTTTACCAATAACCATATCACTAGCTTTACTAACTACTTTGCTCAAATCTGACATTACGTCAGGAGTCACGTCACCTTGTATGTTTACCAAGCTATCAAAGTTAAGATTTATGTTAGAAGCCCCCGCAACTTGCGGAATCCTAGCATTTATCAACTTATTTAATCCTAATTTTTCAGTTATGGACGTTGAACTTTGCACAAAATCAAATAGTTTTTTTGCATCACCAGAATTGAATATAACCTCTGGAGACGATTTAGTGCCATGTAGCGGATATAGTCCTGGAATATCATTTATACCGCCTGTTTTAAATCCCGCTGGTATGGGGAATCCTAAATAAGTTAGCTCATCCTTTAGTTCACTTCTAGTACCCATACTTCTTGAGTTTTCAATTGGAAAGGTGCCTTTAGGAATTATTCCAGTTTTACCATCTTTCTCAAGAGTAATTTCACCATTGGCAGGATTCCAAGTGACTTTAAAGCCAAGCTCTCTTAATTTGTCAGCAATAGGAAATTTAGTTTCAGGAACAAATGTTGCACTATTTAAGGCAGCTTGAACTTGTGATGGATTACCCATATTGTATCCATCTTTATTCTCAAATGTGCCGTCAGGAATACTACCCTTATAACCATCCTTATAAACATCAATTGATTTGGATGCACTATTATAATTAACATCATACCCTTGAGACTTCAACTGTGGGGCTACTTTTGAAGTTTCGTCTGAAGACATTTTGGTTAAATTAGTAAGTTCTCTTACACTTTTATTTAACTCTGGCAATTTGTTTATAAGTTCTGTTTGAATAAGTTCGCCTAATTTTGTAGCATTTTCGCCAGTAGTAGTAAATAAACTTTTAATGCTTTCTGTTGCCCTATTTACATTTTTGTCCAACAAAATTGTCTGAGCCTCTAATTTTAGATTATTCTCATCTAAGAGTTTTTCATATTTAATATCTACTTGCTCTTTTGCCTCTTTGGTATCTTTTTCTTTCTTTTCAGATAAACCTTGTAAAGCCTCAGTCCTAAGATCGAAACCTCTATTACGCTGTTTCCTCTTTTTGTCGGTAGTGGCTTCTTCTATATCTTTGTCGAGTTCTTTGACTTTAGCCATAGCTTCTACGTCACCAGATAAAGCAGCAGGAGTAAGAGCGTTCTTTTTATGCTGTAGTTCCATGATTTTTTTATTCATGTCATCAATATCATCTTTATAGTTAGCTGCATCTTTTTCACGATCTATCTGCTTTATCTTTTCATCAACGTATTCTTTATACTTTTCAAGAGAATCATCTAAGGCTTTTTCTTCGTCTTTCTTTTGTTGTTCGTATTTCTTTTTCAATAGATCGGCAATTTTATCTTGGGCATTTTCATAAGTTTCAAGCCTTTTGCTTGCATCATCTTGAATGGCTTTTGCTGCCTCATCGTTAATTTTTTTCAATAAATCTCTAACTTCTTTAGTAGACGATACTATTTCTTTATCTGTAGAAAACCAATTGGAGCCTAAACTTTTATTCTCATTATTTAAGGATTCAATCTCATCCAACAATCCTTCTGCGCTTTTACGTAATTCATTTGTAGACTCAATATCCTTACCGTAAATATTGTTAATCTTACTTTTGTCGTACAGCAGTTTATTAAATTTAGGATCATATGCCAAATTAAAATCTACACCATAGTTACCCAACTTAGATAGTTTACTTTTTATCAACTCTCTATTTTGGTTTGCCAATTCAGAATATGCCTTTTTCTGCTCTTTAAGTAACTCAATTTTCTTTTCTATAAGAGGTATTTTATCCTTGTCATTTTCTACTCTACTAAGCAAAGATTCATTAACTTGTAATGCATCATTCACATCTTCTATGGCGTTTTTATATTCCATTAAAGCTTCAGCTTCTGCCATATAAAGCTCAGTCTCAGATTTTGAAGAGCTTCCACCATTTGGGGTAATTACATTGCCAGATGTATTACCCTCGGCTTGTTTAATAGTTTTACCATATTTTTCAGCATATTTATATGATTCTTCTCCCATTTTATTTATAAGTTCATCTGCATCGTTGATTATCTTTTGATTTTCTGAAATAATATTTTCTTGTTCATTCATTTGTGCTTGCAACTTAGAAACTTCAAAACCTTGCCCTAATTGCGAAACACCTTGAACAAAGTTTTTGGCTGTATCTATCGGAGAATTACTGGGCTTATATCCGACATAACCCTTAGAGGTTTCTTTAATTTTATTTTGAATATTTGCCTTTTCTTTCTTTGCTTTTTCTTGATTTAGTTCAGCCTCTAATTTCCTTTGAGCGGCTCCTTCCGCCATTTTTTCAGCGGCTTTTACTTTAACCAAATCTTTGTATGCTAGTATTTGATCTCTAATTGCACCTGTTTGAGTATTTAAAAGTCCTGTTTCAGCATCAATACTTAAATTTAAATTTGGAATTAAGCTGTTTAACTTATCAACGATATTTTCCATTTGGATTTTTTCGGCAGTAGTCTTATTTACTTTTTTACTCAGTTCATCCAATTCATCTGTTAATCTACTAGCTAATTCAATTTGGCCTTGTTGCTTTAAATTGTAATCTTGTGCTTGTTTATTGTATTGTTCTTGTTCGTCCTTTAGTTCTCTGAATCCCCTTGTACTTCCATACAAAGCATCATTGAACTGCTCGGTAGTATCTGTGGCCTTATCAGTATGCATTATATATCCCGTAATACCGCCAACAACTAGTCCAATTAAAATTGGTATACCGCCCATCAATACATTTGTCATAGCCAATTTAACATTAAATCCATCTACAGCCATTCCCGCCTTCATAAAGGACGATACAATCATGGTCGTTATTAATGCGGTTATAATAGGAACGACTCCGCCAAATTCTGTTAATACTTCCACAATGCTTCTAATAGAATCTAAAAATCCTTTTACTAAATCCGTATTTAGAGACTCTAACCAAAATCTACTCATTGCAGCCGAAAGCTGCTTAGTTTTTGCCTCCCATGAATTCATATAAATAATATTTTCTCTTATGGCGGAATTATTGTTATTTATATACTCCTTAACTGTTTTTTGATAAATATCCCAGCGTTCTAAAAGCGCCACTAATTGATTTCCTCTATATTTTCCACCCAAGGCATCAATTATGGGTGCTTGTTTTTCGGAAGATAAATCTTTCCACTTAGTAGCCAGCTCTTCTAATATTTTCATTGGGTCACGAAGTTCAACAATACCATTTCTAACTTCTCTAATTCCAATTCCAACATTAGCCAATACTTTTTCAGACTTGCCCATTGCTTCTTCGTCAATTATGTCTCCATCTTCAGTTTCACCCTTTATCTGTCTAAGGTTCATTAAAATTCCACGAAAAGCTCTTCCGGCCTCAGAACCAGACCTTTGTGTTACAATGGTCATAGTTGAAATTGCACCAGACAATTCTTCTATCCTAACTCCAGCTTGTTCAGCTATGGAAGCGGATACGGACATACCGTCAGAAAGTTTGCTTACAGTAGTTGCATTTTTATTACTAACGTTATTTAATCCATTGATTACGTTAGTTAATTTTTCTTGGCTTCCACCTAGCTTATAAGCTGCATCAGTCGCCAATAAGAATGAATTTGCCACTTCACTATTTACGTCTCCGACATTTTGTAGCAATAAAGATGTTTTACCTAATTCTTCAGCAGATTTGCCATAACCAGCCCTACTAAATTCAGTAACGGCAGAAAGATATTCTTGTGCAGTTCTACCAAATGCAACACCCACATCGGCAGCAGACTTAGCTAAATCTTGCATTTCTTCTTTGGTTCTATTTGTTACTTTTTCAATATTAACTAATGCAGTATCTATTTCTTTAAGAGTTTGCAAGCCTCTTTGAAATGCTCTAAATGGGGCGTATATTGCAGTTGCAGCAACACTCCATATGAGCATTTTCTTAATTCCTTGGGTTAACATTTCACCCATTCTATAACCGCCACTATTTAATGTATTCATCTGTCGATTCACATTAGTCAACTGATTATTTACCCTATTAAAGTCTGTATTCCATTGTTGTAGCATTTTATTATTAGATATACGAGACATTGTATTTTGTAAAGTTTGAAATTGTTGATTCATTTGGGTTAACTGCTGAACATTTACTAATTTGCTAAAATTGGGATCGGATTGCATTGAGGTAAATTTACTAGTCAGTCCATCAAGTCTTCCGGCTAAACCAGATTGCACCAATTGTTGTTGTGGTGCGTCAAAAATTCTAACATTAGACCTCTGCGCGTTAAGATTAGAAACTCTTTGACGCTCAGTATTCATAGCCTTATTAATTGCCAAGGCTTCTTTGTGCGCAGAATCAATTTCTCTTTGCCTTTGTTCATGCATTTTTTGATTAAAAATTATTTTGTCAGAAATACGTTGTGCATTTATTTGTTTTTCTTTGGCTCTTTGTGCCTCTAATTCTTTATTTATGGCAAGAGCCTCTTTATGGGCATCGTTAATTTCTTTTTGTCTCTGTTCATGCATTCTTTGATTGAATATTATCTTATCAGAAATGCGCTGTGCATTGGCCTGTTTTTCTTTGGCTTTTTGAGCGTCTACTTGTTTGTTTATAGCTAATGCTTCTTTATGGGCTGCATTGAGTTCATTTTGCTTTTGGTCATACATTCGTTGCTTAAATACTGCGGTTTCGTTAACTTTTTGAGTGCTTGCACTAGTTGATGCTTTTGACATTTTGCGAATGTTATCAAGGTTTTTTTCAGCCCTCGCCAAAGCATTGATAGTTTGAATCTGTTTTTTGTCTGATAATTCTTTAAATTTACCCATGCTTATTGCCGTATTTAATCTCTTAACTAGATCTTCGTCTGCAATCTGTTTTTTCTTTTGAGCCACTAAAAGTTTATTTAACGATTTCTCGTAATTGGTAGTTTGTTGTGCTGTTTTTTGAACGCCAGTAGCAACATTAGAACTGCCCGAAGACAATTGTTGTCCAGCCAGACTGACTTGTTTTACGTTAAGTTTTAGTTTGCTTGCCATCAAATCCAATTGCTTCTGTAACTTAGCGACTTCCGAAGCCCCCGTCATCAGATTGACACCCGCCTGAATTTGTATCTTTCCTGCCATTGTATTCACTCCCCTATAAAAGTATAGTTTTATATTAATATTTATTGTTGTAGGATTTATTTATTTTGAAAATAAAAAAAGATATGCTTATACATATCTTTAATTATTGCTATAATATTTAATTGTGTATTTTACATCAAATTGAATTTACATCATTGACATATTCCATGTATTTTACTTTAATGTCTTCAAAATCAACAGAATCTAAGTCTCCAATTTTTCCCTTAAATTGTGACTTATTTATTTTTAATGTTTTAGATATTCTTGCCGTAGATGGTATAAATTTTAAATTAGCATATGTAGAATTCGTAAGTACCAAATCATACTTATCGTCTGGTCTAGGCTTAGATTTAGTTACTTTCACTGAAAGAACCTCTAAAGGCTCAACATCTAATACGATAACTGGTCTAGTTTTTGATAATGATGAGTCTTCCTCAAATGGGAAATTAGCCCACCATACTTCCCCTGGTATAATGTTCATTATTCCTTCTCCTTGCAAGCGTAAATTTTATCCCACTCATCTTCAGTAGCGTCTCTACAAACATCATTTTTTGACAAGACAGCCAATCCCTTACCGTTTCTAAGAGTATTCATTTCAGCAAGCTTATTAACCTTTTCTCTGTTTTCTTTGAGGAATTCTTTAAAATTCATAGTATCATCCCCTTATTTTTGAGTTTTTAGGTTATTGTATGTAGGAGATATGAGTATTATTCAATTTGAACAACATTCATATTGCCCCTTATATATAGTATATCATATCAAATTCATATTGGCAAGTATATTCCCAAAATTATACAAGAGCCAACAGAATTATCAATTGACAATGCTGTTGGCTTGTATTATAATTTTAATTGCGTTTTGTGTTTAGGCTAGGTCGTTTCCTAGTCCTTTTTCTTTTATTAGCTTATTGATAAATTCAATTCCTTTAGCTGTTACATATGTAGTGCAAACATTCATAGAATCGTAACCTCTTTGAACAATACTTTCTTTCAACACAAAATACTTTTGCTCCATATAGCGCTGATATGGCGTGTTATTCCAAAGCAATATACCTTGCTCTCTAAGAAATGCGAATAGTTTATTGCGTCCAATCCCGACAACTTTAGCAACCTGATTCATGTCTTGATAATTTGAGCCATCTAAGAACTTATCATAGTTTTCGGCTTTTGGTTGTAGTAACTTAACTCTCTCTTGTTCTTCTTTTAACCTTTGTAATAATCCTATTGTAAAATCAGGATTTGCAATTGCTTGAGCCAATGTATCTGGTGTCATGTATGCACCGTGTTTTCTCAATGAGGGCAAAACTTCAGAAGTTACCCATTTTTTAAATATTTTAGCCTTTTCTAATTTGCTACCAAATATTGCAGAATATAAACCTGATTCATTAATTATTGACAAGCCCCGTGGCGGAATTTCAATACCGTCAAAATTACGGTTTTGGCTCACGTCAATGGTTTCACGGTCACATTCCTCAACGTGATGTCTAGTCATATCATAAGCATCTTTATAACCTAAGATTTGAGATATATCTTTGGCAATGAACCAAGCCTCAGTATCCTTAATAATAGTTCTGACATTGCCGAATTCTTTGCTATTAAATTCTTTTACTAAATTATTCATTTACGCATCCTCCGTATATATCAAATTCTTCACAAAGTACAACCAAAATAGTAACGAATTCATTAAACTTAATACTAAATTTCAAATGAACATAGTCTTCGTTTAAGAATTCAATATCGGTTATGCTGTCTTTGTGAATTTGAAACGGATAATCTTCACACTCTGATTCACCAAATCCTATAGAGTGTTCGTCTTCTGAAAATTCAAAATTTTCAATGAAGTAGGGGATAGTGATACTGCCTTTGATTTCGACTGTTACAAACTTCTCATTACATCTTGCTAATTCGTTGCACAATTTTTGTAATGACATACAAAAGCCTCCTATGTAATATTTGTAAGAATTTTTCTTACAATATTATTATATAGGAGTTACTTTTGTATATCAAATTGAAACTTATATCAAACTAGCTTAAATACTACGATTACGCATGATTATATACAAATTACTCTAATAATCTAAGAATATCTCTAAATTTTAACGTTTAACATTGTCATCCATGTGTTTTTGCAATAAATATCGCATAAATTCAGCTTGTGGCATTTGATTCTCTTTAGAGGCCTCTTCTAAATATTCTTTTAGTTTTTTGTTCAATTTTATTGTTATAGCTTCGTTCTTAAATTTTGGCATTTGATTTATTCCTCCCACAACATTATATCTATTTATGTATAAACAGGGAAGTGTTTCTTTATCGTTAGTATATAGTATTATGTTGAAAATGTCAAGTATTTTATATTAATATCAATGGAAATTATAAAGAGGGAGATAAATCCCTCTTTAACTATAAACTTAACTCTCTGCTATATCTTTAATTTTTTTTGAAATAGCCCAGTAGGATATTATTGCCTCATCCATAATTGCCGATTTTGCCAAGTCCTTAAAATTTGCAATATTAGAAACGGCAGCATTATAATTGCCAATAAGACCATTTTTGCGATAGTCTTGTGCAAAATACCACGCATCTGACAAGGCCTCGTATGCACTTCTTACGATTCTAGTTTTTTCAGCATAGTTTGCAATTTCCGGTATTTTAATTGAAAGATACATAGGATTATATAACGCATCTCTAATTTTTTCAGAACGCCCTATATAGAGATTAATTAATTTTAGTTCTTCTTCTATTGAGTCTGCATCACTACTAAGGTTTTCAAAGTCCTTATTTGCTACATTAGTAATATATGTTATTATATTTTTTTTAGACAAGTTTGATAAATATGCACTATTAACCAAACAATAAGAATAATCTAAAGAAAGAGAAAGTGCAAATAGCTCTAGTTTTTTTGATTCAAGATTAGTAATAGATGACATATTAGATGAAGTCGAGTCTGTGGTTAATTGTGGAGTAAAAATCTCTTCCTTTTGAATACCATTATCCTTATTATAAACCTCAATCTCATCAATAAACAACCAATCCGATGCTTCAAGTCCTGGATTCTTTTTATCATAAGTAACTTTTACATATCTAGCCATTGTTTTGGCAAAATCACACTGATACCAAATTCCAGTAGATGTACTTACTTGCCCCTGACTTTCAAAGTTTACACCGTCTTTACTTGTGTGAATCGTTATTGTATTGGGATTATAATGAAATTCCTCATCCTCCCACTTATGAACCCTAACTTGACTAACATATTGAATATTTTCCAAGTCTAAAGTAATGCTAATGGTTTTTGACGATGGAACGGGAGTTCTATATCCATAAGACTTTCTATCGGAATATGCCCCTGCCAGTACACCATCTGTGGTTTCTTTGCCAGAATCAAAATATAATCCGTCGGGCTGTTCAGATTTTGTGTAACTTTTATTTAGTGCTAAATTTTCATTTATAGGAGTAACAATTTCAGATGTTGTTTCATTTTCTTTACTATCAAGACTTACCACAGTATTGTTTTTGCTGTCAATTTCAACCGTATTATCACTTTCATTCCATTTAACGGTTGCACCCAAACCCTCGGCCACATACCTAGCAGGAACATAAGTACGCCCATTGTAGATAAAAGGCTTATCATTTCCCACATCTACAACATTTCCATTAATCCTAATCTTGATGTCATTAAAGAACGCCTGAATACCTTGCATGTCTGCAAATCCCAACAATGACGTACTTACAATAGCACCCACCGTCAATCCTACTACTAAATCTCTTACTCTCCTAAATCTCTTCATAACTTAAAACCTCCATTTTATTTTTTTTATATTTTGTGCCGACAGTATTTTATGCCAAAATACAAAATATGTAAATAGGAGGTTTTGATTTATTATAGTTATGATAGCTATAGTTTGTCAAGAGTTATTTTATATTATTCTCAAAAAACATCTTCAATATCATCGTCGGAATTTCTAATGACATAAATTTCAGTAGTAGCAGACTGTTCATGCCCTAAAAGTTTTTGTGCGCTTTTAATATCTTTCCCCTCATTAACAACAATATCCGTAGCACGTTGTTCTCTTAATTGATGGGGATGAACCCTTCTACCTATGATATTTCCAAATTGTTTACACCACGCATTAAAGGTAGCCTCTGCAACTTGCTTCACGTTATCTTTAGCTTTATTGACAAATAAATAAGGACAATCATCATCTCCACGTACTTCTAGCCACTTTTTAATTGCGTCCATTGCTTCTTGGTTATATTGTAGTTTCCTGATTTTTCCAGTTTTACCCCTACCCTTACAGCGGCAATCATGCGTATTGTAATACACAATCTCTCTGCCATCTCTATTTTTTACAATAGGTGAGTAGGTAGCAATCTCTTTCAATATTTGCCTAGACTCTTCTCTACGGCAAGCTGAAATATAGGTAAATCTTAAATAGGCTATTTTTTGCCATTCTTCTTTTTCTTCTAAAGTTTTTAATAGTATCTCAAACTCATCTTTTGTCATAGGTTGCTTTTCATGCACAAATGCGTTTGGAGGATTGGCGATTTTCTTAGTTATAAAGTTCTTAAACATAGGATATTTATCCTCATAGTAAGTTATGATGTAGCCATTCAGTGAACTTACCGATGCCCTTTTAAACTTTACGCCAGAAGATGACACACCTCTTCTAACTAGCCAATTTTGATATTTAAGATAATCTCTACCCTTGATTTCGGTTAAAGGAATATTGTCTAAATGTTCTCTAACCCAATTAAAAAATATTTTAAGTCCTGATTCATATTGTTTAAGTGTCTTATCGCTTAATTGAGTTGATTCTAATAAGAA
>JACCDR011461751.1_pt1 | contig 12336 bp, 9 predicted proteins | sample 7446431 | NCBI WGS metagenome assembly JACCDR01 (sample SAMN15323443, study PRJNA562643) | freshwater metagenome | isolation source: river surface water | place: USA:Blue River Watershed | collected 2017-08-17
CGGCCCCGAACCCGACCCCGGTGATGTTCCAAGTCACCGCTACGCCCCCTGTCGCACGCCCAGTGCCACACACCGTCAAAAGCCCCCAGGGCGACCGCGTCGACGAGTACCACTGGCTGCGCGACGACGACCCCAAGACCAAGCGGCCCGAGGTCACGCAGTACCTGGAGGCCGAGAACGCCTACACCCAGGCCAAGTTGGCGCCCTTGGCCGGCCTGCAGCAGCAACTGGTGGCCGAGATGCGCGCGCGCATCAAGGAGGACGACAGCACACCGCCCGTCTACGACCGCGGCTTTTGGTACTGGCGCGAGTTCAAGGCCGGCGATGAATACCCGCGGCTGATGCGCCAGCGCGGCACTGCCGAGCGCACGGATGTCAAAGCCCAACCCCAGCTGCTGCTGGACCAGCCCGCGCTGGCCAAAGGCCAGGCCTACTACCGCGTGGGCGCCACCGCCGTCAGCCCCGACGGCACGCTGCTGGCCTGGACCGAAGACACCGGGGGCCGCCGCATCCACACGCTGCGGTTCAAGAACCTGGTCACGGGCCAGATCTACCCCGATGCCGTGCCCGGCGTGCTGGAGGGCATGGTCTGGGCCAACGACAACCGCACGGTCTTCTACATCCTGCAAAACCCGGTGACGCTGCAAAGCGGCCCGGTCTACCGCCATGTGCTGGGCGCTCCGGCCCAGAGTGACGTGAAGGTCTATGAAGAGGCCGACAAGACGCTGTTCGTGGACGTTGAACGCACGGCCTCGGGCCGCTACGTAGTGATCGCCGTGCGCGGCACACAGACGGCCGAGACCCTGGTGATGCCAGCCGACAAACCCACCACACCGGCGAAGGTGCTGCTCAAGCGCCGCGACGGCGTGCGCCACAGTGCCAATCACCTGAACGGCCGCTGGGTCATCCGCACCAACGAAGCCGCGCTGAACTTCAAGCTGGTCAGCGCGCCCGAACACGCCGCCGACGAGCGCCGCCTGTGGCGCACCCTGGTGCCCGCGCGCGAGCAGGCCACGCTGGAAGGTTTTGTGCTGACCACGCGTGGCATTGCTGTGCAAGAGCGCGTGAACGCCGACACCCGCGTGCGCCTGCTCGGCCGCGCCGCCGGCCAGGCGCTGAACCTGCCCGCCGGCACCGTGGTGGCGCTGGGCGAGCAACGCGACCCGGTTGCCGCCCACCTGCGCTACACCGTCACCTCGATGGTGCAGCCCCCGGCCACCCACGACCTGCACTTGAAGAGCGGGCAAAGCGCGCTGCGCAAGCTGCAAGAGGTGCCGGGCTACGACGCCCAGCGTTATGCCACCGAACGCCTGTGGGCAACGGCACGCGACGGCCAGCGCATCCCGGTGACGGTGGCCTGGCGCAAAGACCGTGTGGGCCTGGACGGACCGGGCCGCGCCAACGGCCAGGCGCCGCTGCTCGTGGTGGGCTACGGCAGCTATGGCTACAGCTACGACCCCAGCTTTTCGTCCAACCGCGCAAGCCTGATGGACCGCGGTTTTGTCATTGCCATTGCGCACGTGCGCGGCGGCGCCGAGCTGGGCGAGGGCTGGTATGCCGACGGCCGCATGATGAACAAGAAAAACAGCTTCAACGACTTCGTCGACGCCACGCAGGCGCTGCTGAAAGCCGGCTGGGGCGCGCCCGACAAGGTGTTTGCCAATGGCGGTTCAGCCGGCGGCCTGCTGATGGGCGCGGTGGCCAACCAGGCGCCGCAGCTGTACAAGGGCATGGTGCTGGACGTGCCTTTTGTTGACGTGGTGACCACCATGCTCGACGAAAGCATTCCGCTTACCGCCAACGAATGGCAGCAGTGGGGCGACCCGCGCGAAAAGCCGGCCTACGACTACATGCTCAGCTACTCGCCTTACGACAACATCAAAGCCCAAGCCTACCCGGCCCTGCTCGTCACCACGGGTTTGTGGGATTCACAGGTGCAGTACTACGAACCCGCGAAGTACGTGGCGCGCATGCGCGCCCGGCGCACCGACAGCAACCCGCTGCTGCTGGCCACCAACATGAAAGCGGGCCACGGCGGGGCCTCGGGGCGTTTTGAGATCCTGAGCGAGATCGCGCGGGAATACGCCTTCCTGCTCGATCTGGCGGGCGCCGCGAAGTGAGTGTGGCGCGGCGTTCAGCCGGGCCACTGGCTGACCCCGGGCACCGCACGGCCCGCTTTCTGTTTGCCCCTGTCTACCCGTCGGCCAACCGGCCCAGCCCCGCCACCAGGTGCGGGTTGAAACTTTGTGGCGTGCCGTCAATGCTGCGGCCCATCAGTTGCAGCGCGCGGTTTTGCAGGTGCACGGCGTCGTTGCGGTCGCCGAAGCGGTCCAGCACGTCGGAAAGATGCAGCAGTACTTTGGCTTCCCAGGCGTTGTCGGCCAGGTGGGCGGCCAACATGCTGGCCTTGAAGATGTGCTGGCGTGCGCTGTGGCGGGCCGCGCGGCCCAGCCCGTGTGCACGTTCGTCCAGCGCGGCCGACTGCTGCGCCAGCACGTTGACGATTTCGCAGTGCAGTTCCACGCGCTGGTCCAGCCCCGGGGCAGCGGCCAGACCGGCCTCCAGCAGCGACAGCGAAAAGCCGAGTTCGTCGCGCTCGCGGTACCAGCGCGCCAGGCCCAGGTGGGCTTCGGCGATGGCCCAGCCCTGGCCGACTTTGCGCGCCACTTCCAGGGCGTGCAGCGACTGCTGCAGTGCGTGGCGGCAGGTCGCGTCCAGGGTCATGGGGCTGGGGTTCATGGCGGTGGCGGCGTGCATCGGAAAGACCCCATGCTAGGTCGGGGCAGCGCGCCTGGCTTCCCGCAGTTGCGGGGGGCGTGCGGTCAAGATGTCACGGGCCAGCGCCACGCGCAGCCCCACCAGCGCCGCCGCGTCGGCTCAGGTTCTGGGTTCAACGCCTAGCGCGCCCTGCGGCGGCGCCAGCCCGCTGCCATGCCAGCCGCCAGCACCAGCCCCCAGGTGGAAGGCTCAGGCACGCTGAAGTTGGTGATGGCCACCATGGCCGCGCCGCCTGTGCAGTCGGTGCAGTTCAGGTACCAGCCAAAGGTGCTGTTGGCCACAAAAGTGGCGCTGCCGCTGTCGCTGACAGGGCCACCGGGGTCGCCGTAGACCATCTGCGCCACACCGTCCACCAGCACGCCAAAGGTGTCGCCACCGGCCGAGATGTCGGCCGTGCTGTAGTCCCAGCTGAAGCTGTAGCGGCCGCCCTGGCCGTACAGCACCTGCAGCCGGCACGGGCCGGGCACCTCGTAGGTGCCGCCTTCACAGCCCAGGCCGGCGCTGTCGTCGCTGCCCACCAATGTCAGCACCGTGGCGGTGGCCACAGCGGTGCCCAGCGTGGCGGTGGCGCCGGGCAGGAATTGGCCCGTGTTGTTGACCGTCAAGGCGCCGGGCGCGCCCGCACCGGTGAAGGGCGTGGCCCCAGCGCTGGTGCACAGGCTGGCCAACAGCAGACTGGTGTACAGGGTGGTTTTCATCGTGAACGCTCGTTCGTGGGTGTGGGGGTGGGTGACAGCCGAAGCCGCTGCCGTGGCAGCTCAGAACACACGCGCCGCACTAGCGCGGCCGCAGCACGGTGCTGGCGGTGGCCGCCGCAATCAGCGCGTCGCGGTCGGCGGCCAGCAGGTAGCCCTGCGCAAAGGCGCGTTGGGCAGCCCTGGTCACTGCCGCCACATAACCTGCATGGTTGCGGTAGCGCTCTTCCAGCGACAGCCGGGGGTCGCCATGGGCCAGCCGCTCGGCCCGCGTGGTGGCAAAGGGGATGTAACCGCCGACGTAGTTGCACACCTGGTCTTTGTGAAAGCCCCCCGTGGTGATGTTCCAGCCCAGGTAGGTGCCCAGCGGCGCGTCGTTCAGCACCGTGGGCACGCCGCCCAGTTCGTTGCCGTCGGCGTTCACACGCGGCACCTTCATCGGTATGACCTGCTTGATGGGTGGCGGCAGGTTGGTGGGCACGCCGGTGGCATCGGTGGCGTTGAAGTCAGGGCCCCAGTCGTAGTCCAGCACCGGGAAGATGAAGTTCTCGGGCAGGAAGATCGACTCGGGCACACCCGGCACACCGGCCGGGAAGCCCATCGCGGCGCGGTTGGGCGACACCAGGTTGCCGCCGGCCAGCGTGGGGTAGCGGCTGGGTGGTGGCAGCTTGCCCGTCATCAGCCAGTCGCGCATGGCCACGCGCATCACGTTCACCATCTGCGTGGCCGGCACCGGGTTGGGCAGAAACTTGCCGCTGCCCCAGTTGTTGCCCGGGCAGTTGGCCACGGGCCGGCCGGCGGCGGTGGTGGGGTCGGGAATGTGGTTGAAGCCGCCCGCGCCGCCGCCGTGGGTGGTGCTGGGGATGTAGTAGCGGCGTACGTTGCGCGTCAGCGGTATGTCGGCATTGGCGGCCGTGCCCACCCATTCGGTGGTCATCTTCAGCGCATATACCTCGGCCGAGCCGAAGTGTTCAATCACCTTCGGGCAGGTGTTGCTGAGGTTGCAGCGCGAGAAGATGCTCTTCGTGGGGTTGCCGCGCACCGGGTCGGGGTAGTCGGTCCACCACTGCGGGCCTTCGCTGCCCAGTTGGTACAGCTCCAGCACGCCGTCGGGCTGGCCCCAACGCACGTTGGCGGCCACACGCCGGCCGGCAATCTGCGGCCAGGCGCCGTCGTGCACCTTGCGGCCGGCTTCGTCCTGGTTCATGCCGGCATAGATGAACTGGCGCGTGAAGTTGCCCGACTGCGAAGAGCCGCGCATCGACGAGGCGCGTATCAAGCCGGCAATCGGGTTGGGCGTGCCGAAGTCGTCTTGTGTTTCGTACTTGAAGAAGGCGCCCACGTCGCGGAACGCGGCCATGCCCGCGCCCAAAATGTACGCACCCTTGGCCGGGTAGACCAGCTGGTACAGCAGGTTGGGGTTGAAGCCGTTGCGCAGGCACACGTGCACCGGCAGGTTGCCCGGCAGCGCAGCGCTGTCGATGTTCTGCGGCGTGCCGGGGAAGGGGTTGCTGGCGCTGCAGGTGGCGTAGGCCCAGTCGGCGGGGTCGACCACGCTGTCTTGCACGTATTCACCGGTGACGGTTTCTTTGGAACGTGTGGTCAGCACCGCTTGCGCGGTGTCCAGCGTGGCGGGCAGGTAGGGCACGGGGTTGCCCATCACGTTCAGCGGTTGTGATGCCACCCCGCTGCGGTTGATGATGCGCGCCAGCACGTTGCCGGTGACGGGCTCGCCATTGATGCGGGCCACTGGCACCGCCACCCAGTGCGTGACGCCGGTGTTGCGCGCCGCCGGTATGGCGGTGTTGCCGGCGTTGTCGGCCTGCCAGCCGCTGGCCAGGTTGATGTCACCGGCCAAGTTTTCGGCCGCGTTGGGGTTGATGACGTTGCCGCGGTTGGGCACGTCGTGCCACATGAAGCCGTTGGCCTTGCTGATGTCCACCGGCCGCGACAGCGTGAAGGTGGTTTCGTAGCGCAGCTTGCCGTCGGCGTCTTTGCCCAGTTCGATGTCGGTGATGACAGCGTTTTTCGGGTCGGCCGCGTCCAGCTCGCCAAAGGCGCGGCCGCGCACACGCTCGTAGGGTGGGTTGGTGCCGGCCACTGGCGTGATGCTGTCGATGACGATCTTCGTCACCCGCGCCTGTGCCGGCAGCGACCAGGCCACGCAGGCGGCGGCCGTGACGCTGAGGGCCAGGCTGGTGCACAGCCCCGGGGTTTTGCGTTGCAACATGGGTTTGTCTCCTGGCCCGGCCGCGTTGAAACACGCCGCTCTTGGTGCAAACCAGTGTAGGTTCGCCTGTAAACAGTTGTGACCGGGTAAGCCCGGGGGCTTGGTGGGGCTTTTCAGGCGGCGTGGCGGCGCCACCAGCGCCAAGCGCGCCAGCCCAGCAGCAGGGCCAGCACAGCGGCGTACACCGCCACTTCGGCAAAGTTGTTCTTGGCGCTGCGCATCCAGAAAAAATGCAGCAGGCCCAGCATCGCGGTGGCGTAGACGGCGCGGTGCAGCGCTTGCCAGCGCTGCGCGCCCAGCGCCTGGATGGCGCGGTTGAACGACGTGGTGGCCAGCGGCACCATCAGCAGCAGCGCGGCCGTGCCCACCAGGATGAAAGGCCGTTTGGGGATGTCGCGCAGGGTGGCGCCCAGGTCCAGGCCCATGTCCAGCCAGGCATAACACAAGAAGTGCAGCACGCCGTAGAAAAAGGTGAACAGGCCCAGCAGGCGCCGAAAGCGCGCCAGCGCGTGCCAGCCGGTGATGTGTCGCAGCGGCGTGATGGCCAGCGTGATGCACACCAAGCGCAGCGTCCAGTCGCCAGTGCTGCGTATCAGCGTTTCGGCTGGGTTGGCGCCCAGGGTGTTCGCCGCCGCGCCCCACACCAGGCTGGCCAGCGGCAGCAGCGCCAGCAGCCACAGCAGCGGTTTGGCCAGCGCCGAGCGCAGCGCACGTGCCACTGCACCGGCCGCCTGCGGCGGGCCCTTGGTCACGTGCGGAGCCTGCTGTGCCGCCGGCATGGCGCGCTTTTAGAAAAAGCGCTTCAGGTCCATGCCCGCGTACAACTGCCCCACCTGTGTTTCGTAGCCGTTGAACATCAGCGTGGCGCGTTTTTTCGCAAACAGGCCGTCTTCGCCGATGCGGCGCTCGGTGGCCTGGCTCCAGCGCGGGTGGTCCACCTTGGGGTTGACGTTGGAATAAAAGCCGTACTCTTCAGGCGCCGCTGCCTCCCAGCTGGTCTTGGGCTGTTTTTCCAGAAAGCGGATCTTCACCAGGCTCTTGCCGCTCTTGAAGCCGTACTTCCAGGGCACCACCAGCCGCAGCGGCGCGCCGTTTTGGTTGGGCAGCACCTCGCCATACAAGCCAAAGGCCAGCAGGGTCAGCGGGTGCAGGGCTTCGTCCAGCCGCAGCGCTTCCACATAAGGCCAGTTCAGCACCGAAGAGGACAGGCCCGGCATTTGCGCGCGGTCGGCCAGGGTCACGAACTGCACAAACTTGGCGTTGCCGGTGGGCTCCACGCGCTTGATCAGCTCGGCCAGCGACCAGCCCACCCAGGGGATGACCATCGACCAGCCCTCCACGCAGCGCATGCGGTAGATGCGCTCTTCCATCGCGCTGAGCTTGAGCAGGGTTTCGATGTCGAAGGTGCCGGGTTTTTTCACCTCGCCCTCAACGGCCAGCGTCCAAGGCCGGGTTTTCAGGCTGCCGGCGTTTTTGGCCGGGTCTGACTTTTCGGTGCCGAATTCGTAGAAGTTGTTGTAAGTGGTGACGTCTTGGTAGGGCGTGGGCTTGTCCATCACCACCGCGCCGGCCACGCTGCTGCGGGCGCCGGGCAGCGCGGCGCCCTTGCCCGGCCGCGCCGCCTGCGCGTGCAGCGCCGGCCAGGCGGTGGCCAGGCCGGCGCCGGCAAGGCCCTGCAGCCACTGGCGGCGGTTGCGCCACACCGCCAGGGGCGTGATGTCAGAGGGCACGCCGTGGTCAAAACCGCGATCAGGGTGAAAGTTCATGGGGCCTCTACATGCAGTTGCGGTGGGGTCGCCGAAGCCCGCAGTTTCTTACAGTGCGGGCCGGGTTGCAGGTGAGCCGGGCCACAGACACAAAAGAGCAGCCGCAAAACAGGCACAAAAAAGGCCGGTGTAACACCGGCCGTGTGGGCAGTTCAGCGCCCCACCGCTGCAAGCGCGCGGGGGCTTTGCAGCGTTTCAGCGCAGGCCGGCGGCGTAGTCGGCCACGGCCTTCATCTCGCGTTCGTTCATCTTGGCCGAAATGGTCATCATCTGCGCGTTGTTGGCCCGCTGGCCCAGGCTGAAGGCGATGAGCTGCGCGGCCGTGTAGTCGGCATGCTGGCCGGCGATGCGTGGGTACTGCGCCGGAATGCCCGCGCCATTGGGGCTGTGGCAGCCGGCACAGGCGGGCACCTGCTTGGCCACGATGCCACCGCGCCAGATTTGTTCGCCCAGGCCTACGGTGTCCTTGTTCTTGGCAAAACCTTCTTTGGCCTTTTTCGACGCGTAGAAGGCGGCGATGTGTTTCATGTCGTCTTCTGACAGCGCGGCGGCCAAGCCGTTCATGATGGCGTTTTTGCGCTTGCCCGACTTGAACTCGGTGAGCTGCTTGACCAGGTATTCGGGGTGCTGGCCTTGCAAAATCGGGTTGGCTGGCGAGCCGCGGGTGCCGTCGGCCGTGTGGCAGGCCAGGCAGGCGGTGGCCAGTTGGCCGCCTTTGGCGGCGTCGGCCTTGAAGGGCGCCTTGGCTTCGGCAGCGTGGGCAGCCGGCAGGGCACAGAAATACAGCACGGCCGTGGCCAGGGCTTGGGCAATGGACACAGCGGCGTTGCGGGTTGCGGGCGACTTCATTCGGTATGCCTTCAAGAGGGGGCCTTCAAGGGTATGGGTGCTCCGGCTACGCCGGCAGGCCTGAGGGTAAACCGCAGAATTTTACAATGCACCATGAAACCCGCTCCCCCCACTGCCAAACGCGCCGTTCAGGCCGCTGCCCAATCGGCCCCGAAAGGGCAGAAATCGGCGCCCTCGGCGGCCCGCACCGTGCCGCGCCCGGCCGCCCGCGCGGGCCTGGCCTGGCTGCACGGCGCGCGTTTTCTCACCACCGCCAGCCAGCTGAGCCAGTTGCCGGCAGGCGAGTTGCCTGAAATCGCCTTCGTGGGCCGCAGCAATGCCGGCAAGTCCACCGCCATCAACACGCTGGCGCAGCAGCGCCGGCTGGCCTTTGCCTCGCGCACGCCGGGCCGCACGCAGCACATCAACCTGTTTGAGGTGGGCCCCAAAGACGCGCCCAACGCGCTGCTGGCCGACCTGCCCGGCTACGGCTACGCGGCGGTAGAACGTGCCGCCAAGCTGCGCTGGCAGGAGGTGATGTCGGACTACCTGCAACAGCGGCGCAACCTGCACGGCGTGGTGCTGATGGTGGACTCGCGCCTGGGCTTCACCGACCTGGACCGCCGGCTGCTGGCGCTGCTGGCGCCGCGCCTGGCCAACGGCGAGGTGCGGCTGCTGGCGCTGCTGACCAAGGTCGACAAGCTCAACCGCAGCGACGGCCTGCGTGCGCTGCAAACGGCGCAAGACGTGCTGGCCGAAGTCAGCACCGACAGCGCCGACATCGGCATCACCGCTTTTTCGGCCTTGTCCAAACAGGGGCTGGAAGACGTGGCCGAGGTGCTGCACGGCTGGGTGCCGGCGGGGGCCGAAGTTGTGGATGCAGTTGTGGAAAGAGTGGCAGCCGAAGCGGCGCCAGAAGCGACCGCTGCCCCCCATCACCCGCCTTTGGCGCCAGCATGATGCCGCCGCCCTTGCTGCAAGACCACGCCCTGCCGCACGGCATCACCCTGGCCTGTCGCAGCCAGCCCGGGCCGGGCCCGGGCGCCCCGCGTGTGCTGTACCTGCACGGGTTCCCCGAGGCGGCTTTCATCTGGGACGACCTGATGCAGCGGCTGGCCCCGCAGGCCCAGGGCCTGGCGCCCAACCTGCGCGGCTTTGCCGGCAGCAGCGCGCCGGCCGACGTGGCGGCCTACCGGCCCAAACACCTGGTGGCCGACATCGTGGCCCTGGTGCAGGCCTGGGGTGGACCGCTGGACCTGTTGGTGGCCCACGACTGGGGCGGCGCTGTGGCCTGGAACCTGGCGGCGCAGCACCCGCAGCTGTTGAAACGCCTGCTCATCATCAATTCGCCACACCCGGCCACCTTTTTGCGCGAACTGCGGCACAGCGCGCCGCAGCAGGCGGCCAGCGCCTACATGAACTTTCTGTGCCGGCCCGACGCCGCCGCGCTGCTGGCGGCCGACGACTACAAGCGCCTGTGGCGGCTGCTGGGTGAACCGGCCTGGCTCACGCCCGCGCTGCGCGAGCGCTACCGGGCTGTCTGGTCGCACCCGCCGGCGGGCCTGGAAGGGGCGTTGAACTACTACCGCGCGTCGCCGCTGCGCCCGGCCGTGCGGGCTGACGACCTGGTTCACACGCTGGAACTGCCCGACAACAGCGTCACCGTGCAGGTGCCCACCACGGTGCTGTGGGGCGAGCGCGACATCGCCCTGTTGCCGGGTTTGCTGCAGGGCCTGGAGCAGTGGGTGCCCCAGCTGCAGGTGCAGCGTGTGCCCGATGCGTCGCACTGGCTGGTGCACGAACAGCCCGCGCTGGTGGCGGGCGTGGTGCAGCGCCTGCTGCCGTAGCGGGGTAGCGCGGTAGCGGCGCTGCCGCCTGGCACAGGCTCTCAGCCCACCATGCGCTTCACGGCGGCCAGCAGGTCCAGCGGGCCGTAGGGCTTGGTCATGTACAGGTCGGCGCCGGCGGCAGTGCCGGCCTTGCGGTCGGCCGGCTGGCCGCGCGCCGACAGCAAGATCACCTTGGTGCGCTTCAGCGTGGCCTCGGCCTTGATGCTGCGGCACAGTGCCAGCCCGTCCATCACCGGCATGACCACGTCGCTGAGCACCACGTCGGGCTTGATCTGCATCGCCATGCGCAGCCCGGCGGCGCCGTCGGGGGCGTCGTGCAGTTCGAAGGGCTCGGTCTCCAGCGTGATGCGGATGACCTCTCGTATGTCTCCCTGGTCTTCGACGATCAGAATTTTTTTCATGGTGTGGCGATCAGACGGGCTGTTCAGGGGGGCGGAAGCCGCCCGGTGATGCAGCAACAGCCCGCAAAGGCCGTGCGCATGAGCCCACTGTGGCGCGACTGCCGGGCATGCAGGCGGAAATAAGCACCACAGAAAGCGCTTTGATCGGGCGTACTGAGCTGCCGCGCAGCAGGCCCAATCAGAGGGGCAATTACCCATGTTCTGAATGGCCCACACCTTGAAAGACCTGCACGCCGGCCTGCTGTTTTCCAGCAGCCGATTGATGACGACCGTGGTGGCCGTGAATGCCGCGCTGGCTTTGCTGCTGGGCTGGCTGCACGGGCCGTGGCCTTGGGCTGCGTTGGGGGTGGCTGCGGCCTGCGCGCCGGCCGTGGCGGGTGCGCTGATGCCCAGCGACACGCTGCGTTCGGCCCTGGCCTGCACGCTGTCGTTGGCCCTGCTGGTGGTGCTGCAAATCCAGCTCAGCACCGGCTCCGAGCTGTGGCACTTCAATGTTTTTGTCAGCCTGAGCGTGCTGCTGGTCTACAAGGACTGGCGGCCGTTGGTTGCCATGGCCGGGCTGTTTACGGCCCACCACTTGGCCATTAACCGCCTGCAGCAGGCCGGTTATGGCACCCACCTCGTGGAACACACCGACCTGCCGGAAACGCTGGTCCACCTGGGTTTTGTGCTGGCGCAGACGCTGGTGCTGTCGCTGGTGGCCATCGGGCAGCAGCGCAGCGCCCACGAGTCGCGTGAACTGGAGGTGCTGGTCAATACCATGGGGCGCGACGGCCCCGTCCGCCTGAACCTGGGCGTGATGCAGGCGCAGACTGCAGCCGGCCAGCGCCTGCAGCACGTGCAGGCGCGCATGGCCGCGGCCATGGCCGAGGTGCAGGCCGTGGGCTACCGCATCGAGGCTGCGGCGCAGCGGGTGGCCAACGGCAGCGGCGAGCTGAAGCAGCGCACGCGCGACGCGGCCACGGGCCTGCAGGACTCGGCCATGTGCCTGCAGCAGATCGGTGTCATCGTCGAGCACAGTACGCAGGCGGCGGCTGAGGCGCGCAGCATGTCCTCCACAGCCGCCTCAATGGCCGAGCGCGGCAACCACCTGGTGGCCGATGTGGTGAGCACCATGCGCGACATCGAAAATGCATCAAACCGCATTAACGAGATCATCGCTGTCATCGACGGCATTGCTTTCCAGACCAACATCCTGGCCTTGAACGCTGCCATCGAAGCCGCGCGTGCCGGTGAACAGGGGCGTGGCTTTGCCGTCGTGGCCGGCGAGGTGCGCCAGTTGGCGCAGCGCAGCGCCGCAGCGGCACGCGAGATCAAGGGCCTGATCACCGAGTCCACCAGCACCGTGCACTCGGGCACGCAGATGGTGGCCGGCGCCGGTGAGGCCATGAACCAGCTCGTGGATTCGGTCAAGCGGGTGGGTGAACTCTTCCAGGCCGTGACCAGCGACACCACCGAGCAGATGCAAGGCCTGCACACGGTGTCACAGTCGCTCACCGAATTGAGCGACAGCACACAAGGCAACGTGTCCTTGGCCGACGAGGCCAGCCTGGCGGCCACCGACATGCATGCCCAGGTGGCACGGTTGGCCGAGGTGCTGAACGCCTTCAAGCTGAACGCGCTGCTGACCGGTGCGGTGCAGACCGCTGCGCAGGGCGGCCCGGCTGCAGCCCCGACAGCGCCGGCAACGTCGCCCGCCCACGCGGCGGCTGCTGCGTCCCCCCCCACTCCCGCCACCCCTCCCCCCCCCCCCACCGCCCCCGCCTCAACCCAATCCTTCCGACGGGC
>JACCDR010950560.1_pt1 | contig 12335 bp, 21 predicted proteins | sample 7446431 | NCBI WGS metagenome assembly JACCDR01 (sample SAMN15323443, study PRJNA562643) | freshwater metagenome | isolation source: river surface water | place: USA:Blue River Watershed | collected 2017-08-17
GGGCGTGGTTTCAATAGCTTCGCGAGAAATCGGAAGCGTCAATCTTCCGATAGGAACATCTACAACATGACGACCAATTGGACCCAATTCAGAACTATTGAAATTATACAAGTTTCTCGTAGCATAGACGATTCCTCCCATACGGATTTTTACTTGAGTCCCATTACCATCGTTTGTATAAGAAGAAAGTTTATATCCTCCCGGAAGATCTAGGGTCTTATCAGGAACAAAAGGAAGACAGATTTCTGTGGCCCCTGTATAATGGGTTTCATACTGGATTTTTACATCTTCGGTAAAATTTGTTACAATTCCTCTTGTAGCATTCTCAAATTTGTAGATATCACCAGTCTGAACAGGGATACGAATTTCGATTCCACTTTCATTAGTAACATCTTTAGAAATATCATAAATTTCTCCCACAGGGATGCCTTTATTTCCTCCACCCAATGAGCATACATACGTCGTCACAAGTCCATCATGATGGGAGACAATGGTAAACATGTCAGAATAGCAAAGTCCAGCTTTTGAGCCAATTCCGAAACCTCCAATAGATTCATTGTCGCCACTCTTGGTAGATTCAAAATACATACCAAAGATATTTCGGACCCCGTGGTCGTCTAGACCCTTCGCATAATCACGAACAGACCAATACCAATTTTGGTCTTCGTCTTGTGCAAGTTTAACTTCTACAGGCACACCGATGTTATACTTTCGATGTTCGTCTACAGCATTACAAATATACTCTCGAACAACTGCAAGAATTTTATCGCTGTAAATCTTATCTCTAAGAAAGTAACTCGCAATGTCCATGCCTTTTGCAGACATGCCCATCACAGAGCCTTGCATAGATTCTGCTGCAATTGTCGGGGATGCTAGGATTCCGGTCTTCATATTATGTGGTGATGATAATCTAGTTTTTAATTCAGTTTTATACTTCGTATTTTACCCAACGTTTTACTCCAACGGCAAATGCCTTGATCACTTGAAAGATTGCGTATAGTTTATGTCTCATACCTAGATTATACTCTAGTTTTTAATCGATCCAATCTGGCTTGTTCATCTTCCACTTATGAAGATGAGCTTTACCATATTTGTAATAATTCCTGTATGATTGAACAGGGTCCGCAACCTTGTATTCATCTGGCATTGCCAACTTGATAGGCGTTCTGTCAACTTGAGGAAAATTAAGACGTTTTTGATTTTCGATACACCATCGATACACTTCTACAGACTTATGCATTTTATCATATCTATAACAATACTCAAGAAGTATTGCGCCAGTATGACTCATTAGCCATTTGAAGTTATCTTCTGATTCGCGTGTCCAAATGGCTGAAGGATGATTTCGATGCGTAGCTTTATATGGCGCTTCAATACCTTGCTCATGAAATGTAGTGCAGAGCAATTGACAGCTTTCTAATACCATTTTTACGACATGTCGATCCACTAACCATTTGGCGGATTGATGCGGGCAATTATCAAGATAGAAAATATTCATTGAATGAAAAATAGAAAAGCTAGAAATGCAAGAAAATACAAAGTATCAGGGTCTTTATCTGAACATAATTGAACAAGTAGTCCAGCACATACAAGCGCGACTACGATTACAGATTTTCCTAGTATAAGAGCAGCGTCAGCATCCATATTAATCCAATTTAAATCCGTTTTCCTCTAAATGTTCACGCAATTCTTTGCGAGCCTTTAAATACGATTTTCTAAGTTTGAGAAACTTGCCACTTGAGCTATTAGATGGCGTGAGATTCATAACAAATTCAAACCCCACAGCTTCTAGTAGATCTTGGTATCGTTTTTTATTTGAGTCCATACAAATATGGTATTCTAGTTTTTAATAAAGCAAAAGGGGAGGACAGTTTCCCATCCTCCCCTTCGGTGTGTTTATGATCGAATCACACAAAAATGCTTGCCAACGATTCAGGTGACATTTCGCCATCCTTCTTCGCGACCTTACGAATACGAAGAGAAACTTTTTCATCATCGCCAGAGAGCATTTCTGCCAACTTTCCAATAGTGATAACGTTCTTATCGTTATAAGCCGAAATGATCTTCTTCAAATCTGGACCTTGTGTATGGGCAGTTCTGCTATATTGATCACGATTGTTATAATCAACGATCACAACTTCCTTCTTCTCAATATCGATAATGAACGGGATGTTCACCATCGCAGGTTGGCTAAGATCATAACGAGTATGATCCTGCTTAAGCTCAAATGTTTCCGAATCAGAGAACCAGAATCCAGCATATGCCTCCGTGTTATTTGAGAATGCATCACCAGTGTAGACGTTGATCACTGGAGCGATATATTTGATTCTAGCAGGAATCTTATTCAAGCAAATCTTACCATACTCAGTCGCACCGTTAGGAGCAGGTGCATTGGTAATATCTCCACCATGGGCGATATAAGAATTTGCCTGATTACCAAACCACACAGATTCCATGTTCCAATTTTCATCGAACGCGAGATAACTGTGATCTAGGTCAGTTCTACGTCCACCCTTCTGAACCCAATGCATGAAGAAGTAAAGATTCGCAGTATCTTCGAATTTGTAACGAGTTCCGCGACCCAAATCCGCATTCTTTGACAAGAACGGAACTACTTGGCTTTCCAAGTCTTTAGATACAGTAACTTGACCTTCGAATCCCCAACGAGAACGAATCGTTCTAACAATATCACCTTGGATATCCTTGATGAACTTGGGATAGTTCGCATCAGTCACAAGAGTATCACCCTTCTGATCGATTACACGATACTTCGCATCAACATTGATTCCCAAGATCGAGAATAGAACACCTGCGGATGCAGTTTGAATCTTTTCTCTAACAAGACTGATAAATGCTGGTTCGTCCTTCTTCTGGATTCCGTTGGAAACAGTCATCAGGTTACGAAGCAGATATCCACCATTCTTAGAGAATAGCGCCTTGATCTTGTTGAAGTCCTTTTCTGCGATTGCAGAATCCACACGACTTGCAAAGGTTCTGTAAACAGTGTTTCCAGTTCCAAGCTTTTCTACTAGACCCTGCTTCAGCAACATCATAAGAGAAATTTCATGCAGGTTGTGAAATGCATTCACATTGCTACCCATAGACACTCTAGCTGCAATAACAGTAGAAGGGAAACGAGTCACAAAGTCTTTTTGGGAAAACAAATGAATATGCTTGAAGAACTTGGCCCAAACAGAACGATTTCGCCCAAACGCTTCACTGATATCATCGAATGAGAAGGTTTCCAAGAAGGAAAGCATTGCAATGCGAGTAGACCATTTCAAGTTAGGGAATACAGTGTCCGCTGGAAGCTTTACTTGAGTAAAGACAGCAGAAGCAGCAGCATAACGCATAACATCAGCCGGGCTACACTTCAATTGCTTAAATCCTTCTGATAGAGTAAGCACTTCATTTTCCACTAGTCCGATAAGAACTGCGATACGTGCTTCATCGCTCTTGATGCGTGGAGCATTTGCCAAGATATCAGAGAAATACAATGCAGCTTCCTGCAAGGCAGCTTGTGACTTCTTATCCAAGGTAACAGTTGATCCAACAAGTTCCAAGAACTTAGCATTTGCCTGTTGAGCAGATGCAAGCTTCAGAGTCTTGGCTTTGGAAAAGTCCACCTTAGCATGAAGGTTCTTCATGTAATCTGGATCTTGTAGATCGTTGCCAGAAATCTGCAACATGTATCCGAAAATTTGAACCACAACTTCACCAAAAGTAAATTCAGTGCGTTGTTCCCAATTGTCAAACAATGGAGGGTTCAGTTTACCAACGGAATAATCCTTGAGAATCTGGACACAGAATTCCTTTGCGATCTTCTTCTTGTTAGAAGCGATACGAACAATTAGATCTGTTTCTACTTCAATTCCATAAGCAGCAAGCTCAATGGCCATAGCATTCGCCATTTCCAGAGACTTCGTGCGGATTCTATCACCTTGAGGGATATAATGAGTATAATTTGCTACTTTCATGTTTTATTCGTTGTTTATTGTGAAAAGGTGGCCGAAGTTAAAGGGGCGTTTTATTCCATATAATATCCCTTTGTTTAGCTGGCCAAAATTTGTGTTGAAAAGGTCCACCGAAGTCGAAGGGGGCTTATTTTTAACAGAAATATCCCTTCTAATAGCTGGTGAAAAAATGTGTAAAGAATGACTACCGAAGTCGAGGAGAGTGTTTTGATATAGGTAAAATATCCCCTCTATTAGCTGGTAGTAAAGTAATTAAGTTTGTTTTTGGAAAGTCAAGTCACCGAAGTCGAGCGGGGTAGTTTCATTATAAGGAATATCCGCTCTATTAGCTGGTGACTAAAGTTAGTATAGTCTAGTTTTTAATTATTGATTTGGGCGTCAGGAACGACCCTGATATCTGATGAAGACACGATTAATCCGTCGCCCAAAATTAGTTTAGAGTGTAATAATTCGATTCTGGCGAAGTTCTGTAGCGAAATCGCGAGTATCGACATTTACCCATTCTCCTGAATGCTGATTCTTTCGATCAAGAACCAACGTTTCGCCGCCGATCATATAAAATGATCCATCTGGCTGTTGAACAAACTTAGCAGTAAAGACTTTAGGATTCTTACGCTGCGCTCTATTTCTCAACCATTGCTTGTTTTTTCTTTGTCTATTCATCTTGATGTTTTCTTTCTTTTTGGTTTGGGGTCTTCTCCCTGTGGTCCGAACATTAGAAAATGTTCTACCTCTAACTCATTAATAATATCTTCCAACTCTATTTGAATCTTTTGCTGTCGTTTAAGCAAAGCATCTAAATTTTCGTAATTTGACCCTTTCAGGTCGTTTCTTACTTTTTTAGATTTTTGTAAAAGTTCCTGCAACTTAGCTTCATACAAAGCTTGGTCATATTCATAATACGTTTCTTCTGTCATAAGTATCCCATAGGGATGACGGGCCTTTTGTAGTTTTCGGCTACCGTCGTTGGCCAGCCCCATTTCTCGAATAGTAGCACTAGCCCATGGTTTGTCAAGCGGTGCGGTGGTCTGCCTTGGGCATATAGATTATACTCTCCCGAAATAGTATCATAACACTCGAAATGTAACTTATTCGTGAAAAAGTGGTCATCAACATTTGCCCAATGTAGATATAGTTCATTCTTATGAATGGGCTGTCCACATGATGTGCATCTATGATTCTTCCTAGCTTTTCTATATGTTAAGCTGAAACAATGACTCATACATTTGTGGTGTGATGATCTACAGCCGAGAATTCCTTAGTAGACATTACATCTTCAATTTCAGAGTAAGACCACACATCACGCTTCCAGTCCCAACCAACGTCAATGCATCGATTGATAGGATAATCAGGATTACGAGTAGGATCAGTATTGTGCTGATGACCTGAAAGCATCCAACTCTTGCGACGACCCATAGAATTCCAACTATGGAGCGGGAAGTGATTCAGAACGATCTTCTGCTTACCAACCTCAATATCCAAATGGTTTCCATAAAATTCTACATTTCCAAGTCTGACAGGATAGACTTCCAAATCTTCAAATCCATATTGATCTTTCACTGCCTGCTTATACAGGCGATACATGTTGGATTCGTGGTTCCCAAAAAGATATCGAATGTTTTGGCAATTGATCTGTGACAACCAACTCAAGCATTGTTCATCCGTTGCATTCAGGAATCCGTCTCCGAGGCAATACAAGATTTGATATTGACCAACTTTAGCGTTGATCTTTTCAATCTTGTCGCGTGCAGCTTCATCAGCAGATTCATATCCACGGGACTTCCACAAAGGAATATCCCAAGATGGATCGTGAAATGCGTGAGGATCAGAACAGAAAAAGATATCATCCTTTTCCGCCCACTTATGTTTGATAATCTTATACATCTTTTCTCTTCAATTCTTCTATAATATCTTCACTGCCCGTGACAGTATAAAATGATTCGTCTTCTTCGATGACCAACAGTGTTGGAATAGACTTGATTCTGTATTTCTTTGCCGTGTCCATGTTTTCATCTAACTCTAGCTTTTCTACCTCGATCTCTTGGGCTTTGAGTTTAGATTTGAGCATGTGACATGGTCCACACCAACTTGCGGTCAACAGTATTTTCTTCTTCATAAATTATAGTCTAGTTTTTAATTGGTCAACCTTCGAATTCACCATACATTCCAAAAGGGCGCAACATATCATTCAATTCTTCTGACTTCAACTCTTTCATTCATATCACTTCCCTTCAAATTTCTTTTTGAGCCTTTTATACTGCGCCAACTCTTTTCGAGCTTCTTCCTGCTTCTTATATTCAGGCCAAAGCTTGTTCAGACGTTCCCATTCATTGAACTGCTCCAGCTTTGTATTATAATCCTTGAGTTGTCCCTTATAATGAGGGTTTGCGGAGACATCCTCGATAAATTTACACAAGTAAACGTCAGCAGGGTCTCCATCATAACCATTTTCAATATCTAAACAATAAAAATAACCGTCTTCAATTGGAAGTTTATTATTATCATACACTTGAACGCGACTGCCCACATATTCCCGTGTAATGATAAACTCTTCGGGCTTATGTGGAACCCATGGTCTATTGAAAGGAGAAAACCAATCAGGGAATTTAGGTATCAATTTCTTGCCCATATTATCGAAGCTTGAGTGAATTTTTGATACGCTGTTCTTGAATTCTAAGATTTTCATCAGGAACGTTATGAACATCCTTATTATTGTGACGATTTTCTACTACCAAGAAAAATACATTGGCCCCATACTCGTTCGCCTTTTCCTGATAATATCCATAATCCTTTTCAGTGGTATTGGTATTAGCGACCACGATAACATCATGCGTCTTATCACACAATGCATAATGAAATTTCACCCTACATGCCTTATGTGCATTGCCCAATTCGGCAGCATTGAACTTATATTCTCCATCAATTTCAAAGTAGTCATCCGCAGTGCAGATAACACCACGACGACCTTCGATCAATTCTTTAGCCAAAGTAGTCTTACCGCTACCCGAAACACCACGCAAAATATATACAGTCTTTTTCATTATTTGATTATTTGATTTCTATCATTTGAGGCCAATACTCAGGAAGTGTTCCCTTACTGTTGGCAATTGTTAGATGCAATCCTTTGTAATTGGCCTTTTCAACAGCACCAATTCGTTTTTTCATAGCCACAAGTTCCTCGGAATACACTTTAACAAAGAATACATCATATCCTTTGGTTTGTCCACCCCGAATTACATATTCGTCATATTGAAACTCAACGGGCTTATTGTTATGTGCCAGTGCTTTGTCCCAATTGATTCTATCATGGAATTGATTATTGGCAACGGTGATATGTGCCCCCCACATAGGAGTTGCGAACTTGACCCAATACTTCTTTGTGATGAACCAATTGTAATAATTAACAAAATCGTTAGACACTTCAACCACAATTCTCCCCTTATGAGGTTGAACGTTGATTTTTCCATGTGTGGTGAGCATGGACATATAATAGTCTAGTTTTTAATGAATAATCTTACTTGGCTTGTAATATGGAGAAATCGTCAAAGGTGTATTTGCCGCCAAGTAATAATGAGTTCTATATTTGTTGATGCATACAACTTCACAGTTACCAAGGTTTTTCCATTTACTGAATTCTTCTGGAGTCCAACCCAACAGATATGCAATGTAACATTTGATGGATTCACCATGAGCAACTATGACTACATCATTTTCAGTTTCTTGAGTCAGAAGCCACTGATGAAAAGATGCTACTCTATCATAAACATTTGCAAACGATTCGCCGCCATCAGGTCTATAGAAGAAATCAAATAGATGATCTTTAGTTCCATTTTCATGAGAATCATTCAAATCTCTAAGCGTTCCCCATTCACGTTCCCTAAGTCTAGGATCTTGTCGTCTAAGCACAATACTACAATCATTTTCATACTTCGAAAGATGATCTACAATACCATTTGCAGTTTGAAATGCTCTGGTGTATGGAGAACAATAAACATCAATCCTTGGGTATGTATCAAAAAATACAAGATTTTCATAGAGCCATTTACCTGCATTGTCAGCTTGTTCATGTCCCTTTTCTGTCAATTGAATGTCCTGATCCCGCATGTCATAATAAACCTGCTTATCTACATTTCCTCTCGATTGACCGTGTCTTACAAAAAATATTCTCTTCATTCTTTACATCTATATATAAATTTCGGCATCCATCCTCCTTGGTAGGTTCCTACCACTGGAGTCATAGCGTCTCCAACTACGTCAGAAACCTTATTGATTTCTTGGTGCCACAACTTCGTTTTGATTTTATCGATTTTGTTCTTGTGAACATGAAGATGATACCCTCCACGGGTTTCTGTCACATCACACATGCCGTTTACAACATCGATACAGTTGTGCAGTTTTGTTTCATCCTTCCAATCTAGATCAAACGTAACATATGTTCTACCTTGGGATGGAGTCCGCTGAATTTCTGACAAAACCTCTTGATGTGGATTGGATGTCTTACCTTGGCACTCAATCACTTTGGCCAATGCAGAAATGCTTCGCATGGTAGCTCTCCACAAATCTCTTGGATTTGGAGTAATATAAAGCGCAAGGCTTTCCTGTGGAACAGGATTTTGGTCAAACTTGTATGCGCCTAGTTTACATTCCAATTGTGCTATCTTGTCATAAAGACGCTCTTTATCAGAAACGAAACGTTTCAATTGTCCTTTGTCAGACTTTATCCATGGAACTTCAGGGCAATACTTTTTACGCATAAACAAACATGCGTAAAATTTTTCATGTGGAGCCACATCCGGGAGCCAGTCAATAAATTCCCGAACTTTAACTTCATCTACTATAACTTGATAAGTTTCACTCATTTATTTCTAGAAGTTTGTCGATGAATACATTGAGGTTTTTCACAAAGGCTTTAGCGCCATATTCGGAACTAAACATTGGGTATAGGCATCCAGATTCAGTATCCCATTGGATTCCCACTTCATCGAGTTTTTGGGCTTTCCACAACTTCGGAATATCGTTGTGAGTGTTTCCATCAGGGAGACAGAACCACAATTCAATTCCGGGAAGTCGCCACACATTGGGCAAATCGTCACACTGAAAGATATCACCCTCAGTAAGAATCCAATTAAGACCTTCTGACCTTGAAGTCTTAATCAACTTTATGAGAAAGTTAATAGTCTCATCCAATCCATCGCACACTTCTCTCGTAAAGATTGAATTATGTTTAGCGAGTTTTTGTAAAGGACCGAGCCTATGCATTAGTATGTGAAGTTCACCATCAAGCATTTTCATAGTTTTTTATATTTTGTAAAATGATAAACAATTGGTGCAACTGTTATTGCAATCAACCAAACCGTCATAGGATTGATGGTATTGAGAGAGAAAGGCGCAAACATATATATACAGACTGCGCCTAACCATGCACCCCCACAAACATGCATTAATGGATTATGATATTTCATATCAGCATGATAGTCTAGTTTTTAATCAGAACATTCGGACAAATCCCCAAATGATCAACATAAAGATGGTTATAATAATTAATATTGCCCAAAAGTTGCTATCTCCCGGTCCACCATGACCCTTTTTGGAATCGGCTCGACCGCAGCATCCTGAATTTGGAATATATTCTGTTAGTGTAGCACTCATGTTATTGTAGCAACTCCGTTTGTAATTGTTATATCATTAGCTTTTCCGGCTAATACCCAATATGGTTGTGACCTTCTATGCCTTCCTGCAACATCGACACCTTTTAGTGCCAAATCATCAACAATCAAACATTGACCTTTATAATGAATGGTGATTTGTGGTTTCTTGGCGACTCTCGATGCGGGTTTATTATAGTGGAACCAAAATGCTCGTTTCATTAAAATTCTTTTCTAACTTCTCCAATGGCTTGTCCCAAAAGATTTTCTCCTTGCCAAAAGCGAAGATCAAAACACTTAGGATCTTCAGGAGAAAGACCATTTCCCCAAATCTTATCCCAAGGTGCAGCTTCCACGAAGATAGTTTGTCTATGAAACTGTCTCAAGAATTCCAATAGATCAGGATTTTGAGCAAATTTCAAGCTGTTACCAAATAATACAATTTCGTATTTCACCAAATCCCATATATGAGCATCAAAGTTTTTGATTTGTCTGCCCAATGATTTGTGATTGGCCGCGTTCTTCTCTGCGATTATAAGATCAAATGTCTCAACATCGCTAAAGATAAAAGCCTTACATGCCATCATCCACTGTTCACAACAATTAAAGGTGAACATGTTGTGACCCCTTTTCCACATTTCTGTAGAAGGATCTATGACAGGTGTTATGATATTTTCCAACAATAGAGAAAAATCGGGAACGTGAATATCCGCAGATTGATCCTTGAAGCTTCCCCACCATTGAGACAATGGACCTTTTTGAAAGGCTAGAATGTTGTTCTTATATACGTATCCGTATTCTTCTGGCGTTTTTAGTTTAGTAGTAGACATGTGCGCGTTTTGGTCCGTTGTTTATAACATTCAATCCTAGAGATAGAATCCATGGTAGATTATCGACGGTAGACTTATCTCGAAGTTGAATAGAGTCGATAGGAGTGATTACAATTTCCTCATCTTCCATGGTCTTCTCGGTAGATATTGTCCTCAGACTCATGAAATAATAGATTTCAAAATCGTCCCCCGTCATTTTGAGGTAGTGTAGCCATTCATATGCAAATGTTTCTACTCCGGTTTCTTCTTGATACTCACGCGCCATAGCATCGTGAGGAAATTCGCCCTTTTCGATTTTACCTCCAACACCATTCAAGAGTCCTTTCATCCAATCTGGACGAAGCTTTCGAATGAGAACGACATTTTCACGTTTCTCATCGATCATAAATCCTACTACCATTTTAGTCATATCATTCAGCGTATTTTGTCCATTCTTCTCCAAATCTATTCTTAAGAGAATCTAGGTATTTTTGTGTTTTGATTTTACACATCCAAATTCCTCCAGATGCATTCCCAACAGGCTGCGTTCCTTTGCATATCACGCCTTCAAAAGTATTAAATTTATCCGCACGAACGTCTGCAATAAGTTGATCATTCATGTTTCCTTCATAGACAACTCTAGGCGTCTCAACTATAGGAGAAATTTTCTTTATGAAATCTCTAGGCTTTAGAAATTTGCGATTCTTATGTCCAACTAGAACATCAAAAATGACAATTTTCTTTCGTTCGTTCTCGTCGTGTCTCCCTGCGAAGGAGTTCTCTCCGAAATATTCACCATAAACAATGATTTCTCGCTCATTTTGAAACTCTTTATCCTTTCGGAATAGATCATCCAAAGCTTTAGCTTGTTTATCCTTTAATATAAAACAGTCAAGCATTCCGCTCCAAAATTCAGATGACCAATCTATCAACTGTGTTCTGGTTCCATATAAGTTAAATCCTAACTTTCTTGTCCACTTTGCCCGGAAATTTGATCCGTCAAGTTTATCGAAAGCTATACAAGGTTGTCTTGGAGCTTTGGAACTATTTTGTATTGAAGGGTATTCAATCATATCAATTCCATCAATTGTTCATCCATAAGGTCGAACATACCTTTGGGCCATTCATGCAACTTTCCAGACTTATGATCAATAGGAATAATTTCACCCATCCAAACCACCCTCCATCCAATAGCTTGATTATTCTTAATCTGAATACGAAGATCATTCAATTCAATATAAGTCGCCTCTCCGACGAATTCATCACCATGATAAATGGAAACGGTCTGTTCTGGAATTTTCTTAAGTGCTACATTAGCCATAATATTAGGTATATTTCTTGAATGAAGTTCTCCTCTACACCAAGGACAATAAAATGCCCTATATGTTGCGTTTTCTGCTATCAATCCAAACCAAGCGCATTGATCTTCACTTTCGGGAAAATATCTAAGAACTTGATCAGGGCAATAGAAGCCATGTTGTTCGCATTTCATTTCTAGTTGCTGTTTTGCGGTTGCGCAACATGTTAGGGAAAATTTCATAGAAGTCTAAGTTTACTTGTTATTTCAAATTTGTCTACATAGTGAGGACCAATAGCCAAGACTGTTTTAGTCAAAACATTATTAAAGCATGTTCGCCCATTATCAATGATCAAATGGGCTTCCATACCTTGTTCTAGTGCTTTTTCATACAATTCGACAAGCTGTTCTTCAGAATCAGCGGCAAGACATATCTTAGTATAATCCTGAATGATCCACTGCTCGACTTCATCGGCAAATTCTCCTTCGAACTCTTTGATAAGGCGCTTGATTGGTAGACCTCTAGCTGAAACCATGTCGGTATTGTAAAGTTTACGATCTTTGGTCATAAACGCACCTGCCGCATGTCCTACCTGTGCAGAAATTTTAC
>JACCDR012088043.1_pt1 | contig 12335 bp, 13 predicted proteins | sample 7446431 | NCBI WGS metagenome assembly JACCDR01 (sample SAMN15323443, study PRJNA562643) | freshwater metagenome | isolation source: river surface water | place: USA:Blue River Watershed | collected 2017-08-17
AGCGGGCGCATACAGTGGCGAGTAGTGGGGCCACATCATGCTGCATAGTGCTGAATCGATGAGAGCTGGTGCTCGATTTCAATTGTGAATGTGGTGGTTGTAGTGGATGCGGTGGTAGTATGGTGTGCAAAGAATAAGATATGGGTAAACACGGCTCATCAATCGCACACGCTCATAGCAGCACCTATGACACGCATATTCGTGAGTATATCATTGCTCATCTTCCTTTGGTTACGATAGGGCCACAGCTGTTTTGCGAAATCGATCGGTGATATACCCGTGAAGTAGTCCGTATTGCAATACCACGAGGTGCCGTGTATGTTGGCAAGTATGTGCCTCCTATACTGCTCGTAGGTGGCGAACATGTAGTAGAAGAAGGCCTCATTGTATGTATATGGACAGGAAAGTACATACTGGGCGAAACTACGTGTACCCACCACTTCAGTAGCATGCAGGGCGATGCTATCCCACGATATAGTGCGCTTGTAGCCCCTGGCGGTGATCCAGTCGGTGCCCGCGATCAGCACATTAGGTACCCTGATGCGGTTCTCGATAGTCAACAATGCGTGAAAAGAGGCAGGTATCTGTTGGATATCGAGGGGTGTTGATGCTCTGTCGGCCATGTCATTGACCACTGCTCCCCACCGCGAGAGAGGGATATCGAGCAGTATATTGTACCACCGATGACATGTTTGCAGAGCCCCAGTGGTCATAGTGCGTTGCAATATCATCAATAACACGTCATTACCTAGCTCGTTGATGTGTACCATTGCAGGTGTATACACTGTGATCCGCGGGAAATCAATTGTAAATAGGTAGGTCCTTGAGTGTTATGTACATGGCGGCAGTGAGTAGAGCATTGACACAATTACGGTCGAGGTTGAGCACCGCGAGTACCCTATGCGCAGTAGTGAGGCCAAGCACCGCGAGCATTATGTATGATGGGTTGGCACAAAATAATCACGTGCTGGGGCATTGGTAGTACCCTCTCATGTGCCCCTCTATGTGGGGTTTGCATGCGTAAATCTTCTCATGTCGTCGTTAAGGTGCCATGCTATGGTGGAATTGAGTGAGTGTTTAGGCCATAGCTGACGGGCGTAATCGCGCATGGATACCCCATTAGTAGTATTGTCTACTAGATACCTAGTATCACGTTGCACGCCATATAGACGCGGGCTGACATGGTTGCCCACGAACTTGCGGTATTGCTCAAAGGCCTCGTATATGTAGTAGAAATAGTGTTCCTCAATGGCGGCTCTGCGTCTGCCCCAGGTTGACTTTATGTAGTTGTGGAAGGTGGGTGTGTATATTATTCCGGAGCTATATACTACGATACTGGTCCACTGGATAGAGAATCTGTAGTTGTTTACTATGATTGCGTCTGTGCCGGCAAGCATTATGTTGGGGATACGCACTTGGTTCTCCCATGAGGCAAACCAGTACATCGACGCAGGTATCTGTGCTATGTCCGCTGCATTCACTGCTCGTTCAACCGCTGCATCAATCTTTTGCCTGCAAATGTAGTCGGGAGTGTCCTCTATAAGGGTACACCATTCCTTGCACACGAGCATTGCGGATACAGTAAACATATACACCGGCATCAACCTTAGTACGTCAGGGGGAAGCACGAGTTGTACTATTGCGCTCGCGCGGGGTACTTCAGTATGGAGCATCCTAGTGCATTACTGTACCATGCTTTCAATTTTGATCCCTTCATGGGGGCGGTGGGGTAAAAAAGAGTGATTTGGGATAGAGCGATAGTGCCTCTATATGTTCTTCTTCTCAGCCTCGGCCTTGCGGATGAAGTCAACGAGGTCCTTTGTTGATTTGCCTGGATTCAGTGTCACTGTGCACTTGTATACACGGCCTATGTGCGGCGGCAGTATTTTCGCGAACAATAGGTACAGACTCACTGCATTGGGTGAGTCACTGCAGTATACTTGGCTCGTGTACTGCTGGCTGGCATAGTACTTCGCGGCCTCCTTCAATGATTTCTTTTGCCTTCTCGCTACCTTGTATTGGGCAGTACCGGGCTTGTGGTACACGATGAGTACTTCATTGCGCTTGTCATCCGCGAGCTTGGGCACTCGGTCATCTGTTGCCTTATCAAGGCGTACTGCTATGGAATGAACCTCAGTCTTGAGTTCTGCGTTATTGATGTTGAGGTCTTCAATATCGGCAGTGAGTTGCTCATGAACTTGCTTTACTTCGACCCTCGCGGCCTGTGTTTCTGCGCGCGATGTGCGTGCCTCGGTGAGTAGTTCATTGATTTGCTTGGTCTGTTCTTCCATGCGTGTGGTTTGCTCCTTGATTTGTTGGGTCTGTTCACTGATTTGCCTCGTTTGTTCGCTGTTCTGTTCCTTGATGGTGTCGAGAGTGCGCTGCAAATCATCTATCTTGGTATCCTTGGCACGTATAGTCTCTCTGTATTCACGAACCAGTTGGGCATTAACAATCTTGCTTACCTTTACTGCAAACACCGGGCTCGCCCATGCAGCTATGTGAGGTATAAGATCTGGATGCGCATACACGCCTCTTAAATCAATAGAAACACTAGGTTCCTCGAGCAGTGCATCCCTCGGGATCCCGAGGGATGCAGATGCAGCCATTATTAGAGCTTTGGACTCAATATTCTCTCTCCAATGTGCAAATTGTTTAGACTTACCCTCTTTACTAAGGGCCAATTGACATAGCTTTGTAGCATTGATATATCCGGTGCTCTTATCCATGATGACCTTGAAGTCCCCATACTGAGCCCAGTAGTAGTTACCCTTGATCTGTTGGTAAGCAATATCCGTAATATCAGTAAGCATGCTAGTGCAAGTATACACCATGCCCAAGGATTCAATTTTAACAAGGAATAAGGCCCATCCTCGCATGTGACGCACGTAGGATGCCCGCAGGTGCCCCATACAGTGCCTATCATAGTCCTCTATAAGTAGGCCCGCAGTGTATAAAAAGAAGTAAAGGGGGTAGTGCAGTGGGTCAACAACACATATCTGACGGGTCACCGCCCTCGGAATTCAACCAGTTCCACATCTCCAGCAGTGTGTCCTCATCAATAGCGTACTCTATCAGAGCAAAGGCAATGGAGCTATGGTTGATGTGGGTTGGGAAGAGGATCTCGGGTGCCGCTTGCAGCATCTCCTTGTTCTTGCGCTGGATGCATGTCTTTATGCTGTTGTACGAGCTCATCACGACAGCGGGTGCGAAGTGATCCCGCAAGAACCCACAGCGAAGGCCGCTAGAATACAGTATGATGTACTCATAGAGCATGATGGTGCGCCTGGCATAGTGAATGCACAAGTGCTCGACGATATCATTGCGACCCGCTTGTACAGCCAATTGCACCATCAGCGTATACTCATGGGGCATGATCCGGTGTATAGACATGATGCGGTCAAATAGGCGAAAGTCCTCCAATTTAATTAACTCGCGGGTAGTCCGCCCCGGGAGTAGGTATTGTGTCGATATGAGTGACGAGGCTTCGTCGGATATAGGTGTGTTGCCGGTCAGTGAATAGCAGTAATTGATGGCGAATATAGTCTCTTTCCTTGTGGCGGGATATGATATCACAGTGCGTAACTGCCTCCAATAGGTCGATATCTTTGTGGATAAGGCCTGCGCCGAGCAGTACTTTGAGACCAGCACCCACGGGCGGGGGTCATGGGTGAGGTATATGTATACTCCAAGGGCTAATCGTGGGGTATGCGTTGCTATGTATGCGTCCATCTAGGTGTATATATACGTGTTTGTGATTCAATTTTGTACCCGGTGCACAAAAGATAACGCCCCCATCGCGGGGGTACTCAGTGCCCATTACAACTGCTTGCCGGGCTTGAATGCGGCTGTGGTGTACGTCCTAGACCCACGGCGGTGCGATGACTTCCCCCCTGATGTTGTTCGCGAGGGCTCTACTCTACTGCTATGGGTAATGTTTACCGGTTCCCCTCTGGTGCTCGGTGAGGTCACTGGTGTGTCCCCCGAGGATGACCGCGAGACGTCTATAGGGGGGGCAATGGGAGTCTCGATGAATGTATAGCTATAGAACTTGAGCTTATCTTCCGTGCATGCACTCAATATCATCTTGTTGGGGACCTTCCTGCAACTGTGATTGCCTATGGGCATGTAGTCAACAGTATGTATAGCTGTATATATGTCTATCTCCTGGCGGGCCGCTACGTATTCATATAGGGCTTGTAACGAGTAATTAGGTATCATTGGACTCTCTTTCTTGTGCACGCAGAAGTAGTTCTCCTCGCGCGTTACTGTGTCGGGCATGTATCGGTCCATGGCCACTCTGAACACTGAGTCGTAGAACGAGAGGTTTTCAACACGGGCACTACACACGAATAGGATCTTACTGCTGTCAGTGCCGTCGATGATCTGGTGGGCCTTGAGGGTATGTGCTAATTGACACTTCTCCAGGAGTATATTGAGCTCGAGCATTTGGGTATGAGTGGGTAGTATATATAGGTGTAATTGGTCTAGGTACAGTAGTATATTCTTGCCAGGTGGGCGTTCATGCTTGAGCGATAAGGACATAGCTAGGTCTGCTATGATGGTCATCCTGTCTACAGCTATGAGTATCTCAAACACTTTTATGTTGTGGAATATAGCCTCTAGGGTAGATATACTGTCGGTGAGGCGCTTGGCGATGCGATATAGATCGGGGTAGGCGAAGACGAACTTCTCAAGTACTGCGAATTCCGAGGTCGACATGTGTATATTTATGAGCACATGGATTCAATTTTAAGCACTAATATGCTCACCGGTGGGCTACAGTGCGCTGCCCAACAGGGGCCCAATGCCTACTAATTGGAGTCAAAGCTAGTAGCCCCTATACTACATAGAGGTAGAGTATTGTAATATGACCGACACTATAGCTGATACAACAGGTCTGAAGCCCGCGAGTGACGAGCAGCTCAGCATCATTGAGGCCATAGCCAACCATAATGTCCTTGTTGATTCCGTTGCGGGCAGTGGGAAGACTACTACTATACTGCATATTGCAACCAAGTACACTGGGTGTCGTATGTTGGTGTTGACGTACAATAGGAAATTGAGGCTCGAAACCATGGACCGCGCGAACTCATTGGGGCTTCATATCACAGTGCACACTTATCACTCGTTCGCGTATAGGCACATAGGTACTCATTGCTTTACTGATTCGGGGATCATCGAGTTCATAAACTCAGGGCAGGAGCTCGCATGTGAGGAGTATGATATCATCGTCATAGATGAGGCTCAGGACATGACTGAGACATACTACAAGCTGGCGAGGATGATAGTGCGAGTATCCCCTGAGGCTCGCTTGGTGATCATAGGGGACAACTTCCAAAGTATCTATGGGTTTGCTGGTGCAGACCCTAGATTTATCACTATGGCGGATAAGCTATATGTCACTAAGCATCCATGGGTGAGGCTTGGGCTCAACACTAGCTATCGAGTCACGCGGCAGATAGCTGCATTTGTCAACTACGCGCTGGGATGTGAACGCATGCACGCGGTAAAGGACGGGCCTGTGCCCGATTACGTGATATATGATGGCTTCGAGGATGCTGAACAGATAGTGGGCGCAGTGAAAAAACTGATGTCGGATGGTGCTCAGCCCTCTGATATCTTCATACTAGCCCCCAGTGTGCGCGGCAAGAAGACGTATCTTATCAATGCAGATGCCTCACTAGCCCCTCCACGAGAGCGCGAGAGCCCCATAAAGAAAGTGGCTAATGCCTTGAGTCGCAGTGGGTTGCTCGTATATGTGCCCACTGATGACGACCAGAAACTAGACAGTAAGCTCACTGACCATAAGATTGTGTTCTCCTCTCTGCATCAGAGTAAAGGGCTCGAGCGCGACCACGTCATAGTGCTCAACTTCGATCACTCATATGCACGATTCTACAACAAGGACGACCCACTATGCAATAGATACTGCAGTAATGCCATGTACGTGGCCCTCACGCGCGCCCGTAAGAGCTTGAGTGTCTATCATAACTGTGGTGATAAACCTCTGGACTACATAAAGCTCGAAGAACTAGGGCGAGTGGCCAACATAGTAGTGGTCACAAGGGCTACCCCCAAATGCTCACAGGCGAAACAACAACCCCTACGCGTGACTGACTTAACTAGGCAAATATCTACTAAGATACTGATGGCCTGCTCAGGTTTACTCAAGCATGACATGCGGCGCAAGGGTCATTCTCTCAGGCTCCATAGTGACTCGCGGCAGGCAATCACTACCCCCAGCGGGGGGCATGGAGCGGTGATAGCTATGGGTGGTGGTAATGGGGTTGATGTATCTAGTCTGCCCCATACTAACGGCGCTGTTGTTCATGGCCCCGACAGCAAGGTACTATATCATGAAGAGGTGGCTACGATCAACGGAATGGCAGTGACTATGTGGTGCGAATCCCATTATACTGGGCGAGTGACTGTCTATGAGAGTGACGGCAAGGCCTATCCAGTATCCTTACCATACAACATAGACGCCTATCACTGCGTTGATGACCCCCCTAAGGTGGGCGATATACTGCGTCTCGCTAACTACTCTATGTCCCACCGCGACCAGCTGGTGTTCAGGATGCGGCAAATAAGACAATACAATTGGTTACCTGACGTTGTATTTAACGAGCTTGCGGCCCGCATGGTAGCCGAGATAGGGGACATAAGGCCGCGAGTGGACGTGGATGTACCGCCCGCAGACCACATCGCTGGGCCCGTGCGATGCAAGTTCGAACACTATATTGAGGTCGAGGCCTTCTCATATACACTGAAAGGCGCAGTAGATATCATTGTGGAGGACCGGGTATATGAGATCAAGACAGTGGAAGAAGTGAGCGCTGAGCACTTCATGCAGCTGGCACTTTATGCATTTATGATGAAGCTCAGCGGTGATGAGGAGACCTTTGGGGTGAAGTACTATATGCTGTACAACGTGCGTAATGATGAGCTATATAGATTGACTATGTCCTTCAGTGAGCTCGAGCAGGTGGTCAAGCTCTTGATTTGCAATAAAGAACACCCTAAGGCAGTCAGTGATGACGAGACCTTCCTCAGTAATCTAGGTATACAGAACGTCAACACCACGCGAGTGTGCGGGCGATGTGCGGAACTAGGGTGGTAGAGGGGTGCTCGCGCGGCTGATGCCCTTCTAGCATGGGTGCTCCGCCCGAGGGCCCCGGTGGATAAAAAAACCGGGGTTTTGAATCTCGTGGCCAATAGGATCGGTGGCCTGGACGGTTGGGTACAGTTGAAGTGAAGGACTGTATTAAATACAGACTCCACTCGCTCTGAGCCTAACGTCGAAATTCTCGTGGTTGACATTGCCCCCCATGCTCATGCGTCTTGCCTTATAAGATTTGACTGCAACGTCCTTCGGTTCCTTAGTAATGATAGTAGTATTCTCAGCGGGGGCCAAGCGTACCTTATCTTCCTTCGTAACCTTAGAACGTGTAATCTTTCTCATAAAGCCTGACTTGGGCTTGTCTTCTATACCGGTTTCATTACCTTGACTGCTTATCTTGACTGCCTTAAGTGACTTCTTACTGTGGTTAGTAATTGATCGCCCGAAGCTGCCCTTCTTAGTAGCCTTAGTAGAGATAGTAGTATTGTTATTGGATGAATCCATTTATTATTATTGTTGTGTACCTTTAGGGGCCCGCGTTTCAATTTTTTGACCATCCAGGGCCCCTATGGGGATATCACTTGCCACAAGGGGGGTTTGTGATCGGGCTTGGTGTACACAGTAGGCGGTATATGTATCTCCTCATGGAGCATTAGTGAGGGTACTTATGGGCTTACTGCCATGTAGAAAGCGAGGCCTCTTGTGATGGGTTATGCATATCTACCGAGCCCTGCGCGCCGCAGTCTGGCCCCCCAGTACGGGCTCGATGAGTGCCGCGTGGGCCGCATGGTACTACTGATATGGTCGGGGTGCTGCTGTTTGATAAGAAGAGGGTCTTTCTCAGTCGCTCGTGAGTGTCTCTTGCCGTGACGTTGTTTAGTGTACTGTGGTACAGTATTCATGCGTATATATAGTGCGCGCGACGATCACTTTGGCCCTCATGCGAGGTATTGGCGGGACAAAATGAATGCCATGGGGATGAGCAAGTAATAGGAGGTATGGCTCACTTACTCCCCTCGTTGAGTAGTGGGTGCAATGAGAACATGAGATCGGCCACTTCAATCGACTTGAGGAAATCATGTACATCACTCAGCAACATGGGACTTGTCCTCGCCTTGAGTGTCGCGCGCAGGTCATTACTGTAGGTGAGATTCCGGAAGCATGGCAACGATAAGTAATAGTATGAGCTGACGAGTTCGTGGATATCAGCATCGGTAGAATGGGCACATGCAATCACTCCCGAGAATCGATGGAGTTCGACAGCGCACCAGACGTCGGGCATCGAGAGTAATGTATATAGGTATAGAGTGTACATGTCGTCCTCCATACGCAGGATTACGTGCCTACCTACTAGTGACCGCGAGAGCATATCTTCATCGCGCCTGAGGACCTTTGTGATCCCCGCGTGATATGTATACTGCAGCTTGGGCCACCTATACGTAGTCTCGTAGATGTCTACATCATTGCTGTTTCTAGGTATGGGCCATGTGCTGCGGGGGTCTTCAGTGCCGAGAAGAGCTTCCATCTCAGCGGCTATCTGTCGGCTTAATTGCCTCATGTTGAGTACATCTCTGGGGGTCAACCGCCGGCATATCAGCGCAATGACGTCCCTCGATAATGAATCTATTCTACAGTGTATTGCCCCCATCAGCGTGTATGCGTGCTAATTGATGGTCGTAGATTCAATTTTTTGAGTAGAATGGGGCAAAAATATAAGGTATACACCCCCTCGCGCGGGCTCAGTCCTGCAGTAGTATATCGGTAACTACGCGCGACAACAGGACGGGCATGACCCCATGTATATCGGCTAACCCCTTTATTATAGTGGTCAGTCCGCGTACCACGAATAACTTACTACAAAGAGGGGCTGTACGAGGGGAGTATGGGCATGCTCTTACGTAACATCCATAGTCCAATATGATGTCGTGTATAGGCAAAGGCTCCCCTGCACTGAGGACCGTTAGCGTAAACCTGCCGACAGTTATGATATATTTAGCTCTGACCCTGCCCTTATCGTCGAGCATAGTATAGATGTAGGCGCTTGGCGGCTCATCGCCAATATGCAGATGTACCACGTCGAAAGCACCAACGAGGGTATGCATCGCACGATAGAGATACCTAGTGCAATTATTGTGCAACACTGTCACTGTATGCACGGATGTTGTGTATCTATATGCGAGCTTCGGCCATTCGTAGGTGGCCCCGCACACAGTAATGGTGTCGGATGATGCCGTAGTGTACACACTGAGGATCGGCATTAGTGCCTCATAGGTGTCCATTTGGGCTAGTGTGACCTTGTCTATTGCTCGTAGGTTGGGTATATCCACGGGCAGTAAGTGGCTGCATACTATGGGTATGATGTCGTGTATAGTGAATAGGGTCATGTGTGTACTGGGTCACGCACGGCGGTAGTATAGAGGTCCCTTTGATTCAATTTCATGGGGATGGGGCCGCCCCTCTTGTATTGAAAAGGCGTTGAGTCACCATGAATGGCGCATATCTCGCAAGACAATACCAGAGTAGTGGCCGATATTGTGACTAAACAGCCACTATTATTGGCCAATAGGGGGTTGCGAGGGGCATGCAAAGCCCTATGGGGGGCATGGCAGGCCACACACGAGGGCCACTGTGCGCATCACGAGTACACGGCGGGCACTATGGTACACCCTCCATGCGGCCAGGTCAACAACGCCTTGGGTATTGCTATATCCCCTATATTCACGTGGGCCAAGGTCAATGTGCCCCAGGTGAATACTGATTGCAGCACAAAATACAAGTATATACTGCATGTTGTAGATGATGGGGCGACGTGTTGTCCGCCCATTACTTTATTCACCTACAGTGTAGTGATCCTCTTGCGCTATAGGTTTGAGGACGTGCCGTACCGGTACTACACATATACACTCACTAAGATGGACTATGTGAGGCAGCTCGCAGTTCGCTGGGTATCATCTCTCGGGGTGCTGAGCTTTGACATGGCGACGCTCCTCGCTCTCATTGGGGGGTACAACATGACCATCACCACTGAGACCTCGCAGTACAGCTATCGCATCAATAGTAAACTCAATCTATGTATGCATGACCGACACACCTACCCCCTGTCTATGGTCGAGACTTGGCGGTTGGGGTTGTTTATGGGGTCAAGTACACTCAACTTCCTTCGCGCAATACCCACGCCATTACGCAGAGAGGTGTAGGGGGTCCATCTGCTACATGGTGGGGTGGGGCTGATCGCGCGGGTGTAAAAAATAAGACTGGTGAGGTCAGTGCCCCATCTCGCGGGGCAGAGTAACCATCATAGAGACGACATTAGGGCGCATGAGGTGCCTCGCTGTTTTGTACATACTGCGGGTGGTATTGAGTATGGCACGTGCTTGCCTCACTGAGCGCTTCATGTTCACCTTGTGATCTATGCGTAAGCTCGAGGCATATGGCGCATATAGGCGCTCACATAGAGCATTAATTTGATAGCATGCAGTAGTAGGATATGCACTGGATAGTACATGTACTGCTCTATCCTGCGTAATCAATATACTCCTCCTGGCCCTTGTGGAGTCGATCATGTAAATGAGGCCGACGACTCCGTCAACGAACTGCAAGTAGATAATAGTATGCCCACTATAGAAGAGGCTCGATACCCTACATATGCTGGCGCCCCAATCGTTGTCGTGGACATGAGCTGCCTTACGGTAGACATAATCTATAGATGGCCAATGCATAGTCCTCATGGTTATGTCCACGAAGTTCTCCTTGTGTATGCTTTCTTGCCATGCGGGCGGTAGATCGTGTGCGTCAACGAGGGCACATAGGTATTTACATACCGCGCGTAGTTTCCAGATGTTCACTGGGCAGAGCTTACGATAGATATGTGGCATTATTTCCTTTGGAAGTCGCAGTAGCATTACTGATGTATGTGGTACCGATAGGGGCTTGGGGGTTCAATTTTATGTACGCGTAGGGTAGTAGTGTACATAAAATTGAATCTGCGGACCCTCATAGCATCAACAATAGAGGTAACATGCTTGACGTAATAGGACTCAGTATGATAGTAGTCATGGCACTCGCGGTGGTGGCTATAGTGGTACTAACATGTGCAGTCGTATACAACATGACGCGTGGTGGGGAGCAGTGTCTATCTAAGTGCTGCAATAGAGTATCATCGGCGTGAGTAGGGGATTGTTTTTTTGGATGTGAAGAGGTCAATCTACAGACATATATACCTCATGGCGGCATGTATAGGGGAGATAGGGACTGTCATATAAGACAGGGCATCGCCCGAGCCGATATACAACGAGATCATAGATATACTGGGGGATATGACATTGCTCGAATGGGGCTGGATGGCGGACCGCTTCAAGCCCCTACATATCACCTCAGCGCAATTCCCGGTCGTCATTGAGATCGGGGGTCATGTCTGGATGACATACGACGACGATGGGGTATGGTCGGAGTCCAACATAGTCATTGAGAGCTTGCCGAAAGGGGACTTTGCGGATACATCCATGTGGCTGGGGGCCCTCATGTTCGAGCTCAAGGCGAAACTCATGAGTAAGCTACACAAGATAAAGGATGACGACCTGCGCGACACCGTAGAGCGTGCTCTCCACCTTGCCTGTCGGTCAACCACTAGTGATTATGCTATTTGCATGGCAGAGGCCCTTCATTGCGGCAGTGAAATGGAGGATATGTCTACTATTGATGCATGGATGGGCGACTGCGTGCGCGATGTTCCGCTCGGGAATGAGTTGTGTAGTGAGGGCAGTATATGTGCCCCCAATATACCCGACATGCTACATAAACCCGTGTACGGGGTATCGCGAGAGCCCGCAATATAGAAACAGTAAGGACTTGTACATATGATGGACAACATTAATCGTCAGTCATGCGTGCAGGCATGGCCCTATGTGGCGGCATTATTGTACATTATGGCGTTCTTCGGTGGATTTGGGGTGATCGCGCACATCACTCCGATGAGGCACTCGGGTGATGATGTGGTGGATGCTGCCATAATGGCAGGTGCCGTGGCCTATATCACCGTCATATATGGCGTTATTCCTGTAGTGTTGGGTGTATATACTGCCATCATGGGTGTGCGCCGGTGGAAGGCGCGACGTCAGACGGTACAATCCCTCGTCGACCATGCGAGCGATGGCGGTGCGCGAGTATAGCCTCTCATAGTGAGTAATGTGTGACTATGGTGTGCATGTGTGGG
>JACCDR010713978.1_pt1 | contig 12332 bp, 17 predicted proteins | sample 7446431 | NCBI WGS metagenome assembly JACCDR01 (sample SAMN15323443, study PRJNA562643) | freshwater metagenome | isolation source: river surface water | place: USA:Blue River Watershed | collected 2017-08-17
CGTGATCGTCACGGACCCGCCCTACAGCAAGCACACGCACGACAAGCACGGCAAGGAGCGCGCGGCCGACGGTCGGCAGGTGCACCGTAAGGAGCTCTCGTTCCCGCCGATGACGACCGGGCTGATTCGTGACGTGGCGCGCGAGTACGTGCGCATCTGCCGCGGGTGGATCATCTCGTTCTCTGACTTCCGGCTGAGCTACGTCTGGGGTCGCGAGATCGAGGACTACGGCGGCGCTTGGATTCGCACCGGCGCGCGGCTCAAGACCAACCCCATGCCACAGCTCACAGGCGACCGGCCGAGCACGGGACACGAGGATATCGTCATCGCGCACGTCACCGGCAAGTCGATGGAGTGGAACGCGAAGGGGCGCCCGTGCACGTGGCGCGGCGGCAGGGAGGGCGGCTACGGCGACGAACCGCACCCGAACCAGAAGCCTGCGTGGCTGCTGCAGTCGCTCGTCGGTATGTTTTGCCCGCCTGGGGGCCTCGTGCTCGACCCTTACTTCGGCTCGGGAACGACGGCTATCGGAGCTCTCGCGACCGAGCGCCTAGCCGGCGAGTCGCTCCTCGAGACCGCGTGCAAGGCCTGCACGAAGAAGCTCCTCGAGCAGTACCAACCGCCGCTTCCGCAGGGTGTCCGCGTGCTCGGCATCGAGGGCGATCCGAAGTACGTCTCGCTGTCGATTTCGAGAATACGCGAAGCAGTCCCGGCGTTGGCTGCCTAAAGGAGATTGCATGCTGATCTGGCTGGATCTGGAAACAACGGGGCTTGACCCGTTCAAGGATTACGTGCTCGAAGTCGGCGCTATTGCCACCGACGACGATTTCAACGAAGTCGCCCGCTACGCGTCGACGATCGGCTTCTACTCGGCCGACTACATCGTGCGCCGCTTCGCGTACCTCGATTTCATGAAGATCGATGGCGAGCAGCGCGCGGGCGAGATCGAGAGCTTGAGCAGGCGCTTGGAGATCAGCCCGCTCGTGCTCGAGATGCACTGGAAAAACGGGCTGTGGATTGATAGCGTGAAGGCGGATAAGTCCGCCGGTCTCGTCGACGACGAGCTCGCCGCATTCGTCACGTCCGCGCACCGCACCGACGAGGAAGGCAAAACGCACATGCCGCAGCTCGCCGGCTCGACGATCTCGTTCGACCGGGCGTTCCTGCGCGGCAACGGTGACGACTTTAGTTTTCCGAAGTCGCTCGCGGCGCTGCACTACAGGAACCTCGACGTGTCCTCGTTCAACGAGGTCGCCCGCCGCAAGTGGCCGGCACTCTACGCGGCGCGGCCGAACAACGAGACCAAGGCGCACCGCGGCATGGCGGACATCGAGGAATCGATTCGCGTTCTCAAGCACTACCTGAACCATCTTGAGGTGAAGCCGTGAAAGAGCCTGTTCAAACCATCACAGCACTTCTACCTAGCGCCGGGTACAACTATCGCAAGGTGACGCGCCACACCTACGCGCACAGCGAGCTCGCGACCGTGCAGATTGACGGCAGGCCCGCTGTAGGGCTCGGCCATTTGTTCCGCTGCAGCGAGACCGGCGCGCTGCGTCGCTGGGGCTGCGACGCGACGTTCGCAAAAGACAACGGAGGCAACTGATGCCGTCCTCTGGCTACGGCGCGGTCTGCATCGTCGGCGTAGAAGGCGCCGAGGGCGAAAAACGCCGACGACTCATCGAGCGCGCCGAGCACGCGATGCAGCACGGCCTGTTCATCGAGTGGCTCGAGGCGTTCCTAGCTGCCTGGGAGCAGACCCGAGACGTGGACATCGCCTCGTATGCCGGCATTGTCGAGTGGGATCTCTAATGCTACTCGCGCTCGACCCGGGAATGAACTCGCCGGGCGTCGCCCTGTTCGCGCCGGATCCTGCGGGCGGCCCTTGGCCGCAGCTCGTTGCGGCCGCACGCGTCAGTATTCCCGGGCGCTACGCGCTCGAGGACGCAGGGCAGCGCTGGTTCTACGTCGCCGACGCCATCTCGACGTGGTTCTTTCAGAACGCGAAGGACCAGCGACACACCATCATCGCCTTCGAGAAGCCGCAGTGGTACCAGCGCACGAAGTCGAAGGTCGACCCGAACGACCTCGTCGGCATCGCCGGTGTCGCGGCGAACGTGTGCGGGATGCTGCGTCCGGCTAAGATCATCTCGCCCGAACCGGCGGTGTGGATCGGGCAGGTCCCCAAGGTCTGTCAGGTCTGCAAGGGCAAGGCGAAGAAGCAGTGCCTAGCCTGCAAGGGCAGCGCGTGGCGCACGCCTCGCGGCAGCTTCATCCGAAGGCGGCTCACAGAAGCTGAGCTCGCTCTGGTCCCCGATCAGAACGACGCTATCGACGCGGTCGGCGTGGGCCTGTGGGCTTGTGGCCGGCTTACGCCCGTCTCGGTCTTGAGCAACGGTCGCGACGGGCGCTAGCTCGCGCGGCGCTTCGAGTATTTCCCCATGTACTCGGGCTGCACGGCGTAGCCCGGCGGCGGGCGGTTTGGGTAGATCTCGTGCGGCAGGCACTCGCACTCGGCTGTGAGAGCTCGATGCGGCGCGCATCCGTGCTCTACGACGTGGTGCGCGCAGAGCCAGCACATCGGCACTGCGGCGTCGCCGATGGGCACCAGGCACTCGGGCGCGAACGACTCACACGAGGCGCACGCCTCACGCGTCGGCGGGGGCGGCTCTTTGAATGGCTTCAGGCGGGACAGCTTGCTCACGATTCTCCTCCTAGATCGACGAACTCAGGACGGCGTCATTTTCCGCGTACAGGTCGTACAACCCGGCTAGCGTCACGGCATCCTCACTTCGCATGCTGAAAAGCATAATGCCCACGTCTTTCGAACGAGGGCAAGTAGATTTACGTAGAAATCGACCGACGCGGTGCGTTACAGCAGATCTGCGGCTGCTGGCCGGATGAGCCACAGCGGGCGGTACCCAGAGCTCTGACCGATCGCGTAGGCCTTTCTGGAGACGCCCTCACGGGTGTCGCCCTTAGGACCGCGACCCCTTCCGTTGCCGGAGATGGTGTCGAACACCCCGTTTGCGAACGACACACAGATCGTCACGTGATCGCCGACTCGAGGGTCCCCGTCTCCGACGATCACGATATCACCGGGTCGCGGCACTGTCGTCGCCGCGCTTGCCTCCGACAGATCCAGATACAGGCGCTTCCGGTTGTGGCCCGGATCCGGGTTCGGCACGGACTTCTGGTCGAACTTCTGGTACGTAGCCCACAGCATCAGGCGATACGTGCTCGCGAAGTACGTCGGTAACCACACCGGATTGAGGCCGGCGCCGGCCCACGCAGCGCCGGCCGTCATCCCGCACCACTGCGGCGGTCCGTTGCCTTTGTACGGAAGCGCCCAAGACCAGCCGTTGAGCTTGATGATCTCCTCGATCGCTCCTAGCGATTTGGCCGCCCGCGGGGCCTTGCTGCCGATCTGCGGGTCGATGATGTCGAGGTTCCACAGCTTCACCATAGCGTCGGCTACCTTGCGACCGGCTACCTCGAGCTTGTCGGGCGGCAGCTCCTGACCACATGTTCCGCACTTCATCGCACAACCCTTTCCATGAACGTTCGGGTGTAGAACCAGCGCTCGACAAAAGGCCGCCCCGGGCCGCGATCGGTTTGCATGCCGATCACGCGCCAGAGCAGGCAGAACCGCCACCACAGATCGCGCCTCATCGTTTCCTCCGAATGGGCTGTGTCTTGTCGAGCTCGATGATCGGCGTGCTCCGGCGAGGCGCGCGAGGCATCTTGTTCTCGCTGTCGCCACCGTCGCCGATCGGCTCTGGAATACCGTCGCTGATCGGACCGTAGCCGGCTAGCGTTACCATTTCACACCTACCGATCCGGCCGCGCTGTCGATGTCGAGCTCGCGCAGTCGCTTGCACGACGCGCAGTTTTGGACGCCGCACACGTTCGCGGCGATCAGCGGGTCGGGCTCACCTTGCACAGGGGCCTCTGCCGCGCCCGAAACGCCGGTTTCACGCCACGTGCCATACTTAGGCTTCTCCGCTTCGCGCCACGGTGTGCCGGGATCCTTCGGCAGTAGGCCACAGTCGGTCGCCTGCGTGATCGCCATGTTGAGCGACGCGCACGCGTGTGCTACGTGGGGCAGGAGCGAAGCGCCGACCTTCTGACCGGGCTTCGCGTCGGTGTCGACGGCGTAGGCGGCGCGCTTCATGCCCTCGACATCGACGAGCTGCGGGTCCTGCGACTGGTGGCGCTCCATCGACTCGAGGGTCTCGTCGATGTGGTCGCGCGCGGCGCGCAGGTACACGCGTAGGCGCTCGAAGTCCGCTTTCGTCGGCTCCGTATGCGGGCCGTCACCGGTCGGGCGCATGAAGTTCGAGCGCTCGTACTTGTCGCTACCGTACTCGCACGGACGCGCGGTGTAGATCTGGAACGAACGCCGCACGTGCGTGGTATCCGCCTTGCGCGCGCTACTTAGCGCTTCCTTGATGTCTTTGAGGCTCATAGTGCTTTGCCTCCGTGCTTGAACGGGCGCGATTCGTTGTAGAGCATCTTCTCAAGCACGATCTTGCCGAGGTTGATACCGTTTTTCCCGCAGAAGTGCATGAGTCGGATCACGACGTCGGCAAGCTCGCTCGGAACGCCGCAGGGCTTGCCGCTTTCCTCGTAGGAGGTCTCCCATCTGCTCTTTCGGATATCCTCGAGCGCCTCAGACAGCTCACTGTGCATGAGGGCGATGTCCTCGCCGGGCGTCGCGTCGGTAAAACCGTGCTCGTCGGCAATACGTTTACACTCGTTCTTCAGGATGAAGAAAACGAGCTCGACTTCGTCCTTCACATCCATATATCTGCTCACGACGGATCTCCTAGAAGCGATTTGATCATCTCGTCCATCGACGAGAACCGCTCGACGAGCGGGTGATGGTAGAACGCGCAGGGCTCCGGGCCTATTTCAAAATCCTTCGGATTCGACGAATAGATCACGACGCGTTTGCCGACGACCTTACCGAGGAGCCCGGCGTAGTACTCCTCCATTTTTAGGCCGAACAACCACGCACCGAGCGACACACCGAGCTCGGTGTGCGTTCCGCGGCCTCCGGGCAGCAGCACGACGAGCACGGATGCGTGCATGACGCCGTGCAGCTCCCTTTCTGCGACCCCGCTGAGGCGCTCGGCGCCTTCAGACCAGACCGCGCCGTGAGCGGTCCAGTCGTAGGTGTGTTGCCAGCCGGCTCCGTCGAGGACTGCTTTGAGCTCCTTGACAGCGGCGGCGTTTTCGAGACCGGATGCGATGTAGTATTTTGGCATGCGGTCGAAACGCCCTACACCGTGCGATTATTCGCGTCGTCTTCGCGCTCGGCGACAAACAGCGGGATGTCACTCGAGCAGAACCGGCTCGGCACGAGCATCCGCATGCTCTGCACGGGCGGCTCGAAGGGGAAGCCGCCGCTCATCGCATAAGCGTTGTAGCCAATAAGCGACCCGTTCACCATGACGCTTGGCAGGCAGATCCGTTGATGCCAGTGGCCCATGCACGTTAGGTCCGCGTGCTTCACCGACTCCCAGCGCGCGAGCGCCCGGAACAGCGGGATCGTGATACCGCCCACACCGCCGTGGTAGTTGAACACGTCGCCGTGCAGGAACCGGATCGTGCGCCCGTACACGTCATCGAGGAACGTGAACTGCGACGTCGGCAGGATGAACTTCACGCGGGGCTCGCTACTGAAGTGCATTGCGAGCTGCGCGTACAGGAACACCTCGAGCGAGTTCTCTATACGTGTGCCGGCGCGCCTCTTCTCGGTCAGGCGCCCGTGGTTACCGTCGTTGCACGGGATGACAAGCTGCTCGATTTCCGGGTCCTCGAGCAGGTAGCTGATGCCGCTGATCAGCGCAGCCTGCGCCATCAGGATCGCCTCGGTCGGATGCAGCAGGTTGCTCTCGATGTTGTCGGCGTGCAGGAAGTTCGTGATGATATCGCCGCCGATCCACAAGATCGCGTCGCGAATCTTGAACGGAACCTGGCGCTGATGGTTGATCCCCCAGCGCGCCGCTTCGAAGAAGCGCTCCATCCGGCGTGCGGCGATCTCGAGGTTGTACCTGTTTCGCCCCGCTACCTGCTCGGGGCGCACGGGCTCCTCGATGTGCCAGTCGCTCGCGAGGATCAACGGCGTGGCCTCGACGAGCTTGCTCGTGTGCTCACGCGGTGAAACCGTAACGTGCGGGGCCTCGTGCTGCTTGGCAAGCACCTCGGCGACGACCTCGGCGTACTCGCCGCCGTCGGAGAGCTGTCTGACGAGCTCGGCCTTCTCCGTCTCGAGGTCGCGCACGCGCCGTTTGAGGCGATGTTCTTCAACCTGTGTGATCGTCTCCTGCACGACCTCGACGACAGGCTCCGGGGTCGCGTCGAACGCCGCGAGCGCCTCGCCCGCCCACACGGGCTTAGGCGCGCTTACGGGCGGCTTCGCGTCGGAGCGACACTCCTTACACGCCGACTTGTAGCCGCACTTTATCGCCTTATCGACATGAAACGCCGCGAACGGCTTCATGCGCTTGCACTTCGTGCAGAGCTTCATCTACAACTCCTACGCCCGACCGGGAGCGATTATTTCACGACCATCACTAGGACGCCGAGCGCGACACCGAACGCGCCGACAACCCCGGTAGCCAGCCAGGGGTAATCCTCGTTCGCCGACTTGCGAAACGATAGGTTCTCAGCTCTTAGCCGCGTTTCGAGTTCCTGCAGGCGCTTCATCTCGAGGTCCCGGTCTTGCCAGGTTTGCTCATCGAGGAAGTAGCCCGGGGGCAGCCTCAGCTCGTTACCCTTCTCGGTTTTGAGCGTGCTCGGCGACTTCAGGTGGTAGATCGGCTCCCCGTTGGCTTCGCGCGCAGCGAGCACGGTAGCGAGCGCGGCGTACAGCACGTAGCGGCGGTTACGCATATTCAGCTCCAATACAGGCGCAAGCCCGTGATCGTCCCGCCCGCGGTGAGACAAAACGTCGTCACACTATCGTCGAGTGCGATCGTCGTCGGGTCGGTGTCGTGGATGCGCACGCCGGTGTCGCCGGTGACGCCTTTGAGAGTGATGCTCTCGGTGTTGTCGGATGGCGGTACGATCGTTACCGCGGTCGGTGTGGTGCCCGCCGTCGGTACCGTGATCGTGTTGGCGCCTACCGACAGCGTCTTGAGCTCTACGGCCGCAGGGCTGTCGGTGTTCGTGGCCGCGTCGAGCTGCTGCTCGCCGTCGACGTCACCGGAGTAGGTGATCAGAATCCTGCGGCGTGCGGTCGCCATTATTCGATCTCCACGATCTTGCTATCGCCCGTCATGCCGGTAGGCGGCTTCGCGGCGACCGCAGCCGCCCCTGCAGCCTCCGCTTTCGCGACGGCGTTGGAGCCGACCATCATCGCGGCGAGGCGCAGCGCGCTCATCGCCCACGCAGGCATCTTCCCCCAGCTAGCAAGCCACCCGACGACCTTGTGAACGAGGGTGTACCCGCCGACCGCGGCAATACCGATCTTCGCTGCTGTCAGAGCCACGGCTGCCGTCATCGTTGCACCCGGCGCTAGCATGACTGTCGCGAGCGCTCCGGCGAACGCCATGACGAAGGCGGCTACCGTTCCGACGATGTCGCCTTTTGTGCCGGTTTTCCACGACGCCGGCAGCACGTACCGTCGCACGGCAGCGCAAGCGAAAATGACACCGAGTGATGCCGCCGCCCACCACTGGCCTTGCATCACTGCGTCGAAGATCGCTTTCGCGACTTCGGAGAGCGACGGGTCGGATGCCGCTACTACGTCGGCAGCCAGTGCGGTGCCGGTGAAGGCGCCTAGGAAGATGAGAATGAGAAAAGCCGCGAAACGCATTAGAGCCCTCCTGAACAGATCTTGATGACAACTTCACACGGTCCTTGGTATTCGAGCGGAAGTGCCCGACAGACAAGTGCCAGCACGGCGCCGATGATCGCGGTCTTCACCGCGCGCTTCACCTTGCGCCGTCGATCTGAATCGTTGGTTTTGACCGCAGTCACGCCTACTCCATCACCTGCCAGGTGCTGCCGTCGTGGACCAGCGCTATCGCGTGCCCCGGCGGAACGCGGATCGTCGCGCCGTTCGGTGAGGTGACCCGCTTCGCCGCCGTCGCTTCTGAGGAGGACTGGTGCCGAATCAGGATGTCGCCGGGCGCCCACGCCGGGCATGCGAGCACACACGGTGAACCGAACCACGAACCGGCGGTATCCAGACTGTGGATGGTGACGTCGCCGACTCCGGCAACGTACACAGGGGCGTACTGCTGCGCGGCCGCCGCGCCGCCGGCCAACCAACCCGCGGTGTCGGTCAGGTCCCTGGAGGCGTGCGCAGCGCTGCCGTCGGAATAGTTGACCGTGCCGATTTTCGTAACGTCGGCCATAGCGGCCATTTGCTCGCGCGTTGCCGTCCACGCGACCGCGGTGCGGTTCGCGCGCGCTGATAGTGCGTTTCCGCCGATCTTCATGGCTTAGTCCTTCCCTGTGAAGCTGACGCGAACCTCGCCGCCGGTCCCGCCGACAACAACCGCGAGCCGAGCGCGCGGCGCCGAGCACTCGCTAACCTGCCAGTCCGCGCCGCCCGCGGCGCCGCCGGCTACCGCGACCACACCTGACGATGCCGTGGTGCCCGCGCCCACGAGCGCGACGAACGCGTCCGCTTGGGTCTGATCGATCCACTCGCCAGCCACAGAGCTGTTGTCGGCAACGTCCGCTCGACCGTGCCCGCACGTCTCGATCGTCGCGCTCGTGAGGATGATCGCGTTGTCGTGCGTCATGTGGAGGTCGAACATCGAAGACCCGCCAACAGGGAGCACGAAGTAGTACGTGGTCCCGCTGGCGAGCGTGAACACACCGCGCCCAGTCGCGAAGGACGAGTCGGAGTCCGCAGCCTGTTCGACACCCGCGGCAGTTACCGGTGTGATGTACTGGGGGTTGACGGTGAACATGTCTTATCTCCGATCGAGGGTTGGCATCATCTCTTGAGAAAGGTTGACAGGGTTCGCGATCGCGGGCTGCGCTGTCGGGGCAGGGGCGGGCGCGGCGCCGGGAACGGCCGGGTTGTACGCCGGGCTGGAAGGCTTCCGCTCATACACGCTCTGTGTGATCTTGAGGTTATCAGGATCGAGCGCCGGGTCGAGCGGGACCCTGTAGAACAGCGACATCTGGACACGTTGCCGGTAGGGGACGTTGAGGTCTCCGCGGCCGGCGCGCTCCATCACCCGGCGCTGCCCTTCCATGAATAGCCGCGGGTAGATCTCGCGGAGGGTCTCCGCCGCTTCGAGCGAGATCAGATCCTGCGTGTTGGCCAGGCGCTCGAACACGGCTGACGGGTCGTTGGCAGCGTCCATACGCCGGGCTAGGGACATAGCCTGCGCCGGCGACGGCTCCCAGTTCATCTTATTGAGCAGGCCCGGATCTGGCGCCTTGGGCGCGTGCCTGAGGATGTACTCCATCATCGCGCGCCGGTGCTTCTCCGCGGCCGCGATCACGTCGGGATCCGTCACCTCGCGAAGCTGCATTCGCACGTCGGCTTCGATCGCCCCCGGTGTCGCCACGTAGGCGGCGAGCTCGCGGATGCGCACCGCGGCTTGCGCACCGACCGAGGCGCCCTTCGGCGCGTCCGGCTGCCCGTCGTCGTAGATGCGACTGGAGAGTATTCCAGCCACGGGCGGCAGCTTACGGACAGCGTACTTTCCAGTCTTCTCGAGGACGCCGAGCGAGCGGTCGACGGCGCGCGCGATGCGGTCGCGAGTCTGCGACGCGTGCGCGGCCACTTTGTTATCGGCGGACGCGGGCGCCTTGCCCATCATCCGGCCCATCGCCTTCTTGAGCGTGCGGAACTTCAACCACGCGCCGAGCAAGGGGCCGATGATCGGCAGGTCGCTCGGTTTGGGCAACCCTGGCAGGTTAAAGATTTCGAGCATCCCGCCGACGTCCTGTGCGCCGATCTTGCCGGCGGTCGCAGCCGCTTTCGCGTCCTCGCGCAGAGCGGCCTTCTTGGCGCGCTCGCCTTCGCGCACCTTCTTGCCGAGCTTGCCGACTTCGGCCTTCGCGTCGCGCTCTTGCGCGCCGAGCTCGTCGAGGTTGCGCTGCGCGTCGAGCTTTCGCTCCTTGGCGTACTGGACGCGCTCTTGCGGCGTCTTGTAAGCCGGTCCGAACTGCTCCGCGTCATCCACAACACGCGTCGAGCGGTCCATGACCTTGCGCATGGAATCCTTCTCCGCGTCGCGCAGCGCCTTCGCGCGCATGATCGACGCCGGATGCGCCTGCTCGGCCAGGTGGTCAGCGAGCTTCGCGGACGATTCCTCGTAGCGCCACAGCTTCTTGATGTCCTCGAGCAGGCCCGCGCCGAGCTCGTCGGTGTGCGGGTGCGGCACCCCGTCGCTCAAGCGCTCCATGAGGCTCTCGATCTCATCGGCCTGCTGCAAGGCTTCGCCGGCAATCTTAGGATCCGGATCGCGAGCGCGAAGGAGCGCCTCCGCGTGGGCGTCGTCGAGGATCTCGATCGCTTGGCGGTTACCGGGCGAGCGAACCTTCGTGCCGTGTCGGCCCACGCCTTTCTCGCCTGTGGCCGGGAAGCCCGGCGTATCGATGACGGGGATAACTTCGTCGTCCGGCGAGAACTTCTCGAACGCGCGCTGCGCCGAGCGATCAATCTCCCCGCCGTACAGCGACTCCGGCACGCCGTCGCTGATATCCCCGTGGCCGTGCAGGGCTTCGAGATCAATGCGTGCAGCCTTATACTCGTCGACGATCTCGGCGAGAGCCTGCTCCTCTTTGGCGATCTTCGCGCCGAGCAGCTCCTTCGTCTTCTCGAAGCGGATCTCGGAAAGCGTCGCCTGCTTCCGCTCTCGCATCCCTTCTTTCGTGCGCCCCTGTCGCTGCATCTCGGCGACCTTGGCGCGAATCTCCGCCTCGCGACCTGGATAGGTCTGACCGGGCGTGTGCTCGGCGGCGAGCTCGGGGCGTGTGTCTGCGCTTTTGCCCTTGAGAAGGCGCGCGTCTCGAGCTCCCTGCTCGATTGCGTCTAGCTGCCGCTGCGCGAGATGCACCGCATTGTCCGCGTCGGCGAACGCCTCATCCGCGACCTTGCCGCCCTCGTCGGCCGCCCAGTCTAATTGATTGCGGGCGAGCTCTGCCGTCTTCACGCGGTCGCGCGCCTTCGCAATTGCGGCGTCGACCTCTGCGCGGCCTAGCGTACCGTCTGACACGCCCTGCTTCACCTGACGGTAGAAGTCCTGCACGTCGAGCTCGGCGGCCTCGAAGTCGAAAGGCTTCCGTCCGACGTCCTTAAGCGCCGCGCCCTCGTCGAGCTGCGCCTTGGTGCCAGCGAGCGCGTCCTCGAGGTCGGTCTTCGCGGCTTCGCGCACGATGCGCTTCGTGCCGTCCGGACCTGCGCTCGGTGCAGCCTCGAGCGCTGCGAATTCGGACGCGACCTCGGAGTCGACACTCGAGCGCGGTCCACCCGATACGAGGCCGCCCTGCGATGGATCCGGTCGCGAGAACGGCTTGGTCTTGCCGCCCTTCGGTTGAGGGATTGCGCCGGCTGCGCGCTGAATCGCCTCCTGATCGTTCTGCGGGCGCGCGTATGCCTGCGTCTGCCCGCCGTCGCGGGCTGTGGCCGGAGCAATGCCCTCGTCGAGCGGTAGCGGACCCTCGACGCCAGGCGCGACAATCGTGCCGTCCTCGGTGACAGCCGCGCGACCTTCGGCGGTAGCCGCGCGCATCTGCTCCTCGGTCACCGTGTTACGGGCCTCGTTGCGGTAGCGCATGGCTTCGCGCTTAGCGGTCTGAATGTCTTCAAGGCGCTGCTCGGCCACGCGCAGGGACGCGCCGTCGCCGTCGAGAGCTTCCTGCGCTGTCGTGCTCCACGCTGACTCCGCAGCCTTCGCCGCTGCGCGCCCGTCCATCACACGCGAGAACATGCGCCGTGCTGCGATCGTGCCTTTGACGACGCCTAGCGCCGCGCCGCCCCCGAGGCCGCCGAACGCGTAGCCCGTGCCGAGCGACCCCGCGAGGCCTTCGGCGGTTACTTCCTTGTCGGCGAGCGCGCTGTGTCCGATGTACTGACCGGCGCTCTGTGCCGCGCCCTCCACTCCCATCGCGTTGAGCGCACGCCCGTAGCCGCGGAAGCCGCCCTGCGCGAGGCCTGCCTCGAGCTCGCGACCGGCGACGTTGCTCAAGTACCCCGCGGGCGTGCGGCCGAGCGCGGTGCCCGGCGCGGCGAACGCGCTACCGACGGCGCCGACGATCTCGCCTCCGGCGCGCAGGTACGGATGCGCTTCGATATCTTCGAGCACACGCTCGCGCTCGAGGGGTGTGAGCACCTGACCGAGCAACCAATC
>JACCDR012654177.1_pt1 | contig 12331 bp, 26 predicted proteins | sample 7446431 | NCBI WGS metagenome assembly JACCDR01 (sample SAMN15323443, study PRJNA562643) | freshwater metagenome | isolation source: river surface water | place: USA:Blue River Watershed | collected 2017-08-17
CATCCGGAGTGTACCATTCTCTTCTAATTTATAGAGTGTAAGGGGTGTCAGTGATTTGGCAACCCGAGCAGAGAGTTACAAGCAGTCACTCGTTGTTAGTGGTACACTGGCACACCCCTCCGGTGTACCATATATGTACACCCGGCGGTGTACCGGTGTGTGCATACCCAAAAGGAAAACAGGGATAACAGGGCAGACATACGCGAGAGCCCCCAGGACCCATTACGTCCTGGGGGCTCTCGGCCTTGCCTCCGCTCCGCCCGGGGCCTTTGCCAGCCGGTCGTGCGGGGCGCTGTGAGGTTGTTAGTCCTGCTTCTTGTCCGGGTTGGCGATCATGTCCGTCAGCGAGACGCCGAGCACCTCGCAGATGGCTGCGGCGGTGTCCAGCGAGACGGACAGCAGGCCGCCGTCACTGTAGACCGGCAGCGTCTTCTCCATCCGGACCACGATGGTGTAGTTGAGCCGGATGCCCGCCTCCCGCACCCGGTCGGCGAGCTGCTGCTGGGTGAGTCCGGCGGCGCGCCTGGCCGATCTGAGGTTCCGGCCGAACAAGACGGAGAATCGCACCTCGGCGGCGGTCCGGGCGACCCTGGCCCGGGGGTTGGGTCGGGGGGCAGGAACCTTGGCGGTCTTCTTTGCGGCGGCCATCAGATCGCCACCACCCGGTAGAGGATGCCGTCGGCGTCGCGGACGATGACGGTTCCGTCGGAGGTACGGCCGACCCGCAGGTAGGTGTCCTCCGCCTGGGCGACGACCTTGGCGACCACGGACGGCGCCGGGACCTTCTCGACGATCGGCTCGGCCTTGGGCTCGGGGTCGGCGACCGGGGCGGTGCTGGCCAGGGCCTTCTCGACCAGGGCCGGGACGAAGTCGTTCTGCAGCAGCTCGCGCTTGGCGGCCCGCACCGCCCGGGCCTGCTGCGGGGTGCCGGTCTCGACGCCGTTGAGCCGCCAGACCTGCTGCGGGACGACGACGGTGATCGGCTGCTGGTCACGCTTGATCAGGCTGTACATCGCCCGGTTGACCTGCTCCTCGGTGAGGTCGGTGGCCTCGGCGAGCTGCTGAGCGGTGGTGTTCATCCCGGTGCGGTTGATCAGAGCGGCGTGGACCTTGTTGGAGGTGCGCCCGTACCCCATGTGATGCTCCTTGTCCTGGGCCCTTGCGGGCCGGGTGTTGTGGTACTAGTGTAGCAGGGTAGTTGCCCGCGCGGCAAGTACCGGTCAGTCGATGGGCGACCGGCGGCCGATGTGCATCAGGGCGACCTCCAGCGCACGGTGGTAGACGCCCTCGTTGAGGTCGCCAGCGACGAGCAGCCGGTCCGGCTTGGGGAAGGAGATCAGCAGGCCGCCGTCGGGCGTCCTGGCGGAGATCTGGCTGCCGTCGGTGCACAGCATCACGACGGGCTCGTCCCCGCCGAGCACGTGGTCGACCGGGATCTGTCGGCCCGGCTGGATCTCGTGGACCTCGGCCGGGACGTGGTCGGGACCGACGTAGGCCATGTGCCGGACCCAGCTGGCCACCTGCTCGGCGGCCTTGGCCGGGTCGGGGTCGATGGGGTCGTATCCGGCGCCCTCCCACTCGTCGGTGTCGACGGTGAACGTGACGCTGGCGGTGAACTGCATCTTGGTGGTCATTGCGGATTCCGATCGTTGTCGATGCGCGCACACCGACGGCATCGGAGGGCGGGCAGGAATTTGAGGTGTTCGGGGTCGGCGATCCGGTCGGCCTCGATCCCGCATAGAGTCAGGACGGGGTCGACCGGATCTGCCAGATGGATGCGGCGGCCTCGGTGGGCGCGCCAGATCCAGTCGTGCTGCTGGGCCATCAGAAGGCCGAGGCCGACCTGCAGTCGGCGAAGGCGGGCCAGCCGCCGATGGCCTGGTGGGCCTCCTCGGTGACCTGCAGTTCGTGCTGCAGCTGAGCGGCCTTCTCGGGGGTCAGCGCCTCGGGGTGGGACAGCCGGGACCGCAGGTGCTCGGCGTCCAGGTCGAGGCGGATGCCGACCGGCAGCGGGTCCGTGTCACTGCCGAACAGGTTGGCGGTGGCTCCGTAGACGAGGTCCTCGGGGGTCATGGTCATCTTTGACCAGCTCCTGTCAGTAGCCCACCTTGGTGAGGTAGGCGGGGTGGGTGAAATTCAGCTGCGCGGCGTGCCGCAGGTCGCTGGCCAGCTCGGTCGAGAACCCCCAACCGATCCGGCGGAACTCGACGATCAGCCGGGAACGGACCCGCTCGTCGATGCGGTGCCGAGCCCGGCCGGGGTATACGGCCACGCCGTGGGCGTGGAACTGCAGCAGCGGGCTGACCCCGGCGGTCAGCTCCAGGTCGTCCAGGGCGGCCTGCAGGGCGGCGCTGGCCTCGGCGATGACCTGGCCGGGGGTCACCGGTCGCAGCCGTCCGACTCGGGGCGCTGCCGGGGCAGCACCGGCTGGACGGGGGCGCTGGTCGCCGACAGGCCGAACCGCATCAGGTCCCGGGCGTTGACGCCGGGGGCCAGGTGGTCGGCCATGTCGACAGCGATCGGCTCGGCCTTGGCCAGTCGGATCTCCTGGGTCGTCGCCGACGGATCGGCGACGGGGGCCGCGGGCAGCTCCAGGCGGCTGGCCAGCTGACGGTTGGCGATGATGAGTTGGTCGTTGGCGGAGACCAGCTCCCGGATGCGGCTGGCCTGGATCAGCTCGGTCTGCTGCAGGGCCTTGTTGTTCTGGCCCAGCTGTGTGATCAGACGCTTGCGACCGGCGGCGATCCGGCGGACATAGTCGAGTTCCATCTTGAGGATCTCGATCTGGTCCTCGGGGTCGACCTGTCGGTGTCGGCCCTTGCTGCCGAACCGGGAGAAGAGGCTGGGCATCGGGTGTGTGCTCCTTGTCGTAGCTGCTGTTGTGCTACTAGTGTACCACTGTGCGTTATAGCGCACAACTACCGGCCAACTAGCTGGGGATCAACCCCAGGGCGGCCATTGCGTCGCCGAGTTCGCGGTCCCGGTCCTCGGCCGGTATGGTGCCGTTCTCAACCGCACGGTCGGCCGCCCGGGCCAGGTAGCGGCATGCCTTGGCCGCCTGGGACTCGGTCGGCTTGGGCACGGTGTCGATCTGGACACCGGCCGACATCTCGCCGAAGTGCTTGGGGTCCATCGGACAGCTCCTTGTCTGTCGATTGGGGTCAGGATACGCCCGGGGCCCTTCCCGAGTAACTGTGTGGAAAGGGCCCCGGGCACGTCGGGTCAGCGGCTGCGCAGCCAGCCCGTCTTGCGATAGCGAGCGGCCTCGCCGCGGGCAGTGTCGGCGACTTTGGAGGCGCCCGGCACGATCTGGTCGTTGCCGACCGCCTGTTCGACAGCCGTCATAGCCTGAACCTGAGTGGCGTAGTCGTCGAGCTGGGAGGCGACCCGGTCCAGGTCGGCGGGGTTCTTGTCGGCGAGCGTTCCGGGGAATGCCTGGCCTCGGCGACCGGCGTTGTTGCGCAAGATGTCGCGCATAGCCATCGGGTTGTCCTGTTCTGTCCGGACAGCTTGTCCGGACGGTCGGGGGTGGCTGTCCGGACAGAGCCCGGTGCGGTCCGAAGACCACATCGGACAGGGCGAGGGCCCGTCCGGACAGTCCGGACGGGCCCTCGGTCGGGTCAGGAGTCGCTGTCGGAGATCTCGGCGAACTCGTTGGTGGTCTGCATGTTGCCCTGGCCGTCGTCGTAGGTGAACTGCAGGCCGTGCTCCGGGCTGTCGGCGACGGTGCCGGTGTAGACCTGCCCGTCGACCTCGGCGCGGATCTCGATGGTGTCCGAGTCGCCTCGGACCGGCTCAGCGGCGGCCTCGGCCAGCTTGGCGGCCTTGGCGTCGGCCTTCTCCTGCTCGCGCTGGGCCCGGGCAGCCTCGCGCTCGGCCTTCTTGGCGGCCTTGGCGGCCTCCCGTTCGGCCAGCTTGGCGGCGCGGGTCTCCTCGCGGGTCGCCCGGGCCAGGTTCTTGGCCTGGAGCTTGGCGATGCCGGACCGGACCTGCTCGCCGAACCCGAACTCGTCCGCCCAGTGCTGCGCGTCGGCGTGGGTCAGCATTCCGCCGTCCCTACGGGCCACGTCGAACTCCTCGGCGCCCATCCGGATCAGGAAGGACTTGAGCTTGGCGTCGTGGCCCGGCGCGAAGACGTTGCGGGTCTTCGCGTCGCCGCAGCCGGTGTAGTGCTCGGCGTCCCAGACCAGGTCGCCGTTGTCCTCGGGGTTCTCGGACTCCCGGACGTTGACGAGGACCTCGAACTGGCCGCAGACGCAGTCCTGGGGCTCGGTCGGGGCCTTGGTGGTGCTCTCGACGGCCGCTTCGGTGCTCTCGGGGGCGTCGGTGGTGTTCTCGGTCATGATGTCCGATCCTCTCGGATTGTCCTGGGGGCGTCTCGCCCCGTCTGTGACTATTGTAGCACGCTACTTGTCCTGCTGGCAAGTCCCTCAGCGGTGACCCGAGGTCCCGGAGAGGTTCGCGGCGGCCAGCAGCTGGCGGTAGTGGGCCAGCGAGCCGCTGAGGAACCCGTCGAGGTGGTACGAGTAGTTGTCCGGGTCGCTCCGGAAATCCTCGACCCACATCTCGAAGTCCATCGAGGTCACGCAGATGGTCTGGAGCCAGGTGTGGATGCTCCGCTCGTACACCCGGGGGTTGAAGACCCGACCGAGGGCGTCCTGTCGACCCGCCTTGGACATGAAGACCACCGGCAGGAGCTGCGAACGGGCCGCGTCCCACGCCTCCTGGCGGGTCAGGATGCCCACGAAGTCGTTCTCCGCCTCCTTGGGGACCTCCTGGATGACTCGAACCGCCCCGGAGGGTGCCTTGAAGCAGATGAAGCGCCGGTCGGGGTTGTCGCGCAGGTATTCGGGAATCATGTGGAACCTCCAGGGTACTGGCCGGGCTGCCCGGCGGTGTTGTCCTGAGTATAGCAGGCGCCTTGTCTGTGCCGCAAGAGGTCTCCGAAGCGGTTTCGGGGGTGTCTCGGGGGGTCGCGGGAGGGGTGGCGGAGGGGTCGAAGCAACAAAAGGTTAGCTGATGTAACCTTCACACACTTTTGCGGCGGTCTCGCCACCCCCTGCGCGAATATAGGGAGACCCCCTCTGACCGGCCAAATCTGATTTGAAATCAAATTCGGTGCGGGGAGGGGGTCTCTGGGCCTTCGGAGGGCTCTCCAGGGCAGGGCCAGCGCCCGCCCCGAGAGACGTCAGTCTCTCGGGGCGGGCAGGTAGAGGTCGTCGGGGCGCAGGGACCAGAAGTTGGTGACCTGATCCTGGGCCACGTCGGGGGCCAGCTCCCGCAGGGCCCGCAGGACCTGGTCCTTGGATAGGTTGCAGCCCGCCTCAAGCTCCTTTCGGGACATCTCGCCGTAGCGCTGGAGGCGGTCCCGGACGGCCTGCTGGTTGTTGAGGTGACGAGGGGCGGGCAGGATGGCCCGGTGGCCGACCGGGGCGGGGACGATGTCGCGCGAGAGCCTGGCCATCTCGGCCGCGGCGACCTCGTCGGAGACGTACTGGGCCCGGTACTCGTCGCCGGTGTTGTGCTCCGGGGCGAACATCAGGAACTTGCCGGGCATGTCCAGCCCGCCCGGCTTGTAGTTGGGGCCGGAGAACATGAACTGGGCGTGCTTCGAGTCGTTCATCCGGGTGCAGAGCCGGACCGTGAGATTGCCGCGGGCGTCGGTGGACTTGCCGAAGACCCGGTTGGAGGGGGTCTGGGTGGCCAGGATCAGGTGGATGCCGTAGCCACGGGCCAGCGCCAGCAGCGACTCGATCCGGCCGGACATCGGGACCTGGCCCCTGGGCACGTTCATGTCGCCCTGGCGGATCAGCTCGCCCAGCTCGTCCACGACCACCCAGATCACGGGGCGGCCGTGGCGGTCCGGGACCCACTGGGTGTCGCCGCACTTGGCCAGGATGGCGCCGCGCTCGTGCATCTCGTCGGTCAGCCAGTCGAACAGCGCCCGGGCCTGCTCGGGAGTCTGGGCCAGGTCGTGCAGGATCGGCTTCATGAGGGTCAGCTCGGGCGCGCCGGGCTTCATGTCGACGCCGTACAGGACGGAGTCGGGCAGGCTGGCCAGCCGCAGGCAGATCAGCTTGACCAGGTTGGACTTGCCGAACTTGGAGGAGCCGCCGATCAGGGTGTGGTTGTAGGCCAGCTCGACGGTGACCTCTCGGCCGAACCGGTCCAGGCCCAGGATGACGGGCTCCAGGAAGGACAGGGCCGAAGAGGGCTCGTAGGGGATCGTCGCGGCCAGCGGGTCCCCCTCCTGGTACCGGAGGGCCAGCCGGTTGCTCTGAGCCGCCGGAAGGGGCACGAAGCGCCCCGGGAGGGCCATCGCGGACACGACGCGGTCCCACCCGGCCTTCGCCAGCAGCTGGGAGCGGCTGAGGTTGCCCGGCAGCTCGATGTCGAGGGTCCAGCCGTCTCCGGAGGGCAGGTACTCGGTACGGACCGAACCGGGCTCCAGCTCGCGCTTGAAGACGGACCAGACGGCCTGGCGCAGTCGGGTGTCCTCGGGCGAGTCGCCGAACAGCAGGGGCTCGTGGGCGGCGGGCTTGCTGGCCAGCGCCTGGGTTCGGGCCTGGGCCTGCAGCAGGCGCTCGTGGGCGGTCTGAATACGCAGCCGATCCAGGTCGATCTTGTTCTCGGCCAGCCGGTGGCGGCTGACGTCGTGCCGGGTGCGGTGATGAAGGACCTGGAAGGCTCCCCAGCTGATCCCGCAGTTCACCGCCCAGGCGTAGAAGGCTGGCCAGTCGAACCCGACGGTCGAGGTGATGGTGGCCTGCAGCAGGGCCAGCGCGAGGGCGCCCGCGCCCCAGGCCAGCGGCTGGGGAAGCTTCTTGACGAACGCGGCGGCGGAAGCGGCACCCGAGGCAAGGGTCAGGGTGAACTCGATGGCGGCGGCGGTGGAGCCGTACTGCAGGTAGGTGGCCAGGGCCAGGCCGCCGACGGCGGTGGCGGGGCCGAAAGTGTAGGACAGGGTCCGATCGTGCCGCCGGAACCACATCTTGATGTCCACCGGGGTGCTCCTTGTCTGGGGTCGGTGCAGCCCCCCGGCGGGTGGTTCCGGGGGGCTGCGGAGTGCTGCTCAGATGTGGTTGCCAGATCGCAGCTCGCGGGCCAGGGTGCGGCGGACCGAGTCCTCCTTGAGGTCCGGCTGGACCCGCAGGGCTTCGTCGACCACGCGCTCCCGGGGAGTACCGGCGTCCAGCAGATCCCGCACCAGCTTGACCTGGCTGCGGGTGTCCGGACGCTGTCCGGCGGGGGCCGCGACCTGTCCGGACACGGTGTCCTGGCCGGTCAGAGCCGTTGCGGGGGCCTTCTGTCCGGACACGACCCATTCCGGTCCGGACTGTCCGGACGCGGTGTCCGGACCCTGTCCGGCGGAGATCTCGCCGTGTCCGGACACACCGGACACACCGGACATCGCGCCCGGCTGTCCGCCGGACAGCCGGACAACCTGCTCCAGCTCGGCCTGCAGACCGGCCACCTCGGCCTCGGCGTTGAGGTCCAGGCGGGCCAGCTCGACCTCAGCCCGGCGCTCCAGGGCGTAGCGGTCGATCCGCTCGCGCTCCTGCATCGCCGACAGGGCGGCGCGCGCCCGGTCCAGGCCCATCTGCCGCACGATCTCCTTGCCGCCGGGGACCTTGAGGATCTCGGCCAGCGGGTTGACGGTGGACTGGGCGATAACGACCTTGAGAGCGATCGGGAAGAACGCGAACAGCGCGGCGGCGCCCACACCCTTGACGGTGGTGCCGAACCCGACCAGGCCGTGCAGGACGTTCAGCAGGACGCTGACCATCAGCAGAGCACGGGCGGTGGTGTGGGCACCGAGGGCGCGGTAGGGGGCGTCGCGGTGGACGTGGACCTGCAGGGTGCAGTACAGCCAGGCGCCGTCGATCACGGCGGCGGCCAGCAGGCCGACCCACAGCGGCATGCCCATGTTCAGGCCGAGGGCGCTGATGGACCAGCCGCAGACCAGGGCGGTGAGGACGCCGAACAGCCAGCGCAGGTTGGCGATGACGGTCTGGGCGGCGCGGTTCAGCTTCTCGGCGCGCAGCTGGCGGACGGTGGTGCGCTCGGTCTCGGCCTGGTCGTCGGACCGGCGGGCCATCTCGGCCGCTCTGGCCTCCCGCTTGGCGCGGAGTTCGTCGAGGATGCTCATTTCAGTTTCCTTGCTGTTTGAACCCGGGTGAGGGGGTGGGGTGGGGCCGACGGTTGCTGAGGCCGCCGGTTGAGGGGTCGGACTAGCCGCGCGCCGCTTCGGCCTCCGGCCGAACGGCGTAGTAGGCGAAGCCGGTGGGCTTGTGGTAGACGGCGGTGTCGGCCAGCCAGCGCTCGATGGTGCGAACCGAAGGGGTGCGGACATCGGGTCGGCGGCGGGCCAGGGTGCGCCGGATGTCGACGGGGCGGATGCCGAACTGGTCGGTGCCGGACACGATGTCGAAGACGGCGGTCTTGAGAGGGTGGGGGTGGTCGGACACGGGGGCTCCCTGGTAGCTTGTCTGAGTGACAATTATAACATAGGTCTGTCATCCCTGACAAGTCCGGCACGACCGGCGCGTGCGGTTGTGCCGGGGGCGCATGCCGGGCTAGAATCGGGGTGGTGCCTGCCTCGCTCCTTGTCGGGCCCGGGTGAAGTCGCCGTAGCTGAACGGCGACACAACGAGACCCCCCAGCTCCGCGCGTTGGGGGGTCTCGTTGTGTCCGGGGGCCGGGCCGCCCCCAGCTGAGCCGGGGGCGGCTAGCGGCGCTGACCCGGGAGGGGGTGGCCGGTGGGCTGGCCGTCGTCGCGGCGCTGGCCCGGGATCTCGGCCCGCTGGGTGTCGTCGTTTCCGGTGTTCTGGCTGCTGTGACTCATCGGGTGTTCCTGTTCTTGTTGTTCTTGAATTCGGCCCAGTAGTGCTGGACGATGTTGCGAACCACCACGGCGGTGGTCCAGACGATGATCAGGACGACCAGCCAGTGGCCGACCTGGTGCCGGGTCATTTGGGACCGTCGCGGCGGTCGCGCCGCAGGTCGCGGACGAGATCGGCCAGCCAGAAGGCTGTCTGGGCGGCGACGCCGCCGATGGCCCCACCAAGCAGGCCGACCAGGACGGAGTGGGTCACGGTCACTTCCGCCGCTTCTTGACGGGCGAGAAGATCACCCAGCCGAGGACGATCCCGGCGCTCAGGCCCGAGGCCATGAACAGCAGATTGATGGCGACGAGGTGGGCCATTTGGTTGCTCGCTCTCTGAGAGGAGGGGCGGGTTGGGGGCGGGGTCAGCCGCGACGGCGGCCGAAGAAGCCGGAACGGGCGGGCTCGGGGTCGGCGACGGCCTGAGCCATCCGGGCCAGGTCGTGCAGGTCCGAGACGGCGTTGTCGGCGCCCCGGTTGTGGCGGTCGAAGTCTCGGGCGGCCTGGGCTGCGGCCTCCTGGTCGCCCCGGCCGGGCTGGGACTGGACCGAGTAGTCGGCGGAGGCCTGAACGGCTCCGGCGCGGTGGTCGGCCCAACGCTGCCGGGCCTGGGCCACGCGGCCCGGGATCTGTTCGGCGGCGTACTGCTGCTCGGGGGTCGGGGGAAGCTTGCGGCGTCCGGGCATCTGCGAGGTCCTTTGATCGGGGCGGCCCCCGGGAGTGGGGGCCGCCGTTATGTACCCATTGTAGCACAGAGTGTTATAGGGGTGCTACCCCCTGTGGTGGTGAGGCGCGTTCGCTGATCCTCAGGCTCAGCGAACGTCGGAGGAGGTGGCCTTGACCGAGGCCACCGGCCGCTGGCGCACGCCGGAGTCGAGGCGGTTCAGGGCGTCCACGCGGTTGTTGAGGTCGTCGTGGGAGGTGCCCGACCGGATCAGGGCCAGCATCACGCGGGTCTTGCTGCGGATGGTGTAGACGGTGACGACGAGGTGGACCCCACCCAGGAGGGCGGCGGAGGGCAGCAGCCAGAAGGTCCAGGGAAGCTGGGCCAGTTCGGCGAGGTTCATGGTTTCGTTCTCTCTTGTTGAGGCCGGGGCGTGGCGCCGAAGCGCCACAATCTAGCGGAAGGTGTCGTGGAAGTACCAGACCAGCCAGGCGATCACGGCCAGGGCGACGGCGCAGCCACCGACGACGAGGCCGACCAGGAAGTCGAAGACGTTCACGGGCGGCCGTCTCGGCGGACCAGGGCGACGGCCAGCAGCAGACCGGCGATGATACCCAGCATGAAGACGAGCAAGTAGCCGATGATGTCGTGGTCGGTCATCGGGAGCCACCCGCCTCAACCCCGTCTGCGGGGTTGAGGGCCACGGCGCCACGGCAGGTGGCCACGAAGTCGCGGGCGGCCCGGATCTTGGCGTGGGCGTCGGCCAGGGCGGCGCGCAGGTCGTCGAGCTGGGGCCACATTCCGGGGTCGACGGCCGAGAAGCCGTAGTCGAGCTGGCGCTCGGCGTCGCGGATGTGGCGGTCGATGTGAACCAGGTTGGCGTCGGCGTGCCAGGTGCCGACGTAGGGGCGGGGCGGGTTGGCCATGTGCTGCCTGCTTTCTGCGAGGGCGGCCCCACCCGGAGGTGGGTGGGGCCGACAGGATGCCGGACCGAAGGGCGTCAGCCCTTCGCGTCCAGCTGGGGGGCGTTGGCGTAGATCTTCATGGGCTGGGTGGAATAGACCCAGGGCATGACGGTCTCGACCAGGACACCGGCGGTGGTGAAGAAGAAGACGCCGTTGGGGCCACCCTCCTCGGGGCCGTAGGTGCCGTCGTCGCCGACCGCGTCCACGACCGAGCAGGAACCGCCCGCGGCGTCGGAGGAGCACTGCTGCAGGATCTGGCTGGAGGTGAGCTGAGAGCCGGTCGAGCTGACCTTGCCGGTGATGGTGTAGTAGCCGATCACCTGGGCGGTGTTGGGCGCCAGCAGGTAGACGTAGCCGACCGTGCTCTTGTCGTTCAGCTGCTTGAGGCGCCGGGCCAGGTTCTCGCGCTCCAGCGCGGAGGTCGGGTTCTCGTTGCGGTACGGGTAGGGAGCGATCCGGTCGAACTTGGTGTAGATCGAGTTGGCGTCGGCCTGGCCCTGCTTCTGGGAGGCGGAGACCTTGGAGGTGCCGGAGTCGTCGCAGGCCGCGACGGTGAAGGCCAGGGCGCCGACCACGAGAGTGGCGGCGACCTTGGTGCGGATGGGTCGGGTGTTCATGTTGCTCCTTGTAGGGTGGGACCGGGGCAGCTGTGGGGTGCCCCGGTCCCGGGTGTGAGGTGCTGTCGGGCCGCCTGCCAGAGGCAGACGGTAGACCCGAGTCGGCCGCCCAAAGGGCGGGCGGCTCAGGGCGGGCGGCTCAGGGCTGGCCGGGCAAGGTGTGGCCGCAGACCTCGGTGGCGTCGACGCTCTGGGGCAGGCCGCTGGGCAGCCACTTGCGACCCAGCACGTTTTGGGTGTCGGCGTTGTAGGCGGCCACGTCCGACTGGCAGTTCAGGACGGCGCCCTGCAGGTCGATGCGGTCCTTCTCGCTCTTGGTGGACCGGTAGCTGTCCGACATGATGCGGACCTGCTGCTTGTCGGCCAGCAGGCGGTTGTACTCGCCGTTGTACCTGGCAGACCACGCCTCCTGGTTCTTGGCGTCGTTCACGTCGCGGTGGACGTTGCCCGCACCGGTCACGGGGGACAGCCAGACGGTCAGGCCCCAGATGCCGAAGCCGACGACGAGGGCGCCGACCACGAAGAACAGGACGACGAGGCCGCCCAGGGAGGAGTCGCGTGTGACCTCGCGGACGTCGTCGCGGTAGCGGGTGGGGTTCTGGTTCTTGGCCATGCAGGGGCTCACTTCTTCCGGGTGGAGATCTTGGGCGCCTTGTTGAGGCTGGTCTTGGGCTTGTCGACCTTGGGCGCCTGGGCCGGGGCCGGGGCCTTGGCCGTAGGAGCCTGGGCGGCGGGCTGGCCGGGGGTGGGGGCCTTGGTCGTGGTGACCTTGGACTTGGGCCGCTTGTGGTCGTCGGCGCAGGCCGAGACACCGAAGGCCAGGATGGCGGTAAGGGCCAGGGCGGCCAGCGGACGGCGGTTCATGCGGTGAGCCTCTCTCGTAGTGTGGTACTAGTATAGCAGTACGCTTGTCACTACGACAACCCCGCCATCTGTAACAGATCTGACACGGCGCAGTTGCGGCAGGGCGGCCAGGCCATCCGCCGCGGCCGGAAAGCGCCGCAGGCGGTAGTGGGAGGGTGCATGGTCTCAAATGAGTGACACAGAATGAAAGGGGAATAAGAGATATTACGGTGGAACATATACATACCCCCCGTTCGAAAAGGGCGACGGGGGGTGGGGTCAAAGGTGGGGGGTATATGGGCAAAGCGCCCTCGACCGCTGGCTGGGCGGGGCGGGGGCCGTTTGGGCCTCACCGCAG
>JACCDR010026873.1_pt1 | contig 12330 bp, 13 predicted proteins | sample 7446431 | NCBI WGS metagenome assembly JACCDR01 (sample SAMN15323443, study PRJNA562643) | freshwater metagenome | isolation source: river surface water | place: USA:Blue River Watershed | collected 2017-08-17
CAACGTGACCGAGTTCAACTACCGCATGAGCGACCAAGCCAAGGCGCATGTGTTTCTCGGTTTAACCACTGGCGTCAAAGGCGAAAGCAGCAAGATTGCAGCCCACTTCACCAAGAGCGGCTTTGAAGCGATTGACCTCACGCACGACGAATTGGCCAAAGAGCACATCCGCCACATGGTGGGTGGGCATTCGTCATTGGCACACGAAGAACGCATCTTGCGCTTTGAGTTTCCAGAGCGTCCAGGCGCGTTGATGAAGTTCTTGCTGGCCATGCGTCCGGGCTGGAACATCAGCCTCTTTCACTACCGCAACCAAGGCGCGGACTACGGCCGCATCTTGATGGGTTTGCAAGTACCTAAGGCCGACAACAAAGCGTTTACCGCTTTCTTGAATGGCTTGGGTTATCCGTATGTGGAAGAAACCCACAACCCCGCCTATCGCTTGTTCTTGCAGCGCTGATCGGTACGAGCAAAAAGCAAAAAGGGTAGCTTGGCTACCCTTTTTTACTTCTTCGATGGAAGCTCAAGCACCAAGGTCGGCGGCGCGTCCATCGAAGCACCCAAAGTAACGCGACGCGCCTCGGCTGATTGCAGCACCATGCCATCGGCCACCAAAGCGCCGACGCGCAAGGGCTTGGCGGGCTTGCCGTCCACGGCGATGAGTGCCGCACCTGCATTGGGGCCTCCCGACATCACACCTTGCAGATGAAATCGGCTGGCCTGCGTGGGTGCCGCCGCCGTTTGGACTGCTGCAGCGCCGAGGCTACGTGCGGCAGCAGACACATCCACCTCTGGCAAAGCCTGCACGGCCATGCTGGCGTTACTTGGCGCAGCACCCGTGGCCGACCACCGCAAACCCCATGTGACCGCACTGAACGCCACAGCGCCCCACATCAACATGGTGGCAACAGGCAGCGCCAAACGCGACGAGGCGCTGAAGGCATGGGCAAATGAAGGGCTGAAGCGAAGCATCAGCGGATTATGATTCATCCTTGAACTGAGAACCTTTGAAATGCCGCATATGCAAGCCCAACAAGCCACCCAAAAACGCAAACGCCAGCACGGCTTCACCCTGATTGAATTGATGGTTGTGCTCGCCATCATCGGCGTGCTCGCTGCGCTGGTGGTACCCAACGTACTCAACCGTGCCGACGACGCGCGTGTGACTGCTGCCAAAACCGATGTGGGCAACCTGATGCAAGCCCTCAAGCTCTACCGCTTGGATAACCAAACTTACCCCACCGCCGAGCAAGGCCTGAACGCCTTAGTGGTCAAACCCACAGCAGGACCCACACCACTGAACTGGAAGCCCTATATCGACAAGCTTCCCAACGACCCATGGGGCCGCCCCTATCAATACATGAACCCCGGCGTGAAGGGTGAAGTGGATGTCTTGTCACTCGGCGCGGATGGCCAACCCGGCGGCGAAGGCAAAAACGCCGATCTCGGTAGCTGGCAATAAAACACACGGCCGCACCTGCCATGCAGCGTCAGCACGGCCTCACCCTGTTGGAGCTTCTGGTGGTGTTGGCCATCATCGCAGTGGCCATGACGGGTGTGAGCTTGTCGTTGCGCGACAGCGGCCAAACGCAGATCGAACGTGAGGCGCAACGCTTGGTGGCTGTTTTAGAAGCAGCACGTGCGCAGTCGCGCACCAGTGGAGTTGCACTCGTTTGGCAAGTCTCACCTGAGGGCTTTGTGATACGACCTGCTCATGCACCAAGCACTGTTGCCAACCCAATTGCAACTCGCACCGAAAATTGGCTCACCGCTGGCACGCAAGCGGTCATCAGCAATGCGGCGACTTCCGTCAACAACTCCAGACCTGCCAACTTGGTGGTGCTGGGCCCCGAACCCATCCTGACGCCGACACGCATCACCTTAAGCGTGGCGGCCGCCAACCAGACAAAAACCGTTTCGACACTGACCATTGGCACAGATGGTTTACAGCCGTTTCGCGTAATGCCATGAACAAGCAACGCGGCTTCACACTGATCGAAGTCTTGGTGGCGCTCGCCATTGTGTCCATTGCGCTCATGAGCGGCCTCAAGGTCAGCGGCGCACTCACGCGCAATGCTCAGCGCCAAGTCGATGTCATGCTCGCGCAAATTTGTGCGGACAACGCGCTCAACCAACTACGCCTCTCGCAGCAGCTGCCCAGCGTGGGCGACTCGCGCGTACCCTGCCCACAAGCTGAGCGTCAGTTCGAAGTGGCACTGACTGTACGCACCACGCCCAACCCTGCGTTTAGACGCGTAGATGCGCAAGTCTTTGATGCAGCCACGCCCGTGCTCAACATCACCACCGTGTTGGGGCGTTACTGATGCACAAGCAACGCGGCTTCACACTCATCGAGCTACTCATCGCCATCACTCTCATGGCAGTGCTGGCGGGCTTGAGCTGGCGAGGGCTTGATAGCCTCATGCGCAGCCGTGACATCACACAAGCGCAGGCAGACAAAAGCGCCGTGCGGCAAACCGTGCTGGCTCAATGGCAAGCAGACCTGAATGCGGTGCAGCCGGTACCCAGCATCGCCGATGCAGGCGTGCTGTGGGATGGTCGCACGCTGCGCATCACGCGCCGTGCGACCGCTTGGCGCGCCGATGGCACTGACGCGGGTCTGTGGGTGGTGGCGTGGACGCTGCGAGGCAACCAATGGCTTCGCTGGCAGTCTGCCCCCTTGCAAACGCGTGCAGCTCTTGAGCAAGCGTGGGGCCATGCAGAACGCTGGGGCCAAAACCCCAGCAGCGATGACGCTGCGTTTGAAACCAGCCTGATACCACTCGACGCATGGCAACTCACCTACTTCCGTGGCAATGCGTGGACCAACCCACTCTCAAGCGCTGTTGATACACCACAAAGCAATACGACCGGCCAAGACGCAATGCCAGATGCCATTCGATTGCACATCGACCTACCAGCCAGCAGCGGCGTGCGTGGCCGTATGACCCTTGACTGGGTGCGCCCCAACTTCAACAACACCAAGACATGAAGCGCAAGGCACCTTACTCACAACGCGGTGCAGCACTATTGGCCGCCATGCTCACCGTGGCACTGGTGGCCACGTTTGCCGCAGGTGCGCTGTGGCAACAGTGGAAACTCATCGAAATCGAAAGCGCGGAACGCCAACGCACACAAGCGCGTTGGTTGCTGACAGGTGCGCTTGACTGGGCTCGCGTCATCCTGCGCGAAGATGCGCGGGCCAGCGATGCCAGCGCGCCCACCGACCACTTAGCCGAGCCTTGGGCCGTGCCTCTGCAAGAAGCACGTTTGTCTAGTTTTTTGGCTGCGCTACCAGATGGCACAGGCAACACCGTTGACGATGACAGGTTTGCACGTCAAGTTCTTTTGTCTGGTTCTGTGAGCGACCTGCAAGGCCGCCTGAATGTGACCAACTTGCTGCAAGGCGACAAACTGGATGGCAAAACGGTGCTGGCCTTTGAACGCTTGTTTGATGTGCTGGGCGCCCCACCTGCCCAGCTCAGCCTACTCACCCAAGGCCTGCTGACGGCTCAAAAACAAAGCAGCAATTCCCCGCTCATGCCTCAACGCGTGGGCCAACTCAGCTGGCTAGGCCTCTCGCCTCAAACTTTGCAAATCCTCGAGCCGCATGTGACCGTGCTACCGACACGCACAGCTGTGAACCTAAACACGGCCAGTGTGCAAGTGCTTTATGCCAGCGTGCCTGGCTTGAGCCTGTCCGACGCGCAGCGCATGGTGCAGCAACGCGAACGTCAACACTGGCCCCATGTGGATGCGTTCCAAAAAGCTCTCGGCCGCACGATCAGCTTAACCGACACTCACAGTGTGAGCACCCAATACTTTGAAGTCCTGGGCCGTCTGCGCATGCCTCAAACCACCCTGCAAGAGCGCTCTTTGGTCAAGAGAGAGGGCCTCGAGTTGAAGGTGCTTTGGCGCGAGTCTGGCTCTCTACAATGACAAATTCATGCTGATCATTGCACTGCCCCACTCTGCCCACACCAACACTGGCTATGCCCACGTTCATTCGGACGGGCACAGCGTGCTGCGCAGTGCTGCGGGGGCAGCAGTCACCCTGTCTACACACGCAGGTGAAGTGGTAGCGGTGGTGCCGCACAGCCGTTTGGCTTGGCTGCGTGTGCAGCTGCCACCCGCTAGCCATGGCCCACGTTTGCAAAACGTGTTGCACGGTCTATTAGAAGACCGTTTGCTGGATGACCCGCAACAGCTGCACATCGTGCTTGCACCAGACGCCCACACAACAGCACGCACCGGTGGCGACACCTTGGTGGCCGTGTGCGACAAGCAGTGGTTGCGCGATGCACTCGCCCCGCTGCAAGCCGCAGGCCTCAGCGTGCAGCGCATCGTGCCCGAGCTGTCGCCCAGTGACCAGCCTGTGTTGCAAGTCATGGGTGAGCCCGACCATTCACAAAGCGTGCTGTGCCACGCCTACGGCGTGACGCTACTGCCACCCAACACCGCCCAGTGGCGGGCCTTTGCCGAACTCAGCCAAGACGATTTACAAATTCAAGCCGAGCCTGCCATGGTCGCGCGCGTGCAAAGCACATTGCAACGCCAACCCCTGCTGCAAAGCGCGGCGCAGCGTTGGGTCAAGTCCAGCCAATCCGACTGGGATTTGGCACAAGGCGAATGGGCTCAAGGCCCCCTCCAGCGCCTGCAACGCCGATTGCTAGCCGCATGGCAAACCGTTTCACATGCACCCGCTTGGAAGCCCGTGCGTTGGGGCCTGGTAGCGCTGATCGCCCTGCAAGTGTTGGGACTCAATGCGTTGGCATGGCGAGAGCGCAGCAATTTGGATGCGCAGCAAGCCTCACTGCAAAGCATTTTGAAAACCACATTTCCATCGGTCACCTTGGTCATCGATGCGCCGCTGCAAATGCAGCGCGAAGTCGATGCGCTACAACAGAAATCGGGCTCCGCTTCGAGCACCGACCTTGAACCTTTGCTCGCAGCCTTAGCAGGTGTACTGCCCGCTGGGCAAACACCGCAACAAATTCACTTTGCCAACCATGCAGTGCGTGTGCAGGGCGTGATGTTTGACGTGAGCTCGGCAGGCATGGCCCACCTCAAATCACAAGGTCTAAGTCTGCGCCAAGACGGCAATGACACTTGGGTGTTGCAAGCGGAGGACGTGAAATGAGCGCATTGAATTCGCTTCACGCACGAGCCACTTCCCGCTGGCAGGCCTTAAGCCCACGTGAACAACGCGGCATCTCCGTGGTCGCCGTGTTGCTGGCCCTGTTGATCTTTTGGTCCATCGCCATCGCTCCCGCGCTCAACACCTTGCGCGAAAGTGACAACCGCCGCACACACATCGGCCAACAACAAGCCCACATGCTGGCCTTGCAAGCCAAGGCCCAAGCATTGCAAACACGCACACCGCTCGCACGTGACGAAGCTCTGCGCAACTTACAAGGCCTCACCCCCGGTGCGCAGATGCAACTCAATGTGCAAGGCGATCGCGTGACAGTGCAGCTCAATGCCGTACCCGCTGCCACCTTGGCCAATTGGTTGGCCCAAGCGCGCAACCAAGCCCAAGCTTTACCGGTGGAAGCGCACTTAACGCGCAGCAACACAGGCATGACATGGGACGGAAACCTGGTGTTGAGCCTACCCACCCGTGGCGCGACGACCAACTGACACACGCGCCACAGACGAACACCAGCCATGCAACGCCATCCAAGCCCCACGCCACACACCAGCACACGCTGGGGGTGGACCGGCGCAAGCATTGGCTTGGCATTGGCGTTCATCACCCAAGCTCCCGCGCATTGGTTGACGCACGCGATTGAGCAAGCCAGCGGTGAACGGGTATTGCTGCCTGATGCGCAAGGCACCGTGTGGAACGGCTCGGCGCAGTGGGTGCTTAATGAAGGCCCACTCAACACCTCCACCACGCCCAACACGACACGGCCGGCCAGCACCACCACGCTCCCCACCCGCGTGACATGGCAGATTGCCCCCCTCATCGATTGGGCCAACCTTCGCCTCAACCTCAGCACCTCCGTGGCCTCTGCATGTTGCACATCACAGCCCGTGCGTGTGGACATCTCGCCCATGTGGCGCGGCCTGCGTGTGCAGGTGAGCGACCACACATCCAACTGGCCTGCCAGCTGGCTGGTGGGCTTGGGCGCACCTTGGAACACCGTGCAGCCCGAAGGCCAAATGCATTTCAGCACCACGCAGCTGCAATGGACGCAACAAGCAGGTCAAGAGACATTGCTTGGTCAAGCAGAACTGCAAATGCAGCATTTCTCCACACGCCTGTCCACGCTGCGCCCCTTGGGCAGCTACCGAGTGCGTGTGCAGGGCGGCGACACCGTGGCGCTGACACTGGACACACTTGAAGGCAGCTTGCTATTGCAAGGCACAGGGCAACTGCTGAATGGGCGCGTGCAATTCAACGGTGAGGCAACAGCCGCACCCGACGCCCAAGAAGCGCTCTCTAATTTATTGAACATCCTTGGCCAACGCCAAGGCGCCAAGTCGATTTTGAAAATGGGTTAACGCGTATGGCTAAGCAACACAGTGTTTTTCATCCCTCAGCTTTGGCGCTTGCCGTTGGTCTGAGTTTGGCACCTGCGCTCATCGGCTTGTCGCTGACGCACGCTGCGCCACCGGCTAAGAAATCCACCTCACAAGGGCAGTCCGCACAGCAGCCCATCACCCTCAACTTTGTGAATGCAGAAATCGAGTCTGTCGCTCGCACACTAGCCACCCTGTCGAATCGCAACTTGGTGGTAGACCCGCGCGTCAAAGGCACGATCAACCTCACCACCGAGTTGCCTGTGTCACCCAACGAAGCTTGGAGCCAGTTCTTAGCTGCTTTGCGCTTGCAAGGCTTTGCCATGGTCGAGACCAAAGGTCTGTACAAAATCGTCCCCGAAGCCGATGCCAAGCTGCAAGGCGGCAATGTGCAAGAAATCTACAAGGGCAATGGCGGCTCGGGCAGCGGTCAAATCGTCACGCACATCTTCAAACTCAACTTTGAGCAAGCCAACAACTTGGTGCCTGTGTTGCGCCCGCTGATTAGCCCCAACAACACCATCAACGTCAACCCCGGCAACAACTCGATCATCATCACCGACTACGCCGACAACCTGCAGCGCATGGCCCGCATCATTGCCACGCTGGATGTCTCCAACGCCAGCGATGTGGAAGTGATTCAACTCAAGCACGCCATCGCAGTGGACTTGGCCCCACTGGTGTTGCGCTTGGTCGAGTCGGGCAGCAGCATTGCACAAGCAGCAGCCACACCAGGCCAAAGCGGAGCCGAATACAAAACCACACTCTTGGCTGAGCCTCGCAGCAACACCTTAATCTTGCGCGCAGCCAACCCTGCACGCGTGGCTTTGGTCAAATCATTGGTGGCCAAGCTAGACCAACCCGGTGGAAGCAACCCCAGCGGCAACATCCATGTGGTGTATTTGAAAAATGCAGATGCCACCAAACTGGCCACCACCCTTCGTGCGGCCGTGAGCGGGCAAGCTACGGGGGCAACCGGCATAACAAACGCTGCAAACACAGCCGCATCACCCACCACGTCACCATTGACAAACAACGCTGTCGCCACTGGCAGCACACTCGGCAGTACCAACGCATCCAGCGGCTCTGCCACTGGCGGTCAAATCCAAGCGGATACAGCCACCAACTCCCTCATCATCACGGCACCCGAGCCACAATACCGCCAACTCCGCGCCGTGATTGACATGCTTGACCAACGTCGCGCACAGGTGATGGTGGAAAGTTTGATTGCCGAGGTGAACGCCGACAGAGCAGCCCAAATGGGCATCCAGTGGCAAACCACCTCTGGCTCAAATGGCGGCACAGTGGGCATCATTGGCACCAACTTCAACAACAACTTGGCGACGTCCATTGGCGGCGGCAACATCATTGGCGCAGCCGGTGGCGCAGGAACTGCACTCACCACACTGGGCAATGGTTTGAACATCGGCTCGGCACGACAAATCAATGGCACCTATGTGCTCAGCAGCTTAGCCACCTTCTTGCAACAAAACGGCCAGGGCAATGTACTGTCTACACCCACGTTGCTGACACTGGACAACGAAGAGGCCAAGATCGTCGTGGGTCAAAACGTGCCCTTTGTGACAGGTCAATACACCAACAACAACACGACCAACGGCTCGGTCAACCCCTTCCAAACCGTGGAACGTAAAGACGTGGGCTTGACACTGAAGGTCAAGCCACAAATCAGCGAGACCGGCACAGTCAAGCTCACCATCTTCCAAGAAGTCTCTAGCGTGGTGCCCAACTCAGTTGGTTCAACCACGGGTTTGATCACTAACAAACGCAGCATCGAATCCAATGTGTTGGTCGACGATGGTTCCATCATCGTGCTAGGCGGTTTGCTGTCTGACGAATACTCAGGCGCGGGCAGCCAAGTGCCATTGTTTGGCGATATTCCTCTGATCGGCTGGCTGTTCAAAAGCGAAAGCCGCAGCCGCACCAAGAAAAATTTGATGGTTTTCTTACGCCCTGTGGTCGTGCGTGATGCCGCAGCGTCTGATGCACTGAGCAACAATCGCTACCAACAAATGATGGGTATGCAACAAGCCGCACAACCCGGCTTCAACCCTGTTTTGGGTTCTGGCAATTCACCCGTATTGCCACCAGCACCAGAGCCCAAACCCAAAGAAGCACCGAAGGCATCAGACGACAACAAGGCCGACACACCTCAGTCTGCCGTGCCCACGGCCACGCCAGCTCAATAAGCCATGCGCCGCCCGCTCCCCTACGCCTTTGCCCGCACCCACCAGCTGTTGCTGGAGGACGATGGCCACACGCTCACGCTGTGGCACAGCGACGCACCCGACCTGAGCGCGTGGAGCGAAGTCACGCGTCGTCACGCCGTGCAGTCGTTTGAATACACCGACAAAGCCACATTGGCCAAACGCATCAGCGAAGCCTACGCACAAGCCGACAGCAACGCTGCCGCCGTGGTGAGCGAAGTCGAGAGCGACGCCGACCTCACCCGCATGATGCAAGAGCTGCCCGCCGTTGAAGACTTGCTCGAAGCCGCTGACGACGCGCCCATCATCCGCATGCTCAACGCCTTGCTCACACAAGCTGCTCGCGATGGCGCAAGCGACATTCACATCGAGCCTTACGAGCGGCATAGCAGCGTACGTTTCCGCGTTGATGGCACGCTACGCGAAGTGGTGCAGCCCAACCGCGCCTTGCATGCCGCCCTCATCTCACGCTTGAAGATCATGGCCGAGCTGGACATTGCCGAAAAGCGTTTGCCACAAGACGGCCGCATTTCGCTGCGTCTCGGCCAACGCGCGATTCACGTGCGCGTGTCTACCCTGCCCAGCGCGCACGGCGAACGCGCCGTCCTGCGCTTGCTCGACAAGACAGAAAGCAAACTCACGCTGCAAGCCGTGGGCATGGCAGGCGACACCCTGCGCCGCTTTGAAGCACTGGTGCATCAGCCACACGGCATCATCTTGGTCACCGGCCCCACGGGCTCAGGCAAAACCACCACGCTGTACGCTGCGTTGCAGGGGCTTGACGCCACACGCAACAACATCATGACGGTGGAAGACCCGATTGAATATGAACTCGCAGGCGTGGGCCAAACGCAGGTGAACCCAAAGATTGATTTGGACTTTGCCAAGGCCCTGCGCGCCATCCTGCGCCAAGACCCCGACATCATCATGATTGGTGAGATTCGCGACTTTGAGACCGCGCAAATCGCCATTCAGGCCTCGCTCACCGGCCACTTGGTGCTGGCCACGCTGCACACCAACGACGCGGCCAGCGCCATCACCCGCTTGACCGACATGGGCGTGGAGCCCTTCTTGCTCAGCTCGTCGCTCTTGGGCGTGCTGGCCCAGCGTCTGTTGCGCAAGACCTGCACACACTGTGGCGGCAAGGGTTGCGACGCATGCGGCCAAAGCGGCTACCAAGGCCGCACCGGCATTTTTGAATTGCTCACCACCAACGATGACATCCGCGCCCTCATCCACAACCAAGCCAGCGAAGCACAGCTGCGCGATGCCGCGCTGCGTAACGGCATGACGCTGATGCGTGATGATGGCGAACGCTTGGTGCGTCACGGCATCTCTACACGCGAAGAGCTGATTCGCGTGACACGTGATTAATTCTTAATTTCAAATATTGAAATCTTTTGTTTCTTTTTAATCGTTACAGTTTGAATGCTTTTGATTTAATTCATAAGCACTTTCTTCCCGCTGTTATGACTTTGATTAGAAAGAAACATCATGCAACTTCACCACCGCTTTAAATACCTTCTCACGGCCTCTAGCGTAGCCATATTGGCTGCTTGTGGGGGGGGAGGGGGGACAACATCTAGCGCTCTCACCACCCCCTCCTTGACTGGTACAGCAGCCGTCGGTGCACCTTTGCCTGGCGCTGTCGTCACATTGAAAGACGCCACAGGCAAAACCTTGACACAAACTGCTGACGCCAACGGGGCCTATACCTTTGCTGATGTATCTGGCATGACCGCCCCCTTGATGCTGCAAGCCACAGGCACCGCAGGCGGGACCAGCTACACACTGCATAGCTTGCTTGAAAAAGTGCCAGACGCAGGGGTAAGTGGTGTGGTCAACGTCACCCCAGCCACAGATGCAGCCACGGCACAAGCTGTCGGCAAAGACCCTGCAACCGTGTTTGCTGACCCAACACAAATCAAGGCCGTCGACACCACCAAGTTGGCCGACGCCAAAGCCCGTTTGAACGCAGCACTCAAAGACGTGCTCACCGCCTTGGGCCAAGACCCCACCAAAGTGGATTTGTTCACCACCAAATTCGCCGCAGACAACACTGGGCTGGATAAATTGCTCGACTTGGTACAAATCAGCAGCAGCACAAGCACCAATGGCCAAGACCTGAAAGTCACTGACAAGAACACCCAGGTGACCAAAACCGTCGATGCCAACACCGCTGCCAAAGACGTATCAGCGCTGCCTAAACCTGACGACAGCACCCTCAAGCTCGACACATCGGGGATCAAAACCTCGTTGGCGGCATTCAACAAGTTAACAAGCACAGTCGCGGACATTCAATCGGCTGCAATGAAGGACCTTTTTGACACAAACTACTTGGAAGAAGGGCTGACTCGGGACGACCAAATTGCAGACATTGCCCAAAACGCGGTCGGAATGTCTTTCACCGACTATGTGCTCAATGGTTGCGATGGCACCACCAAAGTCTGTCGCGGGCAAGCATCTATCAAACTCCAGGACGGAACCACCGATGTGTTTGCATTGCCCATGAAGCAAGGCGACGATGGCAAGTGGCGCGCTTACGGCGAGCAAAGTCCATTCAGGTTTGAACTCAAACCCGTGGCCTTTCAACAAAACTATGTGGGCAGCAACGCCCCCTCCGCCACGGTACAAATGGGCTTTAACTTCTGGTTCACAGGCACGAAAGGCAACAGCAGCACACGTCTGTACAAAAGTGCACGGCTCTACACCAGCTGGGACGATGGCGTAACGTGGAACCTATCGGCCAGCTTGAAAGAAAACACATCATGTAATGGCAATAATTGGTTACCGTTGGCTGCCACTAGCACCAGCACGTCATGCAGTAACTTTGTCACGGTCAGTAACACCACCACCATTGCCGGCAGCAATGAAGCTCAAGAAGCTGGCAAGAAATGGTTCAAGATCGTGGCTTATCCCAACGCAGATTACACAGGCACAACTGTGGAATACAAGCTTCGCTCCATGCGCCCCTTGTTCACCACCGTCACCGCCGAGGCAGCCATCAAAGCGCGCAATCTGGGCATCACCACATCAGAGCTTGGAACCAATAGTGTGAGCTTCTTTGGCAATCCAAACAGCGTTCAAATCGGTGTCTTAAATGGCACAAGCTCTGGGCAGGCCAATTGGGATAGGACTTCCATTGTGCAAAGTCTCAAAGGCAAAGCCAGCACTTCTGCTGCAAGCACGCTATGTGGCACCGATACAAACTGCAACGAGCTCTTCGGAACCGGTGCCGTCATCAATCGAATTAACCTGAACGGCAGCGATCCCTTAGGTCGTGGCATTTGGGTGCAATGGATGACAGGTGGCGGCGGCTCATCCAGCCCATCCCCAAGTACACCTTAAAGCCCCGCTGCTAAGCTTGAATCAAACAAAACGCCCCGCAAGGGGCGTTTTGTTTAGAGGGTCACATCACATCCAGTAGCATTGACTCATGCCAGCCTACTCCTTCGAAGCCCTCGACCCCCAAGGCCAAACGCGCCGTGGTGTGCTGGAGGCCGATACCGCACGCACGGCACGTAGCCAATTGCGTGCGCAAGATTTGGTTCCCCTCAAGGTGGAGCCAGTGCAGCGCAGC
>JACCDR010161587.1_pt1 | contig 12327 bp, 13 predicted proteins | sample 7446431 | NCBI WGS metagenome assembly JACCDR01 (sample SAMN15323443, study PRJNA562643) | freshwater metagenome | isolation source: river surface water | place: USA:Blue River Watershed | collected 2017-08-17
CAGAAAGGACTAAAGGGAAACCCCAAAATAGCCGCTTCTAAAAATATTCAATATCATCCCACTATACCACAACTCAACTATCGAATTCTTCCCAATTAAATGTGTAGTTTATTTTAAAACCGTTCCCAAGCCGAAAAGCTACTGCAAGCGTAGGGAAACATTCTATAAACTTAAACAATAAGAAATGAAACGCTTAATAACAATTTTAACAATAGGATTTTGGGCGACACTTGTTAGTTGCGGACAGAACAATTCAAAAAATACAGCTTCTGAAAACACAACTCCTCAACCAATAACAAAACCTGTTGAAAATATTTCAGCCACAAAAGAACAATTAGAAAGACGAGCCAAATCGGAAAAGTATTGTAAAAGTAAAAATGTTCCTGTCTATAAAAACCCTAACTCACTATTTGTTGATACCGATGAAAAAGTTAGTATTAGGACACAAGATGAAGTTGTGGACAGAGCTTTGGCACTTTTTTATATAGGTTTAAAAAGTGAAGGACTTGAGCAAGTACATTTGGACAAAATGGACAAGGATTTTGGCATTATGGCAAAGTTGACACCTAACGAAAAAGCCTATGCCAATGCCAAACAGCCAACAGAACAACAAAAAGTAGATGCAAATTGGAGATATGAGAGTTTGCACGTTTTACTTTGGGCATTAGGGTACATTGACAAACTAAATTATCCAGACCAAATGTGTAACGTTGCAGACGATGTTAAAATAATATACGAACTCAAAGAACAGGGTTTTAGACAAAAAGCTAAGCTGAGAAGTAAAAAAGAAATTCTTGACCAAGCAGATTTAATCCTGAGACTTGATTGGGCTTGTGTGAGTGCAAGAGTCAAGCACGAGCCAGCACCAGGTGGGCTAAATAGGAGTGTCGTTTTTGAAAGACATCACACTTTGAATTGGTTAATAAAGTATATGAACCAAATGTGGGACGATGTTTCAACTGACACATAAAAAAACACTGTCGCAGGTTTGAGCGAAGTGTACCTTATAACAAAGTATCCAGCCAGTTTGCAACAGGTGGTAGTGGGTAAATGTGGATATGTCCGCTTCCGTTGCTGTCAGGCATACATACTAAAATACCAACCCTACTACAAGCCTCAAATGGTAGGCACAATTTTAAAAGTAGAAATATTCTAACCCAAGCAAACCATTTCCGGCTTGCTTTTTTCGTATCTTTGCGAACGATTAAAAGCAACATTTTATGAGCAAAAAGCTAATTCGGTTTGATTGGGCAGTTAAAAAACTCCTTCGCAACAAGGCTAATTTTTTGATACTTGAAGGCTTTTTATCTGAACTTTTGTTTGAGGACATCAAAATCCAAAAGATTTTAGAGAGTGAAGGCAATCAGGAAACAGATGAGGACAAGTATAACCGAGTAGATATTCTGACGCAGAACTCAAAAAAAGAGTTGGTTATTATAGAAATTCAAAACACCTACGAAATAGATTATTTTCATAGAATGGCGTATGGTGCATCAAAAGCCTTGACAGAAAATCTGAGTTTAGGAGAAGCCTATTCCGAAATCAGGAAAGTAATTTCTATCAATATTGTTTATTTTGACCTCGGACAGGGAAAAGACTACATTTACAAAGGTACCACTACCTTTCAAGGCATACACGAAAAAGACCTTTTGCAGCTTTCCAACAAGCAAAAAGAAACGTTTACCAAGCAAAACGTATCTGACATTTTTCCAGAATATTACCTTATCAAGGTAAACCAATTCAATGATGTGGCAAAAGATACGTTGGACGAATGGATTTACTTTTTAAAAAATAGTGAGGTAAAAGACGAGTTTAAAGCCAAAGGCTTGGCAGAGGCGAAAGAGGTGCTGGATGTCATGCGTTTAGACAAAGAACAGCAGTATGGGTATAATCGATATCTAGACTACTTGCACGTCAAAGCAAGTGAGATCCTTTCTTTGCAAATAGAAGCCGAGGAAAAGGTGCGACAAAATGAAAAAATCGAAATAGCAAAGAGTTTGCTGCAAACTTCCTTATCAAACCAGGAAATTGCAAAACATACCAAACTGACGATTGAACAAATAGAACAACTGCGGAACGAAAAAACGTAAAAACTGTACCTGACAGTGCTCTCCACTGTTGCCAGTTTGAGCGAAGCGTAATTTGTGATAAGGTATCTCAGACTACAGGACAAATTTAAAACCCGTCCAAAATAATGCGTCATTGCGAGCCTGCGAAGCAATCTGCTAGGCACAGGCTCGGCAAAAAGCATCTATCCAAAGGCTTGGTTCGGAGAAAAAATCCACTGAAACCGAGCCTGTAATCTCAGCAGATTGCTTCGCTCCGCTCGCAATGACGCTGGTTTTTTTAATTTGTCCAGTAGTCTGACAGGTTTTATGTCAGACAGGGTGATGTGAAAACTTGAGGCTTTGTCTTCCCGCAGGTATCTTCGCGCAAGAACGACGGCCGCTGTTCTTGTGCGAAGATACCTGCGGGAAGACAGGAAAAACAATGAAAGATACCTGATTCAGCAGTTTCTAATCCTAAGTTCACATTAAAATCTAGTGTATAAAACAATAGAATATACATTCGTAGGGAAGAAGGAATTATTAGATTTGGTAAAACCTCATTTAAAAGGATATTGCATAAAATCTATTCTGGATGTTGAAAATTGGATTGCTACGAGTAAACAAAGGCCAGATTCTAATTCAGAAATCACAGCAACTTTTGTGATTGATTTAGAGTATAGTTTATTAATAAATGATAGACATTCTGAACATGTAGTTTGTGCAAATGGGAAAAATGTTTTATCGGCAGGTGAGATAACATTTGAGATTACTAAAAATAAGTCAATTAGTATTAGCCAGATAACCAATCAATCAACAGGCTATTGTCCCTCGCCCAAATCATGGGCTGCGGTTTCTGAATCATTGGAAAAAATAGGTATTGATTATCCTGACTATTTTACAACCGTATTTGAATTTAGAATTTGTGAACGTTGTGGCTGGATAAACCTGATTAAAGATAATTACTTTGTTTGCGAGAATAGTGAATGCCAAAACGTCTTACCTGAAAATGAACTCCCACTGTCGCAGGTTTAGCGAAGCGTACCTTGTGACAAGGCATCGAGCCAGTTTGTAACTGGCGGTAGGGAGATATAACATGATTGGCTTTTTTGCTTGGAAAGCAATCTGATGCTGACAATGTGGATATGAACGTATACTTCCGGAAAACAGATTTAAATGAAAGAACTCATCATTATAGCAGGAGCAAACGGTTCTGGAAAAACAACTTTTTCAAAGCAGATACTGGCAGAGACAGGCTTTGCGTTCCTTAATGCAGATGAAATCAAAAAGGAACTATCTGTTTCTAAATTGCAAGCAGGCAAAGAGTTTTTCAAACGACTGGATACGTTTATAGAAACGGAAACAAGTTTTGTGCTGGAAAGTACTTTATCGGGTATCTATCTTGAAAAAGCGATTGAAAAAGCAAAACAACAAGGCTATGTTGTCCGAATTGTGTATGTATTTTTGAAAAGTCCCAATGATTGCATACAAAGGATACGACTGCGTGTGAAACTGGGTGGACATTTTGTGCCTGATGAAGACGTAATTCGTAGGTGTTATCGTAGCAAAGCCAATTTTTGGACTATGTACAGGAAATCGGCAGAAAGTTGGGTAATGATTTATAACTCAGCAGACGAAGAACCTCAACGAGTGGCTATCGGAACAGGTGAAAACTTTGTGGTAGAACTGGAAACTTTATTTAATGACTTTTTAAACGATCTTGAAAAATGAGAGTACAGAAGTTAGACAATCTTTCGGCGTATCAAACAGCCTCCTATTTTATTAATCTTTTCAGCAAGGCAGTAACAGAGGCAAAGGAAATCAACCGCAAAAATGGTTTGCCCAACGACTTCGTAGTGAATGGCAAGCGTTTCTATGAATTGCCAAACGGAGAAATTGTAACAGAAAACCCGTTGGTAAACGATAAGATGAAAGAATAAAAACAGCCCACACTGTTGCAAGTGTGAGCGAAGCATCTAGCCAGTTTGTAACTGTTGGTAGTGGGTAAATGTGGATAGATCCGCTTCAGTTGCTGTCAGGCAGAACTACTAAACTAACGTGCGTTTCGGATAAGAATGGATTGACAATGCTGCGTATAAATAGTTACACATCCACAAAAACCATGTAGGGGCGGATAATATCCGCCCATGCGTCCAGCACAGACATATCTGGCCTGTACAATCTGCTCAGGACACGCCCATCTGACACCTGCCAGACGGGAAGGTTTTACAAGTCAGAAGCTTGGAATGGAAACACCCAAGCTGATATGATCTGCCCCTACATATCTACGATTTATCCTAAAATACTAGCCCTGCGGCAAGCCTCAAACGTAGGCACAATTTTAAAAACAGAAATATTATAATCCAGACAAACCATTTCCGGCTTGCTCTTTTCTTATCTTTGCAAAAGGATACAAGCCACAGGCTATAGCTAAAAAACTGATTTAGTTTGATTAGACATGTCCCTCACGGTCGTACGTTTAGCGAAGCGTACCTAGTAACGGGTCATTTAACCAGTTTGTAACTGACAATATAGCCATAGACCAAACCATGAACGTACATCATTTGAGAAATGCAACGCTGGTACTGGAAACAGGAGATAAGGTAATCTTAGTGGATCCTATGCTGGGAAAAAAAGGAACAGCCGCTCCAACGTTTACGTTTTTCCGGTTTAAACCCCAACGCAATCCTATTGTAGATTTACCTGCTCATGCTATGCATCTGGTTGAAAAAACAACGCATTGCTTATTGACACATCTACATCCAGACCATTTGGACAAGGAGGCAGAGAATTTTCTCCGTTCCAGACAAATACCTGTTATTTGTAGCATAAAAGACGAACACAGGGTAAGAAAAAAAGGTCTGTATGTTTCTCAAACCGTTGCGTATTGGACAGAAATTCCTTTTTTAGGCGGAACTATTCAAGGTATCCCTGCTGTTCACGGATACGGATTTGTGGCTAAACCGATGGGACATGTTATGGGTTTTTACATAACTTTACCCAATGAAAAATCAATTTATATAAGTGCAGACACTATTTACACAGAAGATGTACATACGGCATTGACCCAATTAAAGCCTGACATTGCCGTTGTGGCTTGCGGAACGGCACAATTGGATATCTTTCAGCCTTTATTAATGCGAATGGACGACATTTTGAAATTTGTAAAAAATGCCCCCAACCAAATACTTGCCAATCATTTAGAAGCGGTAAACCATTGTCCAACCACACGAAATCAATTAAAGAACGAAGTTTCAAAGCTGGGGTTTTCTGACAAAGTTTTTATCCCGGATGACGGAGAAAGCATAACATACTAATCAAACTACTGCCCCCATCACCCATATGAATATCGTTGGTGGGAAGTTAACAGCCAACAAATTTTGCTTATAGGTTTACTAAAATGTCTAAATATAAATAAATAAACATCGTATATGGGAGAGAAAAATTTTGGGATACTGGCATCCGTTGATTGGAACTCCAATCAATGGAAAGATTTGCCAACTACGATGGATTTAGCAAATTCAAACTTTGGATACGTGGTTGATAATGGAATAACTTTTACATCCTTCAATTTTGCACAAGATACCTATCCTGCCGACGAAAAGGGCTTTTATAGGGGTTTGCTTCCACAATTGTGGTCACGCATGCCTGACAAAGAGAAGTCGCAGGATATAGAAGTTGTATTTATTAAATCTCAAAACTGGGAAGACAAGCAAACCTATATAGTTGGTTTTTATGCCTTTCCCGTCTTCGAAAGAACCAGAAGACCATCCCCAGTAGACTCTTTTCCTTCAGATTTTGAATCTAACATTAAAGCTTTTCCGAAAGACATTCATCTGCTGGATACCTATATCAACCTAACTGCCCATCCAGATCTGAAAAAATTTCTACCCAAAGGCAAAGAACTTGGGAAACAGGGGTATAATTATCTTACAAGAGAAAATGTTTTTAAGCTACTTGATGCAATGACCGCCTCAAATCCTTCGGACAGAAAACTTAGTGGAATAAAATATAGATTACTTATGTCTATAGACAAAAAGAAATGATATTAGGACTTACGCAACATACACAGGGCTTTACCCTTTTCACAGGGCTATCCCCTGTGCTGATGGATGTCGCCCTTTCAGGGCTTGAAGTAGAGTAGTTTGCGTAAGTCCTAGATATTTTGAACTAGTACCAACCTGCACCCTCCACGGTCGAATGTTTGAGTGAAGCATACCTTGTGACAAGCCATATTTGGCGGTGGTGAGTGTTGGGGGGAATGTGCATGAGTGGCGTTTATTTATATTTGGAAGTATAGACGTAGATCGGGGGCAGTACTTGCGTTTATTTTATGTGTAATTATAAACGACCAAAACCGACCAACAATAATTGAAATGGAGCTAAAGACAAAATACTTAGACAAGCTGAAAAATGAACAAATTTTAGCTGACTTCTACACCGATAATTATAACGAATCAGATTATGGCTTTGTAGTTGACTATAATGATGATTATTTACTCATTGAAAGGTTTGACGAGGAATGTAATTATGAAGGCTTGACAATTTTTTTACGACACAATATTTCAAGAATCAGGTGGTCTGGAAATGACATAGAAAGTGTTTCAAAACTTATAGACTCTTCAAAACGACAAAGTGAAAAAATAAATATCGACCTGACTTCAACGCAGACTATATTACAAAGTGTAAACAAAACATTTAACCATTTGACAGTTCACATACAAGACATTGACAAAAGCGTTTGCTTCATTGGACAAATTCACGAAATAGACGATAACTCAATTGTAATCCACGAATTTGGAACTAAATCTTCGTTAGATAGAAAATTTATTCTACTTGGACTTGACGACATAACTAGAATTGACGCAGGTGGACAATACGAAAACAACCTGAAAAGACTATTTAACCAGTGAAAATTGTGCAACCGAATGCTAATAGAAAAATATAGATCATCTTGGATTAAAGATTTTGAGGACTTAAAACGTGAAATCGAAAATGGGCTTCACGGACTCGATTTTACTATTGAACACGTTGGAAGTACATCGGTTCCAAATTTGGATGCAAAACCGATAATCGACATTGATATTATTTATTCTAAACAACCAGACTTTGAAAAAATAAAGTTTGGGCTTGAAAAAATAGGATATTATCATAATGGAAATCAAGGTATTGAAGACAGGGAAGTGTTTAAAAGAAATAATAAATTGACAAATAAAATATTAGACACCATAACACATCACCTTTACGTTTGCCCAACTGACAGTGAAGCATTAGAAAGACACATTTTATCTCGGAACTTTTTAAGGAAAAATGAGTGGGCTAGGATAATATATCAGAAAATGAAATACGAATTAGCCGAAAAAGCTAACCAGGACAGAAAAAAATATGCTGAACTGAAAGAACAGAATGTGAATGATTTTATTGATTCAATGATCGAAAAAGAGAAAAACGAACGTACAACATCGGGTTTGTGCGGGTGATGTGCTTCTATGACAGTCTTGTGCAAGGTTCAAGTTCGGTTTTTCATTTGAATATTTGTGCTAAAAATCTGCCACTACCCCAAGCCACAACCATTAGGTGTAATGCTACCCGCAACCGTGCAAACATCAAAAAATAGAAAAAATGCAACTTTTGACAAATGAAAAATTTGTTTCCTTTTTACACGATTGGACACTTTATTAACGAACCAACAAATCGAACTGAATTTGAAATTATGCGGTTTGACGAAATGGAAGAGCCGAATGTGGACGATATTCACAAACATACTTTTTACGAAATTCTTTGGACAGAAAAAGGGATTAGCAAACAGACTATTGATTACAAAGAATACGAAGTTTTACCAAATAGTTTATTTTTTATTTCGCCAAACCAAGTTCATCAATTTGAAGAATGGAAACCGTTGGAAGGTGGTACAATTTTGTTTACAGAAGATTTCTTTTTGCTCAACCACAACAACAAGGACAAACTTTTTGAATTGAGTTTTTTGGATAACTTTTACGCAAACCCTTGTATTCAGTTAGATAAGAGAAACTTTGCAGACATCAAACAAACCATTGACTTAATAAACAATGAACAAAAAAGAATAGACAAAAGTCAAACAATTACACAATCATTGCTACATATCTTGTTGGCACAAGTTCAGCGTTGTATCGACAATGAAACTGAAAAACCAGTTTCAAAGAAATATTTAATTTTATTCAAACAGTTTAAAAGCCTCCTGGACAAACATTTTGCTGAAAACAAAACGACTTCATTTTTTGCTCAACAACTACACATTACAGCCCATCATTTAAACCTAATCACAAAAGAAGTAACAGGAAAAACAGCGAGTGAAGTAATTAGAGCAAGAAGTGTTTTAGAAGCCAAACGGCTCTTAACATTTACAGAAAAAACGAGATTACAGGCTCGGTTTTGGTGGCTCATAGTCCTGTGGAGAGAGACTTTTTTACCGAGCCGTTCATCTTTGGGATTGCTTCAAAGGCCCACAATCATGCACATGAGTGGCTTTTCTCAATTTGTCCAGTAGTTTGTGAAACATAATTAAACAATATGTCCAACCTATATCTATTTTTTTTTAGTGCGTTAGGAGCTTTTAATGGATTACTGCTGTCTGGTTATTTTGCCTATAATGCTAAAAAGAAGATTTTTTCAAATTATTTCTTATCACTTCTTTTTTTGGTATTAAGTATTCGGGTTATAAAATCGGTGTTTTTCTACTTTAATCCAGATTTGTCGAATATTTTCATTCAAATAGGTCTTTCCGCATGCATACTTATTGGTCCATTTCTTTATCTGTTTTTAAGATCAAATTCAGATACTAAAAAATCAAATGGGCTTATTCATACTTTACCGTATATAATTGGTATAACTATCATAGGTACTTTGTATCCCTATGTTGATCATGTTGGGGTTTGGACTACATGGATTGTAACGGCCATTTATTGGCAGTGGTTCATTTATACTGCTGTTTCTTTTAAATACATCCAACCGATTTTTAAAAAACTAACAATCAAGGAAAGCTTAAAGAAAATAGATATTTGGCACCTGAGTATTTATTTAGGAGTATCCATTATTTGGTTGGCATATTATGTAGCAGCTTACACATCTTATATTGTTGGGGCATTATCATTCACGTTTATTTTATACTTAATAGTTTTGCTCTTGATTTTTAGGAGTCGCACAGAATCCACTTTTTTTGAGGAAAAAGAGAAGTACAAAAACAAAGAAATGGATAAGGATACTGAAAATTTAATTGGTCAACGTCTTTCCATTATTGTTAAAAACGAATTGTACTTAAAGGCAAATTTCACACTGGATGAGGCCGCCAAAGAAATGAATGTATCAAAACACCTATTATCACAATATCTGAATGTGACACTTGGCAAATCATTCTCCAATTTCATTAACGAGTATAGGATTGAAAAAGCAAGAGAGTTATTGGCTACAGAAAGCAACCTGACCATCGAAGGTATAGGCTATGATAGTGGCTTTAGCTCGAAATCAACTTTTTTCACCACCTTTAAAAAAATCACAGGAAAAACACCAACCGAGTACCAAAAAATGTCCATCAAATGAGTTCAATTTTATAATTTCGAACTCCTGTACCATAAAACAAGACTTCCAAGCCTTTTTCTCTCCACATATTTGCAGTGTTTTAAAAATCTAAAAACGTGTAAATATGTACAAAGAAATTTTAAAGTTTAGGTTGTTGCTATTGATTGGCACTTATTTTTGGGCATTCCCTACTTTCATTTTTTCACAAAACAAAATCCTATTTGTAGTTTCCAACCAAGACTATTATGGAACTACAGATATTAGAGCATCAAATCATTTTGGTGAGATTGTGGTACCATACGATGTATTCACAAAATCAGGGTTTACCGTAGAGTTTGTAAGTCCAAAAGGCGGAGCTGTTCCCATCGGCTATATCAATGCTTCGGATAGTATTCATAAAAAATACCTGTACAACAATTTTTTTATGAATAAACTCAAAAATACGATGAAGCCTATTGATGTTGTTGCTGAAAATTATAGTGCCATTTTTTATGGTGGAGGTGGTGCGGCTATGTTTGGTGTAGCAGAAAATGTGACCATTCAAAACCTTGCCAGGCAAATTTTCACAAACAACGGTGTTGTTTCGGCTATTTGCCACGGCACAGCAGGTTTGGCATATCTGAAAGATGAGGCAGGTAAATCACTTTATAGTGGTAAAAGAATAACAGGCTTTGCAGATAAATTTGAAGACAAAGCGGAGGAATATTATAAAACATTTCCTTTTGCCATTGACGAAGCCATACAAAAGAATGAAGGCAAATTTGTGCATGCTGATATATTAGGAGAGGGTTTTTATGTAGTAGATGGTCGGTTTGTTACGGGGCAAGACCCAAGTTCGGGGGCAAAGATGGCTGCCGAAATCATCACACTTATAGAAAAAAACAAATTTTCTATTCCACAAGAAACCCTAAAAAATTTGGATAAAGTATTCTCCGAATGGGACAATACGACGAATAAATTGGGTGTAGCGGGCGGTCTTCTAAAAGATGGTAAAGTTGTCTATTTAAAAGGTTTTGGAAGTGCTGACTTAAACCACGAAATCCCCGTTAATGAAGATACCAAATTTCAAATAGGGGCTATGGCTAAGCAATTTACAGCCTTTGCTATTTTACTATTAGAAGACCAAGGGAAATTGTCATTATCAGATGATGTACGAAAATATATTACAGGATTACCTGATTTTGGGCATAAAATTACCATCAAACATTTATTAAGTCAGTCCAGTGGTTTGCACGATTTTATGGCTTTAAAAGAAATTGCTGGCTGGAGAGAGAAAGATATTTTTACACAAAAAGACGCTTTGGATTTCATTTTCCAGCAAAAGAAATTGGATTACGAACCAGGAACAAAGTTTTCGCAGACTACATCAGGGTTTATTTTATTAGCTGAAGTAGTTAAGCAGGTTACTGGTCAGACACTTGCTGAATTTTCTCAAGAGCATATTTTTCAACCTTTGAAAATGAACAATACGCTCTTTTGTGATGATCATGAAATGATAATACCCAACGTAGCTATTTCGTATCAAACCACTAAAAACGGATTTAAGCATAACCCCATTAATTATTCCATTGTCGGAACTACCAATCTTTATACATCCGTAGCGGATATGAGCCGTTGGTACCTCAACTTTGAGAACCCAAAAGTCGGTAGCAAAAAATTGATAGAAAAGTTAAAGTCGCCAGTTACTCTAAATGATGGTAAAACTACATTTAAACCAACTTCAGGAAGGCTGATATATGGGCAACAGTACGAACACACAGAGCGGGGTCTGCCAAAGATTTGGACCTTTGGTTTAGAAGGAGGTTATGCGAGCAATATATTCATATTTCCCGGTCAAAAAGTGACTTCTTTTGTTATTGGAAACAATATAAGATATAACGGTGGTCTTGCTATGGATATGGCTGAAGAAGTATTAGGAGTTGCTTTTCCAGAACCTGAAAACATTGACTTTACTAAAGTTAAAAGTATAAAGATGACACCCCAGCAATTAGAAGCATTCAGTGGCTTTTATTGGGACAATGAAAGATCTGCAGTCCGAAGATTTTTTGTAAAAAATGATACGCTAATTTTCCAAAACTTGGCAATCGCTAATGAAATCAAATTAATACCAATTTCAGAAAATACTTTTCAACTTATGATTGAAGATGATACTGATAACACGGTAAAGTTTCGTAAAGAAGGTGATAAAATGAAAATGATTTATACCTATGGTAAAAGTGATGAATATGTATATGAAGCCTACAAACCAATAGTTTTATCTGTAACTGATTTAAGTGCATTTACTGGCACATTTTACAACAAAGAGTTAAAAGCATTATACACATTGTCTCAAAATGAAAAAGGCTTATTCACAAGTAATAAAAATCAACCAGTAATTAGCTTCACACCTGTTCAAACAGATTTATTTCTAATTAGTGTCCGAAGTTTTGGTGGTATTCGGTTTGTTCGTGATAAGCAACAAAAAATTATAGGATTTTATATAAATTCTGATAGGATTAAGAATTTATTTTTTGAAAAAATCTATAATTAACTTTTTTGGTTGTGATTCAAAATGTATGATAGATTTACAATCTGACTATCAGTAGTTTATGTGTGTAATTATTTTGTAACAGCTTAGCCATAGTTAAATACGATAGGCATTTGATTGAAGATGGAGATTAAATTTTGAAAGACATTCATCTTTTGTTTTCTAAGTGTAGAAACAAAAGCCTGAATACGAGCAAAGTTC
>JACCDR010018402.1_pt1 | contig 12324 bp, 12 predicted proteins | sample 7446431 | NCBI WGS metagenome assembly JACCDR01 (sample SAMN15323443, study PRJNA562643) | freshwater metagenome | isolation source: river surface water | place: USA:Blue River Watershed | collected 2017-08-17
CTGTCTATCAAACAGCTGATGGGCAAAGAATCTAGACTCGGTAGCTAACTCGAGGTGAAGCAGAAAACACACTGAATTCTTTGGCAGACGAAGCGTCATTTACATATACGTCGATAAAATTTGGCGTTAAGCTAGTCCTAAAACGAAGTTCTAAAGTGATTAAGCTGAATAGTGAATATACTAAATAGTGAAGACACAAAGAAATTAGAGAACTTGAAGAGGCTCTATGTAAAAGGGAGACTTGCTTCGACTTGTCTTTTTAAGAGAGAGCCAACAGATGCTCGGTTTGGTCAAAAACAAATGATAGCTTGCAGTTGCACTTTTATCAGGGCATGCAAGTCCTTGAAAGCTAAGTATTGAAGGAAACAACATGGTGGGGTGATTTATGAGTCGAAGAAAAAGAATTTTGGTCAGCATTGTACTCACACTTTGCTGTGTGGCGAGTGGATATGGATTTTATAAAGTGAACCCACATGATGTTTTCAACTCAGTTGTTTTTGGATTTGGACTTTTAGGGATCATGTTCAGTTTTTTACGAAATTCAAAAACGGAAGAAAACAAAAAGTAAAAGGCCCTTTAAAAAGAGGGGCCTTTTGATTGTGGTCTTATGTTTGACCTGGATAATCGATATAGCCTCTAGGTCCAGGAGTGTAAAATGTTGACTCGTCTGGTTCTTTAAATGGAATGTTTTTGGCAACACAAGCGACGAGGTCAGGATTGCTGACGTAGTGATGACCAAAGGCAACTACATCCACTTGTCTTTTTTCAATGGCTTCGTGTGCCTCTGCAGGAGTGTAGCCCATATTTCCAACTAGAATTCCTTGAAAGGCCTTTCTTGCAGGAGTAATAACGTCAGCTTTTTGGATTCCAAAGAAATCAGATCGCATGACATGAAGGTAGGCAATTTTTCTTTGATTCAACTGTTCTGCTGTGTATTGAGTCAGTCCCACAGGATCTGAGTCTTTCATGCTGTTGTAACTATTTAGTGGAGAAATTCGAACTCCAACTCGGCCAGCACCCCAAACACGAATCGCTGCCTCAGTCGCTTCTAACAATAATCGAGCTCTATTAGGCAATGAGCCGCCATAAGGACCCGAGCGTTTATTGGCTGAATCTCTTAAGAATTGATCAAGCAAATAGCCGTTAGCTCCGTGAACTTCGACGCCATCAAATCCTGCTGTCTTCGCATTTTGTGCGGCTTTACCAAAAGCGTCGATGATCCCAGGAATCTCGGCATCAGTAAGTGCGCGTGGAGTCACATGGCGAACCTTGCCCTGCGGTGTGTGAATATCTGAATCGATTGCAATAGCAGACGGTGCAACGGTTTGCTGTCCATTATTAAGATTAGGATGACAAGCCCTACCGCCATGCCAAATCTGTAAAAAGATCTTTCCACCATTGGCATGGACCGCATCGGTCACTTTTTTCCAGCCTTTGATTTGAGCTTCAGAATAGATTCCGGGCTCGGCAACAAAAGCAGAGTTGCCTTCTGTGATCATGGTCGCCTCTGCGACTATAAGGCCTGCGGAAGCTCTTTGTCCGTAGTACTCAGCCATCATATCATTGGGGATGTGATTTGCATCGGCGCGACTTCGAGTCAGCGGAGCCATAAAAATTCGGTTGCGCAAGTCAAGAGAGCCTACTGTCACAGGTGTCAGAAGATTATTCTTTGCCATGGTTGATCCTTTCGATTCCTGAAGAAAGCTAATTCTAGGTTTGAACTCTAACAGTTGTCATCTCAAAAAATGAGACGTCAAGATAACCTAACAATAGGACTATGTGTGGCGGTTGGGGCTGGCTCAATTTAATGGTGGCAAAGCATACGCTTTCGCCACCATCGAGATGTTTACTGTCCCTGCCCAAGCGAATATCCCTTTTCGCCATCAAACAAGTAAAGATTCTCTGTTTTAATCACATCGAGATTGGTTTGGCTTAGCTCTCGCATGAGCATCCACAAGACTCCGTGGTTGCTGACCCCGCCGTCTTTAGTGACCAAGCGACAGCGCCAGTGATCAGTTTTAAAGGTTTCCTTCATACCCTGTGGATAGACCTTTACTCCGCGATTCGTGATCATCTGAAGGTTGAGCGGCAGATTTTGAATTGCCGAATTGAGTCGCATTGCTAAGAGGTCAGCACTGCGGTTGTCTTCTTGGATGAACACATCGACTCCAACCAGTTCTTTCTTGCTCACATGCGCATTCTTCTTTTCATATTTGAGATTCAACGGCGCTTCGTCAGAATACTGTGCCCTTTGCAGGATTAAAGGTTCCTCGCCCAAGCGTTTCGAGACAGCCATTGCAAATTCTTTGGTTCCCACTCTTTGTTTGCTGACAGTCTCTCGAAATAAATCATAAGTGTGAATGCCGTCTTCCATGGTTTTTAGCCAAGCATTGTGAATTTTTTGTGCAGTCTTACCCTGTCCCATGTGAACAAGCATCTGAACTGCTGCTAACAATAGACCACTTGGATTAGCGAGATTTTGATTTGCTCTTCTGGGCGCTGAGCCGTGAATGGCTTCAAACATCGCACAGTTTTCGCCAATATTCGAAGAGCCCGCAAGGCCTACAGATCCAGCAATTTGAGCTGAGACGTCACTTAAGATGTCCCCGTATAGATTAGGCATAAGAATGACGTCAAAGACTTCGGGTGTGTCAGCCATCTTGGCCGCTCCGATATCGACAATCCAATGCTCTTTTTCAATGCAAGGATATTCTGCCCCAATTTCGTCAAAGACCTTGTGAAAGAGACCATCTGTCATTTTCATGATATTGTCTTTTGTAAAACAAGTGACCTTTTTGCGTCCCGCCCTTTGCGCATATTCGAATGCATAGCGCGCAATTTTTTCGCATCCGGGACGAGAGATGATTTTTAGGCATTGATAGACCTCATCAGTCTGACGGTGTTCGATGCCAGCATAGAGGTCTTCCTCGTTTTCTCGGATGATGACGAGATCCATCTTGGGGTGCTTGGTTTTAACAAATGGTGAATAAGATCTACAAGGGCGTACGTTTGCATACAGCCCCAATGTTTTTCTGACTGTCACATTCAAACTTTTAAAACCACCACCCTGGGGGGTTGTGATTGGAGCCTTTAGGAAGATCTTATTGTCGATCAGTTTATTCCAGGAGGACTCCTCGATTCCGGCATTAAGTCCTCGACTGTAGACCTTTTCTCCGATTTCGATTGTATCGTAAGCAATATCAGCTCCAGCGGCCTCTAAAATACTTAAGGTAGCTGCCATTATTTCGGGTCCAATGCCGTCGCCGTGGGCTACTGTAATTCTGGGTGTGGTCATAAATTGATCTCCTTTGTAGCCTCATTATCGCCAAATTCATGAACTATTAAAAATAGATAATATATTTGTATTACATCTAAAAAATAGATAACATGAGCTTATGCAGCGGTTAAACCACCACCATCTGTATGTTTTTTGGATGTTTGCAAAAACATCGAACTTTACGAAAGCAGCTGAGTCACTTTCTATTGCTCAATCGGCAGTGACATCGCAGGTTAGGCTTTTGGAAGAGGCTTTAGGTCTCAATCTGATTGATCGAACGAATCCGCGACGTCCACAAATCACTGAAGAAGGGCAGAGAGTCCTTGAGCATGCGGAAGCGATCTTCGAATCTAGTCGTGAACTCATCAACTGGGCCAGCAAGGGCTTATTGCCAAAGCGGCGATCTGTTCGTATCGGAGCTATTTCGGGACTTTCCAGAAACTTTCAATTTGAGTTTATAGAGCCCTTGATAAGGGATGTAGATGTCAAATTTGATATAACAACTGGTGATCAGGAAAACCTCATTCAAATGCTCAGCGAGCACCAGCTTGATGTTGTTCTGTCGTCTCGAAATGCAGATCCCAATCATAAGACTCAGCTACATTCACATGTCATAACTAAATCGCCTCTCCTTTTTGTAATTCAAAAAAATTGTGTTCCAAAAGGAAAGGTAGAACTGAGCGCTCTATTGCAAACACGTTCTCTTTTTATTCCCGGGCGTCACTTCGAGGCCAAACCAGAATTGGATGCCTATCTTGAAAAGTTTAAGAAAATTAGAATTGCAGGCGAAATCGATGACGTGGCACTGTTGAGAATCTTAGCGCTTCGATCGGGTGAAGTCGTAGTAATGCCCGAGATGGGTGTGCGGACAGATATTGAGGCCGGGAATGTGAAGTTACTCTCGAAGATGTCATCGGTCGAGCAACGCTTTTATGCAATCACAAGACAGAAGAAAGAACCAAACTCAGACATCCGCCTCCTTATTGGTAAGATGAAGCAGGAGTCTTAGGAAAGATCGATTGATAGCTTGGCACAGCTGAAGGGAGTTTGTTAAGACTAAAGATCTGTATTTACTTAGTTGATTGACGAGGCGCAAGTGCCTGAATGTAGGATTCTATATTACTTGGCAAAAACAGGAGGTAGTTTTGCGTACAAATTTTATTTTCATTTTTTCAGCATTAGTTTCTAGTTTCCAACTTGGCTGCTCATCTGGCGGGGACGGTAGCGCAGCAGTCACAAATCCAGTGCCAAGCTTGGTAACGATTGCAAAAGCGTCACTTCCATCGTCTCTTGAGTCATCTGCTGTCTCGTTAATGGCGAAGCCAAATAAAAAGATGAGCTTGTTTTCTGTCGACTCAAACTTGACAGAAGTAAAAGATCGATTGTTCAGTCCTGGTCCAACTGACTTTTTGTATCGGTTAAATTCTGTAGACACCCGGTTGGATGAAATTGCAACCAATCTTGCCAATTGTGAAAACACAGATACAACGACTTACAATCCTCCCGCATTTATCACTGGCTTGAGCTTTCCAATGGAATTTAGCTGCTCGACAACAATTGATGCAGCCTCCATGGGAATTAGCGACTTCAAAGTCTACTATGGGAAATCGGGCGACTATTGGTATCTTGCTGAGTTCCAAACAAATGCAAGCTTTGCCTCTGAAGATGCTGAGCCACCCTCAATGGTCGTTCTTTCAAAAGTGAGTGCCGACGGAACTAGTTTTGAAGTCTATCAGGTGAGCGTCGAACAAAAGTCCTCAACTGACTATGCAACTGTCATGCATATCTTGGCTGATAAGACTGCCAACACTTTTGAAATCTCGACCGCGTCTTCTGCAGATAGTACTCAAGTGTTGACTCCAGGAGCAAACTTCTCGGGTCTTGGCTGTGGGGTGCAAATGAGAACAGATAATAGCAAAGTTTATGCTTCAGGTATGTTTTCTCAAGCGGCATCGTGTCCTTCTTCAGCAACAGTTTGTGCGGCAGCATCTGATCTCAGCACCACGACAGGTTGTGGCGCATCGGTGACAAGCTTTGAAACAACTGCGATTGGAAGAAGTGATGTAAGTGGCAGTAATGCTAAATCAATGATCATTGATAGAACAGGCTTACCAAGTTTCTAGAAAGCTTAGTGCCCTCGAACAACGCCACCATCAATTAAAAAGCTTTGCCCTGTGATGTAACCTGCTCGGGGTGAAGCTAAAAATGTCGCTAGATCTGCGAGTTCTCGGGGATCACCAAGTCTTCCAGCTGGAACCATTTGTTTGATTCTTTCGTCAGTTAGCTTGAGCTCTTTCAAGCGGTCTGTGCTAGTATATCCCGGCAATAACAAATTTAGCGTAATTCCGAATGGAGCATATTCATTGGCAATAGACTTTGTGAGGCCCGCGAGTCCCGCTCGTAAACCGTTTGAGGTTGTCAGTCCGCTCAAAGGTTCTTTGGCCGCCAGCGAGGTGACTAGAAGAATACGTCCATAATTATTCTCCTTCATTTTTGGCAAGACGACTTTCAAGGATTCAACGACACTCATCCACAAATTTTGGAAGTCTTCGTGCCATTGAGCATCTGAAACGTCCGTGAAGCTTCCCTTGGCAGGCCCCCCTGTGTTGGTGATTAAGATATCCACGCCCCCCATTTTTATGAGGGCTTTTTCCATGACAGCTTTCGACTCTCCAGCTTTACTCAGATCACACGTGAAGAAATGCTGTGCACCGATCTCTTTTGCTGTTCGCTCAAGCTTATCCTGGCTGCGAGAGCAAATTCCAACAGTAGCGCCTTCTTGAACTAGAACTTCTGCAATGGCCTTTCCAATTCCTGTTGAGGCGCCCATTACCAATGCCTTTTTGTCCTTAAGCTGTAAATCCATTGTCGGTATCCTTTTTTAAATAAAGTCTTCTTTTGTCATGCCTAGCCAATTTAAGGCTGCTTTAGAAAATAACCACTCTTTTACTTCTGAATTGTTAGGGAAGGTCTCTTCAATCAGTTTACCAGGGATCTGTTCTCCCAATGGAAATGGATAGTCGGTGCCAAGGCAGATTTTTTCAGCACCTACAAGATCTACCAAATACTTGAGAGCTTTGGAGTCGTGAACTAAGCTGTCAAAATAAAAACGACCCAAATAATCTTTCGGTGGAATGGGATTGTCGATGGCACACAAATCAGGTCTTGAATCAAATCCATGCTGGATGCGACCGATCGTAAATGGAAAGGCGCCGCCACCATGGGCAAAAGCAACTCGAAGCTTAGGAAACTTTTCAAATACGCCACCAAAAATCATCGAACTGATCGCAAGGCTTGTTTCCATTGGCATGCCCACAAGCCAAGGAAGCCAGTACTTTTGCATTTTTTCTTGGCCACGCATATCCCAAGGATGCACAAAGAGCGGAGCATTCAAAGCCTCGCACGCTTCGTAAAATGGAAACAAGGATTGATCGGATAAATTCCAATCGTTCACATGCGAACCAATCTGGAATCCTTTAAAGCCTAACTCATTGATACATCTTTCGGCTTCTTTGACAGCAAGCTTAGAATCTTGCAGTGGAGCTGTTGCAAGACCGACAAAGCGTTTGGGACTTTCTTTCACTACTTGTGCTATGTGATCATTCAGGAACTTTGAAACTGTCAGACCGTCCTGGGCTTTGATCGCATAATTGAACATCGTTGGCACCGTCGAAAGAACTTGTACATGAACATGGTGTTGATTGCATTCTTCAATGCGAACTTGAGGATTGATGCAGTTTTGTTGAATACGACGAAAGAATTTTCCAGAGTCATCTACCATGTCGACGTCTGTGCAGCCTTGGCACTCCCGAAGCTGAATGAAACCGCCATAACCGAATATCTTCTTAAAGTCCGGAATCATGGGTGGAAGAATGTGGGTGTGGATATCGATTTTAAGCATTCTTCCACTTTCTTCCGTTGACGTGTCCGCACTTTTTGCATTGTGTGTGCTCGCTGTTGTAGTAGCGCTCAAAAACCTCAGGGAATTGAGTCTCAATATTTGTCAGTGCAAAAAACTCTTCGTAGAGTTTTTGACCGCAGTCCTCACAGTACCACTGTAGGCCGTCAATTTCACCCTGGCGGCGGCGGCGCTCAATAACGAGGCCTATGGATCCGGCCTCCCGCTGAGGGGAATGAGCTGTATTTGGAGGAAGAAGGAAGATGTCACCAGCATGAATATGAAGGTCTTCAAATTTTCCGTCCTTAGCAATTTTTAGATGCATATTTCCTTCAAGCTGATAGAAAAATTCTTCACTTTGATTGACGTGAAAATCTGTTCGCGCATTAGGACCTCCAACCACCATAACGATGAACTCGTGATCCTTCCAGACTACTTTGTTGCCAACAGGGGGTTTTAGAAGATGTCGGTTTTCTTCGATCCATTTTCTAAAATTAAAGGGCTTTTGCATCTTAGAGACCTTTCTTTGGATCCAAAACAGCGACACACTTGAGTTCAATAGCAATGGGAGTGGGCAGGGCATTTATTTCCAAAGTCGTTCGGCAAGGAGGGTTGGTTTTAAAGTATTCAGCCCACAATCGATTGTAAGTCGGAAAATCCGATTTCATGTTAGTTAAGTAGACGGTGACATCCACCAGATTTTCCCACTGAGAGCCCGAATCTTCGAGAATGGCTCGAACGTTTTTAAACACACTATGACACTGCTTTTCGATATCATATGACTTGATTGTTCCATCAGGATTAAGTTCCACACCGGGAATAACTTTAGTACCGCGCTCGCGGGGGCCAACGCCAGACAGAAACAGCAAATTTCCAACAACACGTGCGTGAGGGTAGTGACCCACTGGTTCAGGTGCCTTGTCTGAGTTTCGTGCTTCTGACATTGGTTTACTCCATTCCGACGCAAATGTTTTTGACTTCGCTCATAAATTCCAAGGCATGTTTGCCACCCTCCCGACCTACTCCAGACTCTTTGACTCCACCAAAAGGAGTGCGCAAGTCCCGGAGCAGCCAGGTATTGACCCAAACAATTCCGCTTTCGATCTTTTGCGAGATCCGATGGCCGCGCTTAAGATCTTGCGTCCATACACTGGCCGCCAACCCATAGTTTGTGGAGTTGACCATTTTTAAAACTTCTTCTTCGGTTTCAAAGGGTGTTAGCGTTGCAACTGGGCCGAAGATTTCTTCTTGGTTTACTTTTGATTGGTAAGATAGACCCTCGATTAGAGTTGGTTGGATAAAGTAGCCCTTGGCAAAATCTCCAGATACTGAAGCTTTTCTACCGCCGCAAAGTATTGTGCCACTCTCTTTTTTTGCTTGCTCGATGTAGGACAAAACTTTTTTTTGATGCTCCTCAGAAACCACGGCCCCTTGTTGAGTCTTTGGATCTTGTGGATCGCCTTGCTTCAGACCTAATGTCTTTTCAACGAGGGCATTTTTAAATTTTTCGTAAAGAGATTTTTCGACAAAGATGCGCGAGCCACACAAACAAATTTGCCCCTGATTTAAAAAGCTGGATTTAACAGTTGTTTCAACCGCTCTATTGAAATCGCAATCAGCAAAGATGATGTTAGCATTTTTGCCACCCATTTCTAAAGACACTTTCTTAAAACTTCCTGCAACGGATTGAGCAATATATCGGCCCGTGGCGGTGCTACCCGTAAATGAAACAGCCCTTACTTTTGGATGATTCACCATCGGGCTTCCGACTTGAGGGCCGCGGCCGTGTAGGATATTGAGCACTCCCTTAGGCAGCCCGACTTCGATGGCGATTTCACTGAGCATAAAGGCTGTCATGGGTGTGAGCTCTGATGGCTTTGCGACCACGCAATTTCCTGCAGCCAGGGCTGGAGCAATTTTCCAAGTGAAGAGATAAAGCGGTAAATTCCAAGGAGAAATACAGGCGACCACTCCCAACGGAGAATAGGTCACGTAGTTGATTGCTCTATTATCCGTTTGGAAAGATTCGCCGTGGAATTGAGTCATAGCATCGGCAAAGAATTCAAAATTGGATTGGCTGCGTGGAATGTCTAAATTTGTAGCCAAAGTCAGAGGCTTGCCACTATCGATGGACTCTGCTCTGGCCAACTCTGGAAGCGTGGACTGAATTTTTTGTGCAATCTTACGAAGATATTGAGCCCGAGTTTCCACCGTTAGCTGTGACCATCCTAGAAACGCGGAATCAGCTGCATGAATCGCCTCGTTCACATCAGCTTCGTCTGAATCCGGGACAAGGGAGTAAGCCTGCCCCGTGGCGGGGTTGATGTTCTCAAGGAATTTTCTATTTTGTGGCTCCTTGAGTTCTCCATTGATGTAGTTCAAAATTTTTTTCATGACAACTTTTCCTGGTAAGTTCTGAGGACTGCCCGCACAGGAGAGGCATCCGCATTTTCTATTTTAAGGGGCAAAGCAATGAGTTCATAGACGCCCGCCTTAACATGATTTAAAGTGATTCCTTCAAGGATAGCCATGTCATTTTTATGAACGGCCAAATGACTTTCAAGAGTTTTGTCGGTGGCTGGGTCGATACTAGGAGTGTCAATCCCGACCAGAATAACTTTTTTTTCATGTAGGTACTGTACGACTTCTGCTGACAAAGAATTAAAGTCGTTGTTCCAATTGTACGGATCCGGAAACGATAGAGTCCTAAACACGACTCTTGCCGCCGTGATTTCGAAGTGAGCTATGTCAGCGACTTTGATACGGGCTCCGCGTGGAAGCGAAAGAGAGATGACCTGTGCCTTTCCCAAGTAAAAATGGAGGGACCGCGTAGCCATTCCCTCCGATTTTGCTGCGTAATGATTCGGGGCATCTGTGTGCGCACCCAAATGAACAGTCGTCGTGATCCTAGACAGAGTCAGATGCTCGCCTTTATCGGTGCTCATCAAAAATTCTTCGCTAAAGGGTGTGTCGCCTGGAAACACCGCAATGCGAGAATTGATGGTTGGACTGATATCAATAATTTCCAATCTTGCCTCTCAGTTCACATCGGGATAAATCTAGAGAGCATTTATACTACAAGGTAGGTTTTCAGGTGAAAGAAAATAACTTTAATACCGAACATTGGGCTACTGTGCTGCATGGAGCCAGAGTGAGGGCGACTCCGATAGCACAGGTTAGTAAGGAGCACACCTTTTCTCGGTCACAGGCCTACACTGTTCAGGAGCTTCAGCTCAAGAGGCAAATAGAAAACAATGAAACTCAGGTTGGTTGGAAAATGGGGCTTACGTCAGAAGCCAAGCGAAAGCAGATGAATCTGGAGTCTCCACTGTATGGCTATCTCACAAATCAAATGCAAGTCGCAGACGGCGGATATTTTTCCCTCCAAGGAAGTATTCATCCCAAGATCGAGCCCGAGATTGCGTTCTTTATGAAGTCTGACCTCAGGGGAGAAGTCACTCGCGAGCAGGCGCTCTCAGCTTGTGGAGGCGTCACTTCGGCTCTCGAGATTTTGGACTCTCGCTACACTGAATTTAAATATTTTTCCATGGAAGATGTGATTGCTGACAATTCATCTTCTTCTCACTTTGTAGTGGGGCCGTGGCTCAGGGATTTTGCGGGACTTGATTTACTAAATCTTAAAATAGAAATGTCAGTTGACGGAAGAGTCGCTCAGGTCGGGGTTTCCAGGGATATTTCGAATGATCCTGTTTTGTCTATCGTGCAACTTTGCGAGTTGTTGGCCCAGCGAGGTCAGACTTTAAAAGCGGGTAGCATCGTGCTGGCCGGTGCCGCCACGGTGGCAGAAATGTTAAAGCCCGGAATCAAAGTGAGTTTAAAAGTTGACCATCTTCCTTCTTGTTCTGTTTCTGTGAAAGGAAATTAACCGTGTCTTTAGAAATTGCTCGTCTTTTTGATCAACAAGATCCTTTAAAGAATTTTCGCAATGAATTTGTTTTTCCCGAAACAGAATCACACGCTCCTCTTTATTTTGCCGGGCACTCCTTGGGGCTCATGCCTAAAAAGGCCAGCGAGTACATTAACCAAGAGCTGAAGTCCTGGGGTCGATACGGAGTTGAGGGGCACTTTGAAGGACCTCACCCTTGGCTTCCCTATCACGAAAATATCACAGCAAGTTTCGCGCGATTGGTCGGAGCTCAAGAATCTGAAGTCGTGTCTATGAATACTTTAACGGTCAATCTGCATCTATTGATGGTGAGTTTCTACCGTCCAACAAAGGCCCGCTTTAAGATTATCATTGAGGCCAATACGTTTCCTTCTGACAAGTATGCTGTCGATTCGCAAGCGCGCTTTCACGGATTTGATCCCCGCGAGGCTGTCGTTGAGTTAAAGCCGCGCGCGGGCGAGGCTCATCTACGCCAAGAAGATATTTTGCAGGTCATTCAAGAGCAGGGGGAGTCTTTAGCTCTTGTGATGCTTGGAAATTGCAATTATCTGTCTGGACAATGCTTTAACTTCAAAGAGATCACAGATAAAGCGCACGCTGTAGGGGCCTTTGCTGGCTTTAATCTTGCCCATGGAGCAGGAAATCTTTTCTTACAGCTCCATGACTGGAAGGTCGACTTTGCAGTTTGGTGCTCTTACAAGTATTTGAATGCTGGGCCCGGTGGTATTGCGGGGGCCTTTGTACACGAACAGCATCTAGGTTCAAAATCTCTTCCCCGCTTTCAGGGGTGGTGGGGACAAAATAAATCCACACGCTTTAAGATGGGTCCCGACTTTGATGCTATTCCTACGGTTGAAGCGTGGCAGCTTTCTAATCCCCCGATTTTTCAGTTGGCTAGTTTACGAGCCTCTATGGAACTTTTTGATAGAGCAACTATCAGGGCCCTGCGCGAGAAAGGCGATAAGCTGACAAGCTATTTTGAATCTCAAATCAAAGAGCACCTCAAAGATCAAGTCACTGTGATCACACCGGAGTTGCCACAGCGGGGCTCGATGCTGTGCCTGCGCTTTACAAAGTCTCCTCGAGATTCGATGGAGAAGTTGCGTAAAAAAGGTGTGTTTGTCGACTTTCGCGAGCCTGACATAATCAGAGCTACACCAATTCCTTTGTACAATTCGTTCGAAGATGTCTATCGATTGGTGCAGACTTTTAAAGAGGTTGTTCATGCATAAAAAAATCGCC
>JACCDR010952148.1_pt1 | contig 12323 bp, 14 predicted proteins | sample 7446431 | NCBI WGS metagenome assembly JACCDR01 (sample SAMN15323443, study PRJNA562643) | freshwater metagenome | isolation source: river surface water | place: USA:Blue River Watershed | collected 2017-08-17
ATTTACCTTGGCTTTGGCCCCCGCACCATTGTTGCTTCGGCAGCATTTGTGTCGATCTTTCCAGTTTTTGCTGGAACTCTGGTTGGCCTGAATAGCACACCGGCTGAGCAACGGGATCTTTTTAGATTACTGAGAGCCTCAAAATTGAAAACCCTCTTGTATCTGCAACTTCCAGCGGCCTACGGTGCAATCATGACGGGTTTGAAGAATGCCGCGGGTCTCTCGGTGATCGGTGTGGTTTCGGGAGAGTTTGTAGCAGGATCTGGGCTCGGAAGTATCATTGACTCCGCCCGCACCCAGCAGCGAACGGACCTTGTGTTTATCGCCTTGATTTTCTTGGCAGTGATTGGCTTATCATTCTCGTTTGCTTTAAGGCTAGTTCATCGCCTCATTCATCGGTTTCGCCCCTATGCTCGAGATCTTGACCTCGGTTAAGTCCCCGATTGAAAGTTCTCCACACAAAGAGGGAAAATCTTCTGAATCTTTGACTTTCCGCGCAAGAATTCGTAGGAAGATCCCATGCGCAAAGATCCGTTAATTATTCGACTGACTGATATCCCAGAAGAGGGAAAAAGTTTTACTTTTTCACAAAAAGACCCCACTGCAGCACTTCGGCTTCACGATTTGCTGGGGGACCACCCCTTTTTGATTGAGGCCTCTATCCGCCCGCTAAATCACCAAAACTTTGAACTTACGGGGCGCGTTCAAGCAGCATCGGCTCAGCAATGTTCACGATGCGCTGAGGACTTTGAATTTAATCTTCACCAAAAGATCAATGAAATTATGATCCCAACCCTTGAGGTTGGACGAACTGAGCGATACGCCAAAACTCCTACTGATGACAGCAGTGATCTTTCAAGCGTGCAATATTCCACTGATATGACCTTCGATTTGGGTGAATATGTGCACGAGATTATTGCTTTAAACACTCCTGAGAACCCAGCTCCAGCGGTCAAGGGTGATCAGTGTTCTGGTTGTCCCCGAAAAGTGGTGCCAGGGGCTTTTGATTATGACGAGACAACTCCGTCTGAAATTCGCCCTTCGCCGTTTGAAGTGCTCAAAAATTTGAAAGTCTAACGGCCTTATCCATGGCGCTCTCGGCCTGGCTGTTTGAAATCACCCCCTTACGGGTTCATTTCATATGGATTTCATGTTGATTTTTTGCCCGACTTCAGTACTATACGAGCTTTTCAATCGAACTTAAACGAGGTCCAAAATGCCAACACCCAAAAAGAAAACATCCCGTTCACGTCGTGACATGCGAAGATCACATGATGGTTTGGAAATGCCAGCAATGGCCAAGGATTCAAAATTGAAAGAATGGGTACGCCCTCACACAGCTTTTAAAGCTGCTGACGGAGCTTATTACTACAAAGGAAAGCAAATTAGCGCGGCGAAAACAAAATCGGCTGAGTAAAGGCTGAGGTTTTTTGCTTGAAAACAGATTTTCTGTTTCGCTCAAAGATTTCCGGGACAGGCTACTATTTGCCTGAAAAAATTCTCTCTAACTTCGACCTCGAGAAAATGGTGGACACCTCGGATCAGTGGATTCGGGAGCGAACCGGTATCGAGCGTCGCCATTTAGCTGCACCTGAACAGGCCACTTCAGACTTGGCCTTGATTGCCAGTCAAAATGCATTGAAAGATGCAGGTCTCACAAGTCAAGACATCGACATGATCATCGTTGCGACGGCATCACCAGATCAGGTGATGCCTTCAACCGCCTGCGTGCTGCAAGACAAACTTGGTTGCCGAAACGTGATGGGTTTTGATCTTTCAGCGGCTTGCTCTGGTTTTGTTTACGCACTTTCGGTTGCCGATCAATTCGTCCGCACGGGTTTCCATAAACATGTTCTCGTTGTGGGCGCTGAGGTTTTGCATCGTTTTGTGAACTATAAAGACCGTGAAACTTGTATTTTATTTGGTGACGGAGCTGGAGCTTGGATTATTTCCCAGGCAGGGCCCGGTGAAACCAACGTTATTCTTTCATCTCATCTGCGCACGGATGGAAATCTTGGAGATCTCTTTGTGCTTCCTGCTGGCGGCACCAGACTTCCGTTTTCTCAGGAGGTCTTAGAACAAGGGCTTCACTTTGTTCGAATGAAGGGGCGAGAAATTTTTAAACATGCCGTCCGAACAATGACGATGGTTTGTCAGCAGGCCCTTGATGCCAATCAACATACTTCGGACCAAGTGGATTGGGTCATTCCCCACCAGGCCAATGCAAGAATTCTTCAGAGCGTGGCTGAGCACTTTAATATTCCGATGGAAAAAGTCATCATGTACATGCACGAAACCGGAAATACCTCGGCAGCATCGATTCCGATTGCATTTGAAATGGCCCGCCAAGAAGGCCGGGTCAAGCGTGGCCAGACGATTCTGCTCACCGCATTTGGCGCTGGAATTACCAGTGGCAGTCTTTTAATGAGGTACTAACTCATGAATCAATTCACAGCTCTAGTTCCCGGCCAAGGAAGTCAGTTCGTCGGTATGGGGCGGTTTTTAATCGACGAATTTCCTCTTGCAAAGACAGTCTTTGAAGAGGCCTCAGATGCCATTCGAACAGATATGAAAAGGCTTTGTTTTGATGGACCAGAATCTGATCTTGCCTTGACCCATAATACCCAGCCAGCCATTCTCACCGTTTCCCGGGCTATTTGGAGAGTTCTCCAATCTGAAGCACATGTTCAGGCTAAATACACGGCAGGACATTCTGTCGGAGAATACGGCGCCTTGGTCATGTCAGAAATCATCGACTTTTCAACGGCAGTTAAGGCTGTCCGGCTCCGTGGAGAGCTGATGCAATCAGCTGTTCCAGTTGGCGTTGGAGGAATGGCCGCAGTTCTTGGAATGGAAGACTCCCATGTCATTGAGCTTTGCGCAGTTTGTTGCCAAAAGATCAAAGAAATTTCGGGTCAAGTGGTCACTCTTTCCGCTGCCAACTTTAACTCTCCAGGTCAGGTCGTGATCAGCGGTCATTTGTCTGCCATCGACTATTTGAAAATGAATATAAAAACAGATTTGTTTCCCGAACACCTTCGAAAAGCAAAACTGATCCCACTCAATGTTTCGGCCCCCTTTCATTGCGATTTAATGAGTCCAGCCGAAGCTAAAATGTCGGAACACTTAAAAACTATTCAGTTTAAGAACACCAATGTTGGTGTTTTGCAAAATATTACGGCGAGGTTAGAGACGGATGGTAGTCTCATTCGCGAAAATCTGATTCGGCAAATTTCGGGCGCCGTTCGATGGACAGATTCGATCAGGGAGCTAAAACGCTTGGGCTCAACAAAAATGATTGAGTGCGGAGCCGGAAAGGTCCTTTCTGGCTTGATCAAAAAGATTGATTCTGAGATCGAAGTTCTTTTGACAGGCACCGCTGAGGACTTGAAACAGACGCTCAGCCGACTTCAATCCTAATGGTCTCGGAAACTTTCATTGGAATTGTTCAAAAATACAGCTACTTTGATATCAGAAATCGTGATTTTCTTGATGAATTTTCCATCACTTCACGAGGCTAAAAACACAAAAAAACATAATAATCTTGAATCAAAAATGATTTTCGGACAGAGTAAGTGAATTGCAAAAAAAGGGTCAATGGATGAGTCAGCAGATCTTGCAGAATAAAAAAATTATCGTCACGGGAGGGTCCAGAGGAATCGGACGCTCTCTGGTTCAGGATCTTGCTCGTCATGGAGCAACCATTGCTTTCTCTTATTCGTCCAATGAGTCCGCTGCAAATGAAACTCTCAAAGCCCTCTCTGGCGAGAATCATTTTTGTTTTCAGATGAACACATCCCAACCAGAATCGGTTGAAAGTCAAATGCAGCTTGCCTGCGAGCGGCTTGGACAAGTTGATGGGCTCGTGAACAACGCTGGCGTCACTCGTGATCAACTTTTGATTAAGATGAAAACCCAGGATTGGGATGATGTGGTCGACACGAATTTGCGAGGGGCATTTTTAACTATTCAATCGGTGTGTCGACTGATGATGAAGCAGCGACACGGAAGTATCGTGAACATGGGATCTGTGATTGGGCTTACTGGAAATGCGGGCCAAGCAAATTACGCGGCTAGCAAAGCTGGTTTGATTGGCCTCACCAAGAGTTGTGCCCTGGAACTGGCCTCTCGAAATATTAGGGTAAATCTGGTCGCCCCTGGCTATATTCAAACTGAAATGACGGATGTCCTTTCTGACGACGTGAAAAACAAGATTTTGGAAAAAATTCCATTAAAATCAATTGGGCAGCCGCAACAAGTGGCCGCAGCCGTTCGCTTTTTGCTTTCTGACGAGGCATCGTATATGACTGGTCAGACTCTGAGTGTTAACGGTGGAATGTATATGAATTAACTGTTTTCTTGGCAAATCAAGAGGACGAGGGAGATAAACAAAATGGATACAAATCATTTAGAAAATAGAACTGAGAATAAAGGAGCGACTATGCACCCAAAAGTGAAAGATATTATCGTTGAACAACTTGGCGTTGACCCTGAGAAGGTAAAGCCAGAAGCATCTTTTATCGATGACTTGGGTGCTGACAGCTTGGATATCGTTGAACTTGTAATGACGATGGAAGAAGAATTCGACATCGAAATTCCAGATGAAGATGCTGAAAAGCTCAAAACTGTTCATGATGTTCAAGAGTATTTGACTAAAAAAGGTAAAGCTTAATTCGAAATTTCAACGTGAGGGACTCAAAGAGAACCTCACGTTCGTTTCCTGGTCTCTGTGGTTTCGTCAGGTCTTGATGTATAAATCACAAAAAATTCCTTAAAGATTTCATTGAAATCCTGCAATAACTGTTCTTTTTAAATGATGAATGTTCTAGACTTCTGACTTTGGGTACTCTCCAAGGGGGTTGCTTGTCACAGCAAGATGTCTTCAGAAATTCACAGTTTATTCCAGGATCAAAACAACATCGTGTAGTCATCACCGGTGTTGGGACAGTCAATCCATTAGGGAACGATCTCTCAACAAGTTGGTCCGCGGCTTTGCGGGGAACCTCCGGCGTTGCAAACATCACCAAATTTGATCCAAAGGATCACGATGTGCGTTTTGCCGGTGAGGTGAAAGGTTTTAATCCAGACCTTTACATCGAGAAAAAAGAGCAGAAAAAAATGGATCTCTTTATTCAGTACGCCATTGCTTCGACCAAAATGGCGCTGGAAATGTCCGGATTGAATTTGGAAACGACAGACCGGGAGCGCTGCGGAGTTTACATTGGAACCGGGATTGGCGGCTTCCCAATCATCGAAGAGCAAATCATCAAGATGAAAGAGCGTGGTCCGGGAAGGCTCTCACCTTTTTTCATTCCATCGACCATTGGAAACCTCGCCTCTGGACAGGTCACAATTTACTTTGGTTTAAAAGGTCCAAATTTTTCGATCACCTCGGCCTGTGCATCAGGCATTCACTCCCTCGGAGAAGCAGTCGAGGGAATTCGCCGTGGAATATGTGATGTCCAAATTGCCGGTGGCGCAGAGAGTGTTGTGTGTGCAGCTGCAATTGGCGGTTTTGCTTCAATGAAGGCCCTTTCAACTCGCAATGATTCTCCCGAAACAGCGAGTCGACCTTTTGATCAAACCCGCGATGGATTTGTCCTGGGAGAAGGTGCTGCTGTTTTTGTCCTTGAGAGCTTAGATCATGCGCTTAAGCGAGGAGCTAAGATTCTTTGTGAGATCACAGGCTATGGTGCAAGCTCCGATGCATATCATATGACCTCACCGGCACCGGAAGGCGAAGGATTCGTGCGGAGTATGAAGATGGCTCTTAAGGATGCGGGCCTTGCTCCAAAAGATATTCAATATATCAACGCACATGCGACTTCGACCCCTGTTGGTGATGGTCTTGAAACAGCTGCAATCAAAACGCTTTTTAAAGAGGATGCAAAAAAAGTTTGGGTTTCCTCGACAAAATCGATGTCAGGACATTTGCTTGGTGCTGCTGGCGCTTTTGAAAGTGCAATGTGTGTGCAAAGCTTGATTCACCAGATTGTTCCTCCGACAATTAATCTTAAAACACCAAGCCCTGATTGTGATTTGGATTATGTTCCCGGCCAGGCCCGTGAAGGTCGCATCGATCACGTGATGAACAATAGCTTTGGATTTGGCGGAACAAATGCTTGCCTCGTTTTTTCGAGATATAAAACATGAAGAAAAAAATCCTGGTCGCCGCAGATCATGCTGGAGTCGAGCTGAAAGATGAACTTGTCAAAAAACTAAAAGAAGATTTCGATGTTGAGGACTTTGGGCCTTTCTCGAAAGATTCCGTGGACTATCCGGATTACGCCCACAAAGTCTGTCTGAAGCTCGATCAAATTTATTCCGGCATGTCAGGAAGCGCAGAGCTTCAGGTATTTGGATTGCTCATTTGCGGTTCTGGTCAAGGCATGAATATGGCTGCAAATAAATTTAAGAACTTAAGATCAGCACTTTGTTATCAAGATGAAATTGCAAAAATGGCCAGGGCTCACAACGATGCTCAGGTCATTTGCCTCGGTGCCCGCTTCACAAATTTTCAAGACTCTTTGAATATGATCAGAATTTTTTCAACCACTGGTTTTGAAGGTGGTCGTCACCTTAACCGTGTTAAAAAGATAGGACAATGCCAATGAAAGAACTCTTCCACAACCTTTTCACTGCCTATGATGATTCCGTTTTTTCGTTGATTGATCGGGAGTACCAAAGACAAGTGTCGGGTTTAGAAATGATTGCCTCTGAGAATTATGCCTCTGCAGCTGTGATGGCCGCACAGGGGTCAATTCTGACAAATAAGTACGCGGAAGGTTATCCAGGAAAGCGTTACTATGGTGGCTGTCAGGTTGTCGATCAGATTGAATCCATCGCCATTGACCGAGCGAAGGAATTGTTCGGTTGTCAGTATGCCAATGTTCAGCCGCATTCTGGATCTCAGGCGAATATGGCAACCTTTCTTGCCACAATGAAAGCTGGAGACACCATCTTAGGAATGGATCTTTCCCATGGTGGTCATTTAACTCATGGATCGCCAGTGAATTTTAGCGGAATTCTTTTTCATGCAACAAGTTACAAGCTGGACCCGGCGACAGGCTTGCTGAACTATGATTTGATTCGCAAGGCAGCTCTTGAACATCGACCAAAACTTATTATTGCAGGATATTCAGCTTACCCGCGTTTTCTCGATTTTAAAAAATTTCGAGAAATTGCAGACGAGGTTGGAGCAAAACTCATGGTGGACATGGCTCATTTTGCTGGACTTGTTGCAACAGGTGCTCATCCAAGTCCATTTCCTTATGCTGATGTGGTCACGTCCACAACACATAAAACTCTGCGAGGACCTCGCGGAGGTTTGATCCTGACAAACTCCGAAGAGCTTTCAAAAGTTTTAAATTCTCGAATTTTTCCCGGCATTCAAGGCGGCCCACTCGAGCATGTGATTGCAGCAAAGGCCGTGGCGTTTGGTGAGGCATTGAAGCCGACCTTTAAAACATACATCAACGATGTGATTGAGAACTCTAAAGCCTTAGCTCAAACGATGCTTGCCGAAGGCTTTGAACTGGTGACTGGTGGAACTGACAATCACCTGATTCTGGTTGATTTGACAAAAATGAATGTCACTGGAAAACAGGCTGAAACTATTTTGGATGAAGCCCACATTACGGTAAACAAAAATACTGTACCCAATGAAACGAAATCCCCTTTTGTGACGAGTGGCATTCGAATTGGAACTCCTGCATTAACAACCCGAGGATTTAAAAAAGATCAGATGAAGCAAGTGGGCCTTTGGATTTCTCAGATCCTCAAAAATCCGGAGAATCTCGAGTTGAGAAAAAAAATCTCCGGAGATGTTCAGGATCTCACACGTCAGTTTCCGCTTTATCAGTAGCCTAGACTTAGGGATGGCCTTTATAACGTCCCTCGGCTTGAGTTTTTGGGCTATCTTTGATGGAATAAAGACTGATGAATTTGATGTTTTTACGCGTTGCAGTCATTAGTGTTTTTCTTGGATCATGTGCAACTTATCATACCCAAACTTCTCGTGATCTTCCAAACGGTGGATCTTCATCCGAACAGGATTTCTCTGATTCCTCCGGAGGCGATCGGACCACATTTGACTGGCCAGTGCAGCAAGCAAGATTTACCCGTGGATTTCTTCCAAACAAGCGCAGGCCCCATTTAGGAATCGACCTTGCCGCCCCTCGCGGGACCCCGATTATGGCTTCTCAGGGTGGTGTTGTGATTTATACCGGGCGAGATTTTAAGGGTTATGGAAACATGATTCTCATTGAAAATGGCCATGGTTGGGCGACGCTCTACGCGCATCTTGATAAGTTCTATGTTCGCGAGGGTGCTAAGGTTTCCCAAGGTGATGTGATCGGAGCAATGGGCCGCACCGGGCGCGCAACAGGCGTGCATCTCCATTATGAAATCCGCAAAAACAGGGGCCCTGTGGACCCACTCCCTCTTTTACCTGCTGGGAGAGAACTTGTTTCAAACACCAGACGACGGTAATCGAATTTCATAACACTGGTGAATTTTTTTACTCTGAAAATCCTGTGGAATCGTCTTTAGCGTAATGTCCTTCACTCGAAAATTTTGAGCAATCGTAGGATCAAGCTTGAAAGTTTTTTTGTTATTGGAAAACAGCAAAAGCCCATCTGGCTTTAACAGGCGCATTGTTTTTTGAACGAGATCAGTTTGATCACGTTCGACCTCAAAATCATCAGCCATCTTTTTTGAGTTCGAAAAAGTTGGGGGATCCAAAAAAATCAAATCAAACTCACCTTCGTGTGGACACTGATTCAGGAACTCCATGGCATTTTGTGCCAGAAAGATGTGTTTTTGCGGATCAATTCCATTGAGGCGAAAGTTATCCTTGCCCCAACTCAAGTATTTCTCCGAGAGATCAACACTCATTGTTTGCATCCCCAGTGAAGCTGCCGCAACGGAGAGAGAGCACGTATAAGAAAATAGATTTAGAAACTTTGCAGGAGGCTTTTGAAATTCTCCAAGTGCAATCATTTTTCGCAAAGGGCGATGATCTAAAAAAAGACCAGTGTCGATATAATCATAAACGTTCACCCAAAAGCGCAGCTTTCCTTCGGGGACCTCAAATCGCTGCCCGGTTTGATTGAGCTTCTCATATTGTTTTGATTTATCCCCTTCGCGCTGCTGAAATCTCTTTTTGATTAAGACTTCGAAGGATGGACCAAAGATTTCACGTAGGGCCTCCTGGGACTCGACAAGGTGTTTTTGATCCCGCTCACTTGTTGAAATTGATTTGTCATGGATCAGACAAACAGACCCATACAAATCAATTTGAAATGGGTATTCAGGAATATCCCAATCATAAATTCTGTATGCACCGATTTGATTTTGAACCACCGAAGACTTAAGGCGCTTGAGGGTTTTCTCAATTCTGTTTTTAATCACAAACTGCTCCATGAAGCTCTTTGATTCAAAAAAAAAGAGGCCGAAAGGCCCCTCTTTTTAAATCTCGCAATCGCTTTGAGAATTAGAGTGATAAGCTCAACAACAAGTTGTAGGTCAAGTCATCGGCGTCAAAAGCACGAGTGTCAGCAGTTTGCAGTTTTTCGTTCAACGGCATTTCTGTTTTACCCAAGTATGGGTTGATCACTAGTGTAGATCGCGAAGAGAGCTTTTGAGTAAATTCGTATCCGAGTTCCATATTAAACCAGCTGCGGGCAATTGTGTTTTCTTTGTCGACAACTTCCAATGGAGATCTTGACTTCATTGCTTTTGATTTTGTGTAGTTCAAAGAATTGTTGTAATCGAATTCCTGATCTAAGTATGTTGCCAAATACATTGAGTTCTTATCGTTGATTGTATAACCGAAGCTTGGTCCTTGAATTGCGCGAAAGCTTGTTCGAACATGAAAATCTTTAAATGTCGCGCTTCCAGCATCGTAAGCTTTGTAAACATTGTTACGATCAACCAAATTCAATCGTGGACTCATCAAATAAGTGACGCTGAACTTTGGTGTGATGTTCCAAGTTGGATTGTAGTCAGCACGCAAAACAGTAGCGCCTGCATCACGAGCGATTTCAGCATCGTTCGTTGGCAATGAGGCCCACAAAATGAGTTCAGTCTTTTCAGAACCAAGAATGCCAGCTGTAGCTTGATGAAATCGAGCAAATGAAAGGCTTGGAACGGTGTTGTTATCAACACGATTTGCTTTCCCTGTTTCGATTTCATTTCGTGACCAAGTGAAATAATGTCTGAGTGACACTTTTTGAGAGTCATTCAGTTTGTAAGTTCCTGTGATCGCATTTGTTGAATCAATTTTTCCTGCAGATCCGTTATCTCTCCAGCTATTCTGAGTAGAGCCGCCTTCAAACACGAGACCGAGGCTCAATTTGCTCAGTGCTGTTGGAGCAGCTGTTGGAGCAGCTGCAGTTGTTGATCCAGCAGCAGGTGCAATTTCTGCAGTCACTGCAGATCCTTGTGGATTTACCGCAGGAGCTGGAGTCAGAGTTGCCGCAGGAGCAGGTTGTGAAGCCGGAGTTGAAGCCGCTGATTTTTTCGTTGCAGCTTTCTTTGGGGTTTTCTGTTTAGCTGCTGCTTTTGCCAAGCCTTCATTGACTTGCTGTGATTGATCCATTGCTTTTTCTGTTTGAGCAAACGCTCCAGTTGTTGAAATCACCAAAGCTAAAAGCACGGCGATCTGTGAACTCACTTTATTCATTTTAAACCCTCCCACGGTTTTTAAATCTTTATAAATTGTCCTTCGAATTTTTCAAAATTCATCACGAGACAAAATGGCATCAATTTTTGGCACCATCCCCCGACTGAGCAACGACAATGCCATAGATCAAAAAAATTTGAAAGAAGGAAAAGAGAAATTATATTCTTAAGGAATTCTTATATGTTAGGGAGTCCATTTGAAGTGATTAATTGAAAACAAAATGACACCAAAACCATTTTATTAAGCCTTGAAGCCCATCATTTCCATTTGTATGTAATTTTTCTAGAGCACTTTTATGGCAGATTCTTTACAAAAGAGGCCGCTTTGACACTCCCCTAGGGCTCATCCGGCAACTTTTTTTGATGAATTAAAGAGCATGTATGGCCCCCATGCTCTTGTTTCCGCGGGGAGTTTAGAACCCAGTGGTAGGTTGTCCGAGCTGAAGATAGAGCATCTGAATCGAGGTTATGAATTCCTGTGGTTTTCGATAGGTCAGAAGATTCTGAGCGTTTCCTGCGAAGTTCTGTCTTTGTGCAAGCTGAATGATATTTGTGCCCTGCCTTGTGACCGTGATCAATAGATAATAAGTGTTACAATTGGTATCGCCACAAACCCCTTGGGCAAGCAACGTAAACGGACCAGCCACGACGGAATTCATCTGACTGACAGATCCATTCGAATAAGCTTCATGGTATGTCACCAAGGGATAAGTTTGTCCGTTGAAAACAACGGAAGACTCAACTCCAATGGCCTGAGCGTAATTTTGGGTGACCACCTGAGGCTGATAAATCATATCAACATAAAAATCGTTCACACCCTGGGTAAGGGCATAGTCAAGGGCACCTTGCGAGCTCTGGGCATTGACTGGAGTTGCACCGGTGCGCCCTGAGTTCAATGAACCGCCTCGGGCCGAGGCGCTTTTGCCGTCATCAGATTTTTTGGCACAGCCTGCAGCTAAAGTAAGTGCACTCATTACAACTAAAATAAATTTAGAAATGGCATGACTTGTTTTCATTGTCTTATCCTCGTTGCCAGTCACAGTTGCAAACCTGCGGCCGGGTGTATTGAAATAAAACAGCGTTTAGGATTAAATGAGGCCATTTTCTTGTCTCAAAATGAGAGAGTTCAAAAAAGAGACAAAAAGTGCCATGAAATGAGACATCTTTAGACAGAGCTGATTTTTCAGGAATCATTGAATTCAATTCATCAATGTCAGAATTGCGTTGTTGTAACATCATGACTTGAAAAAGATCCGCAGATCTGGTGAAAATTTTTAATGACCGATCAGCAACATTTAGAACAAGTCAGCCGAAGCTTTGCAATTTCGATTCAGGCCCTTTCTGAACCGCTTCGAAATTATGTGGGTCTCTCATATCTACTCTGCAGAGTTGTGGATACGATTGAGGATTCAAAATGGTCAACTCCCGAGAGGCAAAGTCAGGCCTTTGCATTGTTTGAAGAGTTTCTCTTGCGACCGCCGTCTCCAGAGCAATTTCAAGAATTTAAAAACTATTTTCCAGAAACAATTCCTGAGGCCGAAAAAAACCTGATTCAAGACTCCTATCAGCTGTTTACTAGATTTCACAGCTTACCGATTGAGATTAAGACGTGTCTCCAAGACCCCATCCTTAGCATGAGC
>JACCDR010765464.1_pt1 | contig 12322 bp, 11 predicted proteins | sample 7446431 | NCBI WGS metagenome assembly JACCDR01 (sample SAMN15323443, study PRJNA562643) | freshwater metagenome | isolation source: river surface water | place: USA:Blue River Watershed | collected 2017-08-17
AAAAAAAAGGCGCCGCGGGCGCGCCTTGCCTACGGCGCGCCGTCGAGCAGCAGCGTCTTGCCCTTCTTTCGGGCGATCCGCGCGCATCGAAAGCACGTGACGTAGTCGCGTTCCTGGTTGAGCCCCATGACGGGCTTGCCCGTGCACGCGACCTTGTGCTCCCACGGGCCGATCCAATGCGCCAGACCGTCGGCGCCGGTCCAGCGGACGTGATAGCGGCGCCTCATCGCGTGCGTCGCATGTACGCCGGCAAGTCGCGTCGGACCTTCGATGACGTCGTCGCGGACTCGCCGCGCGTCTCCGCCTCGACGCAGTCGACGCACCAGTCGTTGCCGACGTAGCGTCGCTCCCGCTCGAGCTTCTCGCCCTTGCACGCCTTGCAGACGAAGGCCACGGCTACGCGGCTTCCTTGAGCGCGATCGGGTCGAACAGCAGCTTGCCCGCGAGCGCCTCCAGCTCGAGGCGACGCTCGGGCTCCGCCGACTTGGCGAACCACGAGATCGCGTTGGACAGGCGCGCCGGCGACGTGCCGATCGGCAGCTCCTCGACGCCGGCGTTGTTGAACAGCTCCTTGACCTGGTCGACCTCGCCCTTGAGCAGGCCGAGCTTGGGCAGCTCCGTCCACGCCTGCTTCGGATCGATGCGCGCGTCGAGCGCCTCGCCGATCTTGCCGACGAGCATGTTCACCTTGTCCGGCGCCAGCACGCCCTTGACCATGTCGCGCACGGCTGAGACCTGCGTCTTGGTGTCCAGCTCGTAGGTCTCCTGCGAGAACTCGAGGTCCTCGGAGAGCCGCTTGCCGAGGTGGACCTGCCGCATCACCTGCTCCATCGTCGCGTAGTTGGTGCAGATGATGCGCGTGAGGAACGCGTTGAGGCCGAGCACGCCGCAGCCGAAGTCGCTGTTCGAGAGCTGCACCCCGAACGCGATCAGCTCCTCCTGGCCCTTCTTCGCGGCGGGCTGGAACACCATCGGCAGGATGGCCTTCACGGCCCAGCGCAGGTCGCCGCCGACGCCTTCGATGGGCACCGCGCCGATCTCCTTGCAGGCCTCCGCGAACGACTCGATGATCGGCGCCGAGTCCATGCGGCGGAACGAGTCCGACAGCACGCCGCGAACCTCGCCCTTGACCGACCGCACGAGGAACTTCTTGTCGGGCTCCTTCGCGTAGATCGTCGTCAGATTCTCGACGAGCAGCTCGCGGCCGTACGGGCGATCGAGCAGCCGCGTGACGTACGTGCCCGGGATGCCCGCGCGCTCCGTGACCTGGTTGAGCGCGTGCTTGTGGAGCGGCTCCTCGAAGTGGCCCTTCGCCTTCTTGTTGCGCAGGCCCATGATGATGGTCGGCTTCTCGTCGTCCTCGCCGATCATGAACTGGATGGCGTTCGTGTGCGCGATGCGATCATGCGGCGTCTCCGCCTGCACCTTCTCGATGACGCTCAGCGCCGACGACTGGCTCTTGTGGATGGTGTCCTCCAGCTGCTGCTGGAAGCGCTTGGCCGTCTCGCCGACGGCGACGTCGTAGTCTCGGTTGTCGTGATGGATCATGTTCTTCGCTCGATGTGAACGACGCACCAGAGGCACGTCGGGTAGGTCCGTTCCCAGTCTCGCCGGTGACGGAGTCTTGGTGATTGTTCGTGGTGATGATCGCAGGGCGGGTGCCGAGGCGCCCACCGCAACGCGTAGTGGGTGATGCCGTCCTCGTCGGTGCTCAGCATCGTGCGCACCACAGGCACGTCGTGAACTGCGCTAAAAATGCCTGTTCGCAGTTGCCGATGTTATCGACGTAGCCTGCGTCTTCGCAGCGCGTCCAGAAGCAGTCCACCCTGGATGAGTGGACGATGTTGTTTTCCTTCGATCGAAGGAACTCTATGCCTTCGCGCGACGTGCGTTGTGCATCGGGTCGCATACGATCACCTCGCCGTAGCCGTCGGTGAAGTGGTCGCTGTGCTGGGGCGTGACCAACCAGAGCACCGGCACATCGTCAGGCAGGCGGTGCTTGGGTTGCACCGCCGGCGCGTACCCGTCGGTGTAAACGACGACGAGGTCTGGTGCCTTCTGGTCGTCGTTGACGTACTGCCCCATGTGGGCGAAGTACGCGTCGAAGTCCGTGCCGCCGCGGCCCGGCGTCTCCGCGGGCACCTCGTCGCCGGACTTGAGGACCTGGTCGAAGTGCACGACGCAGTCGCCCTGCATGTACCGGATCTCCATCCCGTCGTCGACGGCGAGCATGTGGAACAGCTCGCTCTTGGCGATCTCGAGCGACTCGGTCGACATCGAGCCCGACGTGTCGACCATGAAGAAGATCCGCCACGCGACGTCGCGGATGCGGCCCGGCGCCGGGATGATCGTGTTGTCCTCCTCGGACAACGCGAGCAACGCCCGGTTCGGCTGCTGCGCGCTGCGCTTGTACTTCGACATCCTCGACATCTTCGCGCGCGTCGCGAAGATCTCCCACCACGGGATGATCGGGTCGGCCAGGTAGTCCTTGAGCCACTCCTCGAGCGCGCCGGGCAGCGTGCCGCGATCGATGCTGCCGCCCATCGAGCGGATGACCTGGCGCATCGTCTCCTTGAGCTGCTCGCGCACGCGATGCGCCGCCGACAGCAGCTCCTCGGAGGACATGTCGCCGAAGACGTGGCCGTTGAACACGACGTCGACCTTGCCCTCGCCTTTGCCTTCGCCAGGGCTGGGCTTGCCGTCGCCCGGCTTCGGCTTGCCCTCGCCAGGCTTGCCGTCGCCGTCGCCATCAGCGCTGTCGGCACCCTGCCAGAAGTCGTGCGTGTTGCCGCCGAACGACAGGCTGATCTGCAGCAGCTTGACCTTCTTCATCAGCAGGTACTGGTAGTGCTCGAACGAGCCCTCCAGCGGAAGGTCGTACTTCTCGGGCAACACCATCCCGAGCTTGGACTCGTCGACCGGCGGCATCTCCGGCTCCTCCGGCGCGTCGGGCTCCGGCGTCCCGTCGGCCTTGGCCTTCGCGCACGCCTCCGCGTGCTCGGCCTTGACGCGCGCGCGAAGCTCGTCGATCTCCGTCTTGAGGTCGGCAATCACCTTGTCCTTGAGGTGCCGCTCGATCCCCTCGAAACCCTCGTGGTTGCGGAGCATCGTGTTGATGGAGCAGTCCATCGCGATGTTGTAGACCGCGGCCGCCTTCTTGCGGTCCTCCTCGGTCGGCTGCACCGACAGAAGCTCGAGGTAGCGCGGGATGTGATCGAGCACGAGGTGGAGCATCTCGTGCTCGACGGCGAACATGCCCGCCGACAACGGCAGGTCGACGAGGAACGCCGGGTCGTAGAGCAGGACGGCGCGGCCGTCCCGGAGGCCGACGGCCATCGTGCCCAGGCCCGGGCGCCTGATACGCTCCAGGCTGGACACCAGCCGCCCATAGAAGGCCTTCTTGGTGACCAAGTAGGCTAGGAACTGTGACAACGTCAGCTGCATGGCGTTTCCCCTATAATTACCGCATGTCAGTGGTGGATCAGTCTCGAGACCCTGTGATGGCGCACCTGATGCGCCGGGTGGCCGATCGGCCCAAGCTCGCCGCCGCGATCGCGGACGTCGACGTGCGCCGCGAGGAGCTTGCCGATCTCCCCGACCACGCCTTCGCGTGGCCCGAGAAGCGGGCGTACCCGATCCACAGCGCCGATCACACGTTGCTGTCGATGGTTTATCGCGAAGACGTCGAGGCGGTTCCCGCCTACGTCGATCGCTCGTTGAAGGAGGCCTGCGAGATGTACGGCCTCGACACGTCGCTGCTCGCGCGCCCCAAGGTCGCCGCCGCCGTCGAGCCCGACGACGCGTTCCTCCTCCCGCAGCACCGTCGGCTGCGCGTGACCGACGCGTCGCACGTCAAGGTCGCCGAGGAGAAGCTGCGCGCCGAAGGCTCGCGCCTCGGCGTCGTCAGCCGCTCGCTCGCCGCCAGTCGCCTGGTCGAGAAGGCAGCGTTCTACGGCGTCCCGCTCCGGCCGGAGACCCAGCAGATGGCGGGCAACGTCGTGACCGACACCCGCGTGATGGCAGACTGGCTCGAGGCCCGTCGCGAGGCCGCGCCCGTCGAGTACAAGGACAGCTACCAGAAGCTGGCCGCCGCGGCTCGCCGCCTGCCCGCCGAGTTTCGCGATCGCGACCAGCAGGTCAAGCTCGCGCAGGCCATCCACGATCTCGACGACCAGGCCGGCCTCGACGTGCACTACGGCAAGCGCCTGCCGGACCCGACGCTGACGGTCTTCAACACGACGAAGACCGCCGGCGCCGGCGTGACGCTCGCGGGGCAGTTCATGCCGCTCGAGCGCCTCGCTGCGTACGACTCCTCGTTCTTCTCCGACGCGCTCGGCCCCGACTTCGTTCGCGAGGCATCCGACGCCACGGGGCACATGGACCCGGTGCGGCTCGCGGCGGTCCTCGAGACCCTGCCCGCGGACATGCAACGCGTGCTCGCCGCGCAGATGCGGTGACCCGTGTCGGGCACCGCCGAACAACTGCTGCGCGACCCCAAGACGTCCGCCGTCGCCTTGCTCAAGGCGCTCGAGCGCGTGGTCGGCGACCACCTGACGTGGGAGCCCGAGTCCATCTGGACCGAGCTGCTCCACCGCGGGATCGATCTGTCCACGGAGTGCCGCGCCAAGATCATGGCCGGCGTGACGCTGCGCCTCCTGCCAGGCTTCTACTGGGACGCCGTCGTCTTCGAGAAGACCGCGGTGGCGCTCGAGGGACACCCGGCCAACCCGGACATTCTCGAGGAGCCGCCGCCGGCGTGGCTGGCGTGGGCCGTCGTCGAGGCCGGCATGATCGTCGAGCACCCGCCCGTGTTCGAGCATGAGCCCCGCGCGTACGTCGGCGTCGTCCTCGCGCGCGCCGGCTTCGCGCTGGCGCCCGAGCAGCTCGGCTTCGCGCAGCGCGCGCTCGACGCCGCGCGCCACTCCGACGATCTGCGCGACCTGGTCGCGGAGCGTTGGGCGCGCGTCGACAAGAGCCGGCTCGAGACCCTCTCGCTGCAGGAGACGCGCGAGGACGTGCAGATCGCGCGGCTGGCCGCCGTCGAGCTGCATGTCCGCGAGCGCCGCGCGGCCGCCGAGCGAGAGCTGAGGTCTCTTGCTTGACACCGCTACTTCTTCTTCGCGACTTCCTTGTCGGCGGCCTGCTTGGCGTCGTGCAGGTTCTTCATCGCCTGGTTGAAGCCGGGGTGCTTCACCATCTCGCGGTTGAGGTTGTTGGTGTAGTTCTTCGACTCCTGGCCCATGCGCGACGACTCGTCGGTCAGCCGCTGGATGAACGACATCAGGATCTCGACGGGCAGGTCGGCCATGAAGGCCGAGATCTGCGGCGCGATGGTCGCGACGTCGCGGCTGTTGTCCGACAGGATCTTGGTGACGAGGCCCTGCGCCAGCTCGGTGACCTTGTCGAGGCGGCCGCCGTCGTCCTTGAGGAACGACTTGAACCGCTTCCGCGCCTCGCTGTTCTCGGTGTACCCCGTCAGCACGTCCTCCGGCGTGACCACCGCGGTGTTGTCCCGCACGTAGTCGAGGAACGCCGACGCGGCCGCGCTGCCCACGGCGCCGGCGATCGCCGCGCGGCCCGCCATCGTGTCGAGCTTGCGGCCCAGCTCGTCGAACCGGTAGCACGCGCGCGACACGCTCTCCCACGTCGCGGGGCACGCGAACGCCTTGCCCGCGAGCGCGCCCGGCTCGTCGTAGCCCCAGCTCGGCTGCGCGCCGAGGTGGCCGAGGACGTGGTCGTGGAACTTCGCGGTCTGCGCGTACGTCATGAAGTCGCCGTAGCTGTACGGCACGCCGATCGGGCGCAGGCGGCGACGCATCGCCGGGTCGCGCTCGAACTCGTTGACCGCCATGCCGCCGCCGGTCGGGTTCATGGTGACGACGATCTGGATGCTCTCGTCGAGCTGCACGTCGCCAATCATGCGGTCGTCGAGCAGCGTGAAGATCGCGCGCGTCACGCTCTTGTCGACGGCGCGGTTCAGCTCCTCGACCGAGAGGATCGGCACCATGTCGATCGGCACCTTGCCCTTGTTGGCCTTCTTGACCTGCTCGACCCACTCGAGCAGCGGCTGGAACCGGCGCGAGATGCGGCGGTCGTAGTACGCCTTGGTGTCGGCGGCCATCGTCGGGATGTGGCAGTCCTCGAGGGTCATCGTCGGGACGTGCAGGCCGACGTAGGGCACACCCTTGCCGCCGTTGCGGCGCGCGGCGACCTGCTTGGGGATGGCGGTCTTGCCGACGCCCGACGGGCCGACGGCGGTGATGACCTCGCGGGTCCCGGCGAAGGCGTCGATCAGCTCGGCGAAGACGCGCGGGGACGTCATCTCGATGCCGAGCTTGGAGGCAAAGGTCTCTTCGATCGCGGTCTTGGTGTCTGCGGTGGACATGTTGTGATTTTTCCGTTGGAATGTGGGTGACGTTGGAATGTCTTCGGAGGTTTATCGCTCAAGCGTCGCGCAGGCGTTGTTCTACGTCGACGGGAAGCCTTTGTCCCTTGAGCACTACCCGATGTACCCCGCCATCTACGACGGCAAGTACTCGCGTCTGCTGCTCAAGACGGGTCGCCAGGTCGCCAAGAGCACGACCATCGCATGTTTCATGATCGCCGAGTGCATCGGCAACTCCCAGTTCAAGACCTTCTACATCTCCCCGACCCAGGAGCAGACGCGGAAGTTCTCTCACACGCGTATCGCCAAGATTTTGTCGTACAGCCCGGACCTTCGAAAGAGCTTCGTCGGGCCGGAGTCGATCGACAACGTCCTCCTTCGCATGCTGCGGAACGGATCGGAGCTGGCGTTCACCTACGCCCTCGATGATCCGGATCGCGCGCGCGGTTTCTCTGCGGATAGGTGCAGCTTCGACGAGGTGCAGGACATCCTCTACGAGTCGGTGATCCCAGTCATCGAGGAGTGCATGTCGAACTCGAAGTACGCGTACTCGGTCTACGCCGGCACGCCGAAGACGACGGAGAACACCATCGAGTTCCTCTGGTCTTTGTCGTCGAAGACCGAGTGGTGCATGAAGTGCGACGGCTGCGGGAAGTACACCTTCATCGACAGCATCAAGGCCATCGGGAAGATGGGCCCGGTCTGCCTTCATCCGACGTGCGGCAAGTACCTCAACCCGCGCGTCGCGCAGTGGGTCGACACCGGCAAGGGCGGCATCAAGGGCTTCCACATCGCGCAGCCGATCATGCCGGAGAACGTGCCCGCGGCGTGGCCGATGGGCAGCCCGGAGTGGCACGCGGCGGTCGAGCGCTGGCAGAAGCTGCTCTTCAAGATGGAGTCGCCGTTGTACGGCGAGTCGCGCTTCCTCAACGAGTGCATCGGCGTCAGCACGTCGACCGGCGTTCGTCTGCTCACGCAGGAGATCCTGCAGTCGCTCGTCGACGACTACGAGATGCTGCGCCTGCCCGCACCCACGTCGAAGGAGGGCCTCGTCAAGGTCGTCGCGGGCGTCGACTGGTCCGGCGGCGGCGGCGAGGTCGCCGGGTCCGAGGGCGGCCTCTTCAAGTCGCGCACCGTGCTCCACATCTGGGGGCAGCTGCCCGACGGGCGCCTCAAGACGCTCTTCTACAAGATCTTCCCCAACGGCCACGCCGTCGGCTGGATCGACGAGATCGTCGAGCTGTGCAACGCGTGGGGCGTCAGCATGATCTGCGGCGACGCCGGCGAGGGCGCGCTCGCCAACGCGCTGCTGCGCCAGAAGCTCGGCGACCACCGCGTGGTGGCCGTTCGCTACATGGCGCTGTCGAAGCCCGTCGACTGGAACCCGAACGCGATGGCGTATCACGTGGACCGCACGACGCTGATCGACAACTTCGCGCGGTTCATCATGCACAAGCAGGTGGTTTTTCCCCGTTTGCCTCAAATCCAACCAGCGTTTAACGATGTGCTCAACGTGTACGAGGAAGTCACACTGGCGGGACGTAAAGTATGGCGCCACGCACCGACGGCACCGGATGACTGCCTTCACGCGATGCTTTTTGGTTGGTTTGCCTTTCGTTTGCTTTCGCGCGATCTCACGTTTACGTGAGGACATGCGCCGTAGAATCCGATGGCAAGATTGCAATTGTGGCAGAGAACTCGATAACCCCGAGGAAAGCCCTGCTGCTTGAGCCACAAGAAGAAAGCTTGTCCGTGTCGTCGAAGGGTTTTCTTTTGTCGATAACCGCCGCCGCCAATGTGATCGACAGCTAGAAATTCGAGATGCGATTCACCGCAACAAGCGCAATTTGGGGTTTGCGCACTGTACGCACGCAGCACTTCAAGACGAAGCGCTCGTTGTCTTGCTCTAATCTTTTCACGGTCACGAACATAGTTCGCCATACCGCGCCGATTACAGCAGTCTCGACACCACGGATGTATACCGCTCTTGGTCGCTCCGTGTTTCCCGAATTGGGACAATGCACGGCGCAGCTTGCACTGCGTGCAACGTTTGCGCTTCACAGCGCAGCGCGAGACGCAGCAAACGCCGTCACCGCCGGGTGATAGATCTCCATCAGCTTGAGGTAGACCTCGCGACACGCGCGCGCGTCCGACAGCGCCGAGTGCGCGTCGTCGTGCGGGATGCCGAAGTACGCCGTGAGCACCGTCAGCTTGACGCTCTCGACGAGGCCCATGTTGCGGAACGGGGCCGCGAGCGCCATCGTGTCGTTGGTGTGGTACGTCGTCGGCCAGCGCATCTTGTGCTTGGAGATGCCGTACTCGAGAAACGCCTTGTCGAAGGGCGTGTTGTGGCAGGTCACCATCGCGTCGCGCATCATGCCCAGCACCTTGACGAGCGCGGTCTCCCAGGGAATCGCGCCCTCGGCGGCCCACTTCTCGGCGGAGTAGCCGTTGACCGCCGCGGCCTGCGGATCCACCGGGCGGACCGGGATCAGCTTCGCGCAGTACTCCTCGATGACCGTCTTGCCCGACGGGTCGGTGAGCACGCACGCGATCTCGACCGGGTCGTGCGTGTGCGGGTAGAGCCCGCCGGTCTCGAAGTCGAGGAAGAGCAGCTTGTGATCCTTCAGTGCTGGGCGACCCATTGAACGTTCCTTCAGCGTGGTCTTATACCAACGCAGCTGGTTGTTTTGCGCACGCTAACACGTTTATGGCGCAAGCCTCAAGCCGGCACCTTCTCCCGCGCGCGCATTTCCTCGAGCTGCTGGCGCTCCTCCTCTTCCTCGGTCATGCGGAGGTCGTTGAGGGCGTCCTCGTCCATCTCGGCGTAGAACATCTGGTCGGCGTCCGGCGCCGGCGGGGCGATCTTCTTGAGATAGTCCGCCAGCGCGATGGTCTCGCCGTAGTTCTCGCCGACGCTGATGTCGTGGGCGAAGTCGACGGGCAACCACGGGAACTTCTCCCGCACGCGCGTCACGCAGTAGTGGTCGAAGAACGCCTGCGCCTGGTGGATGTACTTCTTCTTGATCGTCCCGACGATCGAGTCGTGGACGGTGATGCACAGGCGACCGCCCAGCTCGCCGATGTGCTCGCCGATCTCCACCAGCTGGCTGATGACGATGTCCGACGACGTCGACTGGATCTTCATGTTCTTGCCGCGGCGCTCGGCCTGGCCACGGAAGAACCCATTGACGTTCTGCAGCGGGAACCGGCGGCGGCGGCCGAACAGGGTCTCGACGAAGCCCTTGGCGTGGATCTGGGCCACGACCTCGTCCATGTAGTTCTTGAGCGACGGGAACCGGTCGAACAGCTTGTCGATGACGTTCTGCGCCGCCTCGACGGAGATACCGGCGGTCTCGGCGATCTTCTTCGCCATCGCGCCGTAGAGGATGCCGAACACGACGCGCTTGACCGTCGTGCGCGTGTTCTTCATCTCCTTGTCGATGTCCTTCTTGGCCTCGACCTCCTCGTACGGGATGCCGAAGATCTCCTGCGTGAACCAGGAGTGCACGTCGAGGCCCGCGTTGAGCGCGGCGATCAGCGGCTGGTCGGGCGCGTACGCCGTGAACACGCGGATCTCGGCGCCCTTCCAGTCGACGTTGAAGACCAGCTCCTCCTCGGGGTCGTCGGGGATGAAGATCTTCTTGATGTTCACCCCGGCGATGTAGCCGGTGAGGTTCTGCATGTTGATCTTCGACGAGCTGGTGCGCCCCGTCGACGTGCCGTGCAGGTGGAAGCTGGTGTGCAGGTAGTCGTCGTACGCCGACAGCAGGTCGATCTCGTGCAGGAACCCCGTGAGGCCCTTGTGCGCGCCGCGGTACTCGAGCAGGGCGCGCGCGAACGGGCAGTTCATGCGCTCGGCGATCGCCTTGAGCGTCTTCTTGTCCGTCTTGTACTGCTGGGACTTCTTGTTGCGCTCGACCCACGGGCCCTGGCGGAACACGAACTCGCGGGTCTCGGGGTCGCGCAGGCCGCGGTTGAACAGGATCTCGCCGATCTGCGCCGTCGAGTTGGGGTTGAACTCGTCGGTGCGTCGGCCACCCGGAGCGTCGGCCCAGAACTCCTTGAGGATCTTCTCCTTCGCCTCGACGATCGTCGCGAGCTTGATCTTGCTCTCCTCGAGGTACCCGCGGTTGACGCGGAACCCGTCGAACTCCATCTGGCCGAGCCGCCGTGAGCCTGGGATGCAGTGCGACGCCATCAGGCTGCGCGCCTGGCGGTCGAACGACTCCTTCTGGGCGCGCGCGAACTGGTGGCGCAGCAGACGTCGCGTCAGGTCGGTGTCGACCGCGGCGTAGAGCATCAGCGTGTCGATGGGCACGCGCTCGTAGCCAGCGTCCATCACGCGCTTCTTGTGGTCGGCCTTCTTCCCGAAGATGTACTGCTCCAGCTCCTTCTTCGAGATGTCGTAGGTCATCCCCTCCTCGATGCCGAGGGTGCCCTTCTTAACCTTGCCCTTCTTGGCGTTCGCGTACGTCGCCGCGACGCCCTCCTCCTCGGGCGTGAGCTGCTCCGCCAGCTCGTGGATCTTGTCGGCGTACCCGCCAAACTGCGGGAAGTAGCTCCGGCCCAGGATCTTCAGGCCGTAGTTGCCGCCCATGTCCTCGCGCAGGAGGTGCTCGCCGAGCAGCGAGTCCCACGCGACGTTGTTGACGCGCCACCCGTAGCGCAGCTCGATGAATTTAAGGTCGAACTTCGCGTTGTGGAAGACCTTGGGCTTGGCGCACTCCAGCACGCGCCGGATGTGCGCCGCGACCTGCGCCTCCTCCTCGGGCGACCACTCCGCCTCGCGGTGGTGCAGCTTGATCGCCGCCGACCGCCCGGTGTCCCACGCGAACGAGAAGCACAGGATCTTGGCGTCCTTCCTGTGTGGGTTCAGCGTGTTGGTCTCGACGTCGACGGCGATCGCGCACTGCGCCGCCGTCTTCGCGCCCTCGACGACGTGGTTGATGATCTCGTCGCAGACCGCGCCGACCTCCTCGACGGTGCGCGGGATTCGGTAGTCCTTCGAGATCTCCTCGATGGAGACGTTGTCCTCGAGCTTGTCGACGCCCGCGGCGATGCGCACGGCGCGGATGAAGTCCCCGTAGAACAGGTTGTAGAGGCCGGTCTTGGCCTGCAGGTGCTTCGTCGAGAACGTCGGCAGGACCTTGAAGACCTCGCCTTTGATGTCGACGTCGATCACGCGGCCGCGGGTCTCCATGAAGCCCTCGCCCCTGTAGCCGAGGGACCGCAGCGCGGTGGCGCCGAACGCCACGATGATCTTCGGGCGCTTGTTCTTGATCGCCGAGTGCAGGTACGCCGAGCAGCGCTTGACGGTCTGCGCGTTCGCGGTCTCGTTCTGGTCGCGGCCTTCCTCGACCTGGCACTGCACCGCGTAGGTGTCCCACTTGCGCAGGTGCCGCATACGCAGAGTACCGCCGCTCTTGTCGTCGAGTTCGCGCAGCTCCTTCCACGTCGAGCGGATCACGCGGCCACCGCGGCCGTAGAACACGGCGTTGTTGTTGGCCGACCACGACGACGGGCTCTCGCCGACGAACATGATGTCGACGGTGCCGCTCGCGCCCTCGACACACACGCGCCGCTTCTGGAACAGGTCGCACCCCTGGCAGGCGATCCCCTTCTGGGTGTTCTGCACATCCGGTCCGACGACAGTGTCGTCGTACTCGATCACGGGAAGCTTCGTCTTCTTCTCAGTCACGGGAAGCCTCCTTGCTATCGAAAACAATGTTTCTGCCGTCGGAGAGTTTTCCCCGCGCAAACAGAACCACACACCGCATGCACGTCGGGGTCTTTCCTGGCAATTCCCAACCGCCAAACCAAGTGAGGCCACATACCGTTTCGCGCAGACGTGGGTTGATCACTGTGTGCCTAATGCCGTTTTCGCACCGCGAAACGCCTGAAAGCGCATGGGTTTAAGACGACGCATTTGTCAGG
>JACCDR010461072.1_pt1 | contig 12321 bp, 11 predicted proteins | sample 7446431 | NCBI WGS metagenome assembly JACCDR01 (sample SAMN15323443, study PRJNA562643) | freshwater metagenome | isolation source: river surface water | place: USA:Blue River Watershed | collected 2017-08-17
CGAGGCAACGCCGCGCAGGTTCGCGTGGTCGGCGCGTCCGCTGCAGGCGTGCTCACCGCGCTCGGTCTGACCGTAGGAACCACGATGGGCACGGGCAACGTCGGCAACATCGATGCGGCCACCTTCCTCGAGATCCGGACGGTCGTGCAGGCCGCGGTCGCGGGCGCGAGCGTCGAGCAGGACTCCGCGGGACGTCTTCGCATCACCAAGACCTTCGCCGCTGCGGACGATTACGTGCGCATCGGTCCCGCGACCACTGCCACCGCGCTCGGCTTCACCGTGGGGCAGCACGGATCAGCCGATGGCATCGCATCGATTCGCTCCGGTGCGCAGACGTTCCCCACGGCCACCACGGGGACCTTCACGCTCGGCGCGGACGACGAACCCAACTTCACCGTGACGCTCCCCGCGGCACAATCCCAAGCCCAGGTCATCGCGCTGATCAACGCGGCCGCGGGCTACACGATGGCCTCCGCAGCCTCCGCGACCATCATGCTGCTCCGCGGGCGCGCGAACGGCGGACAGGTCCGGGTCGTGGGCGCTTCCGCAGCCGCCGTGCTCACCCAGCTCGGTCTCACCATCGGCACCGTCACCACGTCCGCCGCGCTCGCGGCGCGCATCCCCGCGGGCACCGAGGTCCGCAACACCGACGGCACGCGTGTATTCGTCACGATGCAGGACGTCTCGGTGCTTGCTCCGACCGGCGGAGGCCCCACCGGCGCCGCGTACACCTCGAACGCGGGCCCCTACGCGGTCAAGATCCGCCACGCGCTCGACGATGGATCGGGGCAATCGGCAACGGCGGGCACACTCACCGCGCTCCCGCGCGCGCCCGACGCTGGCTCGTTCGCCGTCATCAATCCGCAGGCCGCCACGGTGGCCCTGACCGAAGCGCAGATCGACGCGCAGTACGTCGCCGCGATCGAAGCCACGCTCGATCTCAACTCGGTCGCGCGCGAGGCAAACGTCATTTGGGCGGCGCGCCAATCGAACGCGATCCGGCGAGCGCTCCGCGTCAACGCGTTGACCGCGAAGTCGATCGGCATGCTCGGACGGATGGCTGTCCTTCGCACTCCGCTCGGGACGACCAAGTCTGCCGCGATGTCACGCGTGGCGGAGCCCGGTGTCGGTGCCTACCGCGATCAGCGCGTGATCTTCTGCCACCCGCAGGCCAATTCGTATGTCCCTCTCGTCGCGAGACTCGGGCTCGCCGGCGGAGCAGGATTCACCGCGGACGGCAACGTCGATATCGGGGCCGACGGATTCATGGCGTCGATCCTTTCGCAGCTCCCTCCGGAGGAGAACCCGGGGCAGCTCACCCCCTTCGCGGCGGGCGCCAACTCCCTCGAGTCCTCGCCCAATGCGCAGGGCCTGCAGATGGGCGATTACACCAACTTCCGCAAGGCCGGCATCGCAGCGCTTCGCATCGACGATGGCGTGGCGATCTTCCAGTCGGGCGTCACGTCGGTCGATTCCGCGGTGCAACCGCAATTCCAGAACATCGCGCGCCGGCGCATGGCGGACTTCATCCAAGACACGCTCGCGCGTCGGCTGAAGAACTTCGGAAAGAAGCTCAACTCCTTCGCGCGCCGTAAGGCTGTCGAGGGCGAAGTCCGGAGTTTCATGGCGCTCCTCCACTCGGAGGACAACCCCAACGCGCAACGGATCGACAGCTTCTCGCTGAAGGCCGTGAGCACCCAAGCGATGCACGGAGCCGGCCGGTTCCGCCTTTCGCTCAAGGCGCGCACGCTGAGCTCTCTCGACTCGATCGAGCTCGAAACGGTCATCGGCGAGCAGGTGGACGTCAACGAGCTGCCCGTCGCGGCATAGCCACGTGCGATCCGTGGTGTAGTATCGGAACCCGTCGCGGCACTCGCGCCGCGCCCTCGAGGAGGATGACGACGTGTCACTGCGCGCCAAGGGTCAAGAGGTCACCATCCTCGTCGTTCGCGACTCCGTGCTCGAAGCGGAACTCACGAACATCCTGAACTTCAACTCCGAATTGCAACTCGAGGTGAGCTCGGTCGGCTACCTCGGAGAATTCACGAACCGGAAGGACGAAGTCTTTCGCGGAGGCAAGTTCGACTTCGAGATGCACGTGCACTCGCAAGACTTCCTCACGTTCGCGCAAGCCGTTCTCGATCGCGCTACGCGAAAGACGCCGGACACCGTGTTCAACATCACCGCGGTGCTCGCCTTCCCCAATGGCCAGACGCCGACCGTGCTCTTTCCCGACGTCAAGTTCGGCGCCATCCCGATGAACGTCCCCGAGCGAGGGGACTTCGTGAAGATCAAGATCGAAGGCGAGGTCGAGCAGGTCCAGATGGTCCTGTCCTGACCTCGCGCTGACCGGATCCCATGGGATCCGGTCGAGAGGAACCCCTTCGCATGACGCAGCAAGCAGCACTTCCGCAGGCGACCACGCGGGAACTCTCCGACGCCGAAGCCGCGGCCACCTTCAACGACGAAGGAGCGGAGATCCCCGAAGCCGGGATTGCGGACGCACGCGCGGCCTTCACCGCGCCGCCGATCGATCAAGAGGGGCTTCCCGATTGGGCGCCACCGATCCCCGCGGGTCTCAAGGTCCCCGTCGGAGCGCAGATCGCGTGGATGCGCATTCGCGCGGTGTGGACCGCGGCGCCGCAGAAGGGCGATCGCGTGCTCACGCTCTGGCCGCTGAACGAGGTGGAGGAGTACCAAGCCGCGGAGCGCGCACGCGGTGCCACCAATCGCCTTGTCAGCGAGTTTGCCAAGGCGTGCATTCGTGCGGTGGACGGCATTCCCGTCGATCGGACCGGCCTCGCGACATCGAATTCCGCCGCGGTGCTCTGGCGCGATCTCGGACCCAAGGGCCGGATGCTCGTGCGGACCTACTACACGCGCGCGCATTCGATGTCGGAGGAGGAGCTCCGCGATTTTTTCTCCGAGTGCTTCGTCAACGCGACCGCCGAAGCGGTCTGACGACGGAGCACTTCTTCGACGAGTACGCCGATCTCTGGGAAGGAGAAGATCCAGAGCGGGAACTCATCGAGGCGTGGCACATCCCCGGCGACGGATGGCACCTGTCCTTCCACGTCGATTGGAAGGAGATCGCGCGAGTTCGTCTGAGCCAACGCGCGTACCTCGCGCGCTACGGGCGACAAGACATGAATGCGTGGCGCTACCGGCCGATCCCGGAGCTCGTCGCGGCTGTCATCGCTATCCGCGATATCGTCCGTCAAGAGAACGCGCTCTCGCGCGCGGGCGAGGACAGGTGATCGATGGCTGAAGAGACCGGCGTTCGCGTTCGACTCGTTCTGAACACGGACCTTGCTCGCCGCGCGCTCGACGGTTTCAAGGCCGGCTTGGGCGCCACCGCGAAGGCGGCGGGCTCTGCTACCGGGGCGGCTCAGTCGATGAGCTCGCACTTCACCAAGGGGATGGGCGCGGGCGCGATCGCGGTCGGCAACCTGTACGCCGAGCTCGCGAAGCTCGCCCTTCACTGGGGCAAAGAGGCTTTCATGGCGCCGCTCGAGGCGTTCATGGAATCGGGCAAACAGATCAAGGCCCTGGCCGGAACGTTCTCGGTCATCGACAAGGGAGGCAAGTCGTTCGAGGAACTCAAGGACATCGCGGGCGATGTGAAGGACGAACTCGAGGACTTCGGGATCGCCGCCGGCGTCGCGGACGATGAGCTACTCGAGGTGTTCACGAACGTGATCGAGCGCGGTGGCAAGAGCATCGAGACCGCGCGCGATCTCACCGAACAGATGGCCTATGCGGGCAGAGCGATCCCCGGCGGAGCGAAGGCTCTCTCCGAAGGGTTCGAGGCTCTCAGCATGGGCATCGTGCGCGCGAAGAATCCGCTCGTCGGTCTCATCGCTTCGACCGGCACGATGAAGGGCAACGCGAAGCAAGTTGCCACCGAGATGCAGAAACTCTCGCCCGACAAGCAGATCGCGCTTGCCGAAAAAGCCATCGAGAAGATGAGCGGGAAGATGAAGAACGTGCCTCTGACGTTCGGCCAGATGGTCACGTCGATGAAGGTGCTCGGCGAGAACGTGCTCGAGGAGATGGGCCAGCCGATGATGAAGGGACTCGGCGATCTCACCGCGCACATCCGATCGCTTTTCGTCAACGAGAAGGGCGGGCCTACCGAGCTCACCGAGAAGTTGATGACCGGCGCGCGCAAGTTCGGTGAGTTTCTCCGTGGTGCATTCGACGCCGGAGAAGCATTCATCGACGGCTTCAGCGAAGGACTCAAGGTCTTCTCTGACGAGTTCGCCGCGATCTGGCACGAGGTGTTTGGCGAAGGCGACTCCGGCATGAAGTCGATGGTCGGCTACGCGAAGGCCTTCGGCCAAGAGATCGGTATGTTCGTCAAGTCCGTCGGAGCAGGCATCGGCGCGATCATCGTGGCCACCCAGAGGGCCATCAAGGAGCTGATGATCCTGACCGGGGATCTGCTCTGGAATATCGGTTACTACGTGCCCGGCGCGGGCAAGCTCGCGGAGGCCGGCAAGGCCGTCAAGCACGAAGTCGTTCGCTCGGACATCGACGAGATCAAGGCCGGCGCTTCCAAGTACGGAGGCATGAGCATCGAGGAGGCGGGCAAACGCACGCGCGAGCTCGGAGCCACATTCGGAGTTGGCGACGAAGCGTCTTGGAAGGCTTGGATGGAGGATATGGCGCGCAATCGCCGCCTCGCAGAGAACAACGTGCACAACGCGGAACTCGCCGCGCAGCAGGCCGATGCAGCGGCCTTCGCGGGCGCGTTTCAAGAGGCCGCCAAAGGACAAGACGACGCTGCGCAGAAAGCGATCGCTGGCTTTCTCAAGGGACACGAGCAAGTCGCGTGGGCGCTCGGTACCAAGGGACCCGAGCTCTTCGGAGAAGCGAAGGACAAGTTTCTCGATGCGCTCAAGGACTCCGGGCTCGCGGATCTCGCGAAGGACCTCGGTGAGAAGTGGAAGGCATCGACGAAGATCGACGTCTCCAAGGGGGTCACCCAGAACTTCACCGGGCCCATCACGATCAAGCAGGACTTCAAGGACGAAGATCCCGATCGCGTGGTCGTCGCCATCAAGGAAGGACTCGGCAAGTTCGGCACGAACCGGCTGCAGGCGCGCGGCGCACCGATCTTCGGCTAGGCTCCGCACCATGGCGCTGCCGCTCTCTCCCGCCACCCGCAAGAAGCTCCTTCCTCCCGACCCGAACGATCCGACCGAGGAGCCGATCGATCCGGAGGACGAAGAACTCGAGAAGAAGGGGGGCAAGCAAAACCCCCTCAAGCGGTGGGCCGCCGCGCAGCTCGGCACCGCGGAGAAGTGAGAGGTGATCGATGCCCTTCGGTGTCGATGAGCCGGAGGCGGCCGGTTACGGCAGCTCGCTGACCATCGAGGAGCTCGGGCCCGCGGGGCCGGGGTGGCAACCGCGCAAGCTCGTTCTGTCGGGCTCTACGCTGCCCTTTCAAGGCGCGGAGTGGGGCATCGAGAATCGGATCCCGACGACCTGGTATTCGGGCAACTTCGCCGAAGCCTCGCAGCAGGTGCTTGGGCCGAAGGAACTCCCGTCCACGTGGGAAGGCGAGTGGAAGCGAACGCTGATGAGCCGCACGCCGGCGATCTACAGCGACGAGAACGGCGGCGAGCAACGGATCATCAGCCCGATGCTGCTCCGGTCGACCCTCGAGGCGATCGCGCTCGCGGGCGTGCGCCTTCGCGTGACGTGGACCGTGCGCGGAGTCGAGGCCGTGGGCTCGTCCTCTGGCGGCGAGGTACATGTCGGGCGAAACCCCGACGGCTCGGTACGCCGCGATCGCGTCTCCTCCCCGCGCACGCGCCCCGTGCTCGCGCAGATCGCGCGCGAGGGCCGCGTGGCCACCTTTCGGACTCCCATCACCACGCATGCGGACGTTCGATGGTCGATCGAATTCACCTGGGTCGGTCGCGGTGCGCGCTCCGCGCGCGTGCAGACGGAACGCGAGGACGAAGCTGCGGCGGCCGCCGCGCTCGCCCTCGAGGCTTCGGTCGATGCCACGCTCTCGCTCTCGCTCGACCAGGTCTATGCGTCCGACAAGTCGATTCGTAAGAGCGTCTCGAAGCTCACGCTCGGTCAACTCGAAAACATCGCTGGCGCTCCGCAGAAGGCCGTGACCGCTTTCACGCGGCAGCTACAGCAGAACGTCTCGGACTTCAAACGCGTGGGGCAGATCGCGAAGAAGTTCTCGTCGCAACCGCTCGCCGTCACCAACGCGGTCGTCGACTTCGCGCGCAACACCATCAACGTGGCGAACAACTTCACCGACGAGATGGGGCGCCGTCCGTACGAGCTCAACGCGAGCAAGCAAAAGGTGAATGCCCTTCTCCGGAGCGCGAAGGCGTTCGGCAGCATGACCGATGCCGCCGCGCTGAACGCGCGCCGCGCGCAGCAACTCGAGGCCGCGCATCGGGCGATCCTCGTCAGCGGTGCGAACCGCGGCGCGCTGACCGTTCGCGAAAGCGCCACTACGCGCGCGGGCGACCTTCTCGCGATCCACATCTGCAAGACCGGAGAGACGCCGCAATCGGTCTCGCAGCTCTACTACGGCAACCCCGATCAGGCCGCGACGATCCTGCATTCGAATCGGCTGCCCCTCTACACCCCCGCCTTCCGACCGGGGCAGATCGTGGTGATTCCCGCGATGGCGAATACAGCAGCACGCGCGTCGGTGTGAGAGACTCCGGGCCGTGTCTCTCGCGATCGTCGAGCTCCCCGACGGAGCGCTCTACCCGAGCGCGAAGGTGCGTCTCGTTGTCCGATTCGAGGAGTTCGCCTCACCGGTGCTCAAGGACAAGGCGCCGAAGAAGTCCACTCCGCGCCTCAAGGGCACGAAGGACGAACGCGCGCCCCTGAAGGCCGTTCTGGACCCCGAAGCCCCCCAGGGGGTCTCTCGGTTCATCCTCGTGGGATCCCCCCCTCCAAAGGGCGCCCCGGCCGAGCAAACGGCATCGAGCGATGACCTCACCCATCCCGTGTTTGGCATTGTCCCCTCAGAAGCAAAGTGGGACCTCAACGGGATCCGCACCGCCGACACCCTCTCGCTCACGATCCGCTGGCAAGATCTCCCGATCGATCCGCGCGCCGTGCGCTCGTGCGCGGTGGAGTTTTTCCTCGGGACGGTCACCAGTCAGGCCTACGCGATGGGGATCGCGGGTGCGACCCGCGAAGGGTGGGTCGGAGACCACGCCTACGTCGAGCCGATGCTGCTCGTGCCGGACACGTACGTGGACGCGCGCGGTCGCGCGCGGACGAATCTCCGCTTCACCGGGTGGGTCGACAAGTGGCGCGTGACGATGCCGGAGGACAGCGAGGCCACCGTCGAACTCGAATGCGTCGATCACACGCGACTTCTCATCAAGCAACTTCGTCCGCCGAAGCTCATGGTCGCGAAGGACAAGGCGATCGACGAAGCCGTTGCCACCTATCTCACGCACTTCCCGCAGCTCGCTGGCATGACCGTCGAGTATCGGCCCTTCGGGGTGCGAACCAAGGAGAGCCCGCCGTGGCTCAAGTCCGTGTTGGCCGGCACCGCGCACGTGCCGAACCTCGGACCCCCGGCCACCGGCGGAGGAGCCGCGCAAGGTGGCGAGCAGGCGAACATCTGGGATTACCTGACCGAGGTGTGCGGAGCGATCGCGCACACGATTCGCGTCGAGGGCACCACCGTCATCATCCAACGCCGATCCTCACTCGCCAACGACGGCCCCGAGCGGCGCGGAGAGGATCCCTACGCGGCGCGAACGGTCGGAGACGTGGACTACCCCACGCGCGCGATGATCTACGGGCGCAACTTGAACAAGCTCGCGATCGAGCGCGATCTCGGTCGCAAATCATCGAAGAACATCGAGATGCGCTCCTACGATCCGCACCGCAAAACGGTGCTCGTGGCGCGCTTCCCCGAGAAGGGCGATCAGGTCGTCAGCGCGAGCCCGGGGGACGGCAAGGCCGACAAGGAATGGGACGTCAAGTATGCCCCGCCGGGCATCCGAGACAAGGCCACGCTGAAGAAGATCGCAGAGGAGTATTTCAACGGAGCGGGGCGGCAGGAGCTTTTGGTGCACGCGGAGACCAAGCACTTCGCTTCGTTCGGCGGGGACAATCTCGATCCGGACTTGCTCGACATGAAAGCGGGCGATCCGTTCGAGGTGCTTCTCGCGCGCGCGGTCGCGGGTGAGGGAACGATCGCGGAGATCGCGCGCGAGATGAGCGATGCGCAGGCCGCACGCGCGCGCCTCGAGGGACTCGGCTTCACCGCCGGCTTCGCGGCTGCCTATGCGAAGGCCGTCGGCAACGCCGGCTTTCAACGCGAGTTTCGGCTCAAGGAGATGAGCGTCGATTGGAACATCGATAATGGCGTCGCGGTCGATCTCACCGGGAACAACTACATCACCGCGCGCGTGGACGTACCCACCACCGCGGCCAAGCAGAAGCCCGGAGCGGGACCTCCGGGCACCCCGAAAGGAACCCCTCCGAAGAAGACCCCCGCGAGCACGGGACAGCCGCTCGTCATTGCTCCCGGCTTCGAGCAGATCGGAACCAACCCCGACGGCACTCCCATCATCGGAAAGGTCAAGACCTGATGGCCGGCGGATTCGATCACGCGCTCGCTGCGCAGGCATTCAACAGCGATCTTCGGCAGTGGGTTTCGTACGGCGTCGTTTCGCCCGATTCTCCCGAAGCTCCCGCCGTGCGCTTCAACGACGAGGAAGGCGCGCCGCTTCCTACGGGCCCCCTCGTCACCGTCACGCTGCAGCCGAGCGGCATCGAGATCCCCTGCCGTGTCGGCTCCTTCATCGCCGGCCTCGGAGAGGGCACCTGGTACCCCTTCCTCGAGGGAGACGAAGTGCTCGTCGTTCTGCCTCAAGGCCACGAGCAAGGGGGTGCGGTCATCGTCGATCGGATGAACCAAGAGATCGACAAGTGGCCGGCGATTGTCGCCGGTCAAGACGCCACGAAGAACAAGTTCGGCTTTTGGCGCCTGCGCTCTCCGTTCATCATCGAGAGCGCCGAATCGTTTCTCATCCGCTCCGCGAAGACCGGCGCGCAGATCGGGATCGACGGCACCGGGCAAGTGGTGATGTCGCAAGGCGATCGTCACCACCTGTTCGTTGGCTCGGATGTGATCTCGCTCTCGGACGGAGACGACACGGTCTTTCTCCAACTGCACGTCAACGATCAGGTCGCGATGCTGCAGGCGGGGCCAAGTCGCTTCGAGCTTTCGGCTGACGGAGAGACGGTGCTTCACGCCGCGGGTCAACTCGTGCTCGGCGCGGGCGCGCGCGGAGGTGGCCACGCAGTCACCGCGGAGCAAGTCGTTGCATTCGCCATCAACTTGATCGCGCAGCTCGTCGCGACAAGCGCGCTCAGCCCAGCATTCGTCGCGGCCTACAACGCATCGCCTACGGCGGCCATCGCCGCGGTCGCCGGCATCGTGGGCCCCGCGCTCGCGGCGCTCGGGACACCGACGCCTTTTGCAGGCCTCGCCGCGGGGAACTTCGCACCGTTCGTCGGAACGATCTTCGGACCCGCGGGACCGCTCAAGGCAGCCATGTCCAACCCGCTCGCGTTCAGCGATCCGACGGGGACCACCATCGGTTTCGGGCGCGGCTCGATCCTGCTCTAGCCTCCGATCGCGATGCCGAAGTGCCCCGAGCCCGATGCGTCTCTCGAGTTCAACTCTCCCAAGTTGAACGCGAAGCCGTGCGAGTTCGAACTCAAGCTTCCCGAGCCGAAGATCTCGGTCACGCTACCGCCGATCCCGGACCTTCTGAGCTTCCTCCCCAAGTTCAGGCCGTCCTTCAAGCTGTCGTGCAACCTGGACGAGCCAATCGATGTCAGCGCGAACATCTCTCCCGGAGGCGGGCGCTTCCCGTGCGCGGAGGACGATCCGGACCTCGAGCCCGAATGATCCGCTGATAGAGTGAGCGGCATGCCGCTTCCGGAGCTCGCAAAAACCTGGCAGTTTGCCGACAACGCGGCCGTCTCCACCGTGAACCGGCTCGTAACCGCGGACGTCGATCTAGACGCGGTGGCGAAGAAACTCATCTTCGAGCTGAAGAAGATCCTCACGTCCTTCCCGTCATCGCCTTGGACGGTGCGCGGCTCTTCAGACGGAACGACGGCCGCCGCAATGGACGGGGTCGATCGTTGGGCGTCCGCAGCGAACGTCGTCGGCGCGAACCCCGGCACCAACCACTCTTGGATCGTGCTCCGGCAGACGGGCGTGCATGCGACGTTCGAAGTCTGCATCGACATGACGGACACCCAAGAATTTCAGTGCACCACCGTGGTCTCTGCCGCGGGCTTCACTGGGGGATCGCTCACGGCGCGCCCCACGGCTACCGACGAGATCGTTCTCATCAACGACACGGCGTGGTTCTCGACGAGCAACTCGAATCACTACGTGCACGCCGCTCAGTCGACCGACGGGCAGTGCACCCGCGTCGTCGTCTGGCGGGGCGGCACGAACCTTTGCCTTTTCTGGCTCTTCGACAAGGTGAAAAACCCGGTACCGAATTGGGCGATTCCGTACGTCGCGGTCACGCATAACTCCCAAGGCGTCGCTCCCGCATATGCCAACTCGATGGATTCAGCCGTCGGCGCGTACCTCGGCAATCTGCTCTCGTCGGGAGGAAACAGCGTCGCGCGCGGATACCACGCGGGTGGATCGATGCGGCTTGCGTTCACCGCGGAGGGCGCGGTGCAGACCGGCTCGCTCTCGCTGGCGAACGGCATCGACGGCATCGGCGACGGGCCGAACGAGATCAGCGGCGAATGGCCCATGTACCCGTTCGGGCTCGCGAGCAATACGTCGGGAAGGAAGGGAAGACACGGCGCCGTCTTCGATCTCTGGAACGCACCGGTGGGCGTGGCCGACGGCGACACGCTCGGCCCTTCCTCGAGCGAGCGCCGTTTCGTGAAGTTCGGAACGATGTGGTTTCCGTGGACGGGCGATGCCACTGTTCCGTTGCTCGCGTGAGTGAACGATGACGCTCCCCGTTCTCAGCAAGACGTGGCAATTCCCCCCAGCGGGCGCGAACATCATCGTGCCGGGGCAGATCGACGCCTTGTCGACCAAGCATCGCGTCCTTCGAGCGATCAAGGACGCCTTGAAGTCGTTCGTGTCCTCACCTTGGACGGTACGAGGGAGCTCCAACGCAGTGGCGGCCGGACTCGATTCGGTCGATCGGTGGACGACGGATGCAGACGTCGTTTCGACATCGAGTGGAGGCGTTGCGCACTCGTGGGTTGTGCTCCGGCAAACCGGCATCGCGACCAATTTCGAGCTCTTGATCGATTGCTACGACGGGAATGGCACGGGGTACGTGTCGATCTACGTCTCGGCCGCCGCGGGCTTCACCGGAGGCTCGATCACCGCTCGACCGACGGCGACCGACGAAGTGCTCGCAGGAAACCACATCCCGGTCGTCCCGGCGTTCGGTACGGGACCGCGGGTGATCGTTCACGCGTGGCAATCGACCGACGGCGCGTGCACGCGTCTAGATGTCTGGCAAGGGGGCGTGCAAACGGCGTTCTGGCTCTTCGAGAAGCCGAAGAACCCGACCGTCGGTTGGACCAACCCGAGCGTCTCGTTCATCTCGAACGGCGCCGCGACCTTCAGCGAGATCTTTTACAACTCGACGCCCACCCGGACGCGAGGGCGGTTCGGATCGACGTGGGCGGACATGTCGTTCACGGCCGAGTATTCGTATTCGATCGCCCCCGGCTCGTATCACGTCGCCTCAGCCGATGAGATCGGCGCGCAGCCCAACGACTTCGACGGCTCGTGGCCCTTCCTCCCGATCGGCATCGTGTCGAAAACGGTGGGCTCGCGCGGAAGGCACGGGCAGCTCCACGACATCTGGTGGAAGCCAAAGGCCGTCGGTCGCGGCGACACGTTCCCGAACGACAGCGCCGCTCGCCAGTTCGTCGCGCTCGGCGAGATAATCCTTCCCTGGACCGGCAACGCCACCGTTCCGCTCACCGCGTGAGGAACCACCATGCCGCTCCCCACCCTCGACAAGACGTGGCAGTTCCCCTCGGCGGGCGCGAACATCATCGTCACCACCGGGGCCGACACCACCACGTCTTGGAAGCGCGTGCTCGTGGCGATCAAGAACGCGCTCACCACCTTCGCGCTGCAACCGTGGACGGTGCGCGGCTCGTCGAACGGCGTCGCTGCGGGAATGGATTCGGTCGATCGCTGGACGGCAGAGGGAGACATCGTCCTCGCCATCAGCGGACCCTTCTCGTGGGTCGTGCTTCGACAGACCGGAATCGCGACCAACTTCGAGCTGCTCA
>JACCDR011794429.1_pt1 | contig 12321 bp, 7 predicted proteins | sample 7446431 | NCBI WGS metagenome assembly JACCDR01 (sample SAMN15323443, study PRJNA562643) | freshwater metagenome | isolation source: river surface water | place: USA:Blue River Watershed | collected 2017-08-17
AAAGGAACTGCAGATATTGTTTGAATAAAAATATTATATAGTCAATATATAAAATTTGATTTTTTACTATTTAGCAATAAAAATGTCTGATAGAAAATGTCCGTATGAATCCGCTTCTAATTATAAAGTTGGAAAAATTAAAACAGGAATAGACGCTAAAGAATGGATTGTTACTAAAGATAAAAATGGAGTTATAAAATGGGTTCGTCATCACAGTATAGACGGTGGAAAAAAATTATTTAATGCTGCAAAATTTTTCGGTCGTCATACTAAAAAAAGTAAAAATTCTTGGTATAATGCATTGCCAACTTCCATTCAAAAACAAATCGATGTTGTTCGATCTACTTATAAAAGTCTTAATGAGATTGGTATTCGAGTATTCGAATATATATTGCATTTGAGTGAAGAAGGAATTTATTTTATTGACGAACCTTGGGCATTTTATCACGAAAAATACCCTCGTGATGATACGCCTGTAATTATGCCGATTATAAAAGTCGATTCAAATGAAACTCTTGATATTAGTAATGGTTCACTTATTCGTTGTCAACATTCTGATATCAAAAAAGAAGTTAAAAAAAAGTTTATTAGTTTTATTAAGGAATTTAATAATTCTAACGATACGGTTCAAATAGAATGGGACTTTAAAGTATCGCATACTATTAATTTTAAATTAATTGGAGTTTATGGATTTTCTAACTAACCAAAATTATTAGATAGGAATTCTTGATCGAATGTAAATTGATTTCTGTATTATTTTGATCGTAAGATAAAAGCATAAAAAAATAATTTTTTTTTGTTATTAATTAATCAGACTAATTAACTTTGTGCGCGGTTTTGCATCATCATTTGTAAATATTGTTGATTTGGTTGACCTTGTTGAAATTGCTGCGTTGGTTGACCTTGTTGAAATTGCTGCGTTGGTTGACCTTGTTGATTTGGAAATTGTTTAGGCAATTGTTGTGGAGAACCTGTAAAAATGTTGTTCTGTTGTCCTGCCCCAAATTGTTGAACTTGAGGAGCTTGTAATCCACCTCCAATATTAACAGGAATATTGTTTAACTCAGAAGTATCGCCATAAATAGGCATACTTTGTTGTTTAGTTTGATTTGGTGTTTCAACAGAATCGAAATTGAAATTGTCTTCACCAAGATCAGCAAAACCATCAATCAAATTGAAGCACTCTTCAAGTTTTTCTTCAGAAAGTTCTTGTGAATGTTCAATAGTCTTATGTCTCTTAACAATATTATGAGGAGCTAGGATTTTGCAATTATGACCAGCCTTTTGGCTAATAATACTTTGGCTGCAATCAATATAACCTCCGATTCTAGATTTACGGGTAATAAATTTTGATACATTTTGATGAGTAATAGGTTCACTGTATGGTTGACCATTCTTTGTTCCTACTAATCTAGCTTCCACTAAACCTTTCTTACCTTCTGCGTTAGCTTTTTTACTAGCATCCATATCAAGAACAGCTGGAATAAATTCATCACTATTCATGAAAACTTGCCCAAGACGACCAGCATATTGTAAAGCGCGTTGAGAAGTTTTTGAATGTGGAGTAAAAACTGGAATTTTCCAAGTATAACGTGGTTCAATATCTTTCATTTCTGATGTTCCATCAGGTTTATCAATCTTAACTTTTTTTAAGATTGTTGAGGCTACAGAATCGTCACTAGTAAGATACATTTTAACTTCACCAGTAGATTCGTTTTTAATACCATTGCGTAATCGTGAATTATAAGCCTGCCATTCATATTCCCATACTGCATGGAAATTAATAAGTAATGCATTAGCTGCAACAAGATCATTAATGTTTTTTTCGTATTTAGCTTTTAATTCCATAGCTTTGTCCTCAGATAATCCATCTGTAGATGGCATAACATAATCACCTGATGCAATTTCATCTCTTGTCATTGCTTTAAATCTTAAAACACATAACTTTGGAGGTTTTCCATGGTTTCCTTGTTGAGCTTTAGCGATAGAGCATAGTTGATTGGTAAATGAAATTTTATTAGCCGCATAATAATTAAACGATTTAGTTTCATTGTTAAAAAATCTGAAGCAATTAGTCAAATATTTGTTTGTTACTTTCGATGGAGGGGAGTTTGGATTTGAAGGATCCGTCAAAATCTTTTGCGAAATTTGGATCTTATATAATTGAATAATTTGACCTGTACATTCTGGAATTTGATGTTGTCTAATAAATTCTTGCATATCGATTTCTCCTCTGATTAAAGGTTGGTTGATAACTTGAGTTGCTGACATTGTGGATTAAATTGGGGATTTTGACTATGATAATTGTATGTGTATTAATTCAATATGTTTTTTCAATTTTGAATTTTATGGATATTTCGTTTATTCAGTTTAAAAAAATGAATAATTGTAATTATTATACAACTTGATGAATTTCATAGAGAAGTTATTTCGCGATGGTAGACATATTTCAATTAGAGTAGTATGTTATGAATGTGAATACACACATATTGATACTTTAATACCTGAACATATTCGTGTAAGTGATCATCATACTAAAATAGATGAGCAAAACCAATTATTTGAAGAAGGGTGGAAAATACTTATGATAAATTGGTATTGGTTCGGAAAATATGTTTTGTAATTATTAATTCTCAATTGGTATTCAATTGATCAGATGCATAGAATGAATAAATATCAGTAAATTCTCTCGATGTAAAAATTCTCGTTCGACAACACATATTTGTCAAACCTAGAGCATCTAGAATATCTTCTTCAGGTTCAAAGTTTCCTTCCATAAGAATTGTTTTATCAGGACACATAGCATTCTTTTTTTTAGCCTGATCGAGTCGATTGAAAAGACTAATAATTTTATAAGCTAATACTAATTCTCCTAAACATTTACCACACGCTGGACACAGAGTGAAACTCATTGATTAATAATGTATATATAAATACAAATGCATTTTTTCAAATTTAATGATCAAAAAAAAAATAATTTAATGATCGGTAATTAAATTATGCTCGTAATTGATTCAAGAAAGCTTCTCGAACTTCCGGGGACATCGATTTGATGACTTCTTTGAAACCAGCCAAGAAAGTTGATGAACTCTCAGAGCTATTGTACTTAATGTATTCGTCATCATCACTAATTAAATCTTCAATAGGATCTACTTGAACTTTTCCAGACATTACATCGCGGAAATGCACAACTTTACCACCAGATAGATTAGGAACACTTGCAAAACATCGTGATGACATGAACGTAAGAATTGTATCCATGAAATATGGATCATTTCTACTATTACTAACCATAAAGAATGGTTCACTTCCTTTACTATAAATTAACTCAATATCGAGGAATAAATTACTGAGTTCTTTGGCTGAAAGATCACCTAATTTTTGCATACCTATATGAATAACAAATCTTAATTCATCACCTCTTAATCTAGCCATTGCATTACTACCAAATTTATTCTTATAAACAGATAATCCGGTTGCAATCAATGCAGTTCTTTGTAAATCATCTTTCTTGTGGTCTAAAATTTCATCATGTAAATTAGACCCAAGAGATCCTAAACTGGAAACATGTGCAACCCAAGCGGCATTAGGATCTACATTCAAACAAACTCCTCGGGTTTCGCGGAGCCAGCTATCGATTACAGCACCATCAAAGAATACTGAATCAGAATAAGGCATCACAATAGCATAGAATGCAGAAACTGAGTTAGGTTCACAAAGCATATTGAAATCATTGAGTTTATTAGAATGACGTAATTTGACATATTCTAGTAATGATACGACTGCTGCTGTAAAAGGATTTGATTTTTGAAATACTTCCCATCCATCTCTCAAAAGACACACAGCCTGATCTTGTATACGTTTAGCAAGAATGGATTTTTTAGGGAATGATGGCATTCCATTACCACCTGCTGCAGTTTTACGTTTATTACCAGAACCTGGAGCACGAGGCGCTCGTTTAACAAATTCGGCAGGTTTACCATCGAGTGGCATTTGAGATTTTCCTTTGTAATCCCATACTGCAATATTATCATCACGAGATTTGAATTCTTTGTTTAATGTAAGTGTTGCACCATTGGCAAGAACAACAGCTTTGTTTGAAGAATCGCTGGATAATTCTACTTTTTGACCTAATGCATTTGGAATGTTATCCTTTTTTTCAAGCCATTCAGAAGCATCACCTAACATATCTTTAATAACGAGTGCTTGAACCATATTAACTCCAATAGTCGCATCGTTTCCATTGAGTTTTGTAATGATATCATCACGATAAGATTTTTCCGCGGGATATAAGAAAGTAAGAGTACTACCAAATCGAGGTCTTAAAATTCCCATAATACCTTGATCATCAATTGCTTCATACAATTCAGGGTCTGCATATTTTAACCAAGTTGAAACACTTGGATTCTTCTCAGGTTTTCCACCGTCCATCTTAGATAATAAAATTGTATAAAATGATAGAAATTATATTATTGATTATATTTTTATAAATTTAAAAAATAAATCAACTTTAAAATTGAATATTATATCTATGATTAAATAGCGTCATATGATGTCATCATCAGTTAAATCAGACATTACTATTAGATTTTCAAATAATTTTCCAAAGGATAAAATTTATGAATGTCTTGTTGATGGAAAAATGCGTGTTTTGATTTTCAATTCAGATGACGAACTATTTGAAGAAAAAGTTGAAATGATTGCATTACTCAATAATTCAGGAATTTTTAAAAATCGAACAGTATCTATGATTTTTGATAATCCCTCTCCATTTATTACAGTTGCAAAAAGTCTTATTCAATCAACTTCATTAGGATTCTATGAAAATGATGTTCATATTGAAAAAAATATTATATATCAAGAACCTGAGAAAAAAAATATGGAAACAATAGAAACTGAAAAACAAATTAGCAGAGCCTTAGAAAAAGCCAAACCAGTAGAATTATCAATGGACCCGCAAACAATTTTTGATGAAGTAATAGGTATCATCAATACCAAGACATTGAAACTTCCTAATTTCAAACGCAAAGAACCATTTGCAGTTAAAAGACAGATTAATTGGTTAAGAAGTGTATTGTCACGTAATCACAAAACATTACCTGATAATACAGCAAAAATTATTATTAGCCATCTTAGTCATATTGATCTTGAAAATTTACAACATTAAATTCTTTTTTAGTTAGTTGTGTAAATGTATTCAATTCGTTTTTCATTTTAGTGTATAAAAATAAATTCATTTTATTTCATTATTTTCTTTTAAAAATAATTTTTTTATTAGTTAATATACTCTAAAACAAGAAAGTAAAACACGACTAACAACATGAGTTACGACACCTGTTTAGATTCAGTAGCTAGCGGTAGATTAGCAACATTTTACCAAAACTTTGCCGGTCGTTCGAAATTCGGGAAGACTTCTGGCGGTTTTGTTGGTGGGACTGCTGCATCTGGTGGTATGTCCGCAGTAGCAGAATATGCTGATAGTGTTTACAGTAAAGCGAAAGAAGATATGATTCGAAAGATCGCTACAGATATGAATAATATTCTTGGTATTAAAGGTGAAAAGAAACTTAATGCTGATGGACCAATTGAAAATCTAGTTGCTAAAATGAATGAGATTTTACCAAATCCACGAAAGAAACGTGGTATTGCTTATAATAAAGCTGGACAAACCAAATTCACAGCAGTTCATCGTGATGTTTGTAAAGCTCTTGCTGAAGCTATTAATAAAAATTACGGAACTCCAATTATTGATCTTAATCAATCTGACAATGCACTTTGTAATTCAGTCGCAGAAGTTGTTCATAGTCTTATTATGGGTATGCATAGTGAATTCAGCACAATTGCCGCTGATGTTTCACAAATTATTCGTAATCTTACAGTCATGATGGAATATTTGAAACGTTCTCATGAAAAAATGGTTGAGGTAGTTAATGCTTCAAAAGACGAAAACATTATATTGCAATCTGAACGCGTTGATGATTTCTACAAGAAACTGGTTGCCGAAACTGATCGACAACTTGCGATTTTGAATAATATGATGGGTGGTGTAATTGGTCCTGTTAATGGTGACTTTGTTCAAATTCTTAAAGAATCTGAGGATTTCAAAGGATTTGTTGATGATATTAAAGCATCTTTGGGATCTGAAGAATTCGGTAACAAACTTGGCTATCTTTTGGCTGGTGTTAATAATCTTGCTCAAACAGCAAAAATGGTCGACAAAGCATTAAAAGAAGTAGGTATGAGTGTTAAGCAGTATAAGAATACTTCAGGTATCGAAAACCTTCGTGATGAAATCTATGGTCTTCTCGCCAAATCAGATAAACTTACTGCAGATGGATTAGTTAAATTTATGAAAGCTGCTGATGTATTGTATCGTAATGATATGCAACATGACCAAATTGTTGAACACTTGGAAAAAGGAGGAAAGTCTGGTGGAAATTACGGAGGTTGCCCATCATGTGGAGCTTCTGGTGGCTGCGGTTGTGCTGTATCCGGAGGTGTTGATGGTAAATCATTAGATGATATTTTTGAGCATAGAGAACAAGTTGAAAAAGATCAATACAAAGCGCATGATAAAGCTCGTGAATTGATCTTCAAGGATTTCGAGAAACAATTACTGTCATTATATCAACGTATTATCGGTGTTGTTCAACAGATTGGACCTAAACTCGGTAATGAAATTCAGCCATCTGGTGAAGTGAGTGAATTTGTTCGTGCGTTTAACCAAATTGAGGGTGCAAACCGTCAACAAATTGCCAGTGCATTATCTGGCTACAATCGGTCGGGTGCTGCTAAAGATGCCCGTAATAGCTTCTTGTCGAGTTTAGAAGTATTAGATGTTACCCTTGATCCATTAGTCGGTAAACATAACTTGTTCAGAGAATTACGCTCTGAAATTGGTATGCTGATCAAGTTGGTTGATCAATTTTCATCTAAATTTGTTGACGCATTAGTGACTGCGCCGAACTTTAAGTCTACTACAGGCGGTTTGATTGTTAATAGCGAGCCTCCTGTGGGGCTTTCTGAACGCTATGCAAGTTTTGGTCGGGCTCAATTCCAACTTTACTATTTTAGTCGTATTGCTAGTATTAAACGCTCTATGGCACGTGCAGCAGGTGAGAAAAAAGCTACTGGAGAAGATTATGAAAAATTAGTCGGTCAAGCTGCAGCCCGTTTAATTAACAATCAAGCAAGCTATTACAAATCTCAGGTTGAGAGTTTGACTTATTGCACTGCTGATCCAAAAGATTTCAAGAGTTTTGCTGATTTTGAATCAAAATTACCTGCCGGCACGTCAGGAAGAGCTCTTTATTTCTATCTTAATACGTTGTCTGGTTTTGCACCTGTAGAAGCCAATGAAGGCAATTATCGAGGTAATATTTCATTTCCATGTGCTAATGATAATGATTGTGTTATGTCATATGACTGGTCTACTGATAATTTTGGTAACCCAGCTGATGTTGACTTGGTTGACATTTGGTGTATGTATCCTCGTGGAACAGGCGGTGGTGGTGGTAGAGCTCTAACACCAGCTGAAGAAAAAGCCGCAATTCCCAGTTCTGCATGGATCGACGAACAGAACGCCACTAGTTTGGCAAGCCCCGCAGCCAATCTATTACATGTTCTTGGATTAGTTGATGATGATTTAAAGGATGTAAAAGGAGGTGCAGCTAGTTCTGCCAACGGGACTGCTGCGGTACCAAAACTCCCAAGAGCTTTTGATAAAACTCATCCAAATTCATTGATGAGCAAACGTGTTAAAGCTGTTAATAAAGTTGTTGAAATAATTAAAGAACTCGAAAAGAAAGTTTTTGATGCGAAAAAAGACCTAGTTGAAGTAGCTGAAAATATCGATTTATATCTGAGCAGTTTTACCGACAGCATGCTTACAAATCCTCAAAGCCTATTGAGTTTAGCTAAAATTCTTCAAAGAGTTTCTATGGTTAGAAAACAATACACCGAATCTGCCGGTGATAATCTTACTAAAGTATTCGACGCTTTTCCTGTTCAAATTTGCAACGGTATTGACGCAGCCACCGCAGATTCTGATTGGGCATTTGGTGCTCCATTAGCACATACTGTTCCAGCAGGAGCAGGTGTGTCAGGAGTTAATAAAATTGGACAACAAATCAGTTCTCTCGCAATTCCTGGGCAAGCTTCTGACGGTAAGTTCACCGATCATTATTATCAACTTGTTCAGTCTGTTTTAAATAATCAATCAACAATGGGAAATCATCGTCTTGCTCTCGATATTGCAGATGTAGTTGGAGATTCTAAGGACAACAGTGTATCATTGTTATTGAAAAACATCGAAAAATCCGTCATTGGCATCCGATCATTGGAAAATATTATGCTTGCATTCTCGCAAATTGGAAACGAACAATCATCAAAAACCTTCATGTCACAAGGAAAAGTTCTCAAGTCTTTGTGCAATTATGTTATTCTTTCAGCTATTAGCAGACATTTTAGTCAGAATCCAAATAACCGTGACGTCAACATCGCAAATCACGCGGCAGTCACTACCATTGCAAATACCCCGTTTAGTGGAGCTAATCAAATTACTGAAAAAATTATCAGCTTCGATGTCTATGGACCATTAAAAACAGCATTAGCTATTTCAGTTAATCAAATTTCTGCATATGGAGGATCATCATTCCAGGATGATTTTCAAGAAACTGACAAACTTCTGGAATTAATTATGAAGGCTATTTGCTCAAAAGTATTGACAGTGCTCGGTTTGTATCAGATGTATAATCGTCCAACAATCGGTTATCTTTCATTTGGAGCATTACGCACAATTATCGGAGGTGGACAAGTTCCGAAACCCAAAATTATTCCAGAAGCCATTGATCTTTACGTTCGTCTTCCTCTATTAGCTGAATGGTTTAGAGACGTTCTTGTCGGAAAATCGGACAAAGCCGACAGAACAATCAGTGTATCGTCAGAAAAATATATGTTGGCGTTAGTTCCTGATGTAACAAACATTTGGGGTGAATTCTTGAAAACTATCTTTATTAAAGCTGAATCCATTGAAGAAGGTAATTATTCCGACGATGATGTCAATACGTTAATTACTGAAATTAATAAAATTTATAACGCTTACCGTGGAAAGAATCCTGCGGATACAACTATGTCAGCATGTGAAGGTTTGGTTAGTGAAGTAAATTCACGATACTCTATTATGAAAAAGACCGAAATCGATAAATACTGGCAAACTATGAAAACAGATCGATTTGAATCACAAGATTATAGTCCACAAGCAGATGAAGATTATGTAGATTTTGATCTACTTGATTCTAAAAATGGTATTAAAGGACGTCCTGCACCATCTGATAGATACATGGATGTAACTCTCGTTAGCGCCGCGAAAGAAAATGGTTGGTCTACGGAAACTTTCACACTTGTTAAACAATTGCATGCTCGCATGTTCCAACAACTCAATTCGCAATATGCCGATGCCGAACGTAGTATTAAAGATTCTGTTGAAGGGAGAACCAATGATTTTAGTCAATTTAATGTTTTAAGTTATTCTTTCGATGGAATTATCAGACAATATCGTGATGAACTTAAAACAGCTTCTAACGAAGATGATAAATACAAAATAGCTGCAAAAGCCATCCAAGATGTTGGCAAAATGGCAGATGTTAATCCTGATAAAATTGTTATGTTCCATGAATTTGTTGTCTCGCCATTGACTTCATTGATGAGCACGTACAATTTGTTAAGAAATGTTTTAGAATCATTCATTTGGATGTGCCCGGCGCCTCTTGGACAATTGTTGGATTATTTGCAAACAGTTCATGCTGTTGATCAGCGACAAATTGGTGCTAATGCAGTTGCTGCCAACGCACTTAACAATGTAGCTGCTGTAAATACGATTAATCCAGCTAATTTCGATCAAGTGCTTGAAAACACACTGCGATTTTTCGATGAACGAGCTGCTCCATTTTTGCGAACCATTCTGATTAATCAAGATGATGCCGTAGATCATAACGGACCTGCTGCAGCTGTTTTTAATCTAGGTGCTGCAGCAGCCGACACTAAGAATCCTTTAACTTCTAAATTGCTATCAACAAAAAAATTATTCAAAACTCATATGCAATTGTTTGCTGCATTGAAAAACGCTCTTGGAGATAAGTTTAATCTAAGCTTTACAAACAAATCCTATCCAGTAATTAATATTAATGGACTAATTGGAGAGTGTGAAACAGTTCTTAATAATGTTAAGAAAGCGTTAGTCTATTTAAGACCTGCATTGCCCAATAGCATGATTAGGAAATACGAAGATTCGAAGAATGTAGGCTCTGTGTATTGGCTTGAAGAAAAAATGTTCTCTGAGATGTTTTACAATGAAAAGAATGAAACAAAATTCTATGAATCAACTCATCCAGTACCAAATCCAGCAACAGATGTAACAATGCTGGCTGGTCGTGGTAATGGTGTTATTAAAGTTAATCCAACCATTCCTTTGTTGAATACTATTTTGAAAGATAGTTTCAGTATTGTTGTCCGCCGAGCAGGTACAGCTGATGGTAAAGCTCAATGTGAACGCGGATTGATGGAATTATGTGCATGGGGCTTAAACAACGTTTCTCGTTTGGAAGCCAATAATGATTCTAAAACTACATTCCCTTTCAATGTTATTGATGTAGTTGATGATATCGATCCTGCGCTCGGAAAAGTTCGTCGTCTGTTATTAGATAAAAGTTTGCAAACCATGGTTACTGAGATAACAAAACGCTTTTCGACATTCGAATCAAGCGACACCGACAAAGAAACTTTTAACAAAGTATTTAGACTATTGAGAATTTTCACTGATAATCCAAACAACAGGATGCCAGCTAATCAAGTAAGAGATTTGGACAGTGGCGCTGCTCCTGAAGTAGGCATTGTTAAACTAGATTCGTTTTTGTCTGATGTAGTTATTCCGTTGTTCCTAGATTCTAATCCAGTAGGTGGTGGTGTTCCAAAGGTAGGTTCGCCAGCATTTGGAACATTCTTGCAGCCATTCCTTTGGAATGGACATGTAGCTGCCGGTGGTGGTATTGCAACAGCTCATAAAGGTGTCGGTTTAGCACAAGCTAATCCAGCAGTCGATGAGACTAGTTTAAGACATACTGGAATAACGTTTGAAGCAACTAAAAATGAGGTTTTTAGACTTTATGGAGGTCAATGGATTACCGCAGGAGCTGTTCCAGCAGCAACTCGTTTGGCAGTGAATGATATTCCAGCAATTTTAGTAACACCATCAAATGCAGGCGCGGCTACTGCGCAAGGTAATGCTATTGCAGGAAGATTGATTACTTGGGTGAAAGCACAGATGAAAGAATTAAATGATCGCTTTGCGTTATATGTTGATGCGTTAGAAGAGCTCAATAACCCCAAAGTTCAGCAAGTATTGAATTTATTGAATTTTAACAATACATTGACTGGGCAAATGCAGGGAATTGCTACAGCATTAGCTCAATTAAGATTGTCTATTGGTTATCATCATTTGATGACTATGACAACATACGGAGGTGCATTGTCTGCTACAGATTTAGGATTGACTCACGCTGGTGCAGATTTGTACAAGGCGTTACCATACGAAATCTTTTGGGAATCATTAAATAATGGTTTCCAAGAAATTCTTGTTGATTTATTCAACAATAAAGATAACCGCATGCAGGTCAATTTACGAAATTATTTCAGTGCTCCCGCAAATTACGGTCCTATTACAACAGCAGCCGCAAATCTAGACCGAGGTCAATTAACAACCAATACAGAGTTAGTTGCGGCATATGCCGAAAACACAGGTGGTGCTGTCGTTCCAAATTTAGATTTGATCGGCGAAATCAGAATTCCTACACAAGTTGGTGCAGGAGCCGCAGTTGCAGAAATCTATGGTTTACATTCAGTTATGGCTAATGCTTTAATAAAACGTTTGTCCGCACCTGCGCACCCATTACATGGTTTACACGGACCCGCATTACGATTTGCGAATGATGTTGCAGCTCTTGATCAAGAAGGTGCAGCTCCCGGTGAAACATTTGCGGTCGCATACGCCAGAAATCGTTTTGGAGCAAATGCTGGATTAGCAGGAGGTGCATACATGGCACATATTGCGTATCGTTCAGCTACTAATCCTACTACGGGAGCAGCTAATGCGATCGTAGCAACTCAAGCGGCTGGTGCTTTAGCAGGAGGTGTTGGTGCTGGTGCGCCATTGAACCTTTTAGCAGCTGCCGGTGGCACGTTTGCTAATATGATTACTATTTTAGAACACCATATCGATGGAACAGCTGCAATTGGTGGTGCACACGTGCCAGCGTTCGTAACAGC
>JACCDR010036685.1_pt1 | contig 12314 bp, 9 predicted proteins | sample 7446431 | NCBI WGS metagenome assembly JACCDR01 (sample SAMN15323443, study PRJNA562643) | freshwater metagenome | isolation source: river surface water | place: USA:Blue River Watershed | collected 2017-08-17
GACGACCCTGCCGCTGTGCCACGGCCAGCTCGTCATCTGGCTTGGCAAAGTGATCCATGCCGATATAGACATATCCCGCTGATTGCAGGCTTTCAATGGCGAAATGAAGCAGTGCTAATTTTTGTTCTGCACTGGGTAGATCTGTTTCGCGAATCAGTTGTTGGCTTTTAAACAAATGGGGCAGGTGAGCGTAATTAAATAACGAAAGTCTGTCTGGCGATAAATCAATCACCTTATTCAACGTTTGTTCAAATGACACTTCTGTTTGGTGCGGCAAGCCATAAATTAAATCCATACTAATAGACTGGAATTTATCCGCGCGTAGACTCGTAACGAGTTCGTTCACTTCAGCAAAGGTATTGAAACGGTTAACCGCTTTTTGCACTTTCTCATCAAAGTCTTGAATGCCCATGCTCACGCGGTTAAAACCCAGCTTACGCAGATGGGTCATGGTGCTCGTTGACACTTTACCCGGGTGAATTTCAATGGAGTATTCACCTTCGTCATTCGCTAATAAATTAAAATGTTTGTAGGTGGCAGCCATCAACTCCGTCATTTCTTCATCGCTTATAAAGGTTGGAGTACCGCCGCCCCAATGGAGCTGCTTAACGACACGCGATGAATCGAATAAACCCGCTTTAACGCTAATTTCTTGTATCACTCTGCGCAGGTAAGGACCGGAACGTTCTTTGTTTGGCGTTACAATTTTATTGCACCCGCAGTAATAACAAAGAGATTCGCAAAAAGGAATGTGAAAGTATAAAGAGAGAGGCTTAGCTGCGTTATTACTGCGTGAGATGGCATTTAACAATGCCATCTCAGAAAACGATTCTTTAAATTGTGGAGCAGTAGGGTATGAGGTATAACGCGGCCCAGCCATATCATAACGTTGAATGATGTCTGGGTTCCAAATGAGTGGATTGTTGTAGCTAGTCATTTTTTATTTAGGAGTAGTTAATTTAGTTCAGCATAGATTTTTTAAACCCCTAGGTGTTGATGTGAATCAAGTTCCCCGTTTCCTGCTGGCTCGAGAGACAGAGGTTTTGCCACCTAGTTCACAAGCCGAATGTGTATACTGATGTTTTGATATAAGAACTCGCTACGATGAATCAACTCACTGAAGCCCAGTTGGATAGAATTGCGGACAGCCTCGTCGAAAAAGGCTATGTCCTCACGGATAATTTGCTCGCTGATGAATTGCTCGAGAAGTTATTGGCCGCGTTCAATCAACTGCGTGCCGACGAATTCAAATTTGCAGGTATAGGACGACAACTAGAGTATCAGTTGGAAACTACCATTCGCTCGGACAGGATTCATTGGTTGTCCCCGACGAGTGAGGCGACTCGCGGTTTTTTACAATGGATGGAGAGCTTGCGGGTTGGGCTCAATCAACGTTTGTATCTGGGGCTATTTGATTACGAAAGCCATTTTGCGCACTACCCAGTGGGTGCTTTTTATAAAAAACATCTGGATGCTTTTGGGCGCGGTAAACAAGGCACACCGAATCGCGTATTATCGACAGTGCTTTATCTCAATAAGCGTTGGCATCTTGATGATGGCGGGGAATTGGTGATCTACTCACAGAATGATAATTGCGTGGTCGAGAAGGTGATCCCCACTTGGGGGCGTCTTGTTATTTTTTTGAGTGAAAAATTTCCGCATGAAGTATTGCCTGCAACAAGAGAGCGCAATAGTGTAGCTGGCTGGTTTCGTGTTAATGAAGGTGTTTTTTGATGACCAATGTAATTCCATTTAAGCGCCCATCGCCTTTTGAAAAACACAAGGGCAAAACCCTGTGCAAAAGTGGCTTTCACAAATGGAAGATAAAAATTGATAAAAAATTTGAAGTAAAGGAAGGCAAACTCGTAACGGTATTTGAATGCGAACGTTGCGGGCAAACCAAGGTGGAGGCGCGTTGAGCCCTCAACAGACCTTGGCGCCGCTATGTCTCATTACGCGTTGAGATCCATGCGATTACACCGCCTATAGCAACAAAGGCAGCCGCCAACCAAAAGGTTGCTCCTGCATACCATGCTGGCGTGGGTGTGAGTGCTACCACGGCAAAGGTGGTCGTGAAAATACTCGGTGCAATAATGCCTGCTACGCTGTTCAAACTGCCTATTGCACCTTGCAAGCGACCTTGCTCTGCAGGTGAAATTTTTCGTGTCATTATGGCTTGCGCTGCGGGCCCGGCAATTCCCCAAAATGCGGATATAGGCATCACAGCCCAAAACCATAAACCTTCGGGGGCCAAGCCGTAAAGGAAAAACCCAAGAGCGCCGCAGGCAGAACCCACTAGCAGCATGCGGCGCTCACCTAAAAACGATTTCAATTTTCCAATCAAACCGCCCTGTACGATTGCAGCCAAAATACCCACGCCTGCTAAGGTGTAGCCCACCATTTTGATGCCCCAATCAAAACGATAATCGGCGTACAACACAAATGTCATGGGATAGACCAAATGCGCTAATGCCATTAAAAACGTAACGGCGACTAATGCAAATACCGCTGGTTGTGTGCGCAACCAGAGTAGTGATGCTACAGGGTTTGCGCGCCGCCATGAAAATTCGGTGCGGTTGTGTTTGGCCAGCGATTCGGGTAACACAAAAAAGCCGTAGCAAAAATTCAGAAGGCTTAAGCTCGCGGCTATCCAGAAAGGAAAGCGTGGGTGTAAATCTCCAGCAATTCCGCCAATAGCTGGCGATAGAGTAAAACCTAAACCAAATGCCATGCCAATCATGCCAAAGGCCTTTGCTCTTTTTTCTGGCGGTGTGACATCGGCGATGTAGGCGTTAGCCGTAGAAAAACTGGCCGAGGTAATTCCTGAGAGGATTCTGCCGATAAATAACCAAGGCAAGGTGGGAGCGAGCGCCATCAAAATAAAATCTAATCCCAGGCCGAGATTAGATAACAAAATAATTGGGCGTCTGCCAAAGCGATCAGATAATGCGCCTTGAATAGGCGAGAAAATAAATTGCGTTATCATAAATGCGGTTGCGAAAACACCGTGCCATTTTGCAGCTTCAGACAGGTTACCGCCAACGAAGCTTGCAATTAAATGGGGGAGCACTGGAATAATTAATCCAAAGGCAAGAATGTCTAGGAAAACCGTCACAAATATAAACGCAACTGCAGCTCTGCGCGGCGATGTTGTAACTTCTGCAGTTGAATTCATGAGCGTCTCGAAGAATTTAATTGAACCCTATTTGGACAGGCTCTGCGGTTGATTTTTTTGAAAAGTTCCGCAGACCTTAGCCTGTGTCTGGAGAAACGCAAATGCTAACAGATCTTAACAATTAAGGTATTTAGAAAACCTACATTCTCAATAGCTTGCAAGCAAATTTAGGTTTAGATGAATGCTAAAATCGTTTCTATTTAAGTAATAATAATATTTCTGGGTGCAAAATCGCTCAAAAGTACGAAATTATGCTGAAAGAGGACGACGGATTTTTTATACCAGAGTAAATTACGCGAGGGCGTGAGCTTGTTCCTTGATCAAATGAAAAACAACTTTGACACCAATAACTCATAGAACCTAATAACTCTAACAACTGCGAGAATGCGACCTATGAAAAAGCACTTATTAAAAAAACATTCAAAAAATAGTGGGGCTCTCAAGCCGCTTTACCTGCTCTGCGCTGCAGGGATTTTATCCCTAGCGAGCCTCAGTGTTAGCGCTGAAGTGGGCAACCCGCGCGTGAATCAAATTGGCTACCTGCCTAACGGCGTAAAAATTGCGACTTACAAAACGACGAGTACCTCAGCCCAGACGTGGCAATTAAAACAAAATGGCACTGTGATTGCGACCGGGCAGACATCTGCCACCGTTTTAGACGGTTCGAGCGGCGACAATTTGCAACAAATTGATTTGAGTGATGTTACGGCTACAGGCGGCGGCTTTACCTTGGTTGTTGGCGCCGACACCAGTTATCCCTTCTCGATTTCATCAAACGCATTTCGTGCGCCACTCTACGACGCCCTAAAGTATTTTTATCATAATCGCAGTGGTATCGCGATCGCCACGCAATACACGGGTGGAGGCAATACTTCATACGCCCCTAATAGTAAGTGGGCACGCGCAGCGGGCCATCTTAGTATAGGCCCCAATAAAGGGGACATTAATGTCCCTTGTTGGACGGGCACTTGCAATTATTCGTTGAATGTTTCGAAGGGCTGGTATGACGCAGGCGACCATGGTAAGTACGTAGTTAATGGTGGTATCTCAGTTTGGACCCTGCTCAGCATGTACGAGAGAGGCCACTATTTGAGCACAACTGCGCGGCTGGCCGATGGTAAGCTTAATATTCCCGAGAGTGCTAATGGCATCTCAGATCTTCTTGACGAAGTGCGCTGGCAAATGGAGTTTATGCTAGCCATGCAGGTTCCTGCGGGGCAAGCAAAAGCTGGAATGGTGCATCATAAAATTCACGACGTAGGTTGGACGGGGCTGCCCTTACTGCCGAGTGAAGATTCTCAGCAGCGCGCATTGGTGCCTCCATCTACAGCGGCGACCCTAAATCTAGCCGCAACTGCTGCACAAGCCGCGCGAATTTGGAAAGATATAGACTCAGGTTTTGCGACTGTCTGTTTAACCGCTGCGAAAACAGCCTGGGATGCAGCGAAGGCGAACCCCAGTGATTTGTATGCCGGTGGTTTCGACAATGGCGGGGGTGGCTATGGTGACAACAAAGTGGCTGACGATTTTTATTGGGCGGCGGTGGAGCTCTACCTCACCACAGGCGATAGTAAATATTTATCCACTATTAATAGTTATGCGGTCACTCGCGTCGACTTTAACTGGGCTGATACTGAATTGGCCGGTTTGGCGTCGCTTGCAACGGTAATCACTCCGCATACTGCAAGCTTGCGTGCTGCTGCGCAACAAAAAATTGTGACCATCGCGGATACACATTTAGTGACGCAAAGCACGTCTGGTTACTCTGCGCCTTTGGCAAAAGTAGAGCATTACTGGGGTTCCAATAGCGTTGTCACCAACAAGTTGATATTGATGGGTTTGGCTTACGATTTCACCAAAAACGCTGCTTATGCTGAGGGTGTGGCCAAAGGGATAGATTATTTATTTGGTCGTAATACTTTCTCTACATCATTTGTGACTGGCGAAGGTACTAAAACTGTCATGCAGCCGCATCATCGCTTCTGGGCTGGTGTGCTGAATGGCAATTTCCCGTTTGCGCCACCCGGAGCGCTTTCTGGCGGACCAAACTCGGGTCTGGAAGATCCCATTGCATCGGCACAGATGACATCATGCCTTACAAAACCAGCTACCTGCTGGCTGGATAACATCAATGCTTGGTCGCTCAACGAAATTACCATCAACTGGAATGCGCCCTTAGCCTGGTTGTTGGATTTCTACAATGACTACGGTAATAGCGGCACCTCGACATCAAGTAGTTCTGCACCCTCAAGCAGTTCAACCCCATCGAGTAGCTCGGTCTCATCATCAAGCTCTGTACCGCGCAGCTCATCGTCTTCATCGTACAGCTCCTTAATCAATGACGCCTCCTCATCACAACGCTCATCTAGCAGTTCGAGACCTAGCAGTAGTTCACTTCCAAGTAGCAGTTCGTTGCCTAGCAGCAGTTCGGCAATGTCGTCCTCTAGCTCTGTACCCAGAAGTAGCTCATCAAAATCGTCCTCTAGTAGCTCTGTGATTTCAGGTGAACGTTGTAATTGGTACAACCAAATTGTGAACCTCTGTGTTACAACACCAAGTGGCTGGGGTTATGAGAATGGGTCTAGCTGTGTCGCGCGCAGTACTTGTGCAGCGCAGCCTGCGCCTTATGGGATTATTGGAACGGCGTCTAGTAGCTCGTCGAGTAGTGTGGCTAACCGGCCTCCGGTTGCGTCTATCACTTATCGGTATGCAGCAACATGTCCGCAAGGAAGGGTGACTCTTTCTGCAGCTGGCTCAGCCGATCCAGATGGGGACTCATTGACTTACGAGTGGAGCGTAACTAGCTGGGATGTTACGACGACGTTCACTGGTGTGGAGCTAAGTTACTTTATGTTCCCAGTCAGAAATTATGTGTTTGTTCTAACAGTTAAAGACGGAAAAGGTGGCGTTGGTACTGCCACGCAAACCCTCAATCACGCGTTCACTGACAATTGTATATCGTCTAGTTCACGAGCTACGTCAACATCATCTTCGAGTCCGTCGGTGAGTTCATCTTCTCGCCCTAGCTCGGTAAGCTCATCGTCAATATCTAGTTCTTCAAGTTCTCCACAGTCTTTAGCCAATTGTACCTATATCATCGACAACGAATGGAACAACGGCTATACCGCTGTCATTAGGGTTAAGAACAACACCCCAGCTGCGTTGAATGGCTGGACTGTCAACTGGCGGTACACTTCCGGAACAACGATGACCAGTAATTACAACGCGATTGTTAGCGGCAGCAACCCCTATAAGGCAACCAATTTGTCTTGGAATGCGATGATCCAACCAGGCCAGTCTGTTGAGTTTGGAGTGCAGGGAACTAAACCTATAGGGACATCAGCTGAGATCCCCGTTGTTACTGGTAATGTTTGTCAGTAAACGGAGCCTTTCTATCCAAGGATGGTTGACCCGAGGAAGGGGAATAAGTATTTAATAGCAGGTGCCTAGGTATTTAATAAGCGGTGCTTAGGTATTTAATAAAAGTCGTTGTTCAGGCTTGATTGGTGCCCAAGCAACTGGTAGAGTGCGCGCCTCTGAAATAGGACTATAGCTCAGTTGGTTAGAGCACCACCTTGACATGGTGGGGGTCAGCGGTTCGAGTCCGCTTAGTCCTACCAGCGTAGAATTCAAAAAAGGTTACGGCTAATCCCGTAACCTTTTTTTATTTGCAGAATACAAAATTCATGGAATTTATACAGGATAAGTAGCCACCGTTTTTCGTTAATCTAATCACCTTTTCCGCTAGTTGTACTTTGTTTTGGTTGCACTTATGTTTGCTTCTCTAATTGACAAACAAGAGTTTACAGATAATTACATTTCTTGATAAATGCGCGATATCGCCTGTCTTTATTGCCTTATCCATGTGTTACAGACCTTCACAAAAAAATAAGCCTGCAAAATAATGCGCAAGAAGTAACCTTAACCTATAAATTTGCGGAAGAATTGTAACGTTCCTAACGCCGCTAGTTGATAGAGAATGATGTTCTCATTTTTCCACCCATATTTAAGAATTAAGTTTCGTTAGCAAACTGTTTTTGTTTTTAATTTTGGGCGCCATTTTCAAATAAATTGGTTTTCCTAGGGTAGAAATAAGTATTTTTAGGTGAAAAAGCTCCGCTCCAACCCCCTCGAACTTTCATGCGGACGATTAAAACGACCGCATGGCCAACAATAGCTTCAGCGAAATAAGCTTCATTTCTAAAAACGGCATCTGCGGTGGCGGTTGTTATCAGCCGGCAAGTTTCTGTTGAGTGAGTTTCGCGATGAACGTTAAGAAAAAAATAATCTATAAGGTTTAGGTCAAGCTTCATTGAGCAACCTCAATGTTCGGTTTGATTTGGAGGTTTGTAAGGCATCCACCGCCGTTTAGTGTTTTCTATAAAAACCTTAAACCCCAGGGGGAACGCCTCAAAAAGTCTGTCAGGAACGACACCAGTATCGCTTAAACGATGTTGGATAACAGGTAGTGACGGCGAGACACCTAATATCCATTCTGGATTGTTGGTGAATTAATAATAACGTGGGGTTTTCATCCCCTTGATCTTTAACTGCAGTTCGGAGAATTACTTAAATGACAGCTCCTATAAAAACGCTTTACGGCAGAAAAGCCCTGAGCTTGGCGATAATGCTGAGTGCAGGTATAGCCGCTAGCCAAACACACGCAGCAATCTGTACCTACAGCGTGCAAGCAGACTGGAACAACGGTTTCGTCGGTAACATTAAAATTACCAACAATACCAGTTCGGTTATTAATGGCTGGACAGTCGGTTGGCAATATACTGACAACAGAATGTCCGGTTCGTGGAATGCCACCATTACGGGTAGCAACCCCTATTCCGCAACAGCATTAAGCTGGAACAGCACAATTCAGCCAGGTCAATCCGTTGAATTTGGTGTGCAGGGTAATAAAAGTAACGGCCTTCCTGCTGAAAAGCCTGTGGTTACGGGTGCTGTTTGCACTGATACACCACCAAGCTCCTCGTCATCCAGCAGTATTAGTAGCTCCACACCTTCTTCCGTTTCTTCTTCCGCTCCGTCTAGCGTAAGAAGTTCTGCTCCTTCAAGTATCAGAAGTTCAACGCCGTCGAGCATCTCTAGTTCTGTACCTTCTAGCGTAAGAAGTTCAACACCTTCAAGCGTAAGAAGTTCCGCGCCTTCTAGCGTTAGTTCATCAGTAGGTAGCGTTGGTAGCGGTACTTTCCGTGTTGATACTTCCGGCAGAATGACCAAAAACGGTCAGGTGATGCCGATGAATTGTGGAAACTGGTTTGGCCTTGAAGGTCGTCATGAACCCTCTAATGACCGAGATAACCCAAGTGGCGCGCCAATGGAGCTTTACATGGGTAACACCTTCTGGGCTAACAACAACAATGGTACCGGTCGTACTATTCAACAAACTATGACCGAAATTAAAAATATGGGAATCAATACCATCAGGTTCCCAATTGCACCGCAAACCCTGAACCCTGATGATCCACAAGGTAAGGCGCCTTTCCTGAAAAATCACCCTTCAGTACGTGCGACTAATGCACGTCAGGCGATGGAAGACTTTATCAAGTTGGCGGATATGAACGGATTGAACGTCATTATCGACATCCACTCCTGCTCTAATTACATCGGATGGCGCGCAGGTCGTTTAGACTCACGTCCACCTTATGTCGATAGAGATCGTCAGAACTACGACTTTAAACGCGAAAGCTATTCCTGTGCTGAAACAGGTAATCCAAGCGGTGTCACTAAAATTCATCCCTATAACGAAACAATTTGGCTCAATAACATTAAGGAAATTGCTGGCTTACCAGCAAAATTGGGTGTTAAAAATATCATGGGTATCGATATTTTCAATGAGCCATGGGATTACACCTGGGCAGAGTGGAAAGGTCTATCAGAACGCGCTTATGCTGCTATGGCATCGGTTAACTCTGACATGGTTATAATTGTAGAGGGTATTTCTGGGTCTGCAGATAATCAAGATGGTACACCCACTACCAACATTCCCGTACCTCATGGTGATACTGATACCAATCCGAACTGGGGTGAAAACCTCTTTGAAGCCGGTGCGAATCCACCCAATATCCCCAAAAGTCGTTTGGTTTTCTCGCCCCACACCTACGGTCCATCCGTATTTGTGCAAAAACAATTTATGGATCCAGCACAGCCCGCTTGTACCGGTCTAGAGGGTGATGCGCCTGCTGCGCAAAGATGTAACATCCTGATCAACCCTGCTCGTTTGGAAGCGGGTTGGGATGAGCATTTTGGCTACTTGCGCGATCAAAACTATGCCGTATTGATTGGCGAGTTTGGTGGCAATATGGATTGGCCAGCAAAAGCGACTTTGGTTGATCAACAACGTTGGAACTACATCACGCCTGGTGTTGTAGACCTAGCATGGCAAAATGCGTTTGTTGACTACATGAAGAAAAAGAAAATCGAAGGCTGCTACTGGTCAATTAACCCAGAGTCTGGCGACACTGGCGGTTGGTACGGTCATGCTTACGATCCACAATCTAACACAGCTGGCTGGGGTGAATGGCGTCCATTCGATGCTAGAAAAACCAACCTGTTGAATAGACTTTGGTCTCCAGCGCCTTAATCTTCAAACAGTAAGAAAGAAGATCAAACCAGAAATGGTTTGATCAAAACAAAAAAACCAAGTTCGTTGAACTTGGTTTTTTTGTTTAAATACCAATTAAAAAATCAATCAGTGATGGTGATGTCCACCGGCACCGTGAGCATGACCGTGTTCTAATTCTTCTGCAGAAGCTTCACGAATATCAGCAACTTCTACAGCGAAGGTCAAATCAACACCCGCTAAAGGGTGATTGCCGTCAATAGTCACATTGTCGCCTTCTACTGCGGTGACTGTAACTACTTGCAAGCCCTGTTCAGTCTCTGCGTGAAATTCCATACCGATTTCAATGTTATCAATGCCACTAAACATATTTGATGGCAACTCTTGCACCATGCTGTCGTCGCGTAAGCCATAAGCTTCGGATGCTGGGATGCTGACAGTGAATTTGTCGCCTACGATTTTTCCTAGCAATGCTTTTTCCAAACCAGGAATGATATTTCCTGAACCGTGCAAGTAAGCTAAAGGCTCTTGGCCTTCAGAGCTATCGATCACTTTTCCCGTATTGTCAGTCAATGTGTAATGGATGCTGGCAACGCAATTGTTAGAGATGTTCATAAATTGTTCCTAAAAGTAAAAATAAAAATTGTTAAAAATGCGCAATTGCTTTGCCGTTTAATGAGGCTTTACTGATGTAGATGGTGTAAGCGGAACCATTTTCTTCTTGCTCTAAGCGGACTAACAAGTATTGAAAATCTTTGGCGAACCAGGCACTCACTTCGCGTTTGCTCTTGGTGTCAGAGCGCCGAACTTTTACCGTGTTTACTTTGCCCAGAGGTGTGTCGAGAACTTCTTCAGCGACAACGGCAAAATGATAGTCTCTGGTTTTTTTGCCATCTGAAATAAAGTAGGTGACGTTTTTTTTGCCAGCGATAAGATCTTGGCGTAGTTGAACTTGGTAGCTTAGATTGTCCTGAATTTGCTTACTGATATCCAACGCAGAAGTTGTGTTGCTGGTTTTGTTCAAAACAATTTTTTTTTGTCTGTCGAATTGTAAATCTTGCTTTTTACTTTTGCCCAGCCCGCTGCGATTGTAGTTGTAAGTCTGAGGAACAACATATTGAGACTGGGCATCCCATTTAAATTGGCTCACTTCGGTAATTTCACCGAGGAGCGCATGGGCGCTGAAGTAAAACTCATAGTTGTTGCCACCGCGAGCGGTGAGGCGGCTCGTAACGTCAATATTAAAGCCGTAAAGCCTTGCCGAATATTGATTATCAAAAACAGACAATTCGTTAGCCTGCGTGAGGCTGGTCATACAGAGGGTTATGCTTAGGATTATAGTGCGCAAAGTTTGCATGGTGAATTCCGCTAAGGTTCATTTGAGTGAATTTGATAACCCGAAGTGGGTAAAGGTTCACCTTTTAACACACTTTTGCCCTCAATCATGTGTAACTTACCTTCCGCGAACCATTTTACGGCGAGTGGGTAGATAATATGTTCCTGTTTTTGCACACGTTTAGCGAGTGAAGTTGCATCATCATCAGCGAAAATGGGAACTGAGGCTTGGACAATAGCGGGCCCGCCGTCTAATTCTGCAGTTACAAAGTGCACTGTGACACCATGGCGGGTTTCGCCTGCGTCTATTGCGCGTTGGTGAGTGTGCAAGCCTTGATACTTAGGTAAAAGTGACGGGTGAATGTTAAACATTCTGCCGAAATAATGCTCCGTAAATTTCGGCGTCAATATGCGCATAAAACCGGCAAGTACAATGAGCTCAGGGGTAAAACTATCTATTTTCGCCATGAGCGCAGCATCAAAATCTTCTCGAGTCGCGAAGTTCTTGTGATCCAGTAATTCAGTCGGAATGCCCGCTTGTACCGCGCGCTCCAACCCGAAAACATTGGGTCGATTACTGATAACCGCAACTATCTCAATGGGTAATTCACCTGCAGCGTTACCGTCAATTAGTGCTTGAAGGTTGCTGCCACTGCCTGAAATAAGAACAACGACGCGAGTTTTCTTTGAATGCTTGTTTGGCACGCTTATTACAACCCTTGTAAATCGACTTGCGCTTCGCCATCGCCTGCATGCGCAATTTCACCTATGACAAAGGGAGTTTCACCCGCAGCAGCTAAAATAGCCAAGGCATTATTTTTTTCACTTGCAGGAACGGCAATCACCATGCCCACGCCGCAATTGAACGTACGGTACATTTCGCGAATATTGACATTGCCACCGCGCTGCAGAAATTGGAATACCGGGGGGAACAGCCAGCTTTGGGTGTTAATCACTGCCTTGCAGTTCTCGGGTAATACACGAGGAATATTTTCGGTAAGGCCACCGCCAGTGATATGCGCCATCGCATTCACTTGTGACTCTTTAATTAATTTGAGAACCGATTTAACGTAAATCCGCGTAGGTTCCATCAAGGCGTCAGCCAAGGGGCGGCCACCACAATCCTGCGTTAAATCTGCTTTAGTGACGTCGAGAATTTTGCGAATTAAGGAATAGCCATTGGAATGAGGACCGCTGGAGGTAAGGGCGATAAGTACATCGCCCACTTGC
>JACCDR011953859.1_pt1 | contig 12314 bp, 14 predicted proteins | sample 7446431 | NCBI WGS metagenome assembly JACCDR01 (sample SAMN15323443, study PRJNA562643) | freshwater metagenome | isolation source: river surface water | place: USA:Blue River Watershed | collected 2017-08-17
CATGATCTGCGCACGAAAATCTGCAATTGCAGTAGTCCCACGGTCTGATTGTTCTGCGGTTTTTTTGTTAATCGCAGTTACAACGTCCGCAACTTTATTTAAAAGCTGCGTAAAGAATGGGCCAACAGAATTTGAAAAAGCGGTTTGAAATCCTTCGATGAAATCACCGAACGCAACGCTTGCACGTTTGAACGCCTCTGCGAGCGGAGCAACTGATTCACCCGAAGTCTGGGCTCGCTTAGCACCTTCTTCTAAGACCGCATTCAATATTGCCTGTTGCCGGTTTGCTAAACTTAACTCGCCAGCGGTAAGTCCTAAGGCGTTGGCGTAGTTTCGAAAAACTTTATCAGTGTCTAAGACAATCCCTTGAGTCCGAAGTATCCGTGTGTTTCCAGTTTCGACCGCAGTGACCAAAGCATCGAAACGATCCTCGGCAGTTCCGCCAAATTGAGCGGCTGAATCGGCGGCAATCTTCAAAAGATCTGGAAGTCTTGCGGCGCCCGCTTCGAAATTCAAAAGCGCGTTTGTTGCCTTCGGCAGAATGTCGTCAATATCTACAAGGCCATTTGTCGCACCTTCTAGATCAGCCCTTAAATTAGATAACCCGGCGTTAGTGGCAAAACGATCAAAGGTTCGCTCAACCGCCAAAAGCTGTTCGCCCGCTAAGGCAAAATCAAAAGCTTTTTTGACGACTAAGCCAACCGCTGCAATTGATCCACCGATCAAGGCGAAACGCGCACCGAGTGAAATCAATTCGTCTTTAGCTTCACCAAGGTTTGAAACTAAACCGTTTGTCGTTTTCGATAGTGCTTTGTCGCCGTCACGACCAAGGTCTTGCGCGTCTTTTTTAATTCGGCCAAAGACCTGCTTTACGGAACCATCGTCGAGTGTTATCTCAATGACTACCTTATCATTGTCGTTTGCCACTATTTTCCCCCGACGATTTTAGCCAGTTCATCCATCGTTATCGCCCTGCGCTCACGTTCTGGATTCATCGCTTTATTCCAGGACGCCTCAAGCTTAGCACGCGCCTGCGGCTTCATGTTTGAAAATGCCGAAACGTTTACGGCGTCCACTTGCTCCCGAGCGTTCAACATTTCCATAACCTTGACCGCGTGAGTTATGAATCTAGAATCCTTTTCGAACCCGTAATCAAAAGTTCCACCGCAGAATCTAGCAAGCCGCCCCGCCTGGATGAACTCCGGCGAGGCTATGCTTTTTTTTGGTCTGTCAAAAGCTGCACAATTTCAGTTAAGTCCGAAGGCTCAAGCTGCATTTGCGCGGCTTTTGGTAAACCGAGATTTTCGATAAAACCGGAAAGCAAGTCTTCGCCAGCGTCCGCTTTTTTAAGTTCTTGGCGGTAAACGTCTAACTCACCCAAGGTCGGGAATTTAACCTGATACTTGGTTTCATCAATCGTCACCGTCATTACTCTGCGCTTCGCCTTAAATTCCATGCTTCCCCTTTTTATTCAGCCAGAGCCTTAAGCCGTAGCCAAAAAGTTTTGCGTGTGATCGCCCTTAACAAAAACACGAGCGTCTTTGGCCAAGATACCATCGGGCAAAATCTTGAACTCGACGTTCATGATGCGGGGATTTTCGCCGGAAATTGTAAGTCCGGTCAACAGGGGATAAGCGCGCCAGAAGCAGAAGTCTTCAGACAAATCCGAATCAGCTTTTGCAACTGGGTGCAAGACTAGCTTGCGACAATCCTCAAGGATGTTTGCAAAGGCTTTTTCGTCCTCAGATCCCCAAGCCGAAACCGCAGTTGCGCCGACTCCGTTCGGAGTAAATTCAACGCCGGAAGCTTCGATGATTTGTTTCATCTTTGCCGCGTCGGCTTCTTTCATCGCTACCGAGATATTCTCAATATTACGTCCCGAACGCAGAGCGGCGATGATTTGGCTTCCGGTCTGGTGAGAATTGATGTCAACCAAATTTTCGGTGAGCCCTAGATCCAGGTCGCCTTCAATAAAGCCCACTTCCAAACGAGCGCCGGTGCGGATAGTTGTAATTGTGAAAGTTGTGTCAACGTCTGCGGCTGCTGTCGGAGGTGCGCCCGCTTCTTTGGCTTGGATGTAAACCAGTGTGGGATCGCACGCGCTCACAACTGCGTGAAAGCTTGCGTTTGCATTGACTGCTGTCGCCAACGCCGATGCAATCGTTGTAGCTGTCGCGTTGTTTGTAAACACAACCGGAATCGCAGTTGCTCCAGAAACTACGGGAGCCGTGCCGCCGCCGTTAAACCAAACAAAAAAGTTCAGCCCGGGAGCACCAAAGATGAAATACTTTTCATCAAGACTTCCGGCGTTGTCAGCTTCGCACGCGACCGTGAAAGTGTTCTGTTGTTCCCAGGTCACATAACAGGGATCAATCTTGATATTTTCTGCCGAAGTACGACATGCAGCCATTTTAGAACCTCCAGTGTTCTTTAAGTTTTGTTAACAAATTGCCTTAAATAAAATTGCCGTGAAACTCATTCGGCAAACAATCCAATTGTCATTGCTTGCAGCATAAGGCTCAATCGCAATCGAGTCTAGAATCACGTTCTTTACAGTGCTATTCGTGAGCCGCTTTTCCGAAGCTAACGCAGTCTCAATGTAATTCTCGCCCGCGTCAGTTGCGACCTTGATCCCGCCGTCCACGTCCTTGTAAGACTTAAAGTAAAGTCTCACAGTCACTGGGCAAGTGAAGTCAATGGTCTGGTTTTGCGGACTCCCGACGAATTCCAAAGCCTCAACGTGAAATGCTTTTGAGAATTTAGAATCGGGAATGTTGTCAGTCGCAAACCCGTCAAAGTGCTTCGAGTAGCCAAGCTCTTTGGCAATGTCTGAAAAGTAAGTTCTGACAGTGCTTAACACCAACCCCATTTATCGCCTCACCAAGGTCACGGTTCTAAGGTCCGCTTTTTCATCGGGCGCGATCTCGCCGTCACCGTTCACGTCTAGGTCCAGATAATTCCGGTCCATCGCCCGTGTTTTCTTCTCTGCATAATATGCAGCTTTGGATGAATAAATGTCATCGGTTTGGTTCGACAGGCTCTTAAAAATAATTTCGAGCGTCATGTAAAGCGAAAGTTTGCGAACCTGAGAACGGTTCACAAGATCAGCCGCTTCCCATGCCGAGCCGTCCGATTTGAACAAACGAATCTCATCAAGCCATTCCAGAATATTCTTTTGCGATAACCGATGGACGTGATTCCAGTTTGAAAAGCCCTCAGGAATCCACTTCAAAATATCAGGTTCAATAACGCTCAAATCATCGTCTGAAGAAAATAGAGCGTCATCGGCTTTTGTCTTAACGGTTAATGTCACTGTTCTGGTTTCAGTGACTTCACTCATCCCCGCGCCTGCAACGACTTCAAGCTCTAAGGTCTTTGATCCTGCGGTATCGTAAACCCAATCTAAAACCCAGTCCGCTTGATCGGCGCTATGAACGTCAATTGCAGCCTCAGCAGTATCGGGCTTAATATTTACGGTGTGAATGGTTCCAGTGTCGCCGTTCTTAAACGTTTTGACCGCCGAGATTCTAACCACGTCACCGACTTGCGAAATGAACGGCGCTGAAACGATTGGAAATAAGCCCATTATTTTTTCCGATCTGGCATGCGCCAAAATAAATGACCGCACAGGAAGCCGCAGGCAAAAACGAGGGATGGAAATTGATAGGAAAAATCAATCACTACCTGCGAAATGCTAGCGTCTTTCCCAGCCGTAAAAATGACAAATATATCCCACCCAATTAATCCGACGACCGTTGCAAGAATTACTGCAACTGTAATGCTTCTCCAGTTCATAGCGAAGCCCCTGCGATGAAAAGGTTATCGAGATCTGTCTGAGACAAGCCTAGCTGCGGTGCCAGAGCATTCATCAATCCGTTGTTACGTTGAAACTCTAAAGAGTATTCCCACCAGACGAAGGCTTGCGACTTTGTTGGCTCAGGCAGGCTTTGGATAAAGTCGTCAATCGTCGACAAAGAGATGCCTGCCGAGATCATAGCCAACCGAACTTGGCGAGGCGTAATGAGGCGTGGAACCGTTTCAACGGCTGGGATATTCGGAACACCGTTGAAGTCGTTTCGAAATAAATCTTTTTGAGCTTCAGAGATGCCAGCAGACTCCATTTCTGTTTCAAGCTGCTCGATTGTTTCGCATTTCACGCCATTCACAATCATATTAGTTTCCTACTTTTCTAAAAATCACACATGAGTTGGGGCGAATAGAAACGCCAGAGGCAGCAATCTCTGACCTCAACTGAATTGCGACTGTCCCGCCCGCGCTGATTCTAAAGACACCGTCACCTTGAACAATGAAGTTAGCATTTGCTACGGTTGTGGCCGTTGAAACAACGTTATCCGTAAGTGAGATTTGCTGATACTCGAAGTTCTTGTCAGTTCCCGCGCCAGCTTGGTTGAACGTCCAATCAACTGAAACTTCGCTTATTGTCGCAGTTCCAGCGGCCAAACGTAAACCGACGCCCGTAGTTGTGGCAGTTGACTGCATACTCCCGCGCAGTCTTAGAGCGTAAAGTCCGGCTTCTAACGAAGCTGTGACCAATCCAGTGATGTTTGCATAAGTGACGACAGTCGAGGTTTGAATCGCTGTCGTTGCAATGTCATATTCAAATGTCCAATGAGTGCCTGCGTAGACACACCTTGTAGCTAAGTCCGTATCGTAAACCATCAGACCAGCAGCGGGCGAAACAATTGCAAGCCTCTGCGCTGAGGTCATTCGCGGAAGCAAGAAGCCTTGAGTCGTTGAAGTTACAGTCAATCCACCGTTGATCGTTTGATCGCCCGTGAAGGTGTTTCCGCCAGCAAGGTTCGCTTTCCCTGAAAGGGATGTTGCGACATCCGATTCGAGGGCATATTGCGTGTGAGGATCTGCTAGACCGACGTGAGTTGCGACCGCAGAAGAGCCCGTGTCACTGTTTGTCACAGTCGGGTTTCCCGATACGCCGTCACTGTTCGCGACAGAGATGCCAGTTCCGGCAGCAATAGAGCGAATCGCTGCGGCGCCCGCTCCAGTTCTTACAAAAATACCATTGGTCGCAAGTGCAGCAATTGCAGTCAAGTCCGCATCTAGAGGCTGCTTACCATCAAGCGCCGCCTGAGTCGCCGTGGAAATAGGCTTCGAAAGGTCCGATGTATTATCTACGTTTGAAAGTCCAACCGCAGCCTTGTTCAACGGCTGGAAAGTTTTGTCACCACGATAGTAGTCTGCGCTTGTTGTTCCGGTAACTGCTGGCTCTGCACCGACCTGAGTCGCAGTCGGAAAAGCGTGAACGTGATCAGCTCTCGCCGCAGTCGTTCCAGTTCCAACCGCCGCCGATGCTCCAAGGTTTGAAGGCGCAGTCGATGCCAAAGGCGTATTCGTTGCCGATGCAGCGACCCCATCTAGTTTTGTTTTATCGGACGCAGACATAAAACCCGCAACCGAAGTTGTCGCGGCTGCGTGTTGAGCTCCACCAGATCCAACGTGTGACAACGGAGTGTAAGCTGCGTCGCCTTCGGCGGGCGTTAAGTATTGGGGATGTGGGTCTGCCGCCGCTTCGTGAGTTGCTACCGCAGTTGAACCCTTGTCCGTGTTCGTAAACGCGGGCGAACCAAAAACGCCGTCCTGGTTTGTAATTGAAAGGCCAGATCCACCCGGAGTTGTGAGCGAACGAGTAGCCCACGAGTTAGTTCCAGTGCGAACAGAAAAGCCCGCTCCAGTCTGACCAGCAAGAGCCGTCAAATCTGCATCAAGCGGTTGATAAGCCGCGTTGCCTTCTGCCGGTGTTAAATACTGCGGGTGAGGATCTGATGCGGCTTCGTGAGCCGTTCTTGCAACCGAACCCTTGTCAGTGTTTGCAATTGCTAAAGTGTTTCCCGCATCGTTATACGAAACAGAAACACCGTCATGAGTTGCGCCAGTTATCATTGACGCCGCTGCGTCTTGCGATGCTTCAGTAAAATCTGAAACTGTTGAACTTAACTGTGTGCCAGTATGATTGGCGCGATCTCTGTTGTTAGTGTCGCGAGTGTTAAGCTGTGACGTGGTTTCATAACTGTTAGGGTTTGAGGCATCATACTTTAAATCAAGAGCATCTTGTGTTGCTGTACTGATTGGCTTATCTGCGTCGCTCGTATTCGAAACATTTTCGAGTGCAAGCATTGTCTTGGCTTCGAGCACTGTCAGGTCTTTAGGATCTGCCGTTGCTCCCGTGTCGTTACCTTTCAAAGTGGTAGCGGGCATATCCGCTGCCTTTGAATTCAGAACCGAATTGTCATTGATCTTTACAGCAGTGATTGCGTTTGTTCCGATTTTATCATTCGTCACCGCTCCGTCTACAATGTCAGCCGTGTCGGCTTGATTGAGAAAAGCAAGAGCACCAAGGTCTGCCGAATCAGCTTTTAACGCGAGCGCATTTGTAACTGTTGCTGCAAAGTTCGCGTCATCCGCCAAGGCAGCGGCGAGTTCGTTAAGTGTGTCGAGCGCGGCAGGTGCGCCGTCAATCAGTAGCGCAATTGCATCCGCAATTTTCGAATCCACGACACTCGACAAATCATAATTTGTCAGAGCGGTCGCGATTAAAACCGCAACTTCCGTGCTCGTGGGATATTTTTTATAGACACCAGACGAGTTTTTAGTCGTTAAAATCCCATCTGCTGAATCAATGTAAATCCAAGTCGTGCCAGTGGGCGGAGTTGTCGCGGGCGCTGGCTCATGATCTAACCTTACGAGACCCATAAATCACCTTCCAGAATAAGTTCACCGCTCACAATCAATTCACCAAAAACAATCATTTGCTTGCGCGCACGAATGACTAGAGTTTCAGTTGAAAGAATCTCTGACACTCCCGAATGAAAATCATTTTCAGTCACCGGTGCCGACTTCGGCGAGAAGGTTAAATCAAATTTGCCGGTTAATGGATTGAACTCAAATTCACTCATGGAAATGTTTCCTCAGCCGTAAACTCTTCACGCGACTCCGAAGCGTAAGTGATAACGATTGTCTTAACGAGTGTCGTTTGAGCCAAGTCAGAATAAAAGTTAAAAGTATCAACTAGACCAACGCGAGTTTTTGAAACTGATTTCGTGTCAGCCGGTGGAGCAAACGCACCGCCGCCCGAGCTTGAACCAGATCCGCCCGAAGTTCTTAAAACCCATTCGCCAGCTTCATTCTGGTAAAAGGCTTCGTTAAGTTTCTGCTGTCCCGTTTGATACACCGAGGACCTCACTTGGGTTTGCGTCTAGATAATACCAGGCGAACCAAGCGCCGTTTACAAACTGAATCGAATGATAGACGAACTGCATCGAGTTACGAACATTGTTCGTCATCATAGCACGGCGCAGACCTTGAGCAGTCTGCGCCGTGACGAAGTTCGGAATCTTTGTCAACCGAGCTTCAAGAGCCATTCAATTAGGCCAGTGTCGCTTTACCGATAATGACGTGACGTTTTCCAGCGTCCAGACCTTTCAGTCCGTAGATCTGGTCAAACGAGTGCAGAGTTGCCAAGTTCGGAAGATCTTTGTCAGTGTCGTAAGTAACGCCCTGTTGAACACCGTATGCCAAAGCCGATTTGTGGAAAGCGATGTGTTGGTCAGCAGTCACTGCCTGCGACATAAACACTTCGTAACCGTAGATGCGACCGACAACACCGGGGCGGATACCTTCAGTGACTTGGTTTGCATTGATTGCGTCAACGCGAACGAAGTCAGAAACCGCCAACAACTCAGCGTAACCCTGGGGATCAACTGCCAAATAACGACCGTCCTGAGGAATTTTCTGGTTATCCATCAAGACCTTTGCAGCCAAGATGTCAGCGCCTGCCAGCGACGAAGTGTTGGCAAAAGCGATGATGTGATCGGGGCTCGAAGCCGAAGCGGCTGCGTAGAACTCAGCTACGATTGCCAAGTCAGTATCATAAGCCAGATCAAGACCGGCGCGCTCTGCAATCGCCATTTCCTGAGCAACTTTACTTTGAAGTCCCGCGATCTTCTCAAGGTTCACTTGGATAACACGGTGTTTATTTAACGGTAGAGAATCGACAGCCCAGGTCAAAACCTGAGGAGTGACTGCAGTATTCTCTGCTTTAGTGTTGACGGTAAATCCGCCAGTTTTCGGAATATCAACTTGCTTCAAACCAGGGCCAGCAGTGAACGTCATCACGCGCTGCGGGAAAGCCGCCGCTGCCTGAAGGTATTGCTGAACCATGTTAGCCATGATTTCGGTTTGAGAAACTGCGCTGATCTCGGTCAAGCCCATAAGTGCCATTTTAAATCCCCCTCAATAATTGAGTTTAGTTTTTTAAAGCTTTTTCCATATAAAGTTTCTGAAGCTCCGCGATGCTCATGGCGTTGATCGGCTTCGTGCCTGCGCCAAAACTTGCGGGTGTCCCATCCTTGGGAGCGGTCACTTGCTTTTTGAATAACTCCGGAACGCCTTCCTTGACCTTCTCTAGAGCCATCTTCAAAGCATCGTGATCAACCGAAAAGTCATCAGTCACAGTCACTTCAGAAAGATCCGCAAGCTTCATCACGACTTCAGGCTTTTCACAGCCCATCGCACGAGCGGCGTCTAGGACTTGAGCATTGACCGACTTAAGCGCAAAAGTTTGAGTCACGCCTTTAAGTTTGTCGCCCACTTCGCGAACCTGTTTTTTCAGGTTCTCGATGAGTTCATCCTTCTTTCCGGCCGCAGCTAATTGCTCTTGTTCAAGTTGAGCAAGACGCTCTTGAACTTCACGCGCTTTATCTTGTTCGGCCTTAAGCTTCGACAAGAGTTCACGGTTTTTTGAGATCAAACCTGCCGGGTTTTTAACTGTTTCAGATTCTTGGTTTTCGCCGTTGGCGTCATTAACACCGTTGGTGTTTTCGGTTGTGGACAAATTATCCTCCTATTTTTTCCGCTTTGTCAATTCTCGGCGGATTTGTGATTGAATTGCTTTAGTCACGCGCGCGCGTAACTTTTCAGGGAACCCGATCCAGTTCCGGCCTTGCTCGGCCAAATACTTTCCAAGCGTCTGGTTCGGGATCGACTTCCCAGACTTTGAGCCATCTAGGTTTTTATAAGGTTGATGGTCGCCGTCCGGTCGGATCTCGATTTGCTTAGGCTTCAAAAAGTAAACGATGGAATTGATCCATTGGCCGGTAAAGATAAGCCGAGCCTTTGAACTCCCGCCTCCTGACAGTGCGTCAAAAGGTTCGTTAACTTCAGATAACCGCTTTTTTCGCTGTTTCCATTTGTCAGTGATTTTCGGTGCAGAAAAGTTTTTTCCGGTCGCCGGTTCTTTGGCTTTAACGATTGAGAGTTTGATCTCGTTCAAGGTGATTTTGGCGGCAGGTTCTAAAACCTCAGGGCGTTTGATGATTGAGTTCACCAAAGCCTTAACATCGCGCTCAACGTCTTTGCCGACTTTCACTTTGAATTTACTCAAGCAAATCCACCACGGTTGAGAAGTCTAGGATTTGTCCGATGGTCGAGCCTTGTGGTGAAGCGAGCGCCGTGGCCTGCCGGATGATTTCCGCCACGGTCTTGCGTCCCTTAAATCCAGTTTTTAGTTCACGAACTTCAGTCTCGAAGTTTTCTTTCACAATTTGTTTTACCTGAGCCTGGGTGATCCCAAAAAACTCACGCTTTGGCATTCCCTTAGTGTCGCCAGTGTTGTGATTGAACGCTTTTGCTTTTTCCTTTTTGTCTTTGAAGCCAATGATCAGAGAAGTCGGGCTGTCTTTGATAATTGAAATATCGTCAAGCATCGAACCTGTCAGAGTCATGTTTACGTCGTCTGAATCTTTCAACAGTTTATAAACAGTCGATTCCTGGTACTCATCAGAATACGGACCCTTTAAGTCTCCGCCGTACACGTTCTTTCCGTCTTGAGTTCGCTTTACGATATGGTCAACAACCGCCTGAGCAATCGCCAAGCGAAGGGCCTTTTCACCAACGAACGAAACCCCGAGAATTTCCTCGAGGTTGATCGTCTGTGACACGTCATTTACTTTTAACGTGAGCCCTTTAATTGCCATTCTTTAGACCGCCTGGACTTCTTGAGCCGGTGCAGTTGCTAAAGTTTCGCCGTCAATTTCGGCAATGGCCTTGAGTGCTTCGTCTTCGGCAACGTCATTAAGCTCCATGTAAGCCGTCAACCTAGACATTAGGCCGAGTTCCATTTGCTGTTGGATCAAATCCAATTCCTCTTTTTCAGAACGAATCATTTCCGGTTCTTCAAAGTCTACGACGACATAAGCATCCGAAGGAATGCCGAGCGAATCAGGCATGAACTCAGTTCCGCCATAAACTTCATCGTACTTTTTAATGATCCCGAAGGACTCAAACTCGATGCGGCGGAAAACGTCCATGTCGTCTTTAGATGCTTCGAACTTCGAGATCATTGAAAGAAGTCTTTCAAGCCCCGAGTTAAATGATTCACCTTGCGCGTCTGTAGTCACGGTCTTGGGATCAATTCCACGCGATGACATAAACATTGAGAGGTTCATTTTTAAGAATTCCATGGAGCCTGCAATGTCAGCATTCGGAGTTACATATTTGAACTCAGTCGGCACCGGGTTGTTTGGATCAATCGGTAAACGAAGGACAAGGTTCGGACCGATTTGCATATTCTCAGGCAGCATTCCCTCAGGGCCAGAAAACACCGCTTGTCCCCAGCCTTGAAGCCTTACCACGTTCGCCACGTCTGACAGCATCGCATTGAACTGGATTGTGAAATCTGAAACCGATTGGCCTTGGCGAACCCAGTATTCAAAATCCTTAGCGTTTGAAATATCGCAGATAGGAACTAGGCCCAGTTGATTTTCAACGTCAGGGCTTAAGATATTCCCACGCGAATCCATCACGAAGTTATAGTCTTTTGACCAGACGATGAAACGCTTGGACTTTTCTTTGTAGTCCTCCTGGTCCGCAATCATCTGATTGAATCCGTCAGATCCAAACGCTTGACCTGAAATAGCGTGAACTCCAGTTGCAGACGAACGCGAGTCAATTAGGTATTGCTGTTTATCAAAACTCGAAATGATGTAAGCCATTGCGACTTCGGGATCATTAGGATCTGGAATAACGTCCAAGTGATGGGCCAGCAAAATGCGTGGCTTGAGTTTCCCGTTCTTCAAAACCCATTGGATGTGAGTTTGGTTTTGCAGTTTGAAGTATTCATTCGACGACGAAAACTTATCATTCCATCCCAGGTCTTCGTACAAATCTTGGAGCTTTTCTTGTAGCTCGGGAGTCACGCCAAAGAACGTCCGCTTAGGCTCTTGACGATAGATCGAAGCCTCTTGCTTTACGATTCTGCGCGCCAGGTTGATCGACGAGATGACCGGCATCTCTTTCACCGTCTTGGCAGAGAATTGTCCCTCAAGGTGCTCGATAACGTATTGATGAATGCGGTCATTAAAGATCTCGAATTGGCGAAGTGAAACCGCTTTACGTTGGCGATTCTCAGGGCTTTCAATCTCAGCCAAAATGCGGACGCGATCCGCGATATTCATTAAGTCCATTTATTTTATCCCCTCGTCTTGAGTGAATTTAGAATGTCTTTTTCGTTCTACTGCGTCAAGTTACCGCGCCGAAGTTGTCGCGTTATGCTTGACCACGGTTTCCGAGCAAATGGTGTATCCAATTGCAGTCGTTATGTGCTGATAATCTTTCGAATCATCCTCCACAAAACTACCGCCCTTCTTGAGCGCCGTAAGCCTTAGACCTTTGTCAGTCATTGGCGCCGTTTTGTAAACGAACAGACGAGATTTTCCCGAAGCGTTTAGGCAATACGCGTTAACCTTGTTATGACGTTCTTTGATTGGCGGGTTGGCGCGGGGAACGTTCATGCGATACCGAACCGAGCGCCCTTGCGGATCTCGATAGTTTGAAAGGTATTGCTTAATGATCTCATAGTTCGAATGCAGAGAGTTCGACGAACGAGCCGCGCCCGTAGCGTCGCCATTGATGACAAACGAATAACCTCTGTCGAACAGTCCCCTGGCCTGAAGTTCTTCAAGGATCGTCAACGTGCGGGCGCTGTGAACGACACACTCAGAAAAGAAATGAAACTCGTCGTTATAGTTCTGGCAAATCGCGACTGACATCGGCTTATTGTCTCCCACGTTAAAATCCCAGCCCAGATTGATTTCTGCTTCAGGTCTGATCTGGTATTCCGTTTCGCGGTAATTGTTTTGCCGGTCATAGGCGTAATAAATCACGTCGCCTTTAATCTCGATCCATTTACCCTGAAGCATCCGCTCTGCCATCTTGGGATCAAGTGACGCCTTCAATTGCTCGATGTAAGTCCGTGGAAAAAAAGGATTCTGTTCGGTGAG
>JACCDR010695459.1_pt1 | contig 12312 bp, 16 predicted proteins | sample 7446431 | NCBI WGS metagenome assembly JACCDR01 (sample SAMN15323443, study PRJNA562643) | freshwater metagenome | isolation source: river surface water | place: USA:Blue River Watershed | collected 2017-08-17
ATCAATGCGTTCATAACCTGCTGGCGTGACGCGCAATGCGTGTAGGCAATTGTCCAGCCATTCCCGATCGGAAGGGCAGACAACAACCTCGCCAACTGGAGTGGAACGGAAACGCCATTCCAGCCGATCGTCACGACGAATGACTCGCTCAACAACGGGATTACCTCTAAACTCCGCAACTGTCTGCCAGCCGCCTCGCTCTCCCACGAAAATCAACAACCCGCCATTGAACACAAACTTGTTCTTTACTTCAGAGCGCAACATGGAGACGGACTCTGCATCACCCTGTTGCGCTCTAGCTTTCAGCCACGGCATCGGATGAATCCCATTGAAAACAACATCACTCAGCAGCATAAACTTCTCCTTTGGTTGACCATACAATCAATATAACACAAACAAGCGGAGTTTTGACCGCTTGTTTTCTTAAGATTTCAGATATTGCCGAATATCTGAAATCAGGTTGGCCCTGAAGTCTCTCCGTGATAGCCTGCGGGTATGCGCCAGGTGCCGGGAGGCATCAGGATTGTTTCGTTCCAGGTGGTGCTGAGGGCTGCGGCGATGTCTGCGGCATCGAGGGCTGGGTAGGATTTGCCGCGCCCGATGCGTTCTGGGATTGTGAGCTTGCGGTGAATGGTCAGGCCAAACTGTTGTTCCAGATCGATCAGTCGATTCAGTCGGCCTGGGTCGATGTCCCACAGCGTTGCCCACTGGTCGTCTGATCCAAAGATGCAGAACTGGCAGGAGCAGCGCCCAAAACCCATACGATAGGCCGGGTGGGGGTTCACGCCGAACTTGGCGATGATTCGCCACACCTCACGATTTGACCACCGATGCACAGGTCGCCAGCGGTCGATGTGCCGGTTGTTGTTGTGGCATTCGTGCGGCTCAAAGGGTAAATACTTGGCGCGACCCGGTGATTCTTCGGCGCGTTCTCCGCTGATCACCAGTGTTCGCCGACCTTTGAATCGCGATTGGTTTTTGATTGCGATGCGGGCAACATCGATCTTCAGGTATGCGCTGCACCACCGCACCCGCAGATCTCCCGACACCTGCGGGAATTTGAGTCTTGTGCCCAGCTTGCCAGAATCGCCACCCGCGCATTGCAGCCCGTCTGGAGTCTCAAACCAAGTGCAGCCCTTCGGCTGATTGTCGCGCATCATCTCACACTCAAATCCACCCTCCAGCCAGGAGAAATAGATCGGCAGATCAAACGCCTCTGCTACCGCACGACAGTAGGCAGGAGTGCAGGGCCAATCCATCAAATGACTGCCCTCTCTGCCGTCTACTTCGTGGTGCCAGACTTCCAGATTGACAGCACCCAGTAGCCCCCTCTGCCGCAACATCTCGTAGACCAGCAGCAGGCAGGCCAACGAATCCTTGCCGCCAGAGAACGCGACAATAATGTTGTCATAATTGGATAGATCGAATTCTGGAAATTTCATTTAGCCCCTTTGCGTGCGATTCCCATGCCGCAAGGTATTCGCCATACAGCTCAGGGTCAGACTGCATTGCCCAGCGCTGAATATTGCTGGAAGCGTCCAGCCGATCAAACATGCCAACCAATTCCCAGGTTGGACAGTCACGAATCATGCTGACATCATCTAACGAAATCGGCAGGAACGGGAAAACATTGTTAGACATATTGACACGAATTGCGAAGGAACACAAGCGGGTAAAAAAAAAGCGGACAGGAAGGCCCGCCCGCATCACTCGATCAATTAACGGCCAGACGTGTGGTTAAAGCCGAAGTCATCAGACTTTCGACCAGAACCACGATTAAAACCAATCATCGGGAACCTCCGACTTGCTAAACGACATTGGTATTTGCACCAGTTCAGCCCAGTTTCCAGGCTGAAGCAGCGGGACGATCGCCCAACCCGCTGCTTCAGCCTGGAACCCTAATACAGTTCTCGCGTAAAAGCTGTGCCTGTGCGTCTTTTTTCCAAGACACCACACCAACACTTTGTCCAGGATGCCCCTTTTTTATAGATTCTGCGAAGCCGTCTGTTCGGAAAACTTCAGAGTTTTCGAGCTGAAATGCGAAACCCCCAGCGGTTGAGTACCGCCAGGGGCTAGAGAATATTGGAGTTGGCTGGCGGCTATTGCTTCACCGCGACTAACGCCAGCAATGCGTGGAACCACACCATGAACCCAGCGACAGCAAACCGGGCTGGGTCGCCAGAAGCGACCCACCAGAGAATGGCGAGGCTTGCGGCAACATAGGCAAATGGCATAGCGCAAAAGCCTACGAGCAGAATTGTCCTGACGAATTGAATTGTTTTGGTTTTCATCACAACGATTCTGCCTCTTCCCAGTATCGATATTCATATCGAGCTTGTACTGCTAGAGAGTGGCAACGTTTTAGTTGGACACCACGCGCCAACCAGAAGCCGACTGAGAGGCTGTACCAGTCCATCTCAAAATCGTCAGTCAGATCTGGATTCTCACAGACTTCTGCCTTGAATTGCTGGAACAATTCTTGATCGGTTTGTTCCGGCTCTTGCCCTGCGTCAACTTCTGAGAGCCAGGACTTTTCACTGCCGACAGGTTTCTCCGTCCGCTCGCGATCCAGTCGGGCCGTAAAGCTTTCCTCGTACCCTTCAAGCAGTCCAATTCTGGAGAGGTAACGAATTTTCTCCTGGAACGTAAGAGCAGCTGTCTCCTGAAGCGTGGGTGATCCAACCACCAAATACACCCCATCTTTACTGTCTTCAATCAATGCCTTGAAGTCTTCCGCGTCTGGTCGAGTCGCATATTCAATTGATGTCCGCGTAATCATTTGATCCGTAATTCTTATAACCACAAATGACATGATTTTCTCCTTGGTCGAGTTCAGCTATTTTGCGGGCTCGCCCAGATTGCGGCTCTGGGCGAGCCGTTGGGGGACAAATGCCCGTTTTGTATTCGAGGTTTTGTAGCTTTGTCGGGTAGTTCATTCTGACACCCTCAACAATAGCCCTGGGTTGCCATAGAGGATCGTGCGGAGTGGGTCTACCCTGCTGGTATTGGCGCGAGCCACCAGGAATCCCGAATAGCTGGTGCAGGCCAGTACATAATCGAGAATCCAGGGTTGCTCGTATACGAGCGGCAGCAGCTTCTTTTTATCGCGGGCCTCTTGCAGCCAGTGCCGAAGCCATACCACCTGATTCCCCTCTGCCGGGAATTCGCCCATCGCATAGCGCTCCCCTTCTGGGGCACCAGGGACGTAGAGTGCAGCCCTTGCGCCACTTATCGACAATACCCGATCTCTCTCGTATGCGGGAGTCGTAAACCGGATGGTCCGGCCTGCCACCCCGGAATCCTCTGCCGACACCAGGGTGAAGAATTCGTCTTGGAACACGAATTGCTTAGACGTTTGAATGAACATGGCAATCTCCTTAAATTAAATTAAATTAACTGAATTGGATTGAGAAACGGAATTACCCCCAGAAAAAAACAGTCCCGACTACGCTCCCATCACGGTCAGCTGACAGCAGATTTATTTGCCCGCTACCGTTAGGCACCCAATCAACGACCGGAGTGCCACTAAACCAAATCCGAGAAATTTGGTTTAGTGCTTCGAGCATTCCCGGTGCCTTTACAGTCCTGTCCTCAGCCGTTCTGAGGTTTCTGAACTTGAAACTTTGCACGGTTTCACTCCTTGCGTCTTATTATTCAGACGCTGAACTCCACGAAAAAATGAACCAATTCAACCGAACCTACCGCACCCTGAAATTATTTCTGGCAGACGGCAGAGTTACTCAACGTGAACGCCGTTCTCTCAAGATTCGTGATTGGCGGCTCCATCAAATGACCGTTGCCGTATTCAATTCTCAAACCCCGCAGCAAACTCTTGACGCGATCTTTCGGGGCAAAAACCCGACTGGTACAGATGCACCCACCCTATCAATGAACCATCTGCAACCCGACGAACTGACCGGCCTCACCTACATCAACACCCACCAGGGCACCTACAATACCTGCACCATCCTCGCTGCTGGGATCGGCTTTTCTAAATACTGGACTAACCCAAACCGCACCACCACATTTCATTTCAGTAATTCGGGAATATCTGAAATTATCACCGTAACCAATCATCGGCCACTGACAGGTTCGGCTGGTTTTGGCGGGCTGCTGGAGCGAGCTTATGCGGCATATCTTCAGAGGACGGGACGGGTGCGGGACAGCCTGACTGCATGGGAGGAAGCCACCGAAGGCAACTATATGGACGAGGCAATCGAAGCCTTTTATGGTCCCTCTGTTACGGTCAACGGCTTGACTCCCACGAATAGCGTTCAGATCCGACAGCAGCTTGATTTGGGTAAGCCTGTACTGTTTGCCCAGTACGAAGGCAACGATTTTGTTTCCCCGGTTCATGCCTATCGAGTGGTGGGCCTGGGCAGTAGCCTGCTCGTGAAAGATCCGAGGGTGGCTGGTGCCGGTTTCCTGGATGTGCCGTTGGATCGGATCAGTCCAACGGCATTTTTTACGTTTGAGGGTTAACTTGCAGCAACTGGCGAGCCTGCGCCAGGTTGAGAATGACCCGGCTGATCGCCAGCCGTTCTGCATTTGACAAGGCTTCGTCTATCAGCAGATCGTTTAGCTCGGCATCGATCGCCGCATCTATCCTCTCGTAGACCGGCTGCTCAGGATAGAAGTGAAAGCCGTGCACCTCCCGCTCGATGTCGGCAGAGGCAGAAAACCTCTTAACCCAATTCTTGCCCCCCTTCCATTCACCTCTTACAGCGAATTTATTTCCCTCGTGGATACTCACGAGGTTTAAGCTGAGGCCAAAAGCATCAACCAGCCTGTGGCATACCGGAACCGGAACGTCATACGCGGTTTCAATTTTGAACCTCCAGGTGTTTCCTGATCGCCCAATCTCTTGGAACCCCCAAGAGTTTTGGGTAGTCCCCCAGTTCTCGGCGCGCCACAACTGCGCACCTTCCCCAGGGTTCTCAGGCATCGGAATGATCCTCTGGAAATCCAGAAATATTTCTGGATTTCCAGGATCATTCGAGAAATCCTCACTGAAGGCTTCTCTACGAAATTGCTCAATTGAGTCGGGGTCGCCCGACACCTTTATCCTGCTTGTCACGATATCTGGCATGAGATCTCTCCCCCACAGCTCATAGATCGCTCTGCACCCGTTTCAATCTGTTTCAGTCCACTATACCGAAAAATTCGGAGTGTCGCAACATTTTTGCGGCGGGGGATCAGGGTGTTTTCGTCTCTTCTTTCAAGAGAATCGAGCCATCCTTTACGCCTTTGAGGAATTCCAGCATTTTTTCGTTGGGTGAGAAAAACAGGCCGGTGAACTCTGGGATTGGGCAGACTATGCAGGCTGCCGCATTCCATCCCAGCAATTTTTCTAGTATTGCAGCCGTTGGATCGATTGTGCAGATCCAGCCAGCTGCACAATGAACGGTGCCACACTCCGAATGTGGCGAGTTCATTTCGAGCAGCGAGGGATTGCCGAGGACGATTTCGGCAAATCGATGGACAAGTCCGATTGCATGGCTGCTGATTGGAGCCAGACCCCTTACTCCCGCCAGGTTTGCGCCCATCAGTTTTGCGCCCATGAGGTCTGCGTCACTCAGGATTGCCCTCGAAAAAATTGCCCTCGACAGGTTTGCGCCCATCAGTTTTGCGCCACTCAGATTTGCGCCACTCAGGTCTGCATTCCATAGGTCTGCCCCTGACAGATCTGCCCCTGACAGTTTTGCCCCTGTCAGATCTGCCCCCCGCAGTTTTGCCTCACGCAGGTCTGAGCCGCTCAGGTTTGCCTCACGTAGGTCTGCCCCCCGCAGGTTTGCACCACTCAGTTTTGCGCCACTCAGGTCTGCATTCCATAGGTCTGCACCTGACAGGTCTGCCCCCGGCAGGTTTGCCCCTGTCAGGTTTGCCCGCCACAGGCGTGCCTCTGTCAGGTTCGCACCTGTCAGGTCTGCCTCATTCAGGATTGCCTCACTCAGGCTTACCCCCCGCAGTTTTGCCCCTGTCAGGTTCGCTCCCATCAGATCTGCCCCCGTCAGGTTTACCCACGTCAGATTTGCCCCCGCCAGGTTTGCCTCCGTCAGGATCGCCCCCGGCAGGTTCGCTTCACTCAGATCTGCTCCCGCCAGGTCTGCATTCCGCAGGTCTGCGCCCGCACAGTCAACGCCATTGCCTGCGTCGAGTGCGGCTTTAACATCCTCAATTCCTAACCTGGATTCCATTAGACACTCCTATGCTATTTATCAACTTTTTTCCTTAGCTTTTCCCTCACCAGTTTTTTGCGAGCCGGATCAAGGTGCCGATCCTTCAAGCAATACTCCCCCCTGGCCTGCGGAGACAGCACCTTGCCGCAGACCACACACCTCCGCCCAACAGACGCAAATTTGTGCGTCTGTTGAATCGCCGATTGAATATCCCCAGATATCCAAAAATCAATAATTTCCTGAATTTCTGGGGATACTACTTTCCCTCCAGCAGTGCCAAATCTGCTGGATCGTCGTCAAAGCAGATTTGGCACTGCTCTGCCCAGAACCGATGGGCCATTTGGGGCAATGGTCCAAAGCAGATTGGTTCTGCAAATTCGCAGGCCCGCTCAAACTTCCATTCCCCAGCCCGCGCCACTCGACCATCGGGGAACTGAAATAATCCAACATTTTCACCATCGCCCGCCAGCGCCATCGAGACGCAATGTTCGCGAATCGACGGCCCAGAGCCGCTACTCGCACCCGTGACCAGATATGCCACGCTATTGGCGAAAGCGTGCCTGTGATATTCGCTTGCGTCCGGGTACTTGTCCTGACACCAGGCAAACGCTTTATTGAACGCTGCATCCCAGTCCATCACTTCTCTCCTGCTTTGAAAATAAACTTCCAGCTAGCTGTAAACTACCCGACGCTGAGCTACGCTACAGCGCGGGCTTTCAACAGCCCTGAAGAGTCATAGCTGAGCGAGCAGCTTAGAATCTCCGAACCTTGAGGCTGGTTTACAGAGCAGCCCCATAGCTTAATTACTTTTGAACCATTCTCATCAGCATCACCCTGCCAGCCACAAGCTTCATTAATGCACTTGAATGACTTACAGGAATCAAAGTTGAAAGCCCCGTCCTTTTAAGGCGGGGATGAAAACAAGCGGCGGGTTTCAACCCGCAAGTTCACCTTAATCTTTGCTATCTTGCAACAGTCTGCAAGATTTGTACTATACTATTAGTATGGCAACTTCAACGACCACACTTAAGCTTCCTTTTTATCGGCTCAACAAGGTTAAGGCTGCTGAGTTTGAACGGCTAACTGCTGTCAATACCGAGCTGGCTAATGGCTTGCTGAGTATTCCGAAGAAGGAACGAAAAGGGTTGACGACTGCGAGCTTCCCCAGCGTCGAGATTGGTTCTGCCTGGATCAACCAGACTATTCGCAACTGCAACGCCAAGACTAAGGTGAAGCAGTTCAGGCGGATGTGGCTGGAAACCAATAACCAGAACTACGAAATCTCGAAGCAGGGCAAGTTCTACACCGTCGCATTCAACCTGTTTCGTGGTCGTAAAGGTCGTGTGCCTCTGAATGTTCATGAAGCCCGTCATGCCGACACGCTGAATCAGATTCTTGCAGGTGAAGCCAAACTTGGCTCTATCAAAATCTGCAAGTCTGAGAAGGGTGTGTGGTATGTCCTGATTTCGGTATCCCTGGAAGTTCCAGACCCGAAGCCAGTAGTCGGGTGGATTGGCGTAGACAGAGGACAAAACAATCTCGCTGTTGCAGCGATACCGGATAGCTTTGCGAGGTTCTGGAAGGGTGGCCCAATCAAAGCATTGCGCCGTCAGTATGCCAAGCTTCGTAAATCCCTCCAGGAAGCTAAGAAGCTGAGCGTGGTGAAGCGCCTGGAGCGTCGGGAACGTCGCATCATGACGCATATTAACCACGTTATTTCTAAGCAACTGGTTCAGCTCGCCAAAGACTTTGGAATGGGGCTGCGCTTTGAAGACTTGTCGGGCATCCGGCAGACCTCGAAGCAACGCAAGAAAACTAAGTCTGACGCTGGGCAGAATCGAGACACCTGGGCCTACTACCAGTTGGAGCAATTCACCCAGTACAAAGCAATTCGTGCTGGTGTGCCGTTTGAGAAGATCCCACCTGCTTATACAAGCAAGTCGGATCATCGCAATGGCGTGATTGGAAAACGCTCTGGTCATTGGTTCACTGGGTTTGATGGGTATCGCTGCAACGCAGACTATAACGCTGCTCAGAACATTGGTCGATGGCTGGGCTTTTCATGTCCACTGGATCTTCAGAAAGCTGTGTCTGTAATGGGCATAGTTGATTCAGTGGATGGGCGGCATGACACCGCCCCTAACTTAGAGAGAGGAACTGACTGTGGCTTTAGCCCGGTCAGTTCCAACGGCTAAGAATCCCCGTAATTTATTGCGGGGAGTGTCAATTGCATAATTTCATTTCCTCCAACGGGTGAATTCAGTTTCCCGCGACTCCCGAATTTGGGAGTTTCGGGCCGGAACTACCGGCCCATCATCAGGCAGGCTAGAGGTTGGAAACGCCAACCCCGCCAGACTTCCTGGCAAGGTTGACTAAATGCTGGTTGTTGCACTCCACCAGGAACGAGTGCAGCTTCACACCCTTCAGGTCTGACAACAACAATCTAGAACAGTTGTCATCACCATCCGTGACGATGACGAGTTCCGGTTTGTCGAGATGTTCTGCACCCTCGACTCGTTCCCAGATCTTGGGAATCACTGCTTTGACGCACTTCTCGATGGCAGTACCACCACCCTGGAAGTTGGAGCTTTTGACCTGCTCCATCACAGCCTTCGCTTCTTCAGGCGTTGTCGCCCGAAACTCTTTGCGCAGTCGCTCGTCAAAGAAATAAATTGTCAGTTCCGCAGTTCCTTCGATAACCTCTTTCAACAGGTGCATCAGCACCCCACCAGCCCGATAGAATCGGGAGCCATCCATCGAACCAGACCCGTCGATCAGAATGGTTACATCGATCTTCCGGCTCACTTGCCGGATTTTCTCTTTCACCACCGGTTCTAACGTAGCCAGCCGATAAGCCCGATACGAGCCAGGATAGGCAAACTCCATCGCTCCAATGCGCGACACTTCACCCAAATCCCGCATTGAGCGGTATTGGATGTGCTCCCCTTCCTCGTCCGGCTCAAATTTCCGAACCGGTTTCCGCTGAAATTTCGCCAGCTTCTGCACTTGCTGGCCTACTTTTATGATGTGCTCCTTACCACGGAGCATCTCCGTTGCTATTTCGAGCGTGCTGGCATTCTCCATGCCCAGCAACTCTTTTTCTGTCTCATCGAGATCTTCCGCCATATCGATAACTTCATTGATCCGCTCCGCCTTCTGCTCAGGACTCTCCTCCTGACTCTCCTGAAAAATCGGCAGCACGCCATCATCATCATCATCATCACCACCACTGCCGCCTTCCTGCTGCGACAACAGCTTGAGCAGTCCCATCGCCTGCTCAAGGGGAGAATTCCCCGGCAGATTGTCAAGGTCCAGACTTCTCAAAAAGTCTTGGACATTACAGTGGTAATTCGCTCGCTCTTGGGCCAGCGAACGGGCTGCTTCAGCCCGCGACTTTGTGTACCTCCCGTCGATCTTGACGGCTTTGCCGCGAAAGCAAACGTCGCCGTCTCGATCCACCCCCCACTTCGGAGAATGGGCAATCTCCTGACAGAAAAGATCTGTCAACTCGGACCGGGGCACATAGTCCCCGCCTGCAATCAAGTTGCAGACATCCTCTACCAGCGAGGGACAAAATCTGCGCAGCTTCACCGCATCGGCCTGCGCCCGCATCTCCTCGCGAGTCGGCAAAACATAGTTCTGAGCGGATTTGGTGCGAATTGTCATGGCATTACATTCTCCTGTTTGGTATTACCCAGGATTCCGATACCTGGACGCTGGCCCCATTCGACCAGACGACTCGCCTTCCCTCGCGAGTAGGGGGAACTGAAAAGCTCCATATGTAAAGACTAAACCACATTAAACCACTTGTCAAACAAAAGGTGAGTTGTTTGACAAGTGGTTGGGGGTGGAGGTTACAGGGTTGTCACCTCCAGCGCTTTGGATTGCGCTTTGATAATCAGGTCTGCGATCTGCTTCCGCAAATTATTTCTCTCGCTGGTGAGCGAGTCTGGGCAAGAGATAGAGTCGATCTCCTGCTCCGCAGCTTTCAGCGTCTTGGCGACCCGCATAAAATGCGTTGGAGACTGCGGCTTGCCGCAGTCGTTATATGAGGCTGCTGCTGCCTCATATCTCATTCGTACCAGATCCAACGCATTCCGGCCTACGGTAATGGCCCGCTTGCGAGCCACTTCCTGATCCAGCTCCTGGATCACCCCCAGAGTGCCGGGGATGTAGGCAATAGCTGGCAGGTCGTCAGCCGTTGCCGTCATCCGGCCAGCCAGAGCTGCACTGGCCTTGACCATCACCATTGCCCGCACCATTGATCTGGGCGAGATGGCCTGCCCAGACTCCCTGGCCTGGTGCAGCAGACCTGCCAGCAGGTCGGTCGTCTCACCATCGAGATCCACCAGCTTGGTGGAATCCTGGAGATGCTCGATATCTCCAAGGGTGATTAAAGGGGTGGGGCGCTCAACCCCCGCCCTCTGAGCGACTCTCAGCAATTCGCGAATTTCCGAATCCGAACTGAAGCAGTCTTCCTGCTCTAGCGTTAGAAAGCGCTGAGCCAGGGCTTCGATCGCTGGCCCCATCTCCGAAAGCTCGTCAGTTCCCCGGTTGGAGAGGACTACCAACCATCTGTTCGCAACGGGAGCCTGCTTCGTCCCCATCCGGATCTGTCCACTGGTCAGAACATCCTTCATCGCTGCCAGCGCCCTGGGACGGGCATCAAAACCTTCTTCTAGAACCGCGATGTTAGACATGAACATTGAATTTTCTATCAGATACCGCTTTTCCGGGTTGTCCGCCCGCGTCAGGGCTGAGAAGTCAATTCCACCGAACACATCGTCGGCACTAAATTCTTCATGCAAAGACTGAACCCACTTCGTCACGCTTTTGTCGAAACACCCCAGAATTGCGCCCATCATGGCAGATTTGGCGTTTCCGCCTGAACCCGTCACGGCTAACGGATAGCCAGTCGCGAGAGACAGCGATGCTGCCTCGGCGAACGCTTCCCAAAACAGAAACCGACCGTCAAGAACTTGAGCAAATTGGGGGATAATTGAAACAGACATGGCACTTTTCCTTTGGTGTTGTGTTTACAAAGGGCAGATTGGCTACGTCGCCAAACTCAACCAATCTGCCTAACCCAGGATTCCGATACCTGGACGCTGGCCCCATTCGACCAGACGACTCGCCTTCCCTCGCGAGTAGGGGGAACTGAAAAGTTCCATATGTAAAGACTAAACCACATTAAACCACTTGTCAACAGTTTTTGTCTAAAGACTGAGACAGGTGGTTTTTGTGGATGGGGGATGGGTTAATTTGCCTCGAACAAAAAACTGGTGTCGAGGGCGCATTGATGCCCCTCTGCATAGCCGTTCTCCCAAGCTTCCTGGAGCATGGATGTGATGACGAATCGCATGGTGCGTTCATCGACGGTTTGGAGCCGTGCTGGAGTGACCAGCCGATCCCAGAATCCCCCATCGGGGTCGATGGGCAGGCCCATCAGTTCCCCCTGCATGATCGGGGGGAGGGTGAGGAAGAAATCTTCTTCTATGTTTGGTAATGTTTGCGGATCATGTTTTCCTCCGAGTATTTCCCCAGCTATTTTGGAAATTCTTCTGCCACGACTCGGCAGTTTCTGTACGTCTTTGGGAAGCGCACAAAATCTGAGGACGGAGCCACGACCTACACCTGGCTCCCTGGAGCGAGGAACACCACCCGCAAGCCGTGGGTGGTGTTCGCCTTGTTTTGAGCCTTCTGGCGCATCCGGGGAATCGCAAGATCAGTCATAACCAGCTCCTTAAAATCTTAAAATCACGTTTACTCAACCAGGCACACCTCTGATCTGGAACCTCCAAACCAGGAAAAGTGTATTTTCCTAGCTATAAAAACACACCTAATCACCAGGGCACGAGCCTAGAACCCGCATTCCTGCGTCAGGTGCATTTTTATAGCTGGGGAAATACAAAAAAACAGCACTCAAGCCAATCAGACACATCTCTGATCTCGGATATTTCCGAATATCTGAAATTAGAGCCAATCAATCGGCTTGACTGGAAAGGCAAAAAAACGCCAGAGCCGCACCTATGCGGCCCGCGCCAGTGCGCACGAAAATCACCCGCGCCGGTTGGCTGGGTGATTGGGGGATTTTGGGGGATTGGGGGGGATTGGGGGATTTTGGGGGATCTAC
>JACCDR010782000.1_pt1 | contig 12311 bp, 9 predicted proteins | sample 7446431 | NCBI WGS metagenome assembly JACCDR01 (sample SAMN15323443, study PRJNA562643) | freshwater metagenome | isolation source: river surface water | place: USA:Blue River Watershed | collected 2017-08-17
CCGGTCAGCAGCGTCAATTTGGCTGAGGCTTTGGACACATCGACTGCCTTGCCGTGGTCTCGAACATAAAGACGCAGCGTCGTGGGGTTGGCCACCAGTTCGTAATCAATGTCCTTGACCGTCGTCAGAACCCCTCCGTGCATGGGTTTGTGATCGGCATCATTGGGGCCAGCCCAAGCGAGTCCGCTCAGCAGCAGCGACGAGGTAATTAGGAATGTACGGAATTTCATGAGATTTCCTTTTTAGGTTTGAGGTAGAAAACTAGATGTCAGAACGCTTCGGCGTCCTTGTCTTGCAAAAGCGCCTCGGCCGGCTTGCGACCAAAGAGCCAAAACATCGCAGGCGTCAGAAATGTGTCGAGCAACGTGGAACTGATCAGGCCAGAGAAGATCACTACAGCCACCGGATGCAAGATCTCGGTGCCAGGGCGCTCGGCCTCGAAGAGCAAAGGTGCCAGCGCAAAAGCGGTCACCAACGCGGTCATCAAGACAGGGCTCAAACGCTCCAACGATCCACGCAGGATCATCTGCGTGTTGAAGGACTCTCCCTCAAAGCGCATGAGGTTGATGTAGTGGCTAACCTTCAAAATCCCGTTGCGCACTGAAATACCCGCCAGGGTGATAAAGCCAATCAGGGCTGCCACCGACAAGGGCTGACCTGACAGCCACAGTCCCAACACGGCACCCACGAGCGCGAGGGGGATATTCACCATGATCAGTGCCGACAGGACAGTGGACTTGTAGCGGCTGTAGAGCACCACAAACATCAACACCACAGAGACCACGGAGAGCAAGGAGATAAGGCGCGATGCTTCTTCTTGCGCCTGGAATTGCCCCCCAAGGGTGATGAAGTAGCCCTCTGGCAGTCGAGACTCTGCAGTGACTTTGCGGATGTCGGCTACGACCTCCGAGAGCGGCCTACCCGAAGCGTTGGCGGAGATCACGATGCGACGCTTGCCGTTGTCCCTGCTAATCTGGTTCGGTCCATCAGCGTCTTCAATCGTGGCAAGCTTGGACAAAGGCACCCTGCCCAAGGGCGTTTCGATCAATATCTGGCCAAGGCCTTCAAGCGAACGGGCAGACTCTGGCAAGCGCACGACCAGCGCAAAGCGTCGACCTTCTTCCATGATCTGAGTGACACGTTCGCCTTCGGCCAATGCTTGCAGTGTCGAAAGCACTTGTGCGCCCGACAGTCCGTATTGGGCTACCGCAGCGTAGTCCAACCGAACCTTGATTTGCGGCGCAAGAACTTGCTTTTCAATTTGCAGATCGGCGATGCCTTGGATACCTGCAAGTCGAGAGCGCAAGGTGTCGGCTTGCCCTCGAAGCACATCCAGGTCTTCGCCGAAAATCTTGATAGCGATTTGTGAACGAACGCCCGAGAGCATGTGATCGATCCGGTGAGAGATCGGCTGTCCCACCTCGATGGAGGCTGGCAAATTGGCCAGTCGCGCACGAATATCTGCACGAACCTCATCCATCGAGCGAGTCAGCTCTCCAGAGGGTTTGATCCCCACATCCAGTTCGCTCACATGAACGCCCTCGGCGTGCTCATCGAGCTCAGCGCGTCCACTGCGCCTGCCAACGTGCACCACTTCCGGTACTTGCTTGACCAACACTTCGGCCTGGCGCGCCAGGGCAGACGATTCAGTCAGCGTGACGCCTGGGTTCAGTCGCAGGCCCACGAGCAGCGTGCCCTCATTGAAGGGGGGCAAGAACGTGGTGGGGAAGAATGGGACAGCTGTGGCTGCCAGCAGGACCGCAACCCCTGCGCTGACCATGGCCACGCGAGGCTTGTCCAGAACCACCTGCAAGCTGCTCTTGTACCGTTGCTTGAGCCAGGCGAGCACCTTGGTGTCACCATGGTCCAGATTCTTCATCCGGGGCAGCAGGTAGTAGCTCAGCACAGGGGTCATCGTCACCGATACGAGCAATGAGGCCAGTGTCGAGATGATGAAAGCGATGCCCAGCGGTACAAACAGCTTGCCCTCCAGCCCCGGCAACGCAAACAGGGGTAGAAAGACCAGAACAATAATCACCGTCGCATAGAGGATGGCTGAGCGGACCTCCATGGACGCCTTGGCTACAAGCGAGAGCAGCGGCTGGCGTTGGCTGGCATCCTTGGCACGTTCTTCTTTGAGACGGCGCAGGATGTTCTCCACATCCACCACGGCGTCGTCCACCAGTCCACCGATAGCAATGGCCAGTCCACCCAGCGTCATGGTGTTGATCGACAGGCCGAAGTACTTGAACACCAGTGCCGTGATGAAAATCGACACCGGGATGGCGGTGAGCGCGATGATGGTGGGGCGCACCGTCCCTAGGAAGAAGAAAAGGATCGCGGCCACAAAGACCGACGCGCCAATGAGCTTGCCTTGCAGCGTCGAAATCGACGCCTCGATGAAGCTGGCCTGACGGAATGTCACACGTGGGGCCTCCATCCCTGCGGGCAGGGAAGCCTTGAGGTCCGAAATGGCTTCCTCGATGGACTTGGTCAAGCTGGTGGTGTCAGCCGTGGGTTGCTTTTGAACGCCCAGGATCACCGCTGGCTTACCTTCAAAGCCTGCATCGCCTCGCTTGATGGCCGCAGCAAAAGTAACCTCGGCGATTTGTCGCAACAAGATGGGTTGCCCGTTCTTGGCGGCAATGGCCAGGTTGCGCAAGTCCTCCAGACGGGACGTGCGGCCCAGATTCCGGATCAGGTACTCGCGCCCATTGAGCTCCAGAAAGCCACCGGATGTGTTGGCTGAAAACCCGCGCAGGGCAGACTCCAACTGGTCCAAGGAAATGCCCAGGTCCGACATGCGTGCCGTGTTGGGCTGAACCTGGAACTGACGCACTTCCCCGCCAATGGGGATGATCTGTGCGACACCCGGTATGGACAGGAGACGCGGGCGGAGTACCCAGTCGGCGTACTCACGTACGGCCATGGGTGAGATCTTTTGCGGATCGACAGGAATGGCGATCTGCATGATCTCACCCATGATGGAGCTGATGGGGCCCATGCGGGGCATCACCCCGGCGGGCAAACCTTGCTCCATGGCCGAGAGCCTTTCCGACACCAATTGGCGTGCCCGGAAAATCTCCGTGTCCCAATTGAAAGTCACGTACAAAAAAGACAGCCCAGCCGAGGATGTTGAGCGAATCGACTCCACACCAGGCAATCCGTTCATAGCCGTTTCAAGCGGGAAGGTGATCAACTGTTCGACCTCTTCGGCCGCCATCCCGCCAGCCTCGGTCATGATCGTGACCGTCGGCTTGTTCAGGTCCGGAAAGACATCCACTGGCGTTCGGGTCAGGGTGAATGCCCCGTAGGCCATTAATACGGCGCCAGCAATCAGCACCAGTAGCCGATTGGCCAGACTGTTTTCGAGAAGCCACTTAAACATCGCGTGACTCCTTAGCGGACTTGATTGATGAGTGTTGCGCCCTGAGTCGCCACACGATCACCGGATTTCAGACCCGAGGTCACCGTGACGCTTGCACCGTCCAGTGGTTCAAAGGTGACGGTGCGAGGTTCAAACTTTTCAGGTGCAGTCTTGACCCAGATCACGTTCTGATTGGCTGCGTTCTTCATCAGTGACGCTTTGGGCACCGGGATGCCCTGCGTTCTTTGCTTGGACTGAACGACCACTTTGACCGGTTGCCCAACGGCCAAACCCAGAAGTTCCGGACTCTGCGCCTGGAAATTCAAGGGCAGTGCCTGCTCGCGCAAGCTGCGGGCAGCACCAATGAAGCTCAGAGGCACACGCTGATCACCGACCGCCAGTGTGGCACCGCCAATGTTGCTCGCAATTGCGCCATCAAAAGCCAGTGCTTCGATTCGCAGCCGTTTCGGATCGACGATTTCAAAGATCAGCTCACGGGCGTCGACCACTTGACCTGCGACGACTTGGGCAGACGCAATCACCCCGGACACCGGGGCCAGTAGAGCCTCCTTGCTGGCCAAGCCTGCGCTGACGGCCGACATGCGGTCCGTCAAGCTGACCACCTCGCTCTCAGCAGCTTCCACCTCTTTGCGTGGCACGGTGTCCGACAGTTCACGCAAGCGAGCCAGACGCTTTTCGGCAAGCGCCTTGGCAGCACGGATCTCAGCTAACTGAGCCGATTGGCTGGCTTTCTCCAGCGGGGCAACAGCTGAGACTACATAGGCCAGGACCTCGCCTTTTTTCACAGTCTGACCCGCGTTCGGCAAGCCATTGGGCCCGGGCTCGATCCGTCCAGCATTGATGGGTTGAACTTTCCCTCCAGCGTTCGGGTCCATCAACACCCGTGCGTTGAGCTCAAAGGCGCGAGGCAGCTCGGCGGTCTCCACTACCAGCGTCCTGACATTGAGTTGGCGCTGCGCTGGCTTGGGCAAGAAGACGCTGCCATCGGCCATGCGTTGCGGGCCATTGGCATTTCCCACGGCAGGGGCTGCGCCGTGGTCATGACCCTCACCAGCGAAAGACGGCGCGCCAGCACCCGCTAAGCTCAAAGTTGCCGCCAGAGCGAGCCAGTGGAGCTTTTTCACAGTGTTTTTGGTTTTCATGTGGATGGCTCCTTAAGCACGACGGGTTTTTTGACGGAAGCGAACCATGACGCCCAGCGTCAGCAGCGCAAGTAAACCGGCGCCGACCCACATCGCGATGGTTTTCCATGCAGAGCGAAGTCCTGGCACGCTTTCATCGGTGTGCAAATCAAGTTCCGTCGCCAATAAATCGGTCAGGTCACCGGCCTGGATGGTTGCGGTGATCGCAATCACGCCGGTCTTGAGCGTGTCATTGAGCGTGAACTCGTACTCACCTTCGCCATGCTTTTGCGCTTTGTATTTGCTGCCTGCGATTTCCACCTCGATTTGGGCGTCGTTGACCGGGCTGTTATCTTTAAAGCGGTCCAGATAAAGCGTGACCAGCTTTCCATTGAGGATGCCAACCAGCTCAAGATCCTCAGACGTTGCGGTAAACCGGGGCAGCGCAGATCCTGATGCTTGCGGTGCGGTGTCTCCGTGGTCGTGACCAGGTCCTGCGATAGCCAACGGGCTAAGGAGTGTGAATATCAGAGCCAAAAAAATGGCCCTAGTCGATTGAATGAACTTCATGGTGTTCCTTAATTCTTTGGTGATGAGCGGGGTCACTGGGGCAGCAAGCCCAAGGACTGGCGCCATGCAGAAATGGCGGTGGCCAGCTCGATTCGGCTGCGCGCTTCTTGTCGCTCTGCTTCAACGGCCTCGGCCTCGATGCGCAAGCGGGTCGGCAGATCGGTCTCGCCCAACCTGAATGACTTGTCAAAAAAGCCACGAGACTCCCGGGCCAGCTTGGCTCTTCGCTGGGCTGCGTCGAGCTGGATGCGTGCGGCCTCGACGCGAGAAGCAGCGCCTCGCTGATCGGCCTGGATTCGATCTCTCTCAAGGATTAGTTGAGACTGCACTTCAATGGCTTCTGCCTGCGCCGTCGCTAGACGAGCGTCATACCTGGGCCCTGCACCAAACGGCACTCGAATGCCGATGAGCACCGTCTGGCCATACCGTTCTCCAAATGACCCACGGTCCCGAGTGGTGGCGACCGTTAGCTCGGGGTTGGAGCGTTTCTGGGTGCTGATCAGGTCAGCCGTGCGTTCGGCAACAGCGATTCGGTCTTCCAGCTCTGCAATGAGCGGGTGACGGGCTGCTGGGGCCGGAGCTGGAGAAGGTTCACCCGTTGCGTTGTGGGGCGATTCAGGTGTCGCGAGTCCGCCAGTGAGCGCATTGAGCTGCGCCAACGCAACCGCCGAGGCAGCCTGGGCCTGCGCTGCTAGCGCCTCGGCCGCTGCCACAGCGCCTTCTGCCTGATGCTGATCTGACCGGGCCAGGTCACCTGCCTGCGTCCTTCTGGCAACGTCTGCGGCTAGCCGCCTGGCGTTGGCCAACTGCTCACGCGCCATTTCGGCATCTACGCGAGCACGCTGCCAGTTCCACCAGGCATCCCTAACGGATGAGGCGAGCCGTAGTTGTGAGGCGAGAAGCCTGCGCTCTACAAAAGAGATTTCTGCCTGCGCCAAGTCGGCACTGGCCGTGCGCTGCCCAGGGAGCCAGAGCGGAACTGCGATGCCGATCTCGGCTTCACGCGCACCGTTGTTACCGGTCGCCCGGTCCGATCGCTGACTGATCTCAAGAGAGGGCGCCTCGGGTGATATCAGACCTGCAGCCTTGGCTTGGGCCTGCGCGGCGTCCCGTCGCGACTGCAGCGCGCGCGCTTCCGGCTGCCTTTGCCAAGCCGTCTCAAAAACTTCCTTCAATGACGCCACACCGGTTGGCGCAGCGCCAGAAGTGCTTTGTGCCTGGGCGCTCAGGACCCAGCAACTCAAAGTAACCACCGACAGCACAATTCGAAGAGGTGCTGACCTTTTTTTGTTCAAACGCATGACTCATCTCCAATGGTAAAAACATCCAAGGAGATCAGCGAGCAGCGACGCAGGGGTCGCGGGCTTCAGTGCGTAACGCTTAATGCGTCATGCACACAAGCGCACAAGGGATTCGAAAAAGGGAAGAGGAAACCCGAGGCTCGCCGATCAGGCAAGCGTGGGCCACTGAGGCCGTTCAGGTCGCTCTGTGAGCGCTAGAGATGGGTTGACGTCGTAGTCGAATGGGTAATCCCGATCTGCCGCTGCTGTGGGCGTTGTCAGATCACTGGCCAGAGCCGCAGAACAACCCAAGTGGCACGTCGCGCAGTCATGATGAACCCCAGCAGATGAAACGCCGTCTTTGACGGGTTCATGTTGGTCTGCGGCTTGATGGTCGTGACTGTGGTGGCCTGGGTGGTTGGCAGTCACACCCGATTCATGTTGGCAATAACCAGCTACTGCTGCCCAGCTGAACTGCAAGGGCAACAGAACCAACAAGATTATTGCCAAGTACCGTTTCATAGGATAACAGTGTAGTAGCTTTAGGCTTCGAAGGCCACTAGCCCGGTTGTTGACCTCATGAATCCTGAGGCCAATCAAGAGGGGTGGCCTGTAAATGGCGGCCCTCACTTTGCTGCCTTGAGAAGGCGCAGCCCGTTGAAAACAACCAACAAACTCGCGCCCATGTCCGCAAAAACTGCCATCCACATGGAGGCGTCATCAAAGATGGCCATCAACAGGAACACCGCCTTGATACCGAGAGCGAGGGTGATGTTCTGCCACAAGATGATATGGGTTCGTTTGGATAAGCGGATCGTTTCGGGTATTCGGCGCAGGTCATCGTTCATGACGACGACGTCCGCTGCTTCCATGGCCGTGTGAGTGCCTGCAGCACCCATTGCAAAGCCAATATTCGCCTTTGCAAGTGCCGGAGCATCATTGATGCCATCACCGGTCATGGCTGTCACGCCGTATCGCTCTTGGAACTCCTCAATGGCCTTGAGCTTGTCCTCGGGCAGCAGATTGCCTCGGATTTCCGAGATGCCTGCTTGATGTCCAACGGTGCGTGCCGTAGCGGCGTTATCACCGGTCAGCATGATGGGAACGACCCCTAGCGCCTTCATCTCGGAAATGGCCTCGATCGATGACGGCTTGATCGTGTCTGCCACTGCGAACAGCGCGATCACCCGGTCCCGATTGGCCAAAATGGTCACAGTGCGTCCTGCCTCTTCATGGACTGCGAGGCGCGCCTCCAATTGCGCAGAACATTGGCTACGCTCTTCAATCCAGCGATGATTGGCCAGGATGTAGGGGTGTCCGTCAATCACTCCTTGAACGCCACGACCTGCAACAGCCTCAAACGAGTCGACCTCTCGGGGTTGTACCGTGAGCCCTTGAGCAATCGCTTTCGAGACGGGGTGATCCGAGCGCGCAGCCAGGCTCTTTGCGAGCAGTTCTATGTGCTCTGGCGCTTCGTCCGTCGCCACAGGCTCAAACGCTACCAGTTTGGGTTTGCCCTCGGTGATGGTGCCCGTTTTGTCCAAGGCGACGGCTTTGATCTTGCGGGCCTCCTCAAGGTAAACACCTCCTTTGATCAAGATGCCACGACGTGCACCTGCAGCCAGACCACTCACGACCGATACCGGCGTGGAGATGACCAGGGCGCAAGGGCATGCAATCACCAGCAAGACCAATGCTTTGTAGACCGCCTCCATCCATGTGAGGCCTGCCACCCAGGGCATCAGCAAGGCAACCAGCAGTGCCAGGACAAAGACTGCAGGCGTGTAGATGGCGGCGAACTGGTCAACGAAACGTTGCGTCGGTGCGCGGGTGGCTTGAGCCTCCTCGACGGCTTTGATGATCCGGCTCAGCGTGCTGTCGGAAGCAGGCGCAGTGACTTGCATCTCCAGGGCGGATGCTTGGTTAATGGTTCCGGCGTACACCTCATCACCCGGCCCCTTGTCCACAGGCAGACTTTCACCTGTCAAGGGTGACTGATCCACCGCGCTCTGACCTGCCACAACGATGCCGTCGAGCGGCACACGTTCTCCCGGAGCAATTCGCACAATTGAATTCAATGCAACAGACCGCACCCCTAGTCGAAGCCAGCGACCATCTTCTTGTCGCACTTCTGCTTGCTCGGGTGAAAGGGCTAGAAGGCTCTTGATCGCACCCCGCGCACGATCAACGGCCCGCGCCTCGATGGCCTCAGCAATCGCGTAGAGCGCCATCACCATTGCTGCCTCAGGCCACTGGCCGATCAAAAAGGCGCCCGTAACGGCTACCGACATGAGCGCGTTGATATTCAATCGCCCCTGCCGAAGTGCAGCCAGGCCCTTTCCATAGACTCCGAAGCCTGAAAGGAAAATGGCTCCCATTGCCAGTCCCATGCCCAGTGCTTTGATCCAGGACGTCGACGGAAACGCGTAGGCGATGGCTTCTGCTGCCAAAGCCAAGCCAAGCGCTGCAGAAAGTTTTCCCCACACCTTCCAAAAAGCCGGAGATGCTGCGGATGCATTCGAAGACGTGTTGCCTTCTTCTTCTACGGCCTCAGGCTTGAAACCTGCCTTTCGAATTGCCTGCAGTGCACCTGGCAATGCGGCTTCGCTCGCGGAAATGGTCAACACACGTGCTCCAAGATCGAATCGCAGGGCATCAATTCCTTGAATGCCATCCAACGCGCGACGGATCTCCGACTCCTCTGATGCGCAATCCATATTGGAGATGTGGAACTTGTTTTGCGGTCTGTCGGTGCGTGTTTGGGTCACGTCCTGCTCAGATAGCGTCGTGGTCGCGCATGCAGCGGCAGAGCAGCAGCTCAGACTTTGGCAGTTTTCTGGCTTGGTGCTTTCTGGGGTTGTACTCATGATCTCTTTCCTCATCAGGAGCATTAGAAACCCTGTAGCCACTTCAGAGTCAAGGGCCTAGAATGGGATCAAGTGCTGTAGGAGGAACCCATGAGGATTGGAGAGCTCGCCAAGGCCACCGACACCCAGGTGGAGACCATTCGCTACTACGAGCGTGAGGCCTTGCTGCCACTAGCCGAGCGGACTGATGGCAACTATCGGGTCTATGGGCCAGAGCATGTGGAACGGTTGATGTTCATCAGGTACTGCCGTGGGCTGGACATGACCCTGGATGAGATTCGAGCTCTGTTGCGCATGAAAGACTCCCCTCCACAAGACTGCTCTGACATCAACACCTTGATTGATGAGCACATCAAGCATGTGGCCATTCGAATTCGCGAGTTGAAGTCCTTGCAGAGGCAGCTTGTTGAATTGCGCAGCAGTTGCGCTGGCAGCGGTGCAGTCAGCGAGTGCGGTGTGCTCTCCGGAATGGCTCAGGCTTCTAAGGAGACCGGGCCGGCTGTGAAGCGAGGAGCTCAGCATGTTCATGGAACGCACAATTTTTCTTCAAGGGGGCGGGGGCTCCATGAGACCTAGCAGTAACTGTGTATGAGTTTTCCGCCTTCTTCAAACCTTCCCGCCCTGCAGGGCGGCTTGCTGGCCTTGATGGCCGCAGCCCTATTTGGCGCGAGCACGCCCTTGGTTCAAAAGCTTGGAGAAGGTGTGGGCGCCTTCACCACAGCGGCCTTGTTGTACGCAGGTGCTGCCGTCGTGGGTTGGCTTTTGCGTCAGCCAATTGAGCGCGAGGCGCGAATACGTCGTGCTGATATGCGCTGGTTATTTGCAATGGCCCTATTCGGGGCTGTGGTTGGCCCGGTGGCCCTTGCTTGGGGCCTGCAGCGCACCAGTGGAATGGGCGCGTCGCTTATGTTGACCCTTGAGGCCTTGTTTACAGCGCTGCTTGCATGGCGGCTCTACGGAGAAACCATGGACCGTCGGGTCTGGGCAGCGGTGCTAATGCTGTTGGCAGGTGGGCTCACGTTGGTGCTTGACCAGGGGCTTGATGGCGCCACGCAGTTGTGGGGGCTGCTGGCAGTGATGGCGGCTACCGCTGCTTGGGGTATGGACAACACACTTTCGCGGGCGGTTGCAGATCGGGACCCTGGCCAGGTGGTGCTCGCCAAGGCCGCGCTGGGCGCATCGTCGACTGCCGTTGCCGCTTTGCTAGCGGGCGAGGCACTTCCTGCGGTATGGAAAGCAGCGGGCCTGCTGGTCGTAGGAGCGGTGGGCTACGGTCTGAGCCTGCGGTTCTATCTTCTAGCCCAACGGGCATTCGGTGCTGCACGCACTGGCTCGGTCTTCGCTTTCGCTCCTTTCATCGGGGCTGCGCTGGCCTTCGCACTTGGCGATCGATCAGGCAGTTGGGGCCTGGTGCTTGGCGGCGTGCTGATGCTCATCGGGGTTGTGGTTCACCTTTCTGAAGGACACCAGCACGAGCATGTGCATGAAGCTATGGATCATGAACACGCGCATACGCATGAAGACGGTCACCATGGTCATCGCCATGATCCGATGCCGCAGGGTAGTCACAGCCATTGGCATCGGCATGAGGCCTTCACGCATAAACATCCGCACGTCCCCGATATCCACCATGCACACAGACATTAAAGACTATGACTACTCAACTCCGAAACCTGCCTGAAATTTCGGCTTCTCATTCGTAAGTTCAGCGAAGGACCGACCATCCACCATGACAACAGTGACACGCACCAATTTGAAATGCGCATGTGGGCACCAGGGGCGCATCGTCATGCGAGAGAACGATGCCCCGTTTTCCAGGCAGTACGAGGATTACTCTTTGGATGGGCTGAAAGGGGACAGTTACTCTGTCCTGGACCGGTTCGCGAAGTGGGATGAAGTCTTCCGAGAGATGAAACCGGTGTGTCCTGAGTGTGGGAGCAAGCTCACAGAGGACAACATTGAGACCTGATCTTGTTCAAAATCGAGGCCCAGAAAGCCGAACGCCACCCGAAGGTGGCGCCGACTCTTTGCACGTGGAGCCATCATCACGCGAGGTGAGAGCGGGACATCCACAGACTTCCCTTAAAGTCTAGCACAGAGATCTATGACAGGCAACCAGCAGAACCACCTCGTCCATTTCCTGGCTCCGGCCAGGATCGCAGGGTACCGGAGCTTCCTCAAGCTGACCTCCAACGAGGAGGTGCGGCGTGCGTATGCCTGGAACTATGCGATCTCAGCCATGGTGTTCCCTCTGCTGGGTTGTGTCGAGATGCATCTGAGGGATGCGATCCATCGTGTCATGTCCCAGAGGTATACCCCTGCGGGGGCGGCTGGACATCATGGGCATCCTTGGTATGACGATGCCCAGGCGCAACACTATCCGTTTACCGGTGATGCCAAAAAGTCAATCGACGGGATCTTGCATGACAAGAAGACCAATGCCAGAAGGACCCCGCAGCCAACAACCGATGACGTTGTCGCTGCCTTGACGTTCGGGTTCTGGACCAATTTCTTCAGGACACTGTCGCCAGTTGATGCGCCGCCGGTCATCTCGCAAATTTTCCCAAACCACCCCATCTTGAACCCCAAGCAGTGGGGCAATTCGCAGAACCGTCATCAGCTTGGACAGGATCTTCAAATCGCCAACTTCTTCCGAAATCGTGTGGCACATCATGAGCCATTGTTCAAATTTCGGTACCAAGGGGCATACCCAAAGAGGCTTGCTCTAGGGCTGACGAACCTACGCGGGTGCATGGACCTCTGCCTAGTGATCAGTGGTTGGATTGATGGTCCCGCCGAGCAAGCCTTGCGTCAGTCGGAGTGGTTTCAACATTTCCAAGTCTTGTCCACCGAGGCCTGTTTCAATGACTGGGTAAGGAATGGAAATCCTCCGGCCCACACCTATCCGGTGTAGGCGACGGCTCAAAACGGTGAGATCAAAGGCTGCGGAAATATGCGGGCAAATGAGGAAACCGAATTTGCGGGGGCAGGGTTCCGCATCTTTCCGCAGGAAACCGATCCGAACCGAGGGTGTTAGCATCCGTTCATCTGATGGGAATTGAACCCCGGTCCTCACCCACCACCA
>JACCDR010871622.1_pt1 | contig 12309 bp, 24 predicted proteins | sample 7446431 | NCBI WGS metagenome assembly JACCDR01 (sample SAMN15323443, study PRJNA562643) | freshwater metagenome | isolation source: river surface water | place: USA:Blue River Watershed | collected 2017-08-17
CCTGGAGGCGCTTCACGGCATCGGCCGGGAGCCCGGCCTTGGAGGCGGCAGCGTGCTTGAGGTTGTCGAGGCGCAGCGTGGCGAGCTCGTTTTCGGCGGCCTCGGCCCGGCGGCGCAGGGACTCCGACTCGGACAGTGAGCCGTCCCGGAGAGCCTTGAGCTCGTCCTCGATGGCCTGGCGGCGCTTGCGCTCGGCTGCGAGGTCAGCCTTGAGGCCGTCGCTCGCGGCTGTTGGAGCGGCCTCGGGGGTTTCGTCAGCGGCGGGGGCCGGGGTTTCGTCAGCGGCCGGAGCCGCCTCCTCGGTCACGGGGGTCTCAATGACCTCGTCCGGGTGCTGCTCGGGCATGCTGAACTCCTCGTACTACTGGGGGCAACCGATCTCCGCATCGCGCTTCGATCGGGCAGCCGGATCACCCGGCGGCCCGCTCAGCTTCGGGGCCGATGGTTGCTCGATACCACCAAGTTAAAAACTCGTTGGTGAAAACCCTTGAGTCGACCCGCCGGGGTCCGATAGGATCGGTACAACGACGACGAGCGAAGGAGCCCCCAATGAGCATCAAGGTCAAGGACATCAAGGCCGGAACGGTCCTCGCCGAGGGCGTTGTCGCCGAGGTTCGTGTTTCCACCGAGGCCGTCCGGCGCAACGGCAAGATCCGCAACCTGGACTACTACACGCTGGTCCTGGAGAGCGGCGAGGAGTTCCGCTCGCTGGGCCCCGGCCGCAGCTTCGAGCTCGCCTGATCGAAACTGCTAAGGCCCCCGGACCGGGGGCCGATAGGCAAGGCAACACCGACCCGCAGAGGAGCCCGCAATGATCCGCACCGACATCGAGAGCCTGGCCGCGATGACCGTCGAGGAGCTCACCCGGCACGAGGCCGACCTCCGCTTCCGCAGCGTGAACCACGCCAACCGGACCCACGCGAAGCGCATGCGCGAGGCCGCCGCCGACATCCGCGTCGAGCTCCGCTGGCGCAACACGATCCGCGTCGGGTCGACCCGGGTCGCCGAGCTGGAGGGCTAGCGGACCTGGCGGTAGATCAGGTAAGCCGTCCCGCAGGCCGCCAGGCCGCTGAACAGGGTCCTAGCGATCTCCCAACGGTTGGGTCTGCGGGGCGGCCTCGGCTCGTCAGACATCGCCGGGGGCTGGGTTGGGGGACGGCCAGTCGGGGTGGGCCGGGCCGATACCGACGATATGGCGGCCCCCGATGCGGTACTCGACCTCGTAGGCCTCAGGGCTCGCGGGGTCGACTCGGCGGCCGTCCCGGGTCACGGCCAGCGCGTAATCCTCGTCTTCGTCCATAGCACCAAGAATGGCCCCCTCCGGTTGGAGGGGGCCTTTCGGGGAGGGTCAATGCGTGTGATCGTGCGCGGCGAGCTCGCGCATCAGCCGGGCCCGGGTCGGGAATAGCTGCTCAAAGGTCCATCGCTTGCCCGTGCTCGTCTCCTCCAGGACATAGCCGAACTGACGCTGGACCTCCCACAGGCGGAAGGCCTCGGCGACATCTTCCTGCCAGTCCGTAGCCCCGTAGTTCGAAACCCCGTCGCCGCCCAGCATCAGCGGATGGCCGGACGACTTGCCGGGCTCGGTGAATTCGCCGCCGACGGTCGGGTTTTCGCCCAGCTCCGTCCGGTACCGAGCGCTAAGCGGCTGGTCGAGCCGGATGGCGTCCGCCCAACTCAGGCTGTCTGCGATCGGTTCGTCCTTGGTCTTGAAGCGGGTGAACTGGGCCAGATGGCCGTTCTCGTGGACGAGCGTTCCACGGTTGTACCGCGAGCCCCCCGCGAAGAACCGCAGGCCGCGGCTGATGTCGTAGGCGTCCGCGTTGGCGATACCCCCGCTGGGGAGCCTAACCTCGCCGAGGACCAGCGCCACGCCGCGAGCCGCCTGCTGTTGGTAGTCCGGCAGCCCCGCCATGTCTGCGTTGATCTTGTCGGCCCACTGGTCGAGCCGCGCCATGGCCTGCTCTTGCGTCTCAAAGGGACTCTTCTCGGCGACGAACAGGCGGCCGTTCCGGCGGGTTGCCACCATCGAGCCGGTTGAGACGTCGTAGTCCGCCGAGTGCAGGGCCCGGTACTGGAAATCCCAGTGGTCAGAGAACGCGTACTCGCCCTCCCGGAGGTCCTGGATGCCGTGCTTATCCGTCCAGTCCTTCTCGTGGTCGCCGAGCAGGCCGGGCAGGTTCGCCTTGATGACGGGCTCCAGAGCGTCCACCGGGACATCCGGGCCTACGACCTTGCGGACCTGCTCCTCGGCCAGCCGACGCGCCTCGGCCTCGGACAGGCCGAACTCACGGGGGTTGTCTCGGGTGCCCAGGGGCTTCTCGTCGAGCTCGGCGGCCTTGCGGAGCTCCTCCCGGCGCCGGTTGAGCTCGGCCTCCGAGGCACCGGCCTCCAGCGCGTCCGTAAGGCCCTTGCGAGCCTTCGCCGCTTCCGGACCCTCATCGACGGCCTGGGCGGTCTCCAGCAGGTCTTTCAAGCGGTTCTGGAGGGCCTTCAGCTTGCCTCGACGGAACGGCGTCGAGTTCTCGTCCACCGCGGCCTGAGCCTTGCGGATCTCTTCCCGCAGTTCGCGGATCTCTGCGGACTCGACGGGCCCGGCGGGAGCCCGCGTGGGGTCGATCGGCCGTGGCTTGGTGCGAAGGGTCCGGCGCTTACGGGCCGTGGTGATGGCCCCCCGACTAACGAGGTCCTCGTAGGCGCGCTTCTGGACCGAGCGAGGCAGGCCCGCGGCCCCGCGGTCGAGCAGGGCTTTGGCTGCGCCGAGGCGAACCGACTCCGACTCCGAGGGCATCTTGTCGGCTTGAAGGATCGACCGGGCGGCCTCGCGGGCGAACGCCTCGGCCAGCCCCTCCAGGCCGTCGCGGGCACCGACGACTACCGTGCATCGACAGTGTGGGTGGCGCGGGGGCGAGCCCAGGGGCATCCCCCAGGTCAGAGGCTTCACGGCGTAGGCCCCGTTGGGTCCCAGGGGGAACAGGCCGTCAGGCCCGCGGAACGAACCTGCCCGCTCAAGGCAATACACGCAGGCGTTGCGCTCGGATTGCCAGAGAATCGCGGCACCCGTCCGTTCGGCGAGGGCGATCTGTTCGTCGCTGCTGGCGCGGTTGATCTCGGCGGCTAACCGGCCCCCGACGCGGCCCTCGGTGGCGCCGACGACCCCGACAGCGGCCTCGGGGTCGGTGTCCGCCAGCACGCGCGCACGCTTGAGGCCGACCTGAGCGGTGTCCACCAGGTCGTCGTGGATATCCTCCCGGCCCTCAAGCATCTGGGGCAGGAACCCCGTGTAGCCCGTCGCCTGCAGCGTCGAGGCGCCGCGGCGGTACGCCAGGTTGCGGGCCTCGCGGACGGCCTCGGCAACCTGGTCGCGGTCCATCAGCTCGTCCGGCTTGGACAGCGCCGAGTCCAGCAGCGCCACCAGGTCGGCTCCGGCCTGAAGCAGCTCCGCCTTAAGGCGGCGGAGGGCGGCCGTAGCCGACCGGACAGCCCCCGACTCGATCGCCTCAAGCGCGCTCTGGAACGCGTCGGCGGCGGCCTCGGACAGGGCGGAGGCCGCTTCCTCGGGAGCCTGGGGTGAAGTCATTCTGCGATAATCCTTGAGTATGGTTCGTGCCGGGCCGATACTGATAGTGCGAGGGCGACCAGCGCCCACCGGCTCCGAGGAGCTCAAGATGCGAGTTACCCTGAAATTCCGTCACGCGGGCGACGCCTGGGCCCCCGCACAGGAGATTACCGTGATCTGCTCCCGCGCCGATGTCGCCCGGACGATCGAGCTCCACACCCGGAACGGCTGGGTTCAGGCGTGAGCGCCGACGGCTACGAGGCCCACCCCGACGGGACGGTGACCTGGCACGGCACGATCGTCGGGAGCTTCGAGGACTTCGACCGGGCGGAGGAGTGGATCGTCGAGCAGATCGATTTGGGGCTGCGTATGGCGGACGCCCTGGATATCTGATAGCGTCGACACCAACAGCGAACGAGGGAGCCTCAAATGACGATCATCGCAGAGCACGCGGTACCGGGCTCGAAGGGCATGTACCGGGGCACCCGGGTCCAGCTCCACCAGGACGCCAGCGGCTACGCGGTGATCATCCTCAACCGTCAGGGCCGCACCGAGATGCGCCACACCCGGATCGCGGATCGCGGCCTGGCCCGCAAGATCGCGAACGACGCCTGGACGCTCCGGCGGGACTGGAACGCCAAAGACGAGGCCGACGCCGCCGCCAAGCGCGAGCGGATGGCGGCCCTTCCGCCCGGGACCTGCCGCCGCTGCGAAGGCCGCGGCAACACCGGCCACTACCGGGAGCACGGCAAATGCTACGGGTGCCAGGGCACCGGGAAGCGCTGAAAGCGAAGGGCCCCTCGTGAGGGGCCCTTCGTCGTGTCAGGCGGGGGGCCCGCCCAGGCCCAGCATGCCGTGAGCCGTGGTCTTGACCGTCTCGGGATCGAGGGCCCCCAGGGCTCCGGCCTTGCCGAGGCTGGCGAGCTGCCCCAGCGTGCGGTCCATCGCGCCCTTCTCTTCCTCGGCCTCGCGGATCTGGGCGAGCTCCTCAAGCTGCTCCGGCTCCCATCCGGCCACCGTCTTCAGGGCGAGCTCCAGGGGCACCCCAGCGCCGACGAGCTGGGCAACGGCCGCGGACTCCGAGGCCGTGTCGCGGGTTTCGGCGTTGACCCAGTCGGCCTCGACGTCGAGGCCCAGGAGCTCGAAAAAGTCGGCCCAGCAGGCACCGAGCTGGCGCTGGATGGACTGAACGAACTCGATGAACGGGCCCTCGGCGGCCTTGAAGGCGTCGCCGCTGGTCCCCGCGCCGGACTTAGCGACGTTCAGATGCCGCGGCAGGCTCGCCAGCGAGAAGATCGTGTCCCGCTCGCGGTCGATGGCCTCGTCGTAGTTGGAGAGCTCGGTTGCGCCGAACTCGCCAGCCTTCGTGGCCTGGCCGTCGGCGGGGCCCGGGTGGAGCACGATGGCCTTGTCGGGGCCGGTCTCCAGGTAGTCGTCGTCGAGGGGCTGGCCGGTCAGGAAATACCGCTGGCGGAACGCGCCGAACTCGGCGGCCACCATCTTGTTGGCCACCAGCTTGTTGAGCCGGTCCTGGGAGCGGCGGACGGCCTCGATCACGGGCACCGAGTTGCGCCCCAGGTCGAAACGCTGGACCGGAACGCGGTCGAAGCCGTGGACCCCGCCCTCGTCCTCTTGATCGAGTAAGAACGCCTTGGCCGTGTCGGGGAGCGACGCCACCGAGGTCGAGCGGCTCAGCCGCGGGCCGACGTAGCGCCAGGTCCGGGTGTCGTCCCAGACGGTGGCGCGCCACGAGCCGGAGTCGGTGTCGGGCCAGATCTTGACGACCCACGCGGGCGGCTGCGAGGCACGGCGCTGGGGTCCCCAGGCGATGACCTCCGGCTCGTTGATGTCGACCTCCAGGCCGTTCTCGCCGTTGAACGCCACCAGGTAGCCCGCGCCCGTGATCAGGACGTCGGAGTACAGGGTGCTCTCGTCGCGGTCGAGCGATAGATCGTTCCAGACGAGCTCGGCCTGCTCGGCGTCGGCGCCGGAGTCGGCTACGAAGCCCTTCACGGAGAGTCGCTTGGCCGGGGTGTCGACGACCACCGAGCACCAATTCTCAATGCCGATCTTGTCGGCAAATTCGGGGCTGTTGGCGAACAGGTCGCGGAGTCGCTCGGTGAGCCAGACCTGCGGGTGGTTGCCCGTGTAGTAGTTGCGGCGCAGGGCGTACACCGTTGCGTTGCTGCGGATCTGATCGAGACCGGCGGCTAGGGCGGCCTCGGCGCCTTCGGGATCGAGCACTGGGGCCTCCTGAGCCGGTTGGTTGCGTGGGCCACCGAAGATTGCCTGAGATTGGTCGCCGGAAAGTCTTGATCCCGGCGCCCACGAGGCCGATACTGGAGTTACCAACCCAACCCCGGAGGCCGCAATGACCCGCTACTACGTCGACCGTGACGGCCGCTTCTGGCGCACAATGACCAATAACCCCGCGATTGTCATTCGGATCGGCCGATCCGGAGCCGTGCTGTCCGGGGCTAACCACACGCTGGCGTTCGCCACCGAGCGCTACGGCCTCGTCGAGCTGGAGGGATGATCAGTGAACGAGACCACGACGATCTGCAAGGCCGCTTTCATCACCCCCACGGGGTACCTGGCGAGCATGGAACTCGACGAGCTCGTGACCAGCTCGGGTACCCGCTACGAGGTCTGGGTACGCTGGCCTGCCTCGCTCGAAGAGCCCCGTAAATTCGACTACGGGCAGAACGGCCTGGGCATCTGGGACGGAGCCATGCGCTGGGCTGCCCGGATGCACTGGATTCTCGACCCGTCCGCCGGAGAGGAGCAGCAGTGAAGGTCCTGATCAACGATGCCCGCGAGCTGTCGCAGGCCGAGGCCTCCGAGTGCGGGCGGCTGTCGTTCCGCGCCCGGGGCCTGCTGGAGGAGTGGATGCAGGAGGCCCGCGAGCCCGGCTACACGCGCCCTGAGCGCGTCTACCGGATCTTCGAGGGGTCGACCCTGGTGGCCTGGGGCATGACCTTCCATGAGGACTACCTGACCGGCCCCCGCCCGGCGATCGGGATCTATGTCCGCAAGACCTACCGTCGCCGCGGCCTCGGGGGGGTGGTGCTGGCGCTGATCCGGGCCGAGCACCCGGGGGTCAAGTTCGCGGCCTCGTCGCACTCGGCCAAAGCCAAAGCGCTGTACGCCCGGGGCAAGGCCGACGGCTCGCTCAAAGATTTCTGACGAAAGCCTTGAGGCCCGGTCCGCCGGGCCGATAGGATGGTCACAGACACCCAACCCCACGCACGCTCGAGGAGCCCGCATGATCACCGCAGCCCGCATCTACCCCGTCGGCTCGTCCTGGACCCTGATCGTCTGCTACGCCGGAGGGGCCCGCTCGATCGTCGAGGGCCTCTCCGCTGTCGAGGCCGTCGCGTACCGCCGCACCGTGCTGGGCGGTCGCTGATGCGCGGCACAGGCAATCGCATCCGCGTGCATCACTCCCGCGGCCTGTGGTGGGTCGACACCAACGACGGCCCCTGGGGCTGGCAGAACCGCTACATCTGCCCGACCTGGGCGGAGGCCATGTACCGGGCCGACCGGCTGGCCCAGCCGTGAGCGACCGCGAGGAACCCACGCCGGAGATACTCACCGAGTCGGGATCGGCCGACTACCGATGGCACTGGGTTCCGGCCCAGACAACCAACGTCGTCCACCGCATCGACCTGGACCACCGCTTCGACATCGACACCCCCGAGGAGACCCCGTGAAGACCGCACCGCACCCGTTCCGCAAGATCGAGCTGTTCCGCATCGCGGGCCTGTTCGTCGACGCAGACGACATCTCGTGGTTCGACACGGGCCGCCGGGCCGGTGACGGCGCCCGCATCTACACCGACGGCGCGAGCCTGGCCATCCGGGCGGGCTCCGAGCTGCGGTCGAAGGACATCGTCGCCACCGAGCTGGGCGCGTGAGAGGCGCCGAGGACCCCGCCGACCAGGTCCCGGCGGCCGAGACCGTCGAGACGGGCTGGCGGCTCAACGTCGAGCACGGCGTCTACTGGCTGTCCCGCACGCGCAACGGCCGGGTGGTGTACCGGTTGGGGTTCAACACCCCCGAGGCCGTCCACGCGGCCATCATCCTCAACACCATCTAGTCGTCCCGCAACGCGAAGGCCCGGTTCCCTCTGGGGAGGAACCGGGCCTTCGTCGTGTCTAGCGGGGTACGGCCCGGACCCCCGAGAGGGCGTAGGCTCCGTCGACGGCCTCGGCCATAAACGCGTCCGTCATGAATCCGTAGCCGTTGCCGTAGGGCCCCCAGCCGGAGCCCCAGGAGTTCTTGAAGATGACCCCGTCGGGGGTGTAGCCGACGGCCAGCACGGCGTGCCCGTAGGCGGGAATCGAGTCCCAGTCCCAGCGGCCATTCCCGTTGGGGGCGATCACCGTCACCAGCACCGGGTGTCCGGGGCTCAGCGCCGCTCGGATCTTCAGCCCGGCCTGGCGGTTGGACTGCTCCAGCACGGGCCGCCACGAGGGAAGGCACCGGGTGTGCGGATGCTGGTCGAAGACATAGCCCTTTGCCGCTGTGTCGGCCATCAGCCGGTCGGTCCGGGCGGCCTCGGGGCGGGCTTCCTGTCGGGCGAAGTAGGCAGCCACCGGGATCGTGAGGGCGTGGTTCCAGCCGTAGTGGCGGGCCATCATCCAGGCCACGCCGTGGTGCGCGGCCCAGACCGTGCATGTATCCCCGACCTGCTTCCGGGCTGGCATGGTGTAGGCGTACCGCCTGAGGTCCAGGCTCGCGGGTAGGGCTTTCGCAGGCCGCTGAGAGCCAGCCAGCACGGCCGTTGCCACTACGCCCCCGAGGAAGGCACGACGGGGTATCACGGGTGGATCTCCGGCGCCCACAGAGGGGCGGTTGAGCCGGTCAACCAAATGGCGGCGGAGGCCAGGGCCACGCACACCCCGGTCCAGTACAGCCGCCGTCTACGGGGCGGCCTGGGGTCGTCGAAGATCACCGTCGCCTCACTGCTTTCGGGATTGAGTTCCAGGAGTCATACGAGTTGCCCTGGTCCAGGACCAGCTTGGTGACGGCCCAAACCACTGAGTCCAGCTCGTCGGGCGAGTCCTCGTCCGTGGGCAGCCACGAGGCCCACTGGGTCTCCAGGGCTGCGTACTGCGAGGGTGCCCCGACATGGTGCACCCGACCCTGCTCGTACAGCATGGCCACCGGCTCGGCCCGCGCTGTCTTGCCGACAGCCGCTCGGACAGTCTCGAAGGCGACAGTCGGATCGAGCTGGCGCAGCACGGTGCCGACGTAATCCCCGCCATTGTTGACCTCTGCAACTACCGTGTTGGCGCCCCACTGGTGGTACTGGCGGATGGCGAATTGCATGCACTCGGCCGGGCTGGACTTGAGAGCCCACGAGCCCAGGACATACGAGTGCCCGTTCTCGCCCAACCCCACCACGCTCACGCCCGTGTGGTCGCTCTTGGTGGAGCTCGTCACGGCCGGGTCCACGGCCACCACGATGCGCTTGAGCGGCGGCATCTCAGCGGCCTCGCAGCGGAAGCCCTCCCGGTCGAAGATCTCGTAGGACAGCAAGGCCCCCTCGACGTCGCCCAGCAGCTCGCCATCGAGCTCCTGGCGCCCCGTACGGGTGCCCTCGTAGTGACTCATCACGGCGTCCTTGAAGGTCGACGCCAGGTTGCGCAGGTTGTCGGCCGTCCGGCCCGTGACCAGTTTGAGGCCCTCCCTACGGACCAGGGCTTTCATGGCCTTGTTGGGCTTCGGTGTCGTCGCGAACAGCGCCCGCGGACCATGGCGGCCGGTCTTGAGGCGCAGCGCGAACAGGGCGTTGGACAGGACCTCGTCGGCCTTGGGGAACGAGCTGAACTCGTCGAAGATCACCAGGTCGAACTGCTTGCCTCGGATCGCGTCTGGCTTCTCCGCCGACAGCATGTAGGCCAAGGCCCCGTTCTTGAACTCGACCTGGGCTTTCGAGGCGACATACTCGGGACGCTCCCAGCTCGGGAAGACATTCAGGATGCCGGACTCGCCCTCGACCAGGACGTCTCGGACGTCACCCGCGGTACGCCCGATCAGGCCGATGCGGCGGTAGCCCAGCACGGTCACCGCGTAGCGAACGGCCTCGGCGACAGCGCGGGTCTTGCCCCAGCCTCGTCCGGCCATCCAGAGGCAGCCCCAGTGGCCATCGTTCGCCTTGAACGGCCACCGCTGGTGTGCGCGTGCGTGCGGCCCCGGGGCTTCCCTGTGCGGTGTTCCCAGGCACAGTGGGTTGGAGCACTGCCACAGCGTCCGGCGGGCTTCGCGCTCACGCGCGACGCGGCTCACGATATAGGCCTGCTGGTCCGGAGTCAGCCCAGCCAGCCGCGCTCTCAGGGCCGGGATGGGGTCCTCGGCCTCGGCGGCTTTGAAGCGCCCGAGTTCGTCCTGGTCCGGGGTCATTCGATGACCTCGCCGTCCAGGATCTCGCCCGCGTCGGTCTGGAGCAGGCCGCCGCCCGCCAGCTCGGCAACCAGGGACTCCAGCTCGGGGGCCCAGTCCAGCTTGACCCGCTGGTCGAGCTCCATCCGCACAGGGGCGTCCAGGCCCAGCAATGCGGCCTCGCGCTTGTGGAGCCTGTCCGCCGTGGTCGTCAGCTTGGTGAACCGGTCGGTGTCGGTCTCGATGCCCTCGCGCGTGTCGTCGTCTTCGAGCTTCTCGACTCGCTTGAAGGTCTGCTCCAGCAGCCATCGGACCTCGGCGGCCTGGCGCTGGCGGGCCGCAATAACACCCGCCGGGGACGGATCGATCGGGGCTTGCTTGGCCAGTCTCCACCAGTTCTGCATCGTGCTGTGCCCGACCAGCGGCCACTGTTCGTAAATCTGCGTCCACGGAATCCCGGCCGACTTCGCGGCCACCACGCTGCGCTTGATGGTATCCGACTGCTCGGGGGTCATCATCCCCAGGGGCACGCCAGAAAGCCCCTCCAGCTCGCTCACAGCGGCGGGAAGGGCTTCTGGGGAGGGAACGATGTCCTTGGGCGCGGGCATACGATCGTTATCCCATAGATGGGATTACCAACTATTCGGGCTCGTCCTCCGCCATAATCTGGGCCAGACATATCGCGTCCAGGATCTCGACTCCGCGGCGGCCTGTGGTCCCCGCGAACGACTCCAGCAGCGTGAGCGCGAGCTTGGCCATCCCCATGGCCTTCAGCTGGTCGGTGTCGACCACTGTCTCCGCGAGGAATGGCCAAAAAACTGCGGCATCCTCCCATCCGTTCCCGTTGTCGTCGGCCTCCCACGCCCGATCCAACGCCCTGAGCACGGCCAGGGCCTCCAACATCGCCTCGTTGATGTAGCCGTCCGCCATCCCTCGCCCGCCTTCAGTAGTTCGTGGAGGCCGCGTTCGGCTCCGTTCAAAAGTCCGGCCCCCACCATGTCACAGAACTCGCGCACGAGCCCCTCACGGGCATGGTTGAGTGCCGCATCCATCTCGGCCCGATCCCACTGGTCGATGGCTCGGACCTCGGTCGCGACCCGCCGGGCCAGCCGGTACCGGATACCGGCCTGGCGGTACCGGTTGAACGCCTCGAAACGCTCCTGCTCCGTCATCAGTAGAACCCTCCCTCGGGACGGGGCTGGAAGCGAGCCGGAACCCACTCCCAAGCGGACTCGATCAGGGTCAGCGGGTACTGGCTGTTGATCCAGGCCCCGTTGGGCTCCGACCACTGCTCCAGAAATTCGAGCGTCACGAAGCCCTCCTCCGCATCGTAGTCGGCCACGATGCCCCGCCAGGCGCGCGAGCCGCTATGCGCCTCCATGTAGTCCCCGACGTTCATCCTCGCCCCAGCTCCCATCGCACGCCTTCGTGCTCCAGCTGCTCAACCTGGAGCAGTCTCATCGGATGATCCAGCCGCCACGAGGACAGGTCCACCGCACTGACCGGGATCGGCCCAAACGAATTCGGCTCGGTCTCCCACCAGCCCCAGACCTCGAAGGACTGGTACCGGCCTTCAGCGTCCCGCCAGTAGACCTGAACGCTGGCGTCGGCCTCGCGTGTGAATCGCGCCATCAGATATGTCCCAACTCTCCGAGGTCGTCCAGCAGCCAGGCCAGCTGCCGGGCGCAGGCGCCCCGCATGAATCCGTGCACACGCCCGATGCCGCCTCCGTGGTTGCCGCTCTTGATCTCGACCGGAGCCATCATCATGCGGATGTTGTCGCGGTTGTATGCGAGTGTGTTGGCGATGACCATGAGCGGGTAGCCCTGCTCGGTCAGGTCGTTGCGCAGGTCCCGGGTCTGCATCGGGTCAAGCCCGGCGGCCTCGCCGAGCTTCAGGATGTAGGTCCGCTCCTTATCGAGCGGCCTGAGGGGGGCAGTCATCCATTCTCCAAAAGCCAACTCACGCGCTCGGCGAGAGTCTCCAGTGTGCCATCGTTCTGAATCAAGTAGTTGTCCCGGATGCCCGTTAGCTGCTCCGACTGATGCGAGTTAAACGCCGCAACACCCGGCCGATCAATCCGCCAGATCTGGCCCCCGCACAGCCGAATGAAGTCGGCCTCGTTGGCGAACCGGACGTCACTGATCACGATGCGCTCACTAGTGGCCCAGCCAAGTCCGTAGCGGGCCTTGAGGGTCCGCCCCAGGGCGTGAATCCAGACGTCCTCGCCCAGCAGGTCCCGGCACCCGGTGCCGATCTCCTGGAGCAGTCGCCGAACCTCGGGTCCCCAATTGGAGCTCTTAAGCCCTTCCCACCCGAGGCGCTCGACGATCGCACTCAGCTGGGCCATGTCGTAGTCCCCGC
>JACCDR011114336.1_pt1 | contig 12309 bp, 11 predicted proteins | sample 7446431 | NCBI WGS metagenome assembly JACCDR01 (sample SAMN15323443, study PRJNA562643) | freshwater metagenome | isolation source: river surface water | place: USA:Blue River Watershed | collected 2017-08-17
CGTGGAGACTTTAATCGCCCCGGAAAAAACAGTCCCTACCGCGATCGCTCGGTGGATGAGAATCTTACACTCTTTCGGAAAATGAAAGCCGGCGAGTTTGCGGAGGGGCAGCATGTGCTTCGCGCGAAGATCGACATGCAGTCTCCCAACATGAATATGCGTGACCCCTTGTTGTACCGCATTCGTAAAGTAAAGCACCATCGAACAGGCAACTCCTGGTGCATTTATCCTATGTACGATTACGCACATCCGTTGTCGGATGCCATCGAAAATATCACTCATTCCATTTGCACACTGGAGTTTCAAGATCACCGTCCATTTTACGATTGGTGCATTGCCAATCTGCCAACGCCAGGCACACCTCATCAGTACGAATTTGCTCGTATGAATATGACCTACCTTGTAATGAGCAAGCGCAAGCTTTTACAACTGGTCAAGGAGGGATTGGTGAATGGTTGGGATGACCCAAGGATGCCCACCATTTCGGGAATTCGTCGGCGGGGATACACTCCGGAGTCCATTCAGCTGTTTGCTAAGCGCATCGGCGTGGCCAAAGCCGAAAGTATAATTGAGTACGATATTTTGGAGAATTGTGTGCGCGAGGATCTCGATGGCGTTGCCCACAGAGCCATGGCGGTTTTGGATCCCATCAAAGTGGTTATCGAAAACTATCCCGAAAATCGTGAAGAAGAGATTGAGTCGCCCATCCATCCAAAAAAAGCAGAGATGGGTGTGCGCAAATTATACTTTGCTCGCGAGGTCTACATTGATCGCGCAGATTTTATGGAAAACCCCGATCCCGATTTCTTTAGGCTTGCTCCAGACAAAGAAGTTCGTTTGCGCAATGCCTATGTGATCAAGTGCAAGCAGGTGATTAAAGATGCTCAAGGAAAAGTCGTGGAGCTGCGCTGTGATTACGATGTGGCCACTCTCGGGGGAAAACCCACGTCAGATGGTCGCAAGGTCAAGGGAGTGATTCACTGGGTGTCGGTGCAAAAGTCAATTCCCGCCGAGGTTCGTATCTACGGTCGACTGTTTAAAGTGGCAGATCCCGAAAATGTTCCTGAGGGAAAAGATTTTAAAGACAATCTCAACACGGAGTCGTTAAAAGTGATCACAAACGCACGCCTTGAGTGGAGTCTAAAAGACGCCCATCCGGGGACGCGCTATCAGTTTGAACGAGTAGGATACTTTTACCAAGACAAGGACTCAAAGCCATCAGCATTGGTCTTTAATCGCGTTGTCGATTTGGCGACCAGTCGTTAGAGGCTATGATGTACCGATCGGAAGTTTAAGTTCAGCGGAGACGTTGTCGATATTTTCGGACGCCCCGAAATTTATGAAAAGATCTCTGAAAATCATGGGTACAAGAGCTGTTTCGTGTGAATCGGCCTTGTGAAAGGCCGATTCAGTTCAATTAAAAATCTAAAGATCAATGCTGATGATCATGGTCGTGATCATCAGCATTTCCGTGTCCTTCTTCTTCAACGTAGTCATTAAAATGCTCAAACATCTCTTTGATGTCTACGAGCACAGAACCTTCAGCTTCTGAAAGCTTGTTGCAGGCAGCAGAATGGTCATGGCCGTGGTCTTCATCAAAGAAAAGAATTTCCATGAAATCAGCTGTTTTCATGCTTTTTGCTGACAAAAGCATCCATTTGACAGATGCATCAGACTCTGTGGTCAAATAAACATAGCCACCGTCTGTCGTCGAGTAGTCAGCATCAATAACACCTTTTCCAACGATTTCATTGTGGTGAGGATCATTAATGATGGTGCGAACTTCAACTTTGGTGCCATCCTCTGAAAAAACAGCCTCCACATAACAATCTTTTTCATCAACGAGACCTACAGGTTGTTTTCCTGCGAAGTAAACCGCCCCAGTTGGAAGTTCTTGGCCGTGGTCTGGGTCGGCAAATGCGCCAACAGCGCTCAGCAATACGGTCATGGATAATAGCATTTTTGTCATAAATATCTCCTGTTATATAGTTTTTTGACTTTGTTTCATTTCTAAATCATTCATTAATTGCCACTTTGGAAGAGGATCTTTAAATGTTTTCCAAAGAGGAACGCCTGCGAGATCTTCCTGCTCTGTCAGAAGACACTCGTCGAGGAGTTTTAAATACTTTTCTTTATTCATTTCTTGTCCAATAAAGACCAATTCATTTCCGCGATCCCCGTACACGGGATCCCAATCTTTCTCGATCAAAGCAAGCTCTTCTGCATCCTCTGGCCATTCTTCTCGTGGAGAAGCCGCAAACCAAATACCTGCACAATCGATGGTGGCCAGAGTACCAGCCAACGAAAAAAGTCCGATAAAGTCAGGGCGCGTGGCGACCCAAAATAAACCCTTTGCACGCAGAAACTTTTTCCCATGGGTTTTTAAAAAACTCATAAATCTTTCAGGATGCAGGGGCTTTCTGGCGCGAAATACAAAGCTAGAGATTCCATATTCAAGAGACTCCGACGTCTCCTCGCCGCGAAGTGCGGCCATCCAACCAGGAGCGGCTTGGGCCTCATTCATGTCAAAAAGACCCGTGCCCATAATTTCTTTTAAATCCACCTGGGACTTTGTCGACGTCAGTACCTTTGCTTTTGAGTTTAAGGCGTGAACAATAGACTTCAGACGATTCAACTCTGTTTTTGTGGCAAGATCGGCCTTATTGATAAGGACCACATCGGCAAATTCGACCTGATCAATCAACAAATCCGTAATGGTGCGGTCGTCTGTTTTATCTAGCTGCATTTTTTTTGATTTTAGACTGTTTGCTTCTTTGTAGTCTTTAAGAAAACTTTTCGCATCGATCACGGTAACCATCGTGTCCAGTTGGGCCACATTTGATAAACTTTTTCCATTTTCATCCGTAAACGTAAAAGTCTCGGCCACGGGCATCGGTTCGGAGATTCCAGTGGATTCGATGAGCAGGTAATCAAACTTTTTTTCACTAGCAAGCTTGGTAATTTCTGCGAGAAGATCCTCTCGCAGAGTGCAACAAATACAACCATTGCTCATTTCGACAAGTTTTTCTTCGGTGCGGCTCAGAGACGCGCCACCTTTTTTTATGAGTTTTTCGTCAATATTCACTTCACTCATATCGTTGACGATGACGGCCACTTTGAGGCCTTGACGATTGTTCAAAACATGATTGAGGAGTGTGGTTTTGCCAGCTCCTAAAAAACCAGAAAGAACTGTGACTGGAAGTTTTTCATTCTTTTTCATTTTTGAGACCCAAACCTTTCCAAGGTGTCCATTCGAAGTAATATGCGATCTGACTTTTTGAGATCCGAAATTTGTGGAGAACGATGGACGATAGCATTGCCTTTGTTTCCCTCGTAGTTTTCTCCTTTAAGAATTCCAACCCAATTAGTGTTAAATTTTTTTATTTCATTGGGATTTTTGCAAACAAGGTCATTTCTATTTTTTCCAAGTCCGTCTCTATTCACGTTGGAATTTTCAAGCCACTCTGTGGCAGGTCCGTGGTAAGTGCAGATCAGTCGCAATGACAAAAAGTCCACATGAAAAGCCTTGCAGTTGTCGTCTGTGACCCGCTCAAGTCGAATGCCGATGTCTTTGTCGGAGCAAAGACTCACAAACTTTTTTGTAATGTCCATGAGATCTGCATAAAGATGAAAAGCGTCGGGAGAGGCAAGATCAAGATGCTCGTCAAAGTGGGCGGCGATCAAGTCCAGTGGCTGAGAGCGGTCGTAAACGAGCTGGAGTCCGCGGAACGAAGAATCAACAAGTTCTTGTATAGCGAGTGGAGCTGGAGACGAAGCTCTTTGCCAAAGAGCGATATTGCAAGTTGGAGATAGGATTTGATCCAGGTCATGTATCGTATTTTGATTTTGTATTTGATGAAGAGGGGGGATAGCTTCTAATTGCATTGAATCTCCATGTGTTGCGTGACAAGAGTCTGTTTTTCTTCTTCACAGTCAGTACAGATGCCTGAGAGAGTCACAACTTCTAGTTTTGAAAGCTGCGGAGTAAAAACTGATTTGCTGAACTCTGGATTTTTTACTTTTTCTGTTTTGTGACAACTTAAACAAGAGATCAGATATCGAGGAGTTTTTGAGTTTTTTTGGATGTCCGATACAAATTTGTTATGAGAAACCTCAAGAATCAGATTTTTTTGTTGAAGTCTATTTATGGCTCGATAAAAAGAGGCACGGTCAAGATGTCCAATTTTCATCAACACGTGTCCAATGAGATCTTTAAACTCCATGGGCTGATGAGATTGCTCGAGGACTTCTAGAATCGTTGTCACGAGGCGCGTGTTTCTTATCCCAAAAATCTTTAAATCGGGGATGACAGTTGCTCTAGCCATTAGAGAGTCTCCATCATTTTTTTCAACGTACTGCACGGAGTTTTTTCGAAAAATGATTTTTTTAAATAGCCATCTTTATTTAGGATAAGAATTGTCGGTGTCTGTTTAAGCTCAGCTACTTTTTCAAAACTCTTGTTAGCCATCAGCGTTTTTCCTTTAAATTTAGAAAAACGGATCACTTGATTGAGGTTTTCGCGGGAGCCCCAAAAGCCGACAGCCACAGTCTCTTTGTCCTTGAGGCAAGAGAGATCGTTGAATTGAGATTCACAGCTTTTACATTCAGGTTGAAAAAGCACCCACAGTGAGACTTTTCCTTTGAGCCCAGAGAGATCTTGTTTTGAAAAAGAATCCAGACGTTCTAACGTGTAATCGTAGAAATTTGGAGGTTTTGCCTCCAAAGAGGGCGGCACACCGTAAGCCAGCACACCATGAATGAAATAATAATAAAAAAACAACATCACGCTTGACTGTGTAGCACGATCCGATATCTTAACGCAACATTGTTGCATTTAAAAGGGAGGAACTTTGAAGTGCTTTAAAAAATACTTGAGATTATCAATACTTAGCTTATTTTTTGCAGCCTGCAGCAGCTCGTCGAATGCAGAGGTTCAGGGGGATAGCAGTGGACCTGCAAACATTCCACAGGATGTGGCAGTGTCGGACCTTTTGTATTTTACGGGTGTAGAAAAATCACCCTTGGGAGAACTTGGACCTTGTTACTTGGAACTGGATTACACGGATGATTTGAGCCAAGTGACTGTTCGAGCTGTAGCACCGCACCCGCATGCATCAACGCCTTCTGCCATCGTCAATCTGGCCATGGGACCCATGGTTGCCAAATACAATTCGTCTTCCAAATTTTATCGTTTTCAAGACAGTTCAGATGCGGCTCCAGTCAAGGACATGGTTTTGTATGTTGAGCCTCAACAAAATCCTTCGAAGTATGGCGCTTTAATTTTGCACGGCAACCATCACGATCCACTTTTTTGCGAGGCCGTGGTGCCGGTGTCTGATCCTGCGGTATTGAATGATGTAAAAACAATTTTTGATAATTTTGATTCCATCAAACAGCAAAATCCATAAGCGCCCCTAGCAATGACTCAGTTCTTCGTCGTTTTATTTTTAATCGCAACTCCTCTCCGGACGCTCTACGCCCAGGAGGAGGAAGTATTGGCTCCGGAGTCTTTGACCGAAGCTCCTGAGCCCACTAAAAAACTTCGACGAATTGTTATTAATGCCGAAGATGAATACTTTGACTCCCACAGACACGATACAACAGAAAAAGTTGAGATTTTAAGCAAGGATCGGATCGATAAAGCCAATGCCACCTCACTCAATGAGGCCATTGATCGAATGCCGGGCGTCGATAGTCAAGACTACTGTGTCAATTGTGGAGCCAAGAGAATTAGTATTAACGGTCTCAGGGGAGATCATACGTCCGTGTTGGTCGATGGAATTCCTCTCTATTCTGCGGTTTCATCGGTGTATGGTTTTGATGCCATACCCATGCAGTCTGTGGAGGAGCTCGAAGTTAAAAGAGGAACTGGAAGTTCTTTGGTCAACCCCGAAGCCATCGGGGGTTCGATAAATATCATAACACTCATGCCAAAAGAGTCTGGGACGAGAGCCTCCTTGTCTTATGGGACCTACAAGTCCCAAATTGCTGAGGTTCTTCACAACTATGTATCCGATAATTATAAACTGTCTGTTGGAGGAGAGTTCAACCGACAAGAGGCTTGGGATGTGGATAAAAATAACTTCGCCGAAAGTCCTTGGAAGAGCAGATACTCTGTATTTTTAAAACAAACACTCAATCTTTCATCAAAAACCCAATGGTCGACTCGGTTCAGTTTTACGGAGATGGAAATTGTCGGTGGAAATATGAGTCATTTTCGATTGGAAAGACCTATTGCCCTTCAAGCATCGGATACAGACTTCGTGAATGGGGATGTGAGACTTCCCTACACAGGCTCCATCGATCGCATTACGGAGTACATCAAGGTGAATCGTGTCGAGGGGACCTCTAAAATGATTTCTCTTTTAGATTCCAACAACTCTGTGGAATGGAACTTGGCAGGAGCTATTTATGACCAAGACTCTTACTACATGCATGCTTTTGATTATCTGACAAAAGACACGACAATTTATAGCGATATAAAATGGCGTCATCAGATATCGGACAGCCAGGCATTTTTAATGGGATTGTCGTATCGAAATGAATTTTTAAGATCCGAATCACAAGTGATGTATGTGCAAAACAATGTGCCAAAAGATAATTTTGATTATGATGCTTATTCCATTTTTGCCCAGCATGAATGGTTTTTACCTTTTGATGTCGAATTATCAACAGCCCTCAGACTCGAAAAGCTCAAAAGCCGATGGAACTATCTAGGTACATTGGATCGCGAGGTGGTTTCTCCAAGACTTCTCGCAAAATGGGAGCCGACGGAGCATTTCAGTCAACAGTTGGCTTACGGGTATGGCTATCGCATGCCTCTCACTTCGATTGAGTCAGCGCATGGGGCCTATGATGGCTTTGTTGTAGGCATCACGGAGCTCGAAAAATCCCACTCTTTGGTCTATTCCGTCAGCTATAACACCCCAGAATTCTATGTGACGCCGAGTGTGCACTATACACATCTCAAAAATATGTCTTATCCACTAGATCCTTTAATACCTCACTCCGGCCCCCTCACATTTGTGAGTGATCCTGAAAGTCACGATCTTGTGGTTTACGACCTATTGACCGGCTTTAAACCCGTGCCGCATTGGTTGCTGGAGGCGGGTTTTGAAGTTTATCGATATCCTGATGCTTACAAAGCGAAACTTCCAACGGCAGCCATTGAGCAACGCTTGAATCTTCGCTCAGAATTCGAAAAAAATAACTACACATTTGTGATCAGCGGATCTTGGGTGGGATCGAGAAACATTGGTAAGTACTATCAGTATGAGGATCACTACAATGTGAGTAACGGTCTGCTGGGAGTGAGCGATCAAAAGTGGCAAAGAGCCCCCAACTATTGGCAGTGGGACGCCAGTCTTATTAAAAAGCTAAAAAAGGTAGATATCACCCTGGGTGTGCAAAATATCTTTAACTACACGCAAACCAAAGCGGGCGATAGTCCTGCAATGTGGCATTTGCACGGCAACCATACACATCTTGATAACCGTCATGTGTGGGGGCCCAATCGCGGGCGTGAGGTGTACTTACGCTTAACATATAATTTTTAAAGCGGGTTTCAATGAGCTCTAAAATAGTTTTTATTTTACTTTCTATCTTTTCTTTCTTTAATAAATCCTACGCCAACGAAGAGCTGTCGAGCTTTTGGCTTCAACATCTCCCTTACGCAGCCAGTTTTGCCTCAGAGATGGAAAACGCAGATGTTAAACTTTTTGCGACTTCAGATCAGGCCATGTTTAGTTTCGAAAATGCCGAGAGGGTCACTCAGGTGGCCTGCCACGTTCATCTGGACACAGGAGTGTGCCATTGCAGTTTAGCGTGGCTCGATGCTGTAGTGCCACGAGATTACAATCTGATATTTGATCTGTCTTCGCAAAAAATAAACGAACTGTTAACTCAGATGGACTTAACGCAAGTTTCTGCCGGGGACCCCGTTTGGCCATGGGTGTTGGGGGCCGTCGCAGGATATTATGCTGCTAAAAAAGTCATTAACTTGTGGCTTCATAAAAATTTTAAAGCCCAACCACACACCCATGAATTCTCGGTGTTAGAGCGCGGTGAAAGAAAAGATCAGGTCGAGGACCTCCAAAAAACAATGGATCGACAGCAAAAGGCTCTCGATGAAATTTTTAACGAAAATTTAGAGATCAATGTGTTTGAGAGGGCGCGTTTGCAAGCTTTGCTTGAGTCGCGGATTGCAAATCTTACGAGGCAAGTGATTACAGATTTGACAAGCACCTACTGCCATTCCTGCAAAACCTTTCATAGCCCTGCGATGTCGCACTCACCAGCACCTTTTAAATTCTCCGGTCTTGGCAGTTCGGCACCAGTTGCTGATTTTACAGCGCACGAGCTGCAGCAGTTGCGAGAAAAAATGACGGAGGCATTAACATCTGTTGGGAATTCCAATTCATTTCCTCGGGGAGATTCTGACGAGAATAAAATCGAAAATGCCCAAGAGATTGTAAAGAGTGGTACGATTGTTCGCGTTACAAAAGCTCTCCTGAGCGACATTTACAAAGAATTGATTGAGCCCTTTCCCAAAATGGCCAAATCGCTTCGCAAAATGGCAACGACATCTGGAAGCGTTAAACAGATCGGCTCCTATGTGCAGACCAAGTATCATACGGCTGTGGGGGAGAGCAATTTGGTCACGGCTTCGGCGGTGGTGGTGAGTTTGATCACGATCAAGGTGGTCGGAGAGACCGTTGAAACTTTGGTTTTTGGTCCTTATCACGTATTGTGCCAAATTTCCGACGTGGCCGCCCTCACAGTAGGACTCACGTTTTTAACAGTCTACCACACGTTGCGACAACCCCTTCGACAAAAAAAGATAGGCTATTTGTTTCAGACGCGTTTTTGGAGATCGATGTGGGATCGTTTAAGCACGCCAACATTAAACTCTCGCATTCAGGCCTTGGAGAGAAGTGATACTCAAAATCCAGTGGAGATTTTGATGGTTGAGATAGAGAGACTCAAAAGCAATATCCAGCAAATTTTATGGCAACTTCGAGCATTGGATGTTTTGAGTCCACAAGCTTTAAAAATGTATGCGAGAAAACTGGGTGAAATTTCCAAAAGTAAAGAGGATACGCTTTTTGAAAATAGAATGAAAGATTCTTACGACCCTCAAGATTTGTTAAAAACGATCGATTTTATAAAACCCATTTTTGTGAGTTATCAAGGGCTTTACAAAGATTTGCAAAGTGACTTTCGCGAGCCTGCATTGCCGTCGCGGATGTGCAGAGATATTTTTGGATAAAAAACGCAGTTCTAGATTTTACTTCGTCGCAAAGCTTCCGTGATCATCCACATGATCATCGTGTGCGGCGTGGTAGTGAGCCTCATGGACATAATCCATATGATCATCATGTTTTACGGCGGGGTGCCCACAATTTGTTGCATGCTGATGAGTGTGGTTTTTATGAACTGGATGTAAAACACTCGCCGTCGAGCGATCTGCGGAGCTATTTTTTATCAAACCGTGGGTGTCGAAATGTTTTTCGTGAGCAGCATGATACTGATTTTCATGAATATAATCAGTATGGTCTCCATGTGGAGCAGTTTTGTGCGAGCAGTCTTTTTTGTGAAGGTGTTCATGATTTGGAGAAATAAGATGTGCATCATCTGCAAAAGCATTTCCTAAAAATAGAACAAAGAGAATAAGTTTCATAGAAACCTCCATATAATCAGGGTAAATGGAGTTTATTATAAAATCACGTTCTTCATTGTAAAACTGGCCCGACTCAACATTTGGAGTGCTTTGGAACACAGATTATGGATCGGGGCATTGCTATAATAAACTACCTTTTTCTTACCAACTCGAGCAAAGAGCGCTCAATCCAAGTCCACTCTCTTCGAGAAATTGATAGTAATTGATAAGATCTTTATTGAGTTCACCCGCATTTTTTATCTCAACCATCTTTTCGTGGGATTCTGTCTCGAGATAATGTTCTCGAAATCCAAAGCCATAAGCCGTTCCGTTAGGTACAAATCCCCGAAACTCGCAGTTGGCCCAGCTTGCGCCTTTAGCTGTTAGGCCCATCTCAGGATTTTTCCATTCGTCTATACTGATGGGTTCAAAAGGACAATTGGTGCGAAGCAAATGCGTATCGTTGTCGAAGGGTTGGTGAACAATGTATTCTCCCTCGCCGCGATAAATATGAATCAAGTAGCCGCCAGTTCTTAAAAGCTCTTCGGAGGGTTGTCCTTCGTAGCGAAAACGAACCCAAAGCCCACGAGGGTGATTGTTGACAGTGATGGGAGTGTATTCACCCGTTACGGTATTCATAGGAATGTCCCATTCAAAAACGGAGTTGGATTGTTCGGAGATTTTTTTGAGCACGAAATCTTCTGAACGTGGACGAAAACGAATCACAAGCTCTGCACGAACGGAGAGAATAAGAAGGATCTCGATGTCTTTGGTTTTTAAGGTTTCGTTGAAACCGGTGATGGTCACAGGAATTGAATCAAAAGATGGCGAGATGTAGGGGGCCTTGATTTTAAGTGTGACTAGACTTTTTTGCTGATCGAATTGAGGTTCAATGGTGATCCACTCATTTCCATCCAACTGCTTTATTTTGGAGCTGTCGATGCTCCAAGAGAGATTTTGGCTCAAGTCCTCGGGAACGGGAAGTGTTACATTTTTGGATTCGCCCAAATACAGGCTTTGCTCGGTGGTCAGTTGCAAGCTGGCGTGGGCCCATGAAGAGGGGGCGGTTAAAGCGAGAGTAAAAATAAAAATGTATTTTGCAAAAAGATTCAATTTCAGTCCTTTGTTGAAAGCGCTAACAACAGCAAGCTACAATTTTTTAAAGACGATGGCTTCCAATTGCTTCAATTGTTGTGTGAGATGTAAGTTTTTCCATGGGATGTAAAAATAAATCAAAGTTGGACTGTGGGCGGGACTGGCGGGCTCAGTGAGAGCTCTGAGCTTCTTTTAAGTTCACTTTTGATTAAGTAGAAAAATGGGGTGTCTGTAGGCAAATCGCCTAAGCTCCCGATATAACTAACATCGAATCTCGCAAAAAGCCAAAAGTAGCATGTAGATGATGCCTTTTTAGGCATCATTTTGTCTTATTAAATATAGAAATAATCGATCCCTGAGTTCGAACCGGAAGCTTGTAACCGAGCTTATCCGTACCGCCTTGAACGTCCACACCGGCTTTTCTCAAGTACAGATTGGTCGTCTTAAGGTCACTGTGGCCGACCATAGACATAACTCTGGCTAGAGACTCTCCACGGGATAGCAAGTTCGTAATGAAGGTCGCGCGCAGATCATGGAACTTGATCTCAGTGACCCCTATGGATCGGCTAAAATCTCTCGTTACCGTGGCCTGTTCACCATGTTCCCATTCGCCAAGACGCGGCAAAATCCACTCATTTTCAGGGTCAGATTTAAGCTTACGTTCTTTTAGGAAGGTCACAAGGTCTTCACTCATCGGTACGACTCGCGTTCGACGAGATTTCGTTCCGGTGATCCCGTTTTTAGAACTCCAGGACCTAGAAACCGAAATATTTCGGTTATCAAAGTCCACATCTGACCATTTCAAGGCATAAAGTTCCCCTGATCGCATTCCTGTTAAAAGCGCCATGGCCCACACAGGGTAGAATCTATGGTTGGCTTTTTCAGCTTCATCAAGAAACTTGATCGCCTCTGTCGTGGTCAGAACCATCTGCTGGGTTTCAGTTACTTTAATGTTTATGCCGGTGCAGGGGTTTCTATCAATAAGGCCTGCTTCGTAGGCTCGTTGAAAAAGTCTCTTTACCATTTTGAGTACATTTCTTCGCGTGCGCTCGGTTTTCATCTCGCGGCACTTCGAATAAATAACATCGTAAACATCAGACTTCGTAATTGTACGAATTTCTTTCCCGACCCAGTGTGGATGAATCCATTTAGCAATCTGCGCTGTATAACTCGCAAGGGTCGAAGGCATCACTTCAAGCCTCATTTGTCTCATACATTCGTCAAACCATTCTTCCCAGCGGAGTGGAACAGCTTCTTCGCGCAACTTTGCCAGTTCTCTCATCAGTTCAAATTCAATTGTTTCGGCTTTTCTAAGACTTTCAATCCCTTTTCGTCGACGCTGAATTCTGATTCCTCGGGAATCAGAACCGTGAACGTAAACAGTGTAAAACTTCTTTTCACCAATTAAATAACTATTAATTGCCATATTAGGCTCCTTTTTTTTGAAAAAGGACCATGCAATCCTGCGATCTAAATCTAAGTCGTCGTCCAAATTTGTAAGAAGGAATCTGGCCACGATAGACCATAATTCTTAATGCATTTTCGGACACACCTAG